>Ga0335082_10004715_pt1 | contig 14891 bp, 13 predicted proteins | sample Lox_Sample_41_FD_206718 | JGI IMG/M metagenome (GOLD analysis project Ga0335082, IMG submission 206718) | Soil microbial communities from Loxahatchee National Wildlife Refuge, Florida, United States - Lox_Sample_4.1 | ecosystem: Environmental > Terrestrial > Soil > Wetlands | place: USA...
CGCCGGCGTCGCACACCGGCCCGACGGTCACGCCAGCGCGGTCGAAGAGCTCGAGGTTGTCGGCCTGCGTGCGCTGCCTGATGAAGTCCGCGACGATCGCGTCGATCGCGTCGTTGTTGCGCACCCGGTCGGTGTTGGTGCGAAAGCGCGGATCGTCGAGGACGTCCGCTCGCCCCATGACCGTGAACAGGCGCTCGGCCATCGACTGCATGGAGGCCGACAGCGCGACGAACTTCCCGTCGCTGCACTCGTAGATGTTGCGCGGCGCGGTGTTCGACGCACGGCTGCCGTTGCGCTGGGTCGGCGCGCCCGTGAGCCGGTAATTCGCCGCCTCCGGCCCGAGGATGGAGAGCATCGGCTCGAACAGCGAGAGATCGATCACCTGTCCCTTGCCACCCGAGACTTCGACGTGCCGCAGCGCCATCAGCGCAGCGCTCGCGCCGTACAGTCCGCTCAGCATGTCGGCGGTCGCGAGCGGCGGCAGGATCGGCGGGCGGTCGGCGTAGCCGTTCATCGAGGCGAACCCGCTCATCGCTTCGACCAGCGTGCCGAAGCCCGGCTTGTGGGCGAACGGGCCGGTTTGGCCCCAGCCGGAGACCCGCACGATGATCAGCCGCTCGTTGCACCGGTGCAGCTCCTCCGGTGCGAGGCCCATCTTCTCGAGCTTGCCCGGCACGAAATTCTCGACTAGGACGCTCGCCGTGGGCACGAGCTTCAGGAGCAGCTCGCGTCCGCGCGCCTTGCGGTAATCGAGCGTAATGCTCTTCTTGTTGCGGGCGTAAACTTTCCAGTAGGTCGACACGCCCGCGACCTTCCAGGCGCGGAGGTCGTCGCCGCGCCCGGGCATCTCCACCTTGATCACTTCGGCGCCGAAGTCGGCGAGGACGTGCGAGACGACGTTGCCGGCCACCAGCCGCGAAAGGTCCAGCACGCGGACGCCGTCCACCGGTCCGCGTGCCTCCTGCCGGTACCGCGTTTGGTGCAGCTTGGATTCCATGGACTCGTCCACCACGCCGCGCAACGCTACGATGCTAGCCCAACGGCGCGGCCGACAGGGTCTAACATTGACCGCCGCGCGCTTAACAGCCAACGGGAAATTCTTGTGAGCGTCGTTCAGGCCCCATGGTAGACCCGGCGGTGGTCACCGGCGCCGCCTCCGGAATAGGGCGCGAATGCTGCCGGCAGCTCGTCGCCGAGGGATGGACCGTATTCGCAATCGACCGGGCGCTGCCGCAGCTCGAAGCGCTGGCGAGCGAGCTCGGTGCCGGCGCGCGGCTGCAGACGCTTGGCTGCGATGTGAGCGATGAGCGAGCGGTCGGCCAGGCCTTCGCGTCGATCGCCGCACGCACAAGCCGCATCGGCGCCCTCATCTGCTCGGCCGGCGTCCTGCGCATGGGACCGTTGATGCAGATGGCAGTGGCGGATTTCGACGCCCTGTTCAGCGTCAACACGCGCGGTCCCTGGCTCTGCTCGAGAGCCGCCCTGCCCCTGCTCAAAGCCGCCGCGCGCCCGAACGCGCCGGCGCGCATCGTGATGGTCTCGTCCATCGCCGCGGTTCGTCCGAAGATCGGCGGCGGCGCCTACGCAGCCTCGAAGGCTGCGCTTTCGCGCCTGGCGAGCGTGATGGCGGTCGAGCTCGCCGCGGACAACGTCCTCGTCAACGCGGTGGCGCCGTCCACCGTCGATACGCCGATGATCGAACAGGCGGTGCGCGCCGGCGGCGGGACGACCTACAAGCCCTCCGGCACCTCGCCGCTCGGGCGGATCGCCGTGCCCGCGGACATCGTCGCGGTCATCCGGTTCCTCCTCGCGCCCGGATCGAACTACGTGACCGGAACGGTCATTCCGGTCGACGGCGGAACCTCGGCCGCTTACGTTCCGCCCCGGTAACGGGAGAGAACCATGGTTTTCCTGGCTTTGGGGAGCGCGAGAGGGTGGGGTCCCTCGCTTGGTGACAGCTAAGCCATCCCGATCGGCTCGGCGAGCGGGTCGAGCACCCTGCCCGGCCGCTCGCGCATCAGGGCCTCCAGCTCCCTCCTCACCGCAGCGTAAGCCGGGTCGTCGAAGCGGTTCACCTTCTCGAGCGGGTCGTTCGCGAGGTCGTAGAGCTCGCCCGCGCCGCTGCCAAGCTCGAAGGTCGCCTTGTGGGCCTTCGTGCGCACGGTGCGCAGCTGCAGCCCCACCCCGCAGCGTGACGGATGGACGTGCCACTCGCTCCACGCGGCGGCGCGCGACTCGGCGTTGCCTTCCAGTATGCCCTTGAGCGACCGGCCCTGGAGCGGCGCCGGCGACGATACGCCCGCGAAATCGTAGAACGTCGCCGCCAGGTCGAGCGTGGAGACCGGATCGGCCACCACCCGGTCCTTCGCCACGCCGGGGCCCGCCGCAATCAGGCCCACGCGCAGGAGGTCCTCGAGCGGCCACGGGCCTTTCAGATAGAGGCCGTGGTTGCCCATCATGTCGCCGTGGTCGGTGGTGAAGATGACGAGCGTGTTCTCCGCCAACCCCTGGTCGTGCAGCGCGTTCAATATCCGGCCGACGTTGTGATCGATGAGCGAGATCATCCCGTAGTAGTTGGCCGTCATCCGGGCGAGCTGCCGATCGGTCTGCTTCGGCATGCGCGACACCTTGGCGCGCAGGTTGCGGAACTGCGCGTCCGCGAGGGCCGGCGTGCCCTCGAGCGTGGCCTTGTACCACCAGGGCCGCACCGCGGCCGGGTCTTCGCCGCGCGTCGCGGGGAGCGGTAGGTCGCTGGGATCGTGCAGCTTGCTCCAGGGCACCGGGCAGTCAAACGGCTGGTGCGGATCGGGGAACGAGATCCAGGCGCAGAAGGGCCTGGAACGGTCGTGGCTCTCGAGGAAGCTCACCGCGCGGTCGCCGAGCCAGGTGCTCGAATGCCACGCGGGAGGCAGCACCGAATGCCACGTCTGAGCCGCCCCCTCGGTGTCGGTGCCATCCGAAGCGGTGCACAGGGCGAGCACCTCGTCCGCGTCGCCGCGCGAGAGCAGCCAGCGCTCGTAGTGGCCAACCGGCGGGCGCTCGAGCGGCAAGGGATTATTGACGTGACCGAGCACGATGAGCTCGGTGTGCTGGAAGCCCATGTACGGGCCGCGCCACTTCTCGCCGTAGCGGGAGAAGCTCCGCATGCATTCCGGCGTGCCGGTGGGCGCGAAGGTGGCCTTGGTGGCGAAGTGCGCCTTGCCGAAGAACGCGGTGTCGTAGCCGGCCTGCGCGAGGGTGCCGGCGAAGCCCCGCTCGCCGACCTTCGGATCAAGGTCGACGCCGTTGTCCCAGACGCCGTGCGTGAGCGGCAGGAGCCCGGTGAGAATCGAGGCGCGCGAAGGCTGGCACACGAGATTGGGCGTGATGCAGGCGGAGAAACGCGTGCCGTCCTTCGCCAGGCGGTCGAGGTGCGGCGTGCGCACGTGGCGGTTCTCGAAACCGAAGCAGTCGGCGCGCTGCTGGTCGGAGGTGACGAGGAGGATGTTGGGACGTTTCGTCATATCATCGCTTCCCATGCCAAAGCGGCTCGTTGCTGGAATCTGCGTCGCTGCAGCCATCGTCGGCGCCGTATCGCCCGGCGCGCAGGCGCAGGACTTCCCCAATCGGCCGATCCGTATGATCGTGCCGTTTCCGCCCGGCGGCGTGATGGACGTGACCGCGCGCGCAGTGGCGACACCGTTGCAGGAAGGCCTCGGGCAGTCGGTCATCATCGAGAACCGCCCGGGCGGCGGCGGCAACATCGGCACCGAGGTCGTCGCCCGCGCGGCGCCCGACGGCTACACCCTGCTCGTGATCGGCGACCACACCACGATCGCGCCGGCGATCTATTCGCATCTGTCCTACGACTTCCTCCGGGATTTCGCGCCGATCACCAACCTCGTGACCGGCTCGCACGTGCTGGTGGCCCACAGCTCGCTCGCCATCAACAACGTGCAGGAGCTGATCGCCGAAGCGAAGAAGCACCCCGGGGAGTTGAGCTACGCCTCGCCGGGCAGCGGCACCGCGCAGCATCTCGGCGCCGAGATGCTGAAGGCGATGGCGGGGGGGCTGCAGATCACCCACATCCCGTACAAGGGCGGCGGCCAGGCGATCACCGACGTCGTGGGCGGGCAGGTGAAGCTCGGCATGCTCGGCCTCGCGCCCGCGCTGCCGCACATCCGGTCCGGGAAGCTGAAGGCGCTCGGCGTCACCGGCGCGAAGCGCGTGGCCATCCTGCCCGACGTGCCGACCATCGCGGAGTCCGGCCTGCCGGGCTTCGTGACGCTGCAGTGGTACGGCCTCGCCGCGCCCGCCGCCACGCCTCAGGCGGTGATCCAGAGGCTGTACGCGGAGGCCGTCAAGGCGGTTCAGCATCCTGCCACCGTCGAGCGGCTTGCGGCCGTCGGCATGGACGTCGCGCCGAGCGCGAGTCCGGCTGAGTACGTCACGTTCATCCGCATGGACATGGCGAAGTGGCCGGCGGTGGTGAAGAGCGCTGGAGCGAGGGTCGACTAGGCACGCGCGTCTTCCCTGATCATGTCCGCGGCCTTCTCCGCGATCATGATCGTGGCCGCGTTGGTGTTCCCGGACACGAGCGTCGGCATCACCGACGCGTCCACCACCCGCAGGGCGTGGACGCCGCGCACGCGCAGGCGCGAATCGACCACGGCGCCGGCGTCCTCGCCCATACGGCAGGTCCCGCACGGATGGAAGCCGGTCGTGGCGGCGGCGCGCACATAGGCGAGGACTTCGTCGTCGGACTGCACGGACGCTCCCGGCTGGTATTCGGCGTCGACGTATTCGGCGAACGCGCGCGTGGCCATCACCCTGCGCGTGAGTTTCATCCCGGCGAGCATCATCGTCCGATCGTACTCGGTGGAGAGGTAGTTGAACTGCATCGCCGGGTGCTTCTGCGGGTCGCGGGAGGTGATGCGGACATGGCCGCGGCTCGTCGGGCGCAGGGCGTAGTAGTTGAGCGTGAAGCCCGACCACGGATGGGGCGTCGCGCCGCGCTCATCGGCGCTCACCGTGCTCAGGAACAGCTGGTAGTCGGGCGTCTTCGCATCGGGCAGCGCGCGGGTGATCATTCCGCCCATCATCACGCCTACGGCCATGGGGCCGCGCCTGAAGAGCGCCCAGCGCAGCGCCGTGGCGGCCTTCCGCAGCGGGTTCCTGAGGGCGTCGTTCGTCGTGATCGGCTTGCGGCAGCGGTAGATCATCCGCAGGATCAGGTGGTCCTGGAGGTTCTCTCCGACCGACGCCAGATCGTGCACGACGGGTACGCCCAGCCCCTGCAGGAGCTCTTTCTTGCCGATGCCCGAAAGCTGGAGGACCTGCGGGCTCTGGAGGGCGCCCGCCGCGACCAGCGTCTCGCGGACGCTGCGCGCAGTCAGCGTACGCCCGCCCTTCACGTACTCGACGCCCACCGCGCGCGAGCCCTCGAAGAGGGCTCGCGTGACGTACGCGTCGGTTTCGACCGCGAGGTTGGGGCGGCTCCTCGCCGGTCGCAGATAGGCGACCGCGGCGGAGCAGCGCCAGCCGTTCCTGGTCGTCAGCTGGATGTAGCCCGCACCCTCCTGCGTCGCGCCGTTGAAGTCCTCGGTGCGCGGGATGCCGAGCTCGCCGCACGCGTCGATCAGCGCGTCGACGAGCTCGTGGCGCTCGGCGATATCCGAGACGAAGAGCGGGCCGCGGTCGCCGTGGAGGGCGTCCGCGCCGCGCGAGTTGGTTTCGGACTTGATGAAGTAGGGCAGCGTGTCCTTCCAGCTCCAGCCTTTCGCGCCGAGCGATTCCCAGCCGTCGAAGTCCTCGGGCTGGCCGCGGATCTGGATCATCCCGTTGATGGCGCTCGAGCCGCCCAAGGTGCGGCCGCGCGGGTGATAGACGCGCCGGTGGTCCAGGCCCGGATCCGGCTCGGTGGAGAAGCCCCAGTTCAGCACCGGGTGGAACATCGTCTTGCCGTAGCCGATCGGGATGTGGATCCACAGGTAGCGGTCGGCGGGTCCGGCCTCCAGCAGCAGCACGCGGTGCCTGCCGTCCTCGGAGAGCCGGTTGGCGAGCACGCAGCCGGCCGAACCCGCGCCGACGATCACGTAGTCGAACGTGTTCATCGGACTATGCTCGCGCGAAGTGCGCTCGGGTGTTCGCCGTTGGAGGGGTCCTGCGGGCTCACGTGCGCGTGTATCCGCCGTCGATCGGCAGATTCTGCCCGCTGATGTAGGTGTTGTCCGGGCCCGCGAGCCACGCCACGAAGGCGGCGATCTCCTCGGGTCGTGCCAGGCGGCGCATCGGCACCTGGGCGACGAGGGCGTCGACCTCCCGCTCGTTCATCATGCTGCGCAGCAACTCCGTGTCCACGAAACCGGGGGACACGCAGTTGGCGAGCACGTTGTCCGCCGCGACTTCGGCGGCGAGCGCGGCGGTGAGACCGTCCAGCCCGAACTTGCTCGCCGAGTACGCCGCGCGGCCGGCGATGCTGCGCAGGCTCCAGATCGAGGCGACGTTGACGATGCGGCCCCAGCGGCGCTCGCGCATCCCGGGCAGCACGGCGCGCGAGAGCAGCATGGGCGCGAGCACGTTGACGCGATGCAGGGCGACCACGTTCTCCGCGGTCGTTTCGGCGAACGGGGCGAGCCGGTTGATGCCGGCGTTGTTCACCAGGATGTCCGGTCGCTCAGCGCCGAGGATCGCGGCAAAAGCCTTCGTGGCCGCCTCGTCCGCGAGGTCCACGCCGCGGTACTCGCAACCTGCGGGCGCAGTGCCGGTCGCCCCGCGCCCGGTGGCGATCACGCGCGCGCCCTGCGCACGAATGCGCAGCGCGATCGCGCAACCGATCCCGCGTGTCGCGCCCGTGACCACCGCGAGCCGGCCGGCGAGCGGTTCGTTGACAGTGCCTGAAGTCATCGTCATCCTATAACGGTATATCAAGGGAGGAGGTCTATGAAAGCGCTTCATTCGCGGCGTAAGGTCCTGCAGGCCGCTGCGGCTGGCGTCGCGCTTGCCGGCGCGCCGTGGGTGTCGAAGTTCGCGCGCGCGCAGGGCGCTCCCGACCTCGGCGCCTACCAGAAGGCGAAGATCAACTGGCGTCTCGCCGAGGGCCAGACGGTGAACGTGGCGGTCATCCCGGCGAGCTACTTCGAAAACCTGATCGCCCTGACGCCGGAGTTCGAGGCGCTCACCGGCGTCAAGGTGCGCTACGACAAGGTGCCGCCGGGGCAGATCCGCCAGAAGTGCGTGCTCGACCTGTCCTCTAAGACCGGCAACATCAGCACCCACGCCGCCGACCCGATGTATCTCCCGCTCTACGCCGCGAACAAGTGGACCGAGCCGCTCGAGCCGTACCTGAACGACCCGAAGCTCACCGACCAGGCTTGGTTCAGGTACGACGACATCTTCGAGGCCTGGCGCAAGGCGGACATGGTGGAGAACCGCACCTACGGCATCCCGTACGACGGCGAGATGACGGTGCAGACCTACCGCAAGGACCTATTCGACGCCAAGGGACTCAAGCCGGCGCAGACGCTGGACGACGTGGTCGCGAACGCCAAGGCGCTGCACGACCCGAACAACCGCATGTGGGGGTTCTGCCTGCGCGGCATGCCGGGCGCCGGGCAGAACATGTACATCTACCCCTCCATCCTCGGCGCCTACGGCGGCAAGTGGTTCGACCGCGACGGCAAGATCCGGGTGAACAGCCCCGAGGCGGTGGCGGCGCTCGAGTGGTACGTCAACACCAACAACGCCTATGCGCCCAAAGCCGCGCAGAACTGGAACTGGCCGGACATCGCCGACGCCTTCGCGCAGGGCACGATCGCGTGCTACATCGACGGCCACACCGCGGCGACCGTGATCGCCAACCCGGAGCGCTCCAAAGTGGTCGGCAAGATCGGCTTCGCGCGCTGGCCGAAGGGACCCTCCGGGAAGCGGGTCACGTCCATCTGGAACTGGGCGATGCCGATCAACTCGGCGCTTCCCGAGCGCACGCGACAGGCGACTTGGCTCTACATCCAGTGGGCGGCGTGCGAGGAAACGCAAATCCGTTCCTCGTTCAAGTTCAAGGGACCCGGCAAGCGCTACGGCGTGAACCGCACCTCGCTGTGGAGCAACCCGGAGTACACCAAGACCATCGCCGATGCGGGCGACAAGTTCCTCAGCACCTCGATCGAGACCCTGCGCGAGGACACCGACGTCGACTGGCGCCCGCGCGTCGCGCAGTGGCCGGCGATCGGCGAGACGATGGCGAAGATCATCCAGGCCGCGCTGGTCGGGCAGGCGAAGCCCAAGCCGGCGCTCGACGATGCGCAGCAGCAGGTCGAAAGGATCATGAAGGGCGGCTAAAGCCGCCCGCCGGATCCTTGATGTCGCCGCAGCAGCGCCTGGCGCTGGTCGAGAAGCCCGAGCGGCGGTTTGCGCTCACGCTGGTCGCGCCCGGTGTGCTCGTCCTCGCCGTGACCACGACATTTCCGCTCGTCTACCTGGTCTGGCAGAGCCTGCAGAACATCAACCTCGCCATGCCCGGCATGGAGCGGTTCGTCGGGGTGGACAACTACGTGCGCATGTGGGGCGATGCGCGCTTCTGGGCGGCGTTTGCCTTCACCCTCATCTACTCCGGCGCGACGGTCTCGCTGCAGCTCGTGATCGGCCTCGGCATGGCGCTCGTCATCCTGCAGATCCCGCGCGCGCAGTGGGCGTTCCGCATGGCGGCGATCCTGCCGATCGTGCTGGCGCCAGTGGTCGCCGGGCTCTTCTGGCGCAGCCTGATGCTCACGCCGGACTTCGGCATCGTGGACTTCGCCTCGCGCTCGCTCGGCCTGGGCTCGCACAACTGGCTCGGCGACCCGACGCTCGCGCGCGTATCGGTGATCGCGATCCACACCTGGCAGTGGACGCCGTTCGTCTTCCTCTACATGCTCGCCGCGCTGGCCGCCCTGCCAGCGGACCTGTACGAGGCGGCGCGCATCGACCGGGCGAGCGCCTGGAAGCGTTTCATTCACATCACGCTGCCGCTCATCCGCCCGGCCATAGTCGTGGTGGTGATCCTGCGCATCACCGTGGCGCTGTCGGCCTTCGCCGCCATTTACGCAGCCACCGGCGGCGGGCCCGGCACCGTGACCGAAATCATCAATCTCTATGCCTACCGGGTCTCCTTCGTCGAGCTTTCGCTCGGCTACGGCGCCGCCGCGGCGGTCGTGCTGCTCGTTCTCACCCTGCTCGTGGCGGGGCTGCTCTTTCGCATCCGCCGATGACGTCGCGGCGCGTTCGCAGCGTGGCGCTCATGCTGGTCGGCGCCTTCCTGCTCGCCATCTGGACGGTGCCGATTCTCCTTGCGGTCGTCACCTCGCTCAAGGACGAGAAGGAAGTGCTGGCGTATCCGCCGACGTTCTGGTTCGCGCCGACGCTGAAGAGCTTCCATGCCGTGCTGTTCGGTCCCACGAACATCCTGGGCGACCTCGTGACGAGCCTGATCATCGCGGTCGCCACGACGGTCCTCACCATCGTGATCGCCGTGCCGGCGGCCTATGCCTTCGCGCGGCTGAAGCTGCCCGGCAGGAAGCCGCTCGGCTTCTACGTGCTCGCCACCCAGCTCGTGCCGCCCATCGGACTCATCATCCCGTACTTCCTCATCCTCAACCGCATCGGCTGGATGGACAGCTACAAGGGGCTGGTGCTGATCTACATGACGTTCTCGCTGCCCTTCGCGATCTGGCTCCTGGTGTCGTACTTCGAGGACATCCCGCGCGAGATGGAAGAGGCGGCGCTCATCGACCGCGCCAACCGCTGGCAGGCCCTGTGGCACGTGGTGCTCCCGCAGGCGCGGGGGGCGATTGCCGTTACGGTGATCTTCGTCTTCCTCAACGCCTGGAACGAGTTCCTCTTCGCCGTGGTGCTGGGCGGGGCGAACGTGCGCCCGGTCACCGTCTCCATGTACAACTACATCAACACCGAGCAGACGCAATGGGCCCAGCTCGCGGCGGCCGCGCTGATGGCCATGCTGCCGGTGATCGTCCTCGGGCTCGCCGCGCAGAAGCACATCGTGAACGGTCTGACGGCCGGGGCGGTCAAGGGGGTCGGGCGGCGATGAAGGGCGCGGTGGTGCTCAAAGGCGTCGGCAAGGCGTTCGGGGAAACGCGGGTGCTGAACGACGTGGACCTCGACATCCGCCCGGGCGAATTCTTCTCGTTGCTCGGACCGTCCGGCTCGGGCAAGACGACCACGCTGCGCATCATCGCCGGTCTGGAGACCGCGACCGAGGGCACGGTGATGCTGAGCGGCAAGGATGCGACGCTGCTCCCGCCGGGCGATCGGGACGTGGCGATGGTCTTCCAGAGCTACGCGCTGTATCCGCACATGACAGTGTTCGAGAACATCGCCTTTCCCCTGCGGATGATCCGCACGCCGGCGGCCGAGATCGCCGCCGCGGTGCGCGCGGCGGCGGCGCGGGTGCGCATCGACCACCTGCTCGAGCGCCGGCCGGGCCAGCTCTCCGGTGGCCAGCAGCAGCGCTGCGCGCTCGCCCGCGCCATCGTGCGCAAGCCCGCCCTCTTCCTCCTCGACGAGCCGCTGTCCAACCTCGACGCCAAGCTTCGCGTCGAGACCCGCGTCGAGCTCAAGCGCCTGCAGCGCTCGCTCGACGTCACCGCGGTCTACGTCACGCACGACCAGGAGGAGGCGATGTCGCTCTCCGACCGGATGGCCGTCTTCATGGACGGACGTATCGTGCAGACGGGCTCGCCCGAGGAGGTGTTCAGCCGTCCCGCCACGGTGCAGGTGGCGGCGTTCCTCGGCAATCCACCGATGAACGTGCTGCCGGCCCGTCTATCCGCCGGCAAAGCCGTCGTGGGCAGCACCACGCTCGATCTGCCCCGCTTCGGCACCCTGGGGGAGCGCGAGGTAGTGCTCGGCATCCGGCCAAGCGGAGTGACCCTCGGCTCGGCCGGCGTGCCGGCGACGGTTACGTTGTGCGAGGTGTTGGGGGAGGACGTGATCCTCGACCTTGACCTGGGTGGCCTGCTGCTGCGCGTGAAGAACCCGGGACGCAAGCGCATCCCGGAAGGCGAGCGGGTGCTTGCCCGCATCGACCCGGAACGGCTGCACGTATTCGACCGTGCGAGCGGAGCGCGCCTCGATTGAAGCGCTTTTCCGCAGTCTCGTCGTCCGCGCCGATCAGGCGGTGATCGCCTGCACCCGCTCGGCGGGCGTCGGTGCCGCCCGGCCCCGGATCAAGTCCGCCGCCTTCTCGGCGACCATCAGCGTGGCCGCGAGCGTGTTGGCCGACGGCACCTGCGGCATCACCGAGGCGTCCGCCACGCGCAGACCCTCGGTGCCGTGCACCCTGAGCTGCGGATCCACCACCGCCATGCGGTCGCTCCGCGGCCCCATCCGGCAGGTGCCGACGAGGTGGTATGCCGTCGCGCCGCGGCGCCGGGCGAAATCCAGCCACTCGTCGTCGCTCGCGACGCCGGGCCCCGGCACCGTCTCGTGCGCAAAGTACCGCGCCATCGCGGCGGTCGCCATGAGCCGCCGCGCGAGCCGCAGCGCCGGCACGATGACGTCCCGGTCGCGCGGATCGGCGAGGTAGTTCGGCTGGACGACCGGATCGGCGTTCGGGTCGCGCGACCGCAGCCGGACGTAGCCCGCGCTGTAGGGACGTTGCTGGCGCGCGCCGCAGCTCATGCCGGGGAAGTCGTCGAGCGCGTAGGTCTTGCCTTCCTTGTAGCTCCCGGGGGTGAAGAGTACCTGGATGTCGCCGCGCGCGAGCTCGGGTCGCGTCTTCCAGAAGACGTGCACCAGCGACGGACTGAGGGCAATGATGCTCGGCTTCCCGGCGAGCCACTTCGCGATCTCGACGCCGAGGCGCCACCCGCGCGACAGCTCGTTGATGGTCACCACGTTCCTCGCGCGCGCGGCGATGCGAACCGTGAAGTGGTCGCGCAGATTCTCCCCGACGCCGGGCAGGTCCCGCACCAGCGGGACGCCGTGCTCGCGCAGCAGCGCGGCCGGACCCACGCCGGAGAGCTGCAGCAGCTTGGGTGAATTCAGCGTTCCCGCGCAGACGACCACCTCGCGCCTGGCGCGAACCTCGCGCGTGCTTCCGCCCCGTCGGTAGCGCACTCCGGTCGCGCGCGCGCCCTCGAAGGTCACCGCGTCGGCTTGCGCCTCGATCCGCAGATCCACGCGGCCACGGCGCACCGCCGGGTGGAGGAATGCATCGGCGCAGCTCACACGCCGCCCGCGATGGATGTAGCGCTGGAAGTAGCCGGCGCCGTCCTGGCGTGCGCCGTTGTAGTCGGCGTTGCGGGGGATGCCGAGCTCCGCCGCGCCGGCGATGAACGCCTCGCAGAGAGCGCTCGACCAGTCCGGGTCGGTGATCGGCAGCGCGCCCGCGCGCCCGCGGTAGCGGTCGTCGCCCGGCCCGATCCGCCGCTCCGAGCGCTTGAAGTACGGCAGCACCTCGCGGTAGCTCCAGCCGTCGTTGCCGCTCGCCGCCCAGTCGTCGAAGTCGTCGGCCTGCCCGCGGCTGTAGACGAGGCCGTTCAGCGAGCTCGAGCCGCCGACGATGCGGCCCTGGGGGATCCGGATCGTGCGTCCCGCAACGGCGTCGCTCGGCTCGCCTTCGAACGACCAGAGCAGCGCCGGGTGGTAGAGCAGCTTCACGAACCCGGCCGGAATGCGGATGTAGCGGTTGCGATCCGCGACGCCCGCCTCGAGCACGCAGACGGTGGCGTTCCCGTCCTCGGTCAGGCGATCGGCGAGCACCGACCCCGCCGGCCCGGATCCGACCACGACATAGTCAAAGCTGTCGGTCACGGCTCGCCTTCACGCAGCGGCCATGAACTGCAGCTCGGGCAGCAGGAACGGCCGGAACGCCGGGTAGTTCTCGACCATGGGGAAGTGCCCCATGCCTGTCATGATCGTCATGCGCGAGCCGGGAATCGCCGCGGCGACCGCCTCGGTCATCGCCGGCGTGCAGGAATAATCGTACTCGCCGGTGAGGAGCGACACCTTGCACTTCTTCGTGTCGATCCGCTTGATGTCCTCGCGCGCGTCCCAGTCGAAGCTGTAGTAGTGCACGTCGCCGGCGTAGACGCCCGGCCCGCCCTGCGCGTAGTACCACCAGTTCTCGCGCTTCGCGACCTCGGGGCTCGACGGCGCGTTCAAGCCCAGCGTGTAGCTCGCGCAGAGCTCGCCGCCGTGGATCGCCGGGTGATGGAGGAACTCGTTGTAGCGGCCCGGCGCGTACGCCGTCGCCTCGAGGCCGACGATCCCGGCGAGCTCGTTCTGGTAGTCGGCCGCCACCTTCAGCGAGATCGCGCCGCCCATCGAGCACCCCATCACCACCGGCCGCTCGAGCTCGAGCGTCCGCCACACCGCGCGGATGAGCTCGAGGTAGCTCTTCGTCGTCAGCCGGTACTTCGCGAGCCACCACTTGTCGGGCGGCGTCGAGCGGCCGTGATAAGGCAGATCGAACGCGACGACGCGAAACCGCCGCGTGATCTCGGCGTCGTTCAGCACGTGGCGCCACTGCCGGCTGTCGGCGCCCGCCGTGTGCAGGCAGAGGAGCGGGATGCCCTGCCCGGCCTCCTCGAAGAAGATCCGGTGACTCGCGCCGAGCGCGCTTACCTCGACGTAGCGGCCGACGATCGATTCGTACTTCGGCATCGTGTCTCTCCCTACCCGCGCATGAGGTTCATCATGCGCTGCAGCGCCCGCGCGTTCTGCATCGCGACCAGGCCGTCGCCCTCGAGCACGAACTCCGGCACGCGCATCAGCATCGCGAAGAAGTCGTGGTAGAGCGCCGGCGGATTCGGGCTCACGAACTTCTCCCACACCGCCATCGGCGCGCGGAAACCGAACGACGAGCGCGCGTCGATCCGCGGCGCGGCATTGATCTCGGCGATCCGGCCGCGCTCGATGCGCACGACGTAGCGCCGCTCGCCGAACGTGAACGACAGGGCGACGTTGAACCATCCGCCGATCACTTCCATCTCGGGATCCGCGTTCACGCGGTCCCGGTAGGCCTCCATCCACGCGGGCTCCGGGAATGTCGCCATAGGCTACTCCTATACCGGGGGCGACAATCTAGCATCCGCGCTGCGTTGACGCTCCTTCGCAGCGCTCCGTAGAATGCCGCGACGCCGCGCGCGTCGCGCGCGCTCACTCACCCTCCGGAGGAGCCATGGACAAGCAGCTGCACGACAAGGGTCTCGCCGTTCGGAAAGCGGTGCTCGGCGCCGAGTACGTCGAGCGCTCGCTCAAGACCGCCGACGACTTCAACCGGCCGTTCCAGGAGCTCGTCACCGAGTACTGCTGGGGCGCGGTGTGGACGCGCGAGGGACTGTCGCGCCAGTCGCGCAGCATCCTCAACCTCGGCATGCTGTCCGCGCTCGGGCGCAGCCACGAGCTCAAGCTCCACATCCGCGGCGCGCTCAACAACGGCCTCAGCCGCGAGGAGATCCGCGAGGTGTTCATGCAGGTGGCGATCTACTGCGGCGTGCCGGCGGCGGTCGAGTCGTTCCGCTGCGCGCGCGAGGTGTTCGCCGAGATCGACGGCAAGAAGGCGTAGGCTCCACGGGAGGCGTCATGGCCAAGCAAGTCGGATTCATCGGGCTCGGCCGGATGGGCGAGCCGATGGCGCTGCGGCTCGTCGCCGCCGGCTACGAGCTCGTCGTGCACGACGTCCGGCCGGAGTCGGTCGCCCCGCTCGTCGCGAAGGGCGCGCGCGCCGCCAAGTCACCAGCCGAGGTGGCGTCCGCGGTCGACACGGTATTGCTCAGCCTGCCGACGCCGCCGGTCGTGCGCGAGGTGGCGCTCGGCGCCGGCGGCGTGGCGAGCGGGTCGAAGGTGAAGACGGCGATCGATCTCTCGACGACCGGCGCAAGCGCTGCGCGCGAGATCGCCGCGGCGCTCGC
>Ga0335082_10004716_pt1 | contig 14891 bp, 14 predicted proteins | sample Lox_Sample_41_FD_206718 | JGI IMG/M metagenome (GOLD analysis project Ga0335082, IMG submission 206718) | Soil microbial communities from Loxahatchee National Wildlife Refuge, Florida, United States - Lox_Sample_4.1 | ecosystem: Environmental > Terrestrial > Soil > Wetlands | place: USA...
CATCACCTCCGGGATGGCGATTGCGGCCAGCGTGATACCGGCAAGGATTTCCGCCGGGATCCGGGCGGCCGTGATCGGTAGCACCCCCTGCAGGATGGGAAAGCGGGTGGGCGCGGCGTGACCGTGCGTCGACATCATGGTCCCCCTAACTATTGTTTGTACTGTCCATTGGCGCCGCAGAGTCGTGCTCTAACGCGGTTTTCCTTCGTATCCAGTTGCTGATCCACCGGGTGACGACCGCGAAGAAGAACGCGGCCGAGAGCCCGCACATGAGAATGCCCGTCAATGCCTCGAGCGGCGCGAACATCCGCCACGGCTTGGACAACACGAGATCGCCATAGCCAACGGTCGTGTAAGTGACCCCGGAAAAATAGAACGCAGACTCGGCGTCGGGCAGGCAGCCCTGCCAGAAATAGAACAGCCCCCAGACGGAAATCTCGAGCAAGTGGACCAGAATCAGCCAGCACGTCATGCCGATCACCCACCCGATGACGCGCCGGAAGCCCGACGTGGCCAGGGCGCGCGACCAGACGATGGCCCGGAGCAGCACATCGAACCCGAGGGCATGGATGGCCACGGTGGCCACCACCAGGCCACCAGCGATGAAAATTTCTGTGAACATTAATAGCTCATCAGGCGGGGATCGATCCGAGCCCGACATGGACCACGATGGATCCGCCCGGTACCTTTAGGGGGCCTTCCGGTCGCCGGCCTGCCGACCCGGTCGAGACGCGCGTCGTGCCGAACTACCGCGTCGGGACCCGCGTGCAGGTGCTCGGCGCGGCGATCGAACCGATCGTGCGCCGAGCCCGGCCGGCCGCCCGGGACGCGCAGCCGGCGTTGGATGCGCAGTGCCGCAGACTCACTTCTTCGCCGCGGGCGACTTCGCTGCGGCCGGCTTTGGCGCCGGCTCCACGCTCAGGGCAAGCGCTTCGGTGTAGGTCACCTGGACCTGGTCGCCCTTCTTGACGACCTTGAACTGATCCGGGTTCTGCACCGCGAGCGACACGACGTTGCCCCGCGGTCCCTTGAGCGTGATCGTGCTTTTCTTCGGATCGACGCCGATGACGTCGGCAATCGCGGTGACCTCGCGTGCGCCGGCGGCCGCCGGCCGCTCGCCGGGCTTCGCCCGCGCGGCCTCCTCGCGCACGGTCGGCTCCCCCGCCTTGACCTTGGTCTTCCGCAACTCAAGCGTCATCGCCTGCAGGTAGCGCGCGACGACGAAGTCGCCGAGCTTGATCTGGTCGAAGTTCTTGACCTCGTCGCCCGCGACGACGTCGACGGCGTTGCCCTGCGGGCCCTTGAGCGTGACCGTTCGCGTCGCCTTGTCGATGGCCACGACCTGGGCGGAGAGCTCTGCCGCCTGGACGACGGCCGCCCTGCCCGGCTCGCTGGTGACGACCGCGCCCCCCGCAGCTTCGGGTTTTTGCGCAAACGCGGTTGTGGCGAAGGCCGCGGCGATCAGTGCGAGCGCGAGAGTGAACTTGGTTTTCATCGGAGACTCCTTGTTGGAAGGTTGGAAGGGGATTGAATTCGCGCCGGCACCTACGTGCAGGCCCCCGGTGCGTCGATCGAGCCGATCGTGCGCTCAGCGGTGGGCCGCCCGGCTACTTCTGCTGCTGGCCCGCCTGGTAGCCCTGCTGGTAGGCCTTCTGCTGCTGCTGCTGCTGATGGTCGACCAGCAGGCCGCCGGCCAGGCCGACGCCGGCGCCGATCAGCGCGCCGGTACCGGCGTTGCCGGAGATCGCGCCGATCACCGCGCCGCCCGCCGCGCCGATTGCCGTGCCGGTCGTCGCTCGCTGCTGCGTATCGCTCATGCCCGCGCAGCTCGAGAGGAAGACGGCGCCGCCGAGGACGCCGAGGGTGAGAGCTCGTTTCATCACGGGGATCCTTTCGAATTCGGTAGCCATCACTTCTTGCAGGGCCACGTCGCCGCCGCCCAGCGCACGATGCCGTCGAACGGCGCCTCGGAGGCCGGACCCGGGTTCTTGCGATGCCACTCGACGACCATCGCGACGACCTCGTCGCGGGAGAGCTTCAAACCCGCGGGCGGGCAGTACAGCGTCTCGCGGAACGGCCGGCCCGTCACCTCCGCGAAGTGATCGAGGCCGAGAAAATAGCCGTGGCAGAAATGGATCGCCGCAATCGCGTTGGGATCGCTGCGGCTCACGCCGCACAGCGCCACCAGGTCCCCGGTCGTGCGCAGGACGAAGTTCTGCGCCGTGACCTGTGCGTGCGCCGCACCTGCCCCGAGCAGGAGCGCGGCTGCGCCCGTCAGTAACGCAGGTCTCATGATTCGACTCTCTCGGAGCCCCATCGCCAGCACGGACAGGATGGCGGACAAGCAACGTTCAAGTCGATCCATAGGTTTCCTCACTCTTAGGTGGCTGGGCCGGGAAGCAGCGAGCGTACGGGTCAACGTTTCAGGACGATTGATTCGGGTCAAGTGCGGCAGCCGAGTGCGCTGGGGAACGCTAGCGGCGGCGCCCCAAATGCGATTGAGGATCCGCGCGGCTCTTGTCGAAAACCGGGGCGCGCAGCCACCAGCAAGGAAAGATCGGCGCAGCATGATGCGGTCATGACGGCGGTCGCGGTTCGATCGCCCCTCTCACGGCTTCCAGCAACGTCGTGCCGCGAAACGGCTTGGCGAGGTAGGCTGCCGCTCCACGCGACATCGCCTTCTGACGCAGCCCCGGTGCGTCATGGGCCGTGATCAGGATGAACGGCAGTGATATGTCCCGTTCACGCAACGTGGCGAGGAGCTCCAGTCCAGACATGCCGGGCAGCCTCAGGTCGCTGATCACGCAGGCTGAATCTTCGTCGACACCTCGCGCCAGCAGCGCGTCGGCCGACGCATAGGCTGTGCACCGAAAGCCGGCCGCGCTGAGCAATCGTTCGATCGCCTCGCGCATGCTGTCGTCGTCTTCGACCACCAGGACCGCTCCACCGAGCCGTACCATCATTAAGGATCTCCGCTTGGCGCGTCCAGTCGCCCAACATAGCGCCGAGACTGCGCGGCGATGCGACCGATCATCACTCTGATGCGACACTGCGACAACCGGGCGAACGGGACAGGCGATCGGCACCGATGGGCCACGCGAGTGGCCCGAATGGGCCATGCGGCCTGCGTACACTCGCAGACTCGCGTTGGCGATGGAGGCAGTCCGGCGCGTGGAAGACGAAGCCATCGCCACGGAGAGGCAAGTGAACAGCGTCGGGACCGCATGACTGACGCCTTCGACCCGGAAGCAAGCGCTCCCGGCTCTCGGACCGCTCGCTGGGTTTGACGGCTTCTGCTCGTCACCCTAGCATGGATGATTGAAGTTCGATTCGCCACTCGGACATGCCTCGCTGGATCAAGTACGCCCTTGTCAGCGTTGCCGCGTTCCTCGCGCTCGCGCTGATCGGGTTGATCGTCCTCGTCCATACGCTCGATTTCAACCGCTACGCCAGGCTCGCTGTCGAAGCAGTGAAACGCACGACCGGTCGCGAGTTTCGGATCGGAGGCGAATTGGCGGTGAAAGTCTTCCCGCGCCTCGCGATCGTCGTCGAGGACGTCGCGTTCGGGAACGCACCTTGGGGTTCCCGGGCCGATATGGCGAAGATCAAGCGAATAGAAGGTGAGATTGCGCTACTGCCGCTCCTGCGCCGCGAGATCCGCTTGGTGCGGTTCCTGGCGGTTGAGCCCGACGTACTCCTCGAGACCGACGCGAAGGGCGTCGGGAACTGGGTATTCGGACCCGCTCTAACGAAGCCCGCTGCGGCTGATGAGTCCGCCGCTCTAAGCCTGGACGCGCGAGAACTCGCAATCGACCGCGGCGTGCTCGCTTACCACGATCGGGCTACCAGGGAGACCCTGCAGCTCACGGTAAAGCGGCTCGGTCTGACAGAACAATCGTCTGCCGCGCAGTACGACCTGAACCTCGACGCGGCGTTCCGCGACCAGGCGTTCACGATCAAGGGCACGATCGGAACGATCGAGCAAGTCCTTGCGAAGGACAGCGCCTGGCCCGTAAACGTCGCGCTCGCGACCGACGGCGCCGCGGGGACTATCGCCGGTACGGTCGACTGGAGACCGAAGGTGCCTGCGGTCGACGGCGTGCTGAAGGCTGAAGCGAGCAAAATCGCGGGCCTCGAGCGGCTTGCAGGCACGGCGCTTCCCTTGCCTACGCCGCTCGCGCTCTCGGCAAAGCTCGGCACGAGCGCCGGGGAGCAACGCGCCGACTCCATTCAAGTCGCGTTCGGAAAGAGCACGGTCCAGGGACGCATCACGCTCCGGACCGCCGATCCGCATCCGTTTGTCAGCGCGCAGCTCAAGTCGCCGGAAGTCGATCTCGCGCCGCTCGCTGACCGCGGCGGGGCATCCAGGGCCCCCGGCGGGCGCGTTTTCAGCGATGCGCCATTCCCGCTCCAGGCGCTGCACGCGTTTGAGGCCGATGCCGAGCTAGCGATCGATCATCTCGTGCTGCCGAACAAGTTGCCCGTTGAGGCCGTGCAGGTTCGAGCAACCCTGAAACGTGCTCGCCTTGAGGTGCAGTCCCTGCAAGCGACGATCGCCGGGGGCGCAGTCAAAGGCCACGCTGCACTCGACGCAGCGAGGATCGAGTCGCCGACTCTGGCTGTCAATCTCGACGGCCACGGCATCAACCTGGCAACGCTGGCGGCTGCAGCCGACGCGCGCGTGGCTTCCGGCGGCAACACCGACATCGCGGTCAACCTGAACGGACCGGGCGGATCGCTTCACCGCTTCGCAAGCGGGGCAAACGGCGAGCTACGCGTTGTGATCGGCGCTGCCCGGATAACGGGCGGCGGGCTCGACGCCGGCGGCGGCCTGCTGACTGACATCCTGGATAAGGCAGACCCGTATCGCCGGAGTGACCCTTCCACCGATTTCAAGTGCGGGGTGGTTCGGCTGCCGGTACGCGATGGCATCGCCATCTCGCAACGGACGATCGCGTACGAAACGACCAAAGTTAACATGGTGGTCGCGGGCACGATCAATCTGGGCACCGAGGCGCTCGATCTGGCAATCCGGCCCACGGTGAAGAAAGGCCTGGGCATCGGCGCGACGAATCTTGCCGAGCTGGTTCGTGTGACCGGAACGCTCTCCAGGCCGCAAATCGGGATTGACACCGTCGCCTCGGCGAAAGCCGCCCTGTCGGTCGGCGGCGCGATGGCGACTGGCGGGATCTCGCTGCTCGCGGAATCGCTCTTCAGCAAGGAGACCGCGGATCGCACGCCGTGTCAGAACGCACTCGCCGAACGCGCGACTGTGCAGAACAAGGCAGACAAGCCGTCGCGCGGTCCTGTCGGGCGGCTGTTCAAGTAGTCGCCCACCGTCTCTTCCTGGGCCGCATCCTGCCGTCGGCGTGGGTGCCAGTAGAAGAACGTGCCCGGCCCGAGCACCGCGACGACGAGGCGGTCACAACCCAGGCACAGATGCGTTGCTAGCGATTGATGCCGCTCGGGAAACGCCCGGGTTCGTAGCCAGCTACTCGAGCCGCCGCGGCAGCACGCGTCCCGGATCGAAGAACGGCAACCGGCACACGCGCGCGAGCTCAATTCCAGAGATTGCAACGACGGTTCCCGCCACAGCTGCCTCCGCCTGCGCAAATCCAAGCGCCAGCTCGCCGCCCAGGCTCGGTGATCGGACCCGGCTCGTCACCTTGGCGCGGGGGCGGTGAGCTAGCGACGCAGAATCGCGTGGCGCGAATCCCGCGAGCCCGACCAGGCGCCGCGCCGGCCCGCGCCAGCGCAGCTCCCACAGCGCTCCGCTGCCGGCGAAAGCACGCGCATCGAACGACACGAGCCGCTCGAGCCCGAGCTCGAACGGGTTGACCGGCTGCGCGAGCTCGTTCGCGAACAGGATGTAGCCCGATTCGACCCGAAGGGTGTTCGCGGCGTCGAACCCACATTCGCGCGCGTCGCCCGCGAGCGTTCGCCACAGAGCGGGCGCGGCGTCGGCCGGTACCACCAGCTCGTACCCGAGCTCGCCCGAATAGCCGAGCCGGCCGACCGTCACCGGGAGGCCGGCGAGCGTCGCTCCGCGAAAGCCGAAGTACGTCACCCCAGGTGGTGCGCCGAGGTGCCGCTCGAGTACGCGCGCCGACTCCGGCCCCTGGAGCGCAAGCACGGCATTCGCGCTCGAGAGATCGCGCAGCGCAGCGCCCTGCCCTTGCGCCGCCTGGGCGACGAACGCGAAGTCCGATCGCCGGCCGGTGAAAAGCCAGTACCGCTCCGGCCCCAGGCACCACACCGTGGCGTCGATGAACACCGTGCCGTCCGGACGCAGCAACAGGGTGTACGCGATCCGACCGGGCGCGAGACCCGCCAGGTTCCGCGTCTGCAGCCGGTCGAGAACCGCGCGCGCGTTCTGGCCCGCGATCTCGAAGTGGCTCATGAACGAGAAGTCGAACAGACCGCACGAGGCCCGCGTCGCGAGATGCTCCGCGACAGCGTCGGTGTAGAGGGCTACAGGTTCCGCCATAGCATGAACGCGCCCACGACGATGCAGAGCGCCGCTGCGAGCCGCCGCAGCGTATCGACGCTCACCGCGTGCGCGAGCCGCACGCCGGCGACCACGCCGGCGAGCTCGAACCCGGTGATCAGGCCGGCGACCTTGAAGTCGATGTGCCCGTACGCGAGGTTCCCGGCGGTCCCGAACACCGCGGTCACGATCTGGAGCACCTGGCTCGCCCCGACCGAGGCGAGTGGCACGAAGCCCGCCAGCACCATCATCGGCACCGAAAAGAGCGGTCCGCCCGCGCCCGACAGCCCGGAGCCGAAACCGGACACCGCGCCGACGCCGACGAGCGTCGCGCGTTCGCCCGGTGAGCGCCCGTCCCGGAAGCGCTCGCGCCGCGCCGCAGGCAGCAGAATGTACGCGCCCGCGAACACGACGATCGCGGCGATGATGAGGGCGAGCAGCCGCGCCTCGAGCCGCGAAGCCGCCCACGCGCCGACGACGCTGAAGATCACCGCGCCGGCGCAGACCGGCTTGGTGATCCGCCAGTCGATCGAGCCCCGGCGCTGGAAGAGAAGCGTACCGAGGATCCCGGTGAAGACGAAGGTGAAGAGCGCGGTCGCGGCCGCGGTATGGACGGTGAGCCCGCCGAGATAGGTCAGCGCGGGGATGAGGAGGATCCCCCCGACGCCGACCGTCCCGATGAACAGGCCGACGAAGACGGCGGCCGCCGCGATCAAGGCGTAGGTCGTCAACCCGCGGCGAACGCCGTGAGCTCGCTTGTCAGCAGGATCGAGAGCTGCTTCATCAGCGCGTAGCCGAGCGTGTGGTCGCCTTGCATCAGTGCGCCGAGGCCCGCGCCGGACAGCGCGATCACCGCGCACGGCGTGAGGCAGTACGCCGTGGCGATCCGGCGCGGGGTGGTCTCGACGAGCGCCGCCCAGCCGAACACTTCGCCGCGCCGGATGATCTCGCCCGCCGACGTGTCGCGCCGGCCGACGCCCAGCGTGAACCTGACCATGCCCTCCGCAAGCACGTAGAAGTCCTCGACCGCGTCGCCGAGCGAGTAGATGCGCGTGTCCGCGGGGTAGCGCTCGACGCGCGCGAGCGTGCCGATGCGCCGGAGCTGCGCCCCATCCAGGCCGGAGAAGAAACGTGCCTGCCCGAGGACCTCGAGGTCCGCCGGGGCGAGCGCGCTCTCCAGCGCCACGTTCACTTCTTCTTCCACCCCACGAGGTCGCGGAAGCGGGCGAGCTCGTCTTCCTTCATGAACACCGTGTGCTCCTTGCCCGGGTAGATGCGCGCGCGGACCTCGTCGCGGTAGTCGGACAGGCCCTTCTCGATGATCGGCACGAGGTCGACGTAGATCTTGGAGTGCCGGGGAACGTGCGCCTCGTAGAGATGGAAGAGGTCCGAGCCGATGATGTGCACGCCGTGAGCGCGGTTGCCGGCGCCGAGGCTGATGACCGGCACCGGCAGCGTCTCGGCGAGGTACTCGCACACCTCGGACGTTGTCACCTCGCACATGATCGAGAAGCAGCCGGCGTCGACCATCGCCCACGCGTCGTCGATCAGCTCCTTCGCGCGCTCGGCGGTCTTGCCCTGCGCAACGAATCCCCCGAGCTGCGGCATGCGCATCGGGGTGATGCCGATGTGCCCCTGCACCGGGATGCCGGCCTTCACGATCGCCTCGATGTACTTCGCGTGGTGCTTGTTGCCCTCGCACTTCATCACCTCCGCCCCGCCCTGCGCGACGTACTTCGCGGCGTTGTCGACCGCCTGCTGGGCGGAGAGGTGGAAGCTCATGTAGGGCATGTCGACCATGCGCAGGCCGTACTTCGACCCGCGCTTCACCGCCTGCGCCATGAACATCACCTCCTCGAACGACACCGAGGTGGTGGTCTCGTGGCCGAACAGCACCATGCCGCCGGTGTCCGAGACGCAGAGGATGTCGATGCCCACCCGGTCGGCGATGATCGCGGTCTCGTAGTCGTACACCGCGAGCTGCACGATCGGCTCGCCCTTCTTCATCTTCTCGACGAGCGACGGGATGGTCACTTTCTTCCGCGCGGGCGCGGCGGGCTTGTCGGCCATGTCTCCTCCTGGTGGGACGGTTGAAGCGAAACCTATAGCCTGTTCACCGCAGCAAGTCCCGTGCCGATGACCGTGCCGGCGACGGGCCTTGAAGTTACAGGCAGATCAGCCGGGACCGCGGCGGGCGTGTTTCGAAACGAAACCGCACGGCGTTCCTCGGGAAACACGCGAATAGTGGGACAGGGCGATCAATCCTTCGCTCCGCTGCGCTTTCGCTGCAGCCCCCACTGCCGACGCCGCATCCATAGCGCCTTGCGCCCGATGCCGAGCACGCGCGCAAGGTCGGTCTCGCTGTAGCGATCCTGGAAGCGGCGCACCACCTCCTGGATGTACTCCTCGACCGAGAGCGGCCGATCGCCGCTCGCGGCCGCAGCGCGCCGGCCGCCCGAGCCGGCCCGCGTCTCCGTGAGCTCCTTCGCGCTGAGCGTATCGGACTCGGCGAGGATCACCGCGCGCTCGACGAGGTTCTCGAGCTCCCGCACGTTGCCCGGCCAGTGGTAGGAAGCGAGGAACGCGGCGAAGTCGTCGCCGATCCGCCGGATCGGCTTGCCGAGCTTGCGGCCGTGGACCTCGACGAAGTGCTCCGCGAGGCGCCGCACGTCCGCGCCCCGCTCGCGCAGCGGCGGCACGTGGATGTTGATGACGTTGAGGCGGTAGAAGAGGTCCTCGCGGAAGTGACCCTTCTCCATCAGCTCCTTCAGGTCGCGGTTGGTCGCGGCGACGAACCGCACGTCGACATTGACCACCTGCTTGCCGCCGACCGGCCGCACCTCGCGGTCCTGCAGCACCCGCAGGAGCTTCACCTGCAGCGCGAGCGGCAGCTCGGCGATCTCGTCGAGGAAGAGCGTGCCGCCGTGCGCCTCGCGGATCAGGCCTTCCGTCGCATGGGTGGCACCGGTAAACGCGCCCTTCGCGTGGCCGAAGAGCTCGGACTCGAGCAGCTCCCCCGGGATCGCGCCGCAGTTGATCGCGACGAACGGGCCGTCGGCGCGGGTGCTCGCGCGATGGATGTTGCGCGCGACCAGCTCCTTCCCGGTGCCGCTCTCGCCCCAGACGAGGACGTTCGCGTCCGACGGCGCAACCTTGCGGACGAGCTCCGTCACCCGGCGCATCCCGGCCGACTCGCCGATCATGCGCCGGTCGGCCCACGCCTTGCGCAGGCTCCGCTTCAGGAGCGCGTTCTCGCGCCGGATCCGCCGCTCGGCGAGCGCGCGCTCGACCGCGTGCAGGAAGTCGTCGTTGTTGAACGGCTTGATGACGTAGTCGACCGCCCCGTTCCGCAGCGCCTCGACCGCGCTCTCCACCGACGAGTAGCTCGTCATCAGGATGATCGGGAGCTCGCGGTCGAGATCGCGCAGGCCGCGGATCGCGTCGAGCCCGGTCGCGTCCGGCAGCTTGAGATCGGTGATGACGAGATCGACCGCGGCCGCGTGCACCGCGCGCAGGCCCTCGCGGACGGTGCCCGCGGTGTCGGTGCGGTAGCCCTCCCCCGCGAGCAGCAGCTGCACGACCTCGGAGAACCCGGGATCGTCGTCGATCACCAGGATCCGCTCCCGGCGCTTGACCTCGATTCGCTCGCCGGCGAGGTTCATGGCGCAGCGGCCGGCAGCTCGATCCGAAAACAGGCGCCGCCCGCGGGATCGTTCTCCGCGCGGAGGTCGCCGCCGAGCTCGTGCACGATCTCGCTCGAGATCGCGAGGCCGAGCCCGGCGCCGGTGCCGTTCTTGGTGGTGAAGAACGGCTCGAAGATCCGCCCGAGGTGCTCCGCCGCGATGCCCGGACCCTCGTCGCGGATCGCGAGCGCGACGCGCGGGCCGCGCCGCTCGCCGGCGACCGCGACCCGTCCGCGGCCGTCCATCGCCTGCGCCGCGTTCAGCAGGATGTTGAACACCACCTGCTCGAGCTCACCGGGGCGCGCGCGCACGAGCGCATCGTCGGCCACGGCGACGTCGACGGCGATCGCACTCGGGCCGGTCCGGTGCTTGAGGAGCGAGGCCGCCTCCTCGACCACCTGCGAGAGCGCGAGCGTACGCATCGGGTCGTCGTTGGCGCGCGAGAAGTCGGTGAGCGTGCGCGTGATCCCGAGCACCCGGCCGATGTTGGACGAGATGCTCGCGAGGCCGCGCTCGAAGATCTCGGGCGAGGCGCCGCGCTTCGACTGCAGGATCTGCACCATCGAGTGGATCGCCGCGAGCGGGTTGCTCACCTCGTGGCAGACGCCGGCGACCATGAAGCCGAGCGACGCGAGGCGCGTCGTCTGCGGATCCGCGCCCGGGAGGTCGTCGAGCACGGTGACGATCGCGTGCGCGCCGGACGGTCGCACCGCGAGCCGCTCGCGGACCGCCCCCCCGGCGGTTGCGCGCACGACGTCCAGCTCGCGCGGGGTCGTGAAATCGCCGGCGAGCACCGCGTGGTAGTCGGGAAACCGCTCGGCGAAGCCGCCGCCAGCGGCCGCGGCCCGCGCCTGCATCGCCGGATTCGCCGCGACGATGCGCCCGAGTGCGTCGATCACGGCGACCGCCACGGGGAGCGCCTCCAGGATGGCGTCCGGCGGCGGCGGCGCCGCGATCCGCGTCGCCGGCCGCATGCGCCTCTTCGGACTACCCTCGCGCGAAGAACGCGCTCGGGGTTCGCCCTTGGGGCGGCCCGGCGGTCTCACGCGGGCACCGGCCGCCGCAGCGGCCGCTCGTCGATCGGCAGGCACATCACCGCGGCCACCACGCTCGCGGCGATCGCGATCATCCAGACCCCGAAGTAGGAGCCCGTCGCGTCGAACACGTAGCCGCCGAGCCATGCGCCGAGGAACCCCCCGATCTGGTGCCCGAGGAAGGCGATGCTGAAGAGCGTCGAAAGATACTGCACTCCGAAGATCTGCGCGACCAGGGCGTTGGTGAGCGGGACCGTCCCGAGCCAGGTGAGCCCGAGCACGACGGCGAACGCCCAGGTCACCGCCTGCGACGGCGGTGCGGCGATGAACGCCGCGATGGCCACCGCCCGGATGGCGTAGATCCAGACGAGAACGTGCTTCTTGCGGTAGCGGTCGCCGAGGACGCCGGCACCGAGCGAACCCGCTATGTTCGCGAAACCGATGATCGCGAGCGCCGTCATGCCTTCGACCGCGCTCGAGCCCCGGTCCACGAGATACGCGGGCATGTGCGTCATGATGAAGACGGTCTGGAATCCGCAGACCGCGAAGCTCACGGTCGCGAGCCAGAAGCCCTTGTGGCGCCCCGCTTCCCGCAAGGCTGCCGCGATCGGTTGCTGCGCACCGCCCCCCGCGGCCTCCCCCTTCGCGGCGAACGCCGCGGCGAGCGGCACGATCAGGAACGCCGACACCGCGAGCAGGAGGAGCGCGGTGAACCAGCCGAACTGCGAGATCAGCGCCTGCCCGTAGGGGAGCATCACGAACTGGCCGATCGAGCCGCCGGCGCCGGCCAGCCCGAGCGCGGCGGTGCGCCGCTCCGCCGGCACCGTCCGGCCGACGACGCCGAGCACGACCCCGAAGCTCGCGCCGCTCAATCCCAGCCCGATCAGCACCCCGGCCGAAACGTCGAGCGCCGGGCCGCTGGTCGAGTAGGCCATCGTCACCAGGCCTGCGGTGTACAGGAGCCCGCCGGCGGCGGTCACGCGCGCCGCCCCGAAACGATCGGCAATCATGCCGGTGAACGGCTGCGCGAGCCCCCACACGAGGTTCTGCAGCGCGATCGCGGCGGAGAACGTTTCGCGTCCCCACCCGAGCGCCGAGCACATCGGCTGCAGAAAGAGGCCGAAGCCCTGGCGGGTGCCAAGGGCGAGCATCAGGATGAGGCCCGCGGCGACGAGGACGACGAGCGGCGATCGCGGGCGGGTCATCGTGGGCTCAGGCCGTGTAACCGATCTGTAAGCGCGCCGTACCCGGCCGCGAAGGACCGGTGCCGCATCGTGGTCGGCATATGCGACCGACCCATCTGCCCCGCCTCCTCCGCGCCCTCCGTCGGGCCGTGGCGATCGCCCTCTTCATTATCGTGCCGGGCAGCCTGATCCTCGCGCCCCTGATCTGGTGGGTCAGCCAGCGTAACCGCGGGCCGGCCAAGGTCGCCTGAAGCACGCGACGGGCGGCCGGGGCCGGTCTGCCCGCGGCACGGCATCGACGGATAGGAGACTTCGCGCACCGCTCAGCTCGTCAGCCGGCGGTACGCGTCCGCCGCCTTCAGCGGAAGCTTGCGCACGTCGTCGATCAGCGCCCAGCTTGCGGCGCCGTACATGTGCGGCAGGTAGTCGCGCGCCTCCTCGTCGATCGTGATGCAGAACGGATGGACGCCCGATGCCCGAGCCTCGATCAGCGCCTGCCGGGTGTCCTCGATGCCGTACACGCCCCGATAGCCGTCGATGAAGTCGTCGGGTTTCCCGTCGGACAGCGTGAAGAGGATCCGGGTCTTCGCCTCCACCTCGTTCAGGAGCTTCGACAGGTGGCGGATGGCGACCCCCATCCGCGTGTAGTCCTTCGCCTGGACCCCCGCGATCCGTCCGCGCACCGCATCGGAATACCGTTCGTCGAAGCGCTTGATGCGATAGATCTCGCAGCGCTTGCGGCCCCAGCCGGAAAAGCCGTAGATCGCGTACCGGTCGCCGAGGGCCTCGAGCGCCTCGCACAGCATGACGAGGGCGGTGCGCTCGCATTCGTTGACCCAGCCCATCGTCGAGCCGCTCATGTCGACCATGAACATCGCGGCGATGTTGCGCTCGGCGCGGCGTCGCAGCGTGAAGAGACGCTCGGTCACCTCCATCCCGGTGCGGCGGTCGGCGTACGCCTCGACCACCGCGTCGAAGTCGAGGTCGTCACCTTCGTGCTCGCGCCGCAGGAGCTTCTCCTCGCCGCGCAGCGCCTCGAAGCGCCGCCTGAGCTGGGCGATCTGGCCGGCGTACTGCGCGCGCACGCCGGCGACGAACGCCGGGTCACCGCGCGGCACGTCGCTCTCGAACGCGACGCACCAGTCCTTGCGGTAGTCGCGGCGCTGAAAATCCCATTCGTCGTAGAGGGTGCCGCCCTCGGCGTGCGATTCGGCGCGGGCGCCCTCCGGCTCGTCCGTGGGCTCGGCATCCGGCGCGTATCTTCCCGGGCCGGCGGCGACGAGATATTCGGGCGGGACCGCGCCGAAATCCTGCACGATCGACCGGACGAGCGCGGCGACCGCCGGCGGCGGCTCCACCCGCTCGCCTTCCACTTCGAGCTTGAACTGCAGCGTGTCGAAGGACGCGTCCACCTCGACCGCGGGAGCGGGCTTCCGCTCGACCTCGCCGGCGCCTTCCACCGCGAGCCCCTCGCGGATCCTCGCCAGCTCGCGGTAGAGGGCGCGGCGCTCCTTCGCGACGCGGGCTTCGCGCACCGTCTTCACCCGGTCCGGATGCAGGCTGCCGAGATACGGGAACGCGGCCGGCGGCTCCATGACGGCCAGCTCGCGCGCGAGCCGGATGCTGTCGCCGACCGACGCACGCGGCCGCGCGAGCTCGCGTTCCGCGTCCACGAGCGCCTCGGGCAACCGGGGACGCAACGACGCGAGTAGCCGCGCGAGCCCGGGATAGCCGCGCCGGAGACAGGCTTCGAGCCGCACCGCCTCGAGCAGGTTGATCCAGGCGAGGCCGCGCTCGCGCGACGCGAACCCTTCGAGCACGTCGTCGAGATCGGCATTGAACGTGCCGTAGCGCGTCTGCGCCCAGTGGTGGACGGCGAGCGCCTTGTACAGGCGTTCGTTCGCCGCGCGCTCCGGCGCCGCGTCGATCGACTCCGGGAGGAAGATCGTTTCCGTGTAGGTCTCGGGCCCGGCCTCGACGCGGAGCGCGCGGGCGGAGAGTCCGCGCAGGACGAGCTCGAGCACGCGCGCAAGCTCCGTCAGGCGCACGCCGTGTTCGAGCTCCTCCTCGAGCTCGCCCGCGCTGAGAGGCTGGGCGACGGTCACTAGAAGACCGCGCCCACCAGCTCGTCCAGCGCGACGAGCATCTCCCGGTCGTCGGTCAGCGCCTCCGCCACCGCGCCATGGCAGGCGGTGCGCGGCGGCACGCCGCGGACCATGAGTTGCGCGGCGTGCACGAGCAGGCGGGTGCTCGCGCCCTCGTCGAGGCCGCTGCCCTTGAGGTTGCGCGTCATGCCGCCGAGCTTGACGAGGCGCTCCGCGGTCGCGCGGTCGAGTCCGGACTCCCTCACCACGATCCGCGCCTCGAGGTCGGCGCTCGGGTACGCGAACTCGATCGCGACGAAGCGCTGCCGCGTCGAGTGCTTCAGCTCCTTCAGCACGCTCTGGTAGCCGGGGTTGTAGGACAGGATGAGCATGAACTCGTCCGGCGCGCGCAGGAGCTC
>Ga0335082_10004717_pt1 | contig 14889 bp, 25 predicted proteins | sample Lox_Sample_41_FD_206718 | JGI IMG/M metagenome (GOLD analysis project Ga0335082, IMG submission 206718) | Soil microbial communities from Loxahatchee National Wildlife Refuge, Florida, United States - Lox_Sample_4.1 | ecosystem: Environmental > Terrestrial > Soil > Wetlands | place: USA...
GCCCGCGCGCCCAGGGGCGGGCCTATTGGACGCAGCGGCGGACGAGCCACGTCACCGTGGTGCTGGGAGAAGACTAGTGGGACAGAAGGTCCACCCGTACGGATTCCGGATCGGCACGCTCTACGGCTGGCAGTCGAACTGGTTCTCCGAGCGCCGCTACGCGCCGCAGCTCCACGAGGACGTCCGGATCCGGCGCTTCATCAAGAAGAAGCTCTACCACGCGGGAATCTCCAAGGTGGTGATCGAGCGCACCGGCGAGAAGGTCGTGGTCAACATCCACACCGCGCGCCCGGGCATCCTGATCGGCAAACGCGGCGCCGAGGTCGAGGCGCTGCGCAAGGAGGTCGGGGCGCTCACCGCCGGCGAGGTGTTCATCAACATCAAGGAGATCCGCAAGGCCGAGCTCGACGCCCAACTAGTCGCCGAGAACGTGGCGTTGCAGCTGGAGCGGCGCGTGGCGTTCCGGCGCGCGATGAAGAAGGCGGTCACCTCGACGATGAAGTTCGGGGCCCAGGGCGTGCGCATCCAGTGCTCCGGACGCCTGGGCGGCGCCGAGATGGGGCGCCGCGAGTGGTACCGCGAGGGCCGGGTCCCGCTGCACACGCTTCGCGCGGACATCGAGTACGGGCTCGCCGAGGCGAAGACGACCTACGGGGTGATCGGCGTGAAGTGCTGGGTCTTCAAGGGTGACGTGGCGGATCGCGACCTGAAGCGCGGCACCCTGGCGCAGCGCATCTCGGACGAGGGGAATCGCTAGGGCGATGCTGCAGCCGAAGAAGGTCAAGTACCGCAAGATGATGAAGGGCCGCGTGCGCGGCGCGGCCACGCGCGGCGCAGTCGTGTCGTTCGGCGACTACGGCCTCCAGGTGCTCGAGTCGGGCAAGATCTCTGCGCGCCAGATCGAGGCCGCGCGCGTCGCGATGACCCGCCACGTGAAGCGGGGCGGCAAGGTCTGGATCCGCATCTTCCCGGACAAACCGATCACGAAGAAGCCGGCCGAGACCCGCATGGGGAAGGGCAAGGGCAACGTGGAGGAATGGGTGGCGCGCGTCCGGCGCGGCCGCGTGATCTACGAGATGGAGGGCGTGCCGCGCGAGGTGGCGGTGGAGGCGCTGCGCCTGGCGGCCCACAAGCTGCCGATGCGCACGCGCTTCATCGCGCGGGAGGAGCTGGCGTGAAGGCGGCGGAGCTGCGCGATCTCTCGGTCGAGGAGCTGCGCGCCAAGGCGCAGGAGCTCCGGCGCGAGCACTTCGGCGCGAAGGTGCGCCATTCGACCGGCCAGCTCGAGAACACCGCGAAGCTGTCCCTGCTCCGCAGGGACATCGCGCGCATCGAGACGCTGCTGCGCGAAAAGAGTGGAGCGACGTCGTGAGAGAGCGAGGACAGCGACGGACCCTGGACGGCACCGTGGTCAGCGACAAGATGGACAAGACGGTGGTCGTCCGGGTGGAGCGCCTGGTGCGCGATCCGCACTACGAGAAGTACGTGCGGCGCTACTCCCGGTTCATGGCGCACGATCCGGAGAACGCGTGCCACGTGGGGGATCGGGTGCGGATCATCGAGCACCGGCCGCTCTCGAAGCGCAAGCGCTGGAAGGTCCAGGAGACCCTCGTGAAGGCGACGGGGGTCTGAGGCGCGGCCATGGTGCAGCAGGAGTCGGTGCTCGAAGTGGCGGACAACTCGGGGGCGCGCAAGGTGGCGTGCATCCGGGTGCTCGGTGGCTCGAAGCGCCGCTACGCCTCGATCGGGGACATCATCGTGGTCTCGGTGAAGGACGCCATTCCGAACGGGCGCGTCAAGAAGGGCGAGGTGCGCAAGGCCGTGGTGGTCCGCACCGCCAAGGGCGTCGCGCGCCCCGACGGTTCCTACATCAAGTTCGACGACAACGCGGCGGTGTTGATCGACAACCAGCGCGAGCCGGTGGGAACGCGCATCTTCGGCCCGGTCGCCCGCGAGCTGCGCGCGCGCCGATTCATGAAGATCATCTCGCTCGCGCCCGAGGTGCTGTGATGCGGCCGCGGCTGCTCGAGCGCTATCTCGCCGAGATCGTGCCCAAGCTTTCGGGCGAGTTCGGCTATCGCAACGTCAACCAGGTGCCCCGCCTCGAGAAGGTCGTCGTGAACATGGGCGTCGGCGAGGCCACCCAGAACCCCAAGCTGCTCGAGAAGGCGACCGAGGAGCTCGGCGCGATCACGGGCCAGAAGCCGCTCGTGCGCAAGGCGCGCAAGTCGATCGCCAACTTCAAGCTGCGCGCGGGACAGAACGTCGGGGCGATGGTGACGCTGCGCGGCGCGCGCATGTGGGAGTTCATGGATCGCCTGGTGAACGTCGCGCTGCCGCGCGTGCGGGACTTCAAGGGCGTCTCGCCCAAGGCCTTCGACGGGCGCGGCAACTACACGCTCGGGATCCGCGAGCAGATCATCTTCCCGGAGGTCGACTACGACTCGGTCGAGCGAATCACCGGGCTCAACGTGACGGTTTGCACGACGGCGCGGAGCGACGCCGAGGCCAAGGCGCTGCTGGCGCACCTCGGCATGCCGTTCCGGGCGTAGGTGGGACGGAGAACGCGACGATGATGACCGACCCGATCTCCGACATGCTCGCGCGGCTGCGCAACGGGGCGCTGGCCCGCCACGCGAGCGTCCGGCTGCCCTCCTCGAACCTGAAGGTCGCGCTCGCCCGCGTGCTGGCGGAGGCGGGTTTCGTCGGCGACGCGCGCGTCGAGTCGGAGGAAGGGAAGGCAGTCCTCGTCGTGGAGCTCCGCTACGGCGACGACGGGCGCCCGCTGATCGACGGGCTGCGTCGCATCTCGCGCCCCGGTCGGCGCGTCTACGTGGGCAAGGGCGAGATCTCGCGCGTGCGCAACGGGCTCGGCGTCGCGGTGCTCTCCACGTCCAAGGGCGTGCTCTCCGACCAGGCGGCCCGCCAGGCCGACGTGGGCGGCGAGCTCCTCTGCGAGGTCTGGTGATGTCGCGCATCGGTCGCAAGGCGGTGGCGATCCCTGCCGGCGTGAGCGTCGAGCAGCGCGACGGCGAGATCCGGGTGAAGGGACCGAAGGGCAGCCTCGCCGCGCCGCTGCCGCCCTCGGTGTCGGTCGAGATCGCCGACGGCGAGGTGCGCTTCGCGCGCAGCGACGACCGCAAGCCCTCGCGAGCGTACCACGGGCTCGCTCGAGCCACGGTTGCGAACATGGTCCGCGGGGTGACGGAAGGCTTTGCGCGCGAGCTCCAGATCGAGGGCGTCGGCTACCGCGCCGAGGCGCAGGGCAAGAAGCTCTCCCTGGCGCTCGGCTTTTCGCACCCGGTGGTGGTCGAGGTTCCGGAGGGGCTCTCGGTGGTGGTGGAGGGCGTCAACAAGATCCGGGTCGCGGGAATCGATCGCGAGCGCGTGGGGCTCTTCGCGGCCGAGCTGCGCGCGATCCGGCCGCCGGAGCCGTACAAGGGCAAGGGGATCCGCTACAGCGAAGAGCGCGTGCGGCGCAAGGTGGGCAAGGCGGGCGCGACCGCCTGAGGGGTTCGATGCAGCGAAAGATCCGCAACGTCAACGATGCCAAGTGGCAAGCGCGGCGCGCGCGCGTGCAGCGCCGCCTCGCCGGCGGCGACCGCGTGCAGCTGACGGTGTACCGCAGCGCGAAGCACATCTACGCGCTGCTCGTCGACTCCACGACGGGACGGACCCTCGGCAGCGTCTCGACCCGCTCGAAGGCGGTGGCCGACGGCCTGCGCTCGACGGGCAACGTCGAGGCGGCGAAGCGGGTCGGCAAGGCGGTTGCCGAGCTGGCGCGCGCGCGCCAGGTGGAGCGCGTGGTCTTCAACCGAAACGGCTTTCTCTACCACGGCCGCGTCAAGGCACTCGCCGAGGCGGCCCGCGAAGCGGGGCTCGACTTCTAAAGATGGCGAACCGGATCCGACGCGATCGTCTCAACGCGAACGACTACGAGCTCACCGACCGGGTGGTGCACATCAACCGCGTGGCCAAGGTGGTGAAGGGCGGACGTCGCTTCAGCTTCAGCGCGCTCGTGGTGGTGGGCGACGGCAACGGCGTCGTCGGCGTGGGGCTCGGCAAGGCGGGCGAGGTGCCCGAGGCGATCCGCAAGGGCGTCGATCGCGCGCGCAAGAACCTGCTCTCGGTGCCGCTCAAGGGCGGCACGCTGCCCCACGAGGTGCTGGGCCACTTCGGCGCCGGACTCGTGCTGCTGCGGCCGGCCTCGCCGGGAACAGGCGTGATCGCCGGCGGCGGCGTGCGCGCGGTGCTCGAGTCCGCGGGCGTCCAGGACGTGCTCACCAAGAGCCTCGGCACCAACAACCCGCACAACGTGGTGCGCGCCACGCTGGTGGCCCTCGGCGAGCTGCGCGATCCCGAGGAGCGGGCCGTCGAGCTCGGGCGCGAGGAAGGCGTCGAGGGCGCGGCGCAGTGAGTGAATGGCGAGGGGCGTTCGGGAGTCGACGATGAGCAAGCTCAAGGTCACCTGGGTGAAGAGCGAGATCGGGTCGGACCAGCGCCAGCGCAGGACGCTGCGCGGGCTCGGCCTGCGTCGGCTCCAGCAGACGGTAGAGGTCCCCGACGCCCCCGCCGTGCGCGGCATGATCCGCAAGGTCCAGCACCTGGTGCGGGTGGAGGGCTAGAGCGATGCTCGACCGGCTGACGCCCCGCCCCGGCGCCCGGACCCGCCACCGGCGGCCGCGCGGTCCCGGCTGCGGGTTCGGCAAGACCTCGGGGCGCGGCACCAAGGGGCAGGGCAAGCGCGCGCCGGGGCGCGAGACGCCGCTCTACTTCGAGGGCGGCCAGATGCCGCTCGTGCGGCGCGTTCCGAAGCGGGGCTTCCACAATCCGAGCCGCGGTGCGAGCGAGATCGTCAACCTGGGTGCCCTCGCGGTCTTCGGCGACGGCGCCACCGTGGAGCCGGAGGCGCTCGCCAGCCGCGGTCTGATCCGCGGGTCGGGAGCGCCGGTCAAGGTGCTCGGCAATGGCGACGCGCCGCGCAACCTGGTGGTGCGCGCGCACGGGGTCAGCGCGGGCGCCCGCGCCAAGATCGAGGCTGCGGGCGGGAAGGTGGAGATCCTCACTTGATCGGCGGCGTCCAGAACATCGGCCGCGTGCCGGAGCTGCAGCGGCGCATCGGGTTCACGATCGTGATGCTCGCCGTGTACCGGCTCGGGGCCCACATCGTCACGCCGGGCATCCACCCGGAGGTGATCCGGAACTTCTTCGAGCAGATGGGCGGCACGATGTTCGGGCTCTTCAACCTGTTCTCGGGCGGCGCCCTGCAGCAGCTCTCGATCTTCGCGCTCGGCATCATGCCCTACATCAGCGCCTCGATCATCTTCCAGCTGCTGGCGGTCGTGGTGCCGCAACTCGAGCAGCTCCAGAAGGAGGGCGAGCAGGGCCGGCGCAAGATCACCCAGTGGACGCGCTACGCGACCGTGGTGATCGCGCTGTTCCAGAGCCTGCTCCTCGCGATCGCCCTCGAGAACGGCCAGTTCGGCGAGGCCGCGGTGGCGTCGCCCGGCTGGGGCTTCCGGCTGATGACGATGGCGACGCTCACCACCGGCACCGCCTTCATCATGTGGCTGGGCGAGCAGATCACGGAGCGGGGGATCGGCAACGGGATCTCGCTGGTGATCTTCTCGAGCATCATCGTCGGGATCCCCTCGCGGCTCGCCAATCTCTGGGAGCTGGTGCGGACCGACCAGTTCACCGTGCTCGGGGCGGTGCTGCTGCTCGCCTTCATCGTGCTGATCACCGGCGTGGTGGTGTTCTTCGAGCGCGCGCAGCGGCGCATCCCGATCCAGCACGCCCGCCGCGTGGTGGGCCGCCGCGTCATGCAGGGCGGGATGAGCTACTTCCCGCTGCGCATCAACACGGCCGGCGTGATCCCCCCGATCTTCGCCTCGTCGATCCTGATGTTTCCGCTGACGGTCACGCAGTTCGTGGACTCGCCGTCGGTGAAGGGCTTCTTCGAGGACTATCTCAACTACGGCGGGAGCCTCTACAACGCGATCTATGTGGCGCTGATCGTGTTCTTCGCGTTCTTCTACACGGCGATCGTGATCAACCCGACCGACGTGGCGGACAACATCAAGCGCTCCGGCGCCTACATCCCCGGCATCCGCCCCGGCAAGCGCACCGCCGAGTACATCGACAAGATCCTCGGTCGGCTCACGCTGCTCGGCGCGATCTACGTCGCGGCGGTGTGCGTGATGCCGGCGCTGCTCTCGCAGCGCGGAGGCGTGCCCTTCTACTTCGGCGGAACCGCCCTGCTGATCGTGGTGGGCGTGGCTCTCGACACGATCGGGCAGATGGAGGCGCACCTGGTCTCGCGCCAATACGAGGGCTTCGTCAAGGGCACGCGCATCCGCGGGCGGCTCGGCCGATGAAGGCGACGCGTCTCTTGCTGCTCGGACCGCCGGGAGCGGGCAAGGGCACCCAGGCCGAACGCCTGGTCAAGGCCCTCGGCGTGCCCCAGATCTCGACCGGCGACATGCTGCGCGCCGCGGTGCGCGCCGGCACCCCGGTGGGCCGCCAGGCGCAGGGTTACATGGAGCGGGGCGAGCTCGTGCCCGACGACGTGGTGATCGGAGTGGCCGAGGAGCGCCTGCGCCAACCGGATGCGCGCAAGGGCTTCATCCTCGACGGCTTCCCGCGCACCGCCGCGCAGGCGCAGGCGCTCGACCGCATGCTCGAGCGCCTGGGCGTGCGTCTCGAGCGCTGCGTGGCGCTTCGCGTCGACGAGGACACGCTGGTCGAGCGGCTGCTGCAGCGCGCGGCGATCGAGGGCCGCAGCGACGACAACGAGGAGACCATCCGCAAGCGGATGCGCGTCTACCGCGAGTCGACGCAGCCGCTCGTCGACCACTACCGGGAGCGCGGCGCACTGGTCGAGGTGGACGGCGAGGGCGCGATCGAGGCGGTCTCGAAGCGGATCGCGGAGGCGCTGTCGCGATGATGGCGTTCAACGAATCGATCCGCATCAAGACCCGCCGCGAGCTCGAGGCGATGCGCGAGGCGGGCCGGCACGTGGGCGAGATCCTGCTCGAGCTGCGCGACGCAGCGCGCCCGGGGATCACCACGGCAGAGCTCGACCAGCTGGCGCGCCGGGCGATCAAGCGGCGCGGGGTCAGCTCGTCGTTCCTCGGCTACTCCCCCTACGGGCTGCCGCCCTATCCGGCGGTGCTCTGCGTGTCGGTCAACGAGGAGATCGTCCACGGGATTCCGGGAACGCGCGAGCTCAAGCAGGGCGACGTGCTGTCGCTCGACTTCGGCGTGTCGTTCGAGGGCTACCACGGCGACTCGGCCGTGACGATCCCGATCGGGCGGGTGAGCCCGGAAGTCGAGCGCCTGATCGATGTCACGCGCGACTCTCTGGAGCGCGGCATGGCGGAGATGGTGCCCGGCAAGCGCCTCTCCGACATCGGGCACGCCGTCCAGGAGCGCGTCGAAGCGGAGGGCTTTTCGGTGGTGCGGCAGTTCGTCGGGCACGGCATCGGCCGCGAGATGCACGAGCCGCCGCAGATCCCGAACTACGGGCCGGGCGGCCGCGGCCCGCGCCTCAAGCCCGGAATGGTGTTCGCCATCGAACCGATGGTGACGGCGGGAGGCCCCGAGGTCCACATGCTCGACGACCAATGGACCGCGGTGACCGCGGATGGCTCGCTGGCCGCCCACTTCGAACACACCATCCTCGTCACGGACGCGGGGCCGGAAGTCCTGACACGCGTGGCGGGATCGCATTAAGAGGCGAAGAGCGAGATGAAGGTGCGGGCGTCGGTCAAGAAGATCTGCGACAAGTGCCGGGTGATCCGGCGCCGGGGCGTCGTGCGCGTGATCTGCGACAACCCGACGCACAAGCAACGGCAAGGCTGAGCGGAGCGAAGCCGCGCAGTGAGCCGAAGGCGAACGAAGATCATCAGGCGGGGCTAGGAGGCAAGGAAGAATGGCGCGGATCGCCGGCATCGACCTGCCGCGCAACAAGCGGCTCGGGGTCGCGCTGACCTACATCTACGGGATCGGCCGCTCCTCGGCGCAGCACATCTGCGCGAAAGCCGACATCGACGTCTCCACCAAGACCGACCAGCTCTCGGACGGGGACGTGGTGCGGCTGCGCGAGATCATCGAGAGCGATTACAAGATCGAGGGTGATCTCCGCCGCGAGGTGCAGCAGAACATCAAGGAGCTGATGGACATCGGCTGCTACCGCGGGCTGCGCCACCGGCGCGGGCTCCCGGTGCGCGGCCAGCGCACCCACACCAACGCGCGCACGCGCAAGGGCCCGGCGCGCACCATCGCCGGCAAGAAGAAGCCGCCGGTCAAGAAGTGATCCAGAGAGGGGCATCGAGATCATGGCCAAGGGCGCCAAGAAGAAGATGAAGAAGAACGTCGCGGTGGGCATCGCGCACATCCAGTCGACGTTCAACAACACGGTCGTCACGATCACCGACGGCTCGGGCAACGCGCTGTCGTGGTCGAGTTGCGGCCAGCAGGGCTTCAAGGGCTCGCGCAAGTCGACGCCCTTCGCCGCGCAGACCGCGGCGGAGGACTGCGCCCGCAAGGCGATGGAGCACGGCGTGCGCACCGTCTCCGTCTACGTGAAGGGGCCTGGGGCGGGGCGCGAGTCGGCGCTGCGCGCGCTCACCGCCGCCGGGCTTCGCGTCAACATGATCCGCGACGTCACGCCCGTCCCGCACAACGGCTGCCGGCCGCCGAAGCGCCGCCGCGTCTAGGAGAGGATCCGCATGTCTCGCTACACCGGGCCCGTCTGTCGCCAGTGCAGGCGCGAGGGCGTCAAGCTCTTCCTGAAGGGCGATCGCTGCTTCACCGAGAAGTGCGCAGTCGACCGCCGCGCGTACCCGCCGGGCCAGCACGGCCAGGGCCGCGGCCGGGTCTCCGACTACGGGCTCCAGCTCCGCGAGAAGCAGAAGGTCAAGCGGATGTACGGCCTGGGCGAGGCGCAGTTCCGCCTGACGATGGGTGCCGCGGCGCGCATGCGCGGCCGCACCGGCGAGAACATGCTCGCGCTGCTGGAGCGCCGCCTCGACAACGTCGTGTTCCGCCTGGGCTTCGCCACCTCGCGCGCCGAGGCGCGCCAGCTGGTGCGCCACGGCCACTTCGCGGTGAACGGGCGCAAGGTCGACGTGCCCTCCTACCGGGTCAAGCCGGGCGCGCGCGTCACGCTGCGCGAGGGTTCCCGGCAGATCCAGCGCATCGCCGACGCGCTCGAGGCGCTCGAGCGGCGCAGCGTCCCGGGCTGGCTCGAGCTCGACAAGGAACACTTCGAGGGCGTCGTGAAGGCGCTGCCGACGCGCGAGGACGTCACGATGCCGATTCAGGAACAGCTGATCGTGGAGCTCTATTCGCGCTAGCGAGCAGGCTCGCGATCGATCGAATCTCTCCTTCAAGGGGGCAACCACCGTGCAGCAGGAGCTGATCGCCAACAACTGGCGCGCGCTGATCCGTCCGCGACGTCTCGAGACCGAGGAAGAGGAGAAGAAAGTCAACTACGGCCGCTTCTGGTGCGAGCCGCTCGAGCGCGGCTTCGGCGTCACGCTCGGCAACGCGCTGCGCCGCGTGCTGCTCTCCTCGCTGCAGGGCGCGGCAATCACGACCGTGCGCATCAAGGGGGTGCTGCACGAGTTCTCGACCATCCCCGGGGTGATGGAGGACGTCGCCGATGTGATCCTGAACCTCAAGGAAGTTCGCCTACGGATGCACGTCGAGGGCCCTCGCACGCTGCGCGTCCAGCGCAGCGGGGCGGGCGTCATCACCGCGGGCGACCTCGTCTCCGACGACTCCGCGATCGAGGTGCTGAATCCGGAGCTGCGCATCCTCACCCGCAACGCCGAGGCCGACGTGGAGATGGAGGTGACGGTCGGCAGCGGCAAGGGCTATCGGCCCGCCGAGAAGAACAAGACCGAGGAGATGCCGATCGGGACGATTCCGATCGACTCGATCTTCTCTCCGGTGCTCAAGGTCAACTACACGGTGACGCCGGCGCGCGTCGGACGCGAGACCGACTTCGACCGGCTCAACCTCGAGGTGTGGACCAACGGCGCCGTGTCGCCGGCCGATGCGGTCGCGTACGCAGCCAAGATCCTCAAGGACCAGCTCACCATCTTCATCAACTTCGAGGAGCCGACCGAGGTGATGACGGCGGGCTCCGAGGAGCCGGAGCCGCTCAACCCGAACCTGTTCCGCTCCGTCGACGAGCTCGAGCTGTCCGTGCGCTCGGCGAACTGCCTCCAGAACGCCAACATCAAGTACATCGGCGAGCTGGTGCAGCGCACCGAGGGGGACATGCTGAAGACCAAGAACTTCGGGCGGAAGTCGCTCAACGAGATCAAGGAAGTGCTGGCCGCGATGGGCCTCTCGCTGGGCATGACGCTCGACAACTTCCCCACGCGCAAGGACCTCGAGAAGCTGCGAGAGTCGCGCGATGCGTGAGGCGATCCTGCGATGAGGCACCGCAACGCAGGCCGCAAGCTCGGCCGCACCAGCGCGCACCGGCGCGCGATGCTGCGCAACCTGGTGACGTCGCTGCTCGAGCACGAGCAGATCGAGACCACCGACGCCAAGGCCAAGGAGCTGCGGCGCGTGACCGAGCGCATGATCACGCTCGGCAAGCGCGGCAGCCTGCACGCGCGCCGCCAGGCGCTGCGCGTGGTCCGGAGCCGCGAGGTCGCGGCGAAGCTCTTCGACGAGCTCGCGGAGCGCTACCGGACGCGGCCGGGCGGCTACACGCGCGTGCTCAAGCTGCGCACGCGGATCGGCGACGCTGCTCCGCTGTCGGTGATCGAGCTCGTCGACCGGGCAGCCGCGCCGCAGGGCGGGGCCGAGCCCGCCGCCAAGGACGCGGAGAAGCCGGCCAAGAAGGCGAAGCGCGCCGAGAAGGCCAAACCTGCCGAGGCGGCGGCGAAGCCGCGCAAGGCGGCGCGCGGCGGCGAGCCGTCGGCCAAGGCGAAGGCGGGCCGGGTCAAGCCCGCGCGTGCGACCAAGTCGAGCAAGGGCACCTAGGTCTGTCTCGGCGTGCTCGCCTGCTCCTGGGGGCTGCAGCGGCAGCCGCGGTGGTCGGCGCCGTCTTCCTGCTCGCTAAGCCCCCGCCCGAGCCGATCCGCCCGGGCGCGAGCGCGCCGGCCTTCGTTCTCCCGCGCCTCGACGGAGGCCCGCCGGTCTCGCTCGGCGAGCTGCGCGGGCGCGTCGTCCTGGTGAACTTCTGGGCGACGTGGTGCAAGCCCTGCGAGGAGGAGATGCCCGCGATGCAGCGCCTCCACCAGGCGCTGGCCGGCACGGGCTTCGAGCTGCTCGCTGTCTCGGTGGACCAGTCGGCCGACGACGTCAAGGCGTTTCGCGACCGCCTGGGCCTCACCTTCCCGATCCTGCTCGACCCCGAGCGACGCGTTGCCGGCGCGTACCAGAGCTATCGCTATCCGGAGTCCTACCTCATCGACCGCGACGGCCGGATCCTCTCACGCTACGTCGGCCCGCGCGACTGGGACACGGCGGCCTATCAGCAGCGGATCCGCGCGCTGGTGGCGGGCGCGCCGCATTGACCCTTGCTAGGGTGCAATGGCCTCCCGGGGGATTCCGTGCGCTCGCTTCTGCTCGCGCTCGCGCTGGTGGCCGCGGCCGCTGCCTGGGCATGGCTCGATCCCAACGACGGGATCGCGACCTGGCTCTCACTGCGCTCCGACGTCGCGCAGGCCGAGGCGCGCGTTCGCGCGCTGCAGGGGGAGGGCGCGCGGCTCGTCCAGACGGCCGAGGCGCTGCGCGCGGAGTCCTTCGCGCAGGAGCGAGCCGTGCGCGAGGAGCTGCGCTGGGTGCGGCCGGGCGAGGTCCTGGTGCGCGTTCCCCAGCGGTCCGAACCTGGTGGACCCCAGCGGGCAACGCCCGATGGGCCCGAGCGGGCAAAGCCCGGCGGCTCGGAGCGGCCGGTTCCCTAGCCTATGGCGTCCGGAGCAGAGATGAAGGAGCGACTGCGCGAAGCGCTCGAGCGGAGCGTCGCCGCCCTCCTCGCGGAGGCAGGGGATCGCGGCGCCGTTCCGCCGCTCGGCCTTGAGGCGCCGCGCCAGGCCGGTCACGGCGACTTCGCGACCAACGCCGCGCTGGTGCTCTCGAAGCGCCTGCGGCGGCCTCCGCGCGAGATCGCGGCCGAGCTGGCCGCTCGGCTCGGGACGGCGGGCGGCGTCGTCGCGCGCAGCGAGATCGCCGGCCCCGGCTTCCTCAATCTCTGGGTCTCCGACGGCGAGTGGCGGCGCGGGCTCGTCGAGATCCTGCGGGCCGGGGATCGCTTCGGGCGCAGCGAGGCGGGCGCGGCGGAGCGCACGCAGGTCGAGTTCGTCTCGGCCAACCCGACCGGGCCGCTGACGCTCGGCCACGGCCGCCAGGCAGTGCTCGGCGACTGCATCGCCCGGCTGCTCGAGGCCACCGGCCACGCCGTGACGCGCGAGTACTACTTCAACGACGGCGGCCGTCAGATGCGCGTGCTCGGCCAGTCGGTGAAGGCCCGCTACCTCGAGCAGCTCGGGCGCGCGGCGCCGCCGTCGGCGGAAGTCCTCGCGGACCCCGAGGCGGCGTGGCCCGAGTCGATCGATGGGCTCCCCGTGGCGTTCCCCCGCGACGGCTATCAGGGCGAGTACATCGCGGAGATCGCCTCCGATCTTCGCGCCCGCCACGGGGCTGCGCTCGTCGACGAGCCGGCCGAGGGCCTCTTCCGCGCAGTCGCGCAGGAGCGCATCTTTGGCGAGATCGAGTCCACGCTTCGGGCGCTCGGCGTCCACTTCGACGTCTACACCAACGAGAAGACCTTCTACGAGAGCGGGGCGCTCGAGCGCGTGCTCGCCGACCTGCGCGCGGTCGACTTGGTCTACGAGGGCGAGGGCGCCACCTGGCTGCGGGCCACCCGGTTGGGCCTGGACCGCGACCGCGTGCTGGTCAAGAGCAGCGGGGAGCCCACCTATCTGCTGCCGGACATCGCGTACCACCGCGAGAAGTTCCGGCGCGGCTTCGAGCGGGTGATCGACGTGCAGGGGGCCGACCACATCGAGCAGTTCCCGTTCGTGCGCGCCGCAGTGGGGGCGCTCGGCTGCGACGCGGCGCGCGTCGAGCTGGTGATGAACCAGTTCGTCACCCTCACGCGGGGCGGCCAGCAGGTCAAGCAGTCCACGCGGCGCGCCACCTACGTCACCGTCGACGAGCTGCTCGCCGAGGTGGGCCCCGACGTCTTTCGCTTCTTCATGGTGCAGCGGAAGGCCGACGGGCACCTCGACTTCGACCTCGACCTCGCCAAGGAGCAGGACTGGAAGAAGAACCCCGCCTACTACGTGCAGTACGCGCACGCGCGCACCCACGGGATCGAGCGCAAGGCGGCGGAGTCGAGGGTGCCGATGCCGCGGGCGGAGGCGGTGGACGCCTCGGCGCTCGTGCTGCCGGAGGAGATCGCTCTGATCCGCAAGCTGCTCGAGTTCCCGGAGGTGGTGGGCCAGGCGTCGGAGGCCCGCGAGCCGCACCACGTCGCCTACTATCTGCGGGACGTGGCCGGGCTGTGGAACCCGTACGTGCAGGACGGCGTTCGACATCGCGTGCTGTCGGACGACCCGACGCTATCCCGCGCGCGCCTCGCGCTGGCGCTCGGCGTCCGCGCGGTGCTCGCGAACGGACTGGCGCTGCTCGGGCTTGGCGCGCCGGAGCGCATGTGATGGCCGGGGCGGCCGAGGAGCGGCGTCCCTCCCGGCGCGCGCGGCGGCGAGGCGGCCCGACGCTGCTCTCGGCGCTGTTCGGCGCAGGGCTGCTCGTCGTCCTCGGCTTCGCGCTCGGCATCGTGGCTGGCCTGATGCTCGAGGAGCCGCAGCTGCTGCTGGACTACGTGACGGGCAAGACGCGCTCGGTGGCGCTCGTGCCGCCCGCGCGGGTACCCGACGCTTCGGCTGCGCCGGCGCCGAGCGGGCACGCCGACGCCTCCGAAGCGGTCCCCGAGCCAGATGTGGCGGCGCGCGCTCCGGCGCCGCCCGCCCCGGAGACCGCACCCGCGCGCGACGCGGCGGGGGGTGCCCCGAAGCTGGCTCCCGCACCGGTGCCGCCGATGCCGGCCGCTTCGCCGGGCGCTGCGGAGCCGGTCGCGGCGGGGGAGGCGCCGGTGGCCGCTCCCGCGGGCCGCGGATTCTCGGTGCAGGTCGGGGCGTTCGCCGACTCCGGCCCGGCCGCACAGCTCGCACGCAAGCTCGAGGACAAGGGGCTTCCGGTCTATGTCTCGCCCTCGGCCGGCGCTGACGCAAAGAAGTGGCGCGTGCGGGTGGGCCCACTCGCCACGCGCGACGAGGCCGACCGCATCGCCGCCCGCCTCGAGAAGCAGGAGAAGCTCCCGACCTGGGTGATGGCCGAGGGCACGCTCTGAGCGCGCGCCGTCGCTGGCTGGTGACCGGGGCCGGCGGCCAGCTCGGGCGCTGCCTGGCGGAGCGCCTGCGCGGGCACCCGCGCTTCTCCCTTTGCGCCGCGCTCGACCGCGCGGCGCTCGACGTGACCGACGAGAAGGCGGTGCGCCGGGCCGTCGAGGCCGCGTCCCCCGACGTGGTCGCCAACGCCGCGGCGATGACCCACGTCGACCGCTGCGAGAGCGAGCCCGAGCTGGCGCGTCGTGCCAACGCGCTTGCGCCGGGCTGGCTCGCCGAGGCCGCGCGGGCGGCCGGCGCCTGCTTCGTGCACCTCTCGACCGACTACGTCTTCGACGGGAGGGCGACGCGCCCCTACCGCGAGGAGGATCCGACCGCGCCGCGCTCGGCGTATGGACGCACCAAGCTCGAGGGCGAGGAGCGGGTGCGCGCCGCGTGTCCCGGCGCGCTCGTGGTGCGCACCGCCTGGGTGTTCGGTCCGGGGCACAACTTCGTCGCCACCATCCTCCAG
>Ga0335082_10004718_pt1 | contig 14888 bp, 18 predicted proteins | sample Lox_Sample_41_FD_206718 | JGI IMG/M metagenome (GOLD analysis project Ga0335082, IMG submission 206718) | Soil microbial communities from Loxahatchee National Wildlife Refuge, Florida, United States - Lox_Sample_4.1 | ecosystem: Environmental > Terrestrial > Soil > Wetlands | place: USA...
CCGATCGCCTGGCTATCTTCGCCGGGTGGCTTCACTCAAGGCTGTCGTCTTCGACGTCGACTTCACGATCGCCATGCCCGGTCCCGACCTGGGCGCAGAGGGCTATGTGCGGGTCGGCCGCCGCTACGGGCTCACGCTCGATCCGGCCCGCCACGACGACGCCCGGCGGGCGGCGCTCGCGACACTCGAGCGGCACCCCGAGCTCGATCACGACGAGGAGCTCTGGGTGCTCTTCACCGAGCGCATCATCGTGGGCATGGGCGGGCAGGGCGACACCCACGCGGCCGCCGTCGAGATGACTCGTGCCTGGGAGGACGCCGACCGCTTCGAGCTCTACCCCGACGTGGCCGCGACGCTCGGGTCGCTGCGCGCGCACGACCTCAAGATCGGGCTGCTCTCGAACACCGCCCGCGACCTCGAGCTGTTCGTTGCCCATCACGGCCTGGCCGTCGACGCGCTGCTGACCTCGCGCGTCCACGGAAAGACGAAGCCGCACGCGTCGATCTTCCGCAACCTCCTCGCCCTGCTCGCTGTCCTGCCCGAGGAGGCGGTCATGGTGGGCGACTCGGTCGAGGACGACATCGAGGGCGCGCGGGCCATTGGGATGGGCGCGTTGCTGGTCGACCGCGACCGGCGCTACCCCGACCGGCCCGAGCGGCTCGACTCGCTCGCGGGCGTCCAAGCCGCGCTCGGTCTGTAGCGCTCTCTACGCTGTACGGAGATATGCCCGTGTGGCTGATCTGGGCGATCCTCGCCGTCGTGCTCGGCATCGGGGAGATGTTGACGCCCGGCCTCTTCTTCCTCGGGCCCCTGGCCCTTTCCGCCGGGTTCGCGGCGCTGGTCGGGCTGTTCGGCGGCGGCACGATCGTCACGCTGATCGTGTTCATCCTCGCCTCGATCGCGTCGCTCGCCTTCCTGCGCCCGATCGCCCGGCGGCACGTCCACATGCCATCGATTTCGCGCACCGGGACGGACGCGCTGATCGGGCGAAAGGCAGTCGTGACCCGCCGCATCGACTCGAACGGCGGCCGGGTGCGGATCGGCGGCGAGGAGTGGTCGGCGCGCTCGTATCTCGACGGCCACGTGCTCGAGGAGGGCCAGAGCGTCGACGTGATCCAGATTGAGGGGGCCACCGCCCTCGTGTCCGAATAGGAGGTCGATGTGAGCGGGACGTTCGCAGCCCTGATCGTGCTCGTCGTGATCGTCGTCTTCATCCTGGTGACGCTGGCGAAGACGATTCGCGTGATCCCCCAGGCGCGCGCGGGGGTCGTCGAGCGGCTCGGCCGCTACTCGCGGACGCTGACTCCGGGCCTCGCCATCGTGATCCCTTTCGTCGATCGCGTTCGCCAGCTGCAGGACATGCGTGAGCAGGTGGTGTCCTTCGAGCCCCAGCCGGTGATCACGCAGGACAACCTCGTCGTCAACATCGACTCGGTCATCTACTTCCAGATCACCGATCCGAAGTCGGCGACCTACGAGATCAACGATCCGGTGAACGCGATCGACCTGCTGACGGTGACGACGCTGCGGAACGTGATCGGCGGGATGACACTCGAGCAGACGCTCACCTCCCGGGACTCGATCAACGACCAGCTACGAGGCATCCTCGACGAGGCCACCGGGAAGTGGGGAATCCGCATCCACCGCGTCGAGCTGAAGGCGGTCGATCCACCGCCCTCGATCAAGGACACGATGGAGAAGCAGATGCGCGCCGACCGCGAGAAGCGCGCCGCGATCCTGCAGGCCGAGGGCGTGAAGCAGTCGCAGATCCTGCAGGCGGAGGGCGAGAAGCAGGCGGCGATTCTCAAGGCGGAAGGCCAGAAGCAGTCGGCGATCCTCGCCGCCCAGGGACAGGCCGAGGCGATCGGCACCGTCTTCAAGGCGATCCACGACGGCAACCCGGATCCGAAGCTGCTCGCCTACCAGTACCTCCAGGTGCTGCCGCAGATCGCGCAGGGCGACGCGAACAAGGTGTGGGTGATCCCGAGCGAGCTGACGCGGGCCCTGGGCGGCATCTCGGAGCGCATGCTCCCCCGATCAGGGGACGGAACAGAGTCATCCTGAGGGATGCAGCGCCGGCGCGCCGCTGACGACGATCGAAGGTAGGTGCTTTCCCGCAGGCGGCTCCTCAATGCGGCGTTCGTCCTCTCCGCGCTCGCGGTCGGGAGCCTGGTCGCGCGGCACTTCGCGCGCGCCGGCTGGCCGCTCCATCAGGCGAACGTCTGGCTCGTGTTGCTCGCCGCGCTGATCTTCCTCGCGGCCTACGCCGCGAAGGCGTGGGGCTGGCAGCGGCTCTTCCACTCGAGCGAGCGCCCCGCCGTCCTGACGCTTGCGGCAGCGGGCGGCGCCGCCTCGGTCGGGGGCATCGCGCTCCCCGGCCGCTGCGACGACGTGATCAGGCTCGCCGTCCTCCGCCGCTGCCGCCGGCGACGGGCGAGCATCGGCGCTGGGCTGCTCTCGATCTTCCTGCTCGGCCTGCTCGACAGCGCCGCCCTCGCGCCGCTCGCGTACCTCGCCGCCCTGGTGGGCGGCGTCGAGGGCTGGCTGCGCGTCGGCTTGCTCTCCGTCGCGGCCGCAGGAGTCGTGGCCGCAGGCGTCGTCCTCTGGCTCCGCACTCTCGCCGGCCACCGCCTCGTGGCTCGGTTTCGGATCGCCCGGTTCGTCGGCGAGCACGCGACCGGCCGCCGCGAGGCGGTCCATGCCTGGCTCGCGGTGGCGGCCTCGTGGGCGCTGCGGGCGCTGGCGGTCTTCGTCCTCCTGGCCGCGCTCGGGCTCGGCACCGACTTCTCGCTCGCCCTCGCCTTCGTCTGCGCCTCGTCCGCCTCCGCGGTGCTGCCGGTGGCTCCGGCCGGCGCCGCCGTCCAGGCGGGGGCCGGCGCGGCGATCCTGATCGCCTCCGGGATGCGCACCGACGACGCGGTTGCTTTCGGCGTGGCCGCCCAGGCCCTCGTGATCGCCTCGGGTGCGGCCTTCGTGCTCGCGCTCGGTGCCTGGCACCTGCACGGTCGCCTGGTGCCCGCGGCGCCGCTCGAGCGGCGCGCGAGCCCGGTTAGAGCGTCCTAGGCGCTGCCGTCGGCCGCGTCGAGCTCGGCCGCCGCCTCCTCGAGCGTCAGCACCGGGCCGACGCACGTGTCCCGGCCTTCGAGCAGCTCGCGCCAGTCGTGGAGCGTGCGCGTCCGGAAGAGCTCCTCGAGCTCCGGGAGCCGCTGCTCGAACGCGCGATCGACGAGGTCGGGACGGCCGAGCAGCTCGCAGAGACGGCCCCAGAACTTCGGCTCGAGCGCCGCCACCGTCAGGTAGCGCGCGTCGGACGTCTCGTAGATCCGGTAGCAGGCGGCGCCGCCCGTCAAGAGCCGGGGGAGCGGCTCGCCGCGCAGCCGATGGGCGGCGAAACGGTGGGCGCCGAGCGTCATCGAGACGACGACGCGGCCGCCTCGGCCCGTGCGCGAGCGGTCGAGCAGCGCCGCGAGCACCTCGATCACAGCACCCTGCGCCCCGGCGCACAGGTCGGCCACCTGAACCGGTGGCAGCGCCGGTGCGGTGTCGGCCAGGACGCCGGCATAACCCAGGTAGTTGAGGTCGTGGCCGGCCTCGCGGGCGTGAGGCCCGGTCACGCCGTAGCCGGTGATCGAGCAGAGGATCGCCTCGGGGGGCAGCTCGATCCCGAGGCGCTCGAAGACGCCCGGCCGAAAGCCCTCGAGCACGACGTCCGCCCCGGTGACCGCCGCCGGCGGTCGCTCGGCCCGCGCGTCCCAGGTGATCCGCTCCTTGCCCTCGTTGAGCGCGGCGTACCAGCCGGGCGCGGTCGCCTCGACGGGGTCGCCGCCGGGCGGCTCGACCTTGACCACGCGCGCGCCGAGCCGCAGCAGCTCCCGTGATGCGAACGGCCCCGGCAGGTAGCGGGTCAGGTCGGCCACGGTCACTCCGTCGAGCGTGGCGGCGCTCATCGGGCGATTATGCTGGGCGCCCTTGTCCGAGCGGACGTCCGAGCGGCGGAGCGAGCTCTTGCACGCGGCGGTGCGCGTCTTCGCGAGCAAGGGCTTCCACTCGGCGCGTGTCAAGGACATCGCCGACGAGGCAGGCGTTGCGCACGGCCTCCTCTACCACTACTTCCGGTCGAAGGACGAGGTGCTCGACGAGATCTTCCGCCGCACCTGGTCGAACCTCGCCGAAGAGCTGCACCGGATCGAGGTGTCGGGCGCAGCGCTCCGCGAGCAGCTCGAGCGGTTCGCGTCCGTGTACCTCGGGTCGTGGCTCGAGACGCCGGATCTGATCCGCTTGCTCGTCCGCGAGATCGCGCGTGGGCCGGACGTCGGCGCGCGGGCGGGGGAGCTCGACTCGGTGCTCGCTCCGCTGACGAGGATGATCGAGGCGGGCTCACGCCGGGGCGAGGTGCGGCCGGGCGTCGACGCGAGGCTCGCCGCGGTCGCGTTCTACGGTGCGCTCGAGGAGATCCTGACCGGCTACGTGCTCGAGCAGCTGCCCTCGACCGCCGAGGACGTCCGGCGGGCGATCGCGACCGTGACCGACGTCGTTGCGGCAGGATTGGCGCCGTGACGAAGGTCGTCAACCTCTCCGGCTCGCCGCTCGGGCCGGAGCGCGACCGGGCCGGATGGCGGCAGCGCTCGCTGCGCGTCGGCGACGAGCTCGGCGCCGCGCTGATCGGCGGCAGCGTCTACGAGCTTCCCGCCGGTGAGCGCACCTTCCCTTTCCACTACCACCACGGCGTGGAGGAGTGGCTGCTCGTCCTCGACGGAGCGCCGTCGCTGCGCACGCCGTCCGGCACCCGCGAGCTGAAGGCGGGCGACGTCGTCTGCTTCCCGCCCGGTGCGGAGGGGGCGCATGCCGTCGCGGGGCCGGGCCGCGTGTTGATCCTGTCGCAGGGTCCGCGGCCCTCGATCGCCGTTTACCCCGACTCGGACAAGATCGGCACGCGGACGGGCGAGGAGCACGACACGCGCGACTTCCGCCGCGGCGACGCCGTCGACTACTGGGACGGCGAACAATGACGGACGTCAACCTGTTCGCGCTCGAGCTCACGTCGGACGACGACGATCCCGACGGCTACCACGTCGCCTACTGCCGGGTGGGGCCGCTGATCGGCGGGGGCCGGCTCGGGCTGTCGGTCTACGAGCTTCCGCCCGACCAGAGCATCTGCCCGTACCACTGGGAGGCGGGCGACGAGGAGTGGCTGATCGTGCTGTCGGGGCGGCCGACGCTGCGCACTCCCGACGGCGAGCTCGAGCTCGATCCGTGGGACACCGTCTGCTTCCCGGCGGGCGCCGACGGCGCGCACAAGGTGACGAACCGGAGCGACGCCACGGTGCGCGTCGGCATGCTCTCGACGCGGAACGAGCCGGGGATCTCCGTCTACCCGGACTCGAACAAAGTCGGGGTCTGGCCGCCGGGCAAGCTCTTCCGGATCGACGACGCCGTCGACTACTGGGACGGCGAGATCTGACGAGCTTCGAGCAACAGCTCAAGTAACAGTCTGTTACTTGCTCAGATGACGACCGTCTCGCGGCGCGGCACGCCGCGCGCGAAGCGCTCGACGTCGAACGCGGAGAGATCGAGCGACGGGGTCGCGCCCGCGACGAGCTGTGCGACGTGCTCGCCGACGGCGGGCGCCTGCTGGAACCCGTGCCCCGAGAACCCGGTCGCATAGAGGAAGCGCGAGACGTGCTCGCTCTCGCCGACCAGGGCATTGTGGTCGGGCGAGACCTCGTAGTAGCCCCACCACGACGAGGAGATCGGGAGGTCGGCGAGCACCGGCAGCCGCCGGGCGGCATGCTCGGCGACCTCTTCGAGGCGCGGCTCGCGGCCGCCGAACACGAGACCCGGCCCTTCGCGATGGAAGTAGAAGCTCGTCGAGAAGTCGATCGTCAGCGGGAGCCGGGCCGGCAGCCCACCGTCGGTCGGCGTGAACCACAGGTGGCGCGGCTCGCCCTCGACGGGAAGATCGATTCCCGCGAGCGCTGCGATCTCGCTCGACCACGCGCCCGCGGCGCACACGAGCGTCGTCGTCGCGATCTCCTCGCCGCCCGCCTCGATCGCCTGGATGCGGCCCTCCTTCACGCGCACGCCCGTGACCGGTGAGCTCTGCCTGATGCGCACCCCGTGGTCGGCTGCGCCGCGCGCGTACCACTGTACGACCGCGTCGGGCGAGCAGTAGCCGTCGAGCGGGCAGAACGTCGCGGCGATGACGCCGTCGAGCCCGAGCTGCGGGACGATCTCGAGCGCCTCGCCGGGAGCCAGCTCGCGCGCGGGGACCCCGAGCGCCTGCTGCATCGCCAGCGCCGAGCGAAAGGCGGGAACGTCCTCCTCGCGATCGAGCAGGAAGAGGTACCCCCACTGGTGCAGCTCGATCTCGTCGCCCATCGTGGTCAGCTGCGCCAGCGAGCGCTGCGCGATGCGCACGTTGAGCTCGTCGCCGAACTGCATGCGAAAGCCGCCGGCCGACTTCGCCGTCGACCCGGACGCGAGCGTGTCGCGCTCGAGCAGGACGACGTCCGTGATCCCGAGCTCGGCGAGGTGCCACGCGACGGAGGTGCCGATCGCGCCTCCGCCGACGATGACGACCTCAGCGGTCGTCACCTACGCGGTTGCGTGCACCGGCGCGAGCGCCGGCGCCCACGAGCAGAGCGGCGAGACGTCTCCGCCCCGGCCGTTCAGCGTGCGGTAGCCGAGTGCGTGCTCCGCCTGCATCATCTTGTGGATCTGGGTCGTGCCCTCGTAGATGATCGGCGCGCGCGCGTTGCGGAAGTAGCGCTCGATCCCGAACTCGCCCGAGTAGCCGTACGAGCCGAACACCTGGATGGCGAGGTGCGCCGCTTCGAATGCCGACTCGGTCGCGTGCCACTTCGCCAGCGACGTCTCGCGCGTGTTGCGCCTGCCCTCGTTCTTCATCCACGCGGCCTGCATGACCAGCAGCTTGGACGTCTCGTAGCCGAGCACCATCGTCGCGATCATGTCCTGCACGAACTGGTAGTGCCCGATCGCCTGCCCGAACGTCTCGCGCTCGCGCGCGTACTCGACCGACCGCTCCAGACAGGCACGGACGACCCCGCACGCGCCCGCCGCGACCGTGAAGCGGCCCTGGTCGAGCGAGTGCATCGCGATCTCGAAGCCCTGGCCCTCGGCGCCGATCAGGTTCTCCGCCGGCACCTCGACGTTCTCGAAGAAGAGCTCTCCGGTGGAGCCCGCCCAGATGCCGAGCTTGTGCTCGGTATCGCGCGAGGTGAAGCCCTTCATGTCCTTCTCCAGCACGAAGGCGCTGATGCCCTTGTGGCCCGCCGCCTGGTTCGTCTTGGCGAAGACGAGCGCATGGTCGGCCACGGTCGCGTACGAGATCCAGTTCTTCTGGCCGTTGAGCACGTACACGTCGCCCTCGCGCCGCGCCGTCGAGCGCATCGAGGCGACGTCCGAGCCTGCGCCGGGCTCCGTCAGGCCGAAGCAGGCGAGCTTCTCGCCCTTCGCCTGCGGGGTGAGCCAGCGCTGCTTCTGCTCCTCGGTGCCGTACTTGAGCAGCGACAGCGAGTTCAGCCCGACGTGCACCGAGATCAGCGTCCGGAAGGCTGCCTCGCCGCGCTCGATCTCCTCGCAGGCGAGCGCCTCGGCGACGTAGTCGAGGCCGGCGCCCCCGTACTCCTCCGGGATCACGACGCCGAGGATCCCCAGCTCGGCCATCCCCTCGATCAGCTCGAGGTCGAGCCGGTGGTCGATGTCGTTCTGGATCGCCACCGGGAGCACGCGCTCGTCGACGAACGCGCGCACGGTGTCCTGGATCAGGCGCTGCTCGTCGCTCAGCTCGAACTCCATGGCGGCGGAAGCCTACCGCCCGCACGCTTACGGCCAGCGCGGGGCGCCGCTAGCATGTTGACTGACTGTTCAATCAAGCGAAGGAGCGAGTCGAATGGCCACGGTGGAGCAGACCTCGACGGGTGTCTCGTTCGCGCTGACCGACGAGCAGAAGGAGCTCCGCTCGCTCGCGCGCGAGTTCGCGGCGAAGGAGATCAGGCCGAAGGCGGCCGAGTACGACGAGCACTCGACGCACCCGGCCGACGTGATCTCCAAGGCCCACTCGCTCGGCCTGATGAACCTGCACGTCCCCGAGACGTACGGCGGCCTCGGCCTGGCCGCGTTCGACGGGATGCTCGTCGGGGAGGAGCTCAACTGGGGCTGTTCCGGCATCGGGACGTCGATCTCCGCCAACGGCCTCGGCGCCGGCCCGGTGATCATCGCGGGCTCGGACGAGCAGAAGGCGCAGTGGCTGCCGCCGCTGCTCGAGGAGCCGATCCTGTGCTCCTTCGGCCTTTCCGAGCCGGGCGCGGGATCCGACGTCGCACGGATGGGCACGACCGCCGAGCGCCGGGGCGACGAGTACGTCCTCAATGGCTCGAAGACGTTCATCACGAACGCGGGCCATGCCGCGTGGACGGTCGTGTTCGCGAAGACCGACCCGAAGAAGGGTCACCGGGGGATCTCGGCGTTCGTCGTCCCGATGGACACGCCGGGAGTGACGATCGAGAAGCACCTCGACAAGATGGGCCAGCGGTCGACCGACACGTCGGCGTTCGCGCTCGCCGACGTCGTGATCCCGGCCGAGAACCGGCTGGGCGAGGAGGGCGACGGCTTCAAGATCGCGATGAAAACCCTCGACTTCACCCGCCCCGGCACGGCCGCCGGTGCGGTCGGCGTCGCGCAGGCCGCGTACGAGCTCGCGGTCGAGTACGCGAAGGAGCGCGTGACGTTCGACGTGCCGATCGCGATGCACCAGGGCGTCAACTTCCTGATCGCCGACATGGCGACCGAGATCGAAGCCGCCCGCCTGCTGACGTGGCAGGCGGCCTGGCTGATCGACCGCGGCGAGCGCGCGACGCTCCACTCCTCGTTCGCCAAGCGCTTCTCCGCCGATACCGCGATGAAGGTGACCACCGATGCCGTCCAGGTGTTCGGCGGATACGGCTACATGAAGGAGTATCCGGTCGAGAAGCTGATGCGCGACGCGAAGCTCTTCCAGATCTACGAAGGCACGTCCCAGATCCAGCGGCTCGTGATCGCGAAGGAGATCTTCATCCCGCGCGACTGAACGGCGTAGGGTCCCTTCGATGTCGATCGAGATCGATCTCTCCGGCCGCGTTGCGTTCGTCACCGGCGGGTCGCGTGGTCTCGGGCGCGCCGATGCGCTGACGCTCGCACGCGCCGGCGCCGACGTCGTCGTCGCCGATCTGCTCGTCGAGTCGGAGCTGTCCGAGGCGACGGATGCCTACGGGCCGCTCGCGCAGGTGGCACGGACGCAGGGGCTGGTGCACACGGAGTCCACGGCCGAGGAGATCCGCGGCCTGGGCAGGCGTTCGCTCGCGCTCCGCTGCGATGTGACCGACCGCGAGCAGGTCGCCGCCGCGGTTGCTCGCACCGTCGAGGAGCTGGGGAGCGTCGACATCCTCGTCAACAACGCGGGCACGCTCGACCATGTCGGGCAGTTCCACGACCAGCAGCCGGCGCTGTGGTCGCGTGATCTCGACGTCAACCTGACCGGCGCCTTCAACTGCGCCCAGGCCGTCTGGCCCCACATGCGGGAGCGGCAGTTCGGACGGATCGTGAACATGGCATCCGTGGCCGGGACGCTCGGCGGCTTCGGCCAGGCGTCGTACTCGACCACCAAGGCGGGCCTGCTCGGGCTGACGAAGACGCTCGCGATGGAAGGGGGCCGTCACGGGATCACGTGCAACGCGATCGTCCCCGGCATCATCGGCACCGAGGCGTTCCACATGGCGAATGCCGCGATGAACGAGCGCATCGCGAACCGCACGGTCTTCAAGCGCCCGGGCGACCCGCAGGACATCGCGAACGCGATCGCGTTCCTCTGCTCCGATCTCGCTTCCTACATCACCGGGGTCGAGCTGAACGTATCCGGCGGCGTCGAGCTGTTCGTGTTCTAGAGGCTGGAACAAGCCGCTAGGATGCTCCGGCTGTGGCCGCCACCTCCCCGGCCATATTGGCACGCCGCCGCGCTGCCGCGCGCAGACGCTTCTGGACCCGTATGGCGTGGCTCGGGGTGCTCGCGATCGCCCTCGTGCTCGCGCTCGGGCTCGTGTTCGCCGGCTCGGCCGACCGGCTCGCAGCGGGGACGCGGGTCGACGGCGTCGACGTGGGCGGGCTGAGCCCGGCGGCGGCCGAGCGCGAGCTCGCCCAGCGCTGGGAGCGCACCGCGGCGACGCCGGTCGCGTTCACGTTCGGGACTCATCGCTTCCTGATCTCGGCGAAGGAGATCGGCATGCAGGTCGACTGGGCCGCCGCGGTCGCCGCCGCCCGCCGGCACGGCGACGGGTTCGGGCTCGTCCGCGGCTATCGCCGGCTGGTCCTGAAGCTCTTTCCCTCGGACGTGACGCCTTCCGGGCGCGCCTCCGACGCGGCGCTGGCCTACGAGCTCGGGCTGATCGGCAAGGTCACCGACCGCCCGTCGCGCAGCGCCCAGCTCGTCCGCCACGGTCTTCGGTTCGAGGTCGTCCGCGGTGAAACGGGGCGTGTGCTCGACCGCATCGCCGCCGCGAACCTCATTCTCGCGACGCTTTCGGCGTTCGACCGCCACCCCGTCGCACTGCCGGTCGACGTCAGCCCGCCCGGCGTCACCGCCGCCCAGCTGGTGGCGGCGCAGCGCGCGGCGACGGTCGCTGTCTCGGCGCCGGTCACGCTTGCGATCGGGCCGACGCGCATCAGGCTGCCGCGCTGGCGCATCGCCACTCTGCTCGACCTCTCGCACGCGGCCGGCGGCCTGCAGCTCGGAGGTACGGGGGCAATGCAGGAGCTGCGGCGCCTGCAGGAGACGGTCAACCGTCCGCCGCGGGACGCGGACTGGGCGGTCGGCGCCGGTGGGTCGGTACGGGTCGTGCCTGCCCAGCCCGGGCTGGCGCTCGACGTTCAGAAGGCGGCCGCTGCGATCCTCGCCGCCGCCCAGCGGCCGGCGAACCGCGTCGCGAGCCTCCGGTACGCGGTCGCGCAGCCGCAACGCACCACCGCGCAAGCGCAGTCACTCGGCATCACCGGCACGGTCGGCGCGTACGAGACGTACTTCGGTGGAGTCGCCAACCGGATCCACAACGTGCAGCTCGTGGCGCATCTCGTCGACCACAAGCTGATCGCGCCGGGAGCGACGTTCTCGTTCAACAAGACGACGGGCGAGCGGTCAGCAGCGAAGGGCTTCCTCGAGGCGCCGGTGATCATCAACGGCGAGGTGCAGACGGGTCTCGGCGGCGGCGTGTGCCAGGTCTCGACCACGGTGTTCAACGCGGCGTTCGTGGCCGGGCTGCCGATCACCGCGCGAACGAATCACGCGCTCTACATCTCGCACTATCCGCTCGGCCGCGACGCGACCGTCGACTACCCGGACGTCGATCTGAAGTTCGTCAACGACACGGGCCACTGGCTGCTGCTCCGCACATGGGTGAGCTCGGACTCGCTGACCGTCGCGCTCTACGGGACGCCGCAGCACCGCCGCGTCGAGTCGGTCACCCAGCCGCTTCGCGTCGTGTCGCCGCCGCCGGTCGTGAAGACCGACGATCCGAGCCTCGAGACCGGTCAGACGATCGTGACCGACCCCGGTGCGCCGGCGGAGGCGACGAGCGTCGAGCGCAAGGTCTACTCGGCGTCGGGGAAGCTGCTGTCGGATCAGACCTGGGCGTCGAGCTACCGCGCCTTGCCGAAGCTGGTCACGGTCGGCACCAAGAAGCCGGCCGCCAAGCCGAAGGCCAAGGCGAAGGCCAAGGCGGCACCGCTCACCCCTGCCGGGAGCGCGCCGACCGCTCCGCGCTAGCGATCGCGTCGAGCAGCCACGACGGGATGCGCGTCGGGCGAAGCGTCTTGGCGTCCACGGTTGCGTGCGCCGTCCAGCCGTCGGCGATCGTGCGGCCGTCGCGCCGCACGGCGTACTCGTAACGGAAGCGGGCCCCCTTCACGTCCACGCAGCGCGCGAGCACGTTCAGCCGGTCGTCGAAGACCGCCGGCTCGAGATAGCGGGCGTGCGACTCGAGCACGAGCGCCTCGACGCCCTCGTCGCGAAGACGCTGGTACCCGTGGGCGTACTCCTCCAGGTACTCGACCCGGGCGACCTCGAACCAGACGAAGTAGCTCGAGTTGTGGGCAATGCCCTGGGCGTCGGTCTCCGCGAAGCGGACGCGGATGTCGGTCGAGAAGCTGTACCCCTCCACGGAGGGGTCATGCTCGCAGAAGCCGGCGGGCGGCTCAGGCGGCGGCGCGCTTGACGGGCTTCTCGTCGAGGACGTCGAGGCAGGTGGCGCACACCTGCTGCTCGGTCTCGTACGGCACACCCGCGCGGAGGACGATCACCCGGACGGTCACGGGCTCGTGGACGTGCTGGCTGTAAGGCTCGATCGTCGTCATCTCGTCTTCCAAGGTAATCGGCAAACCGCCCGCGCGAACTGAGCAGTTTGTGTCAATTGGGCAACGATTCAGACGCCGGCCGGCAACGAGAGTTGGACGTGGTCGGCAAGTCCCGAGACGCCGACGCCGACCAGCCGGAGCGGTCCCGGCCGGTCGCGCAGGGCGCGGTCGAGCAGGTCGCAGGCGAGGGTGCCGATCCGCTCCGCGTCGTCGGTGCCGACGGGGAGCGACGTCGAGCGCGTGCGGATCGAGAAGTCCGGGTAGCGCAGCTTCGTCGTGACGGTGCGCGCCACCTGCCCCCGACGTTCGAGGTGGCTCGACAGTCCCTCGGCCATGCGGCGGAGCTCGTCGTGGAGCCGCTCGACCTCGGCGACGTCCTGGGCGAAGGTCTCCTCCTGCGAGATCGAGATCCGCTCGGTCGAGACCTCCAGCGGGCGGGGATCGATCCCGCGGGCCCGGTCCCGGAGCTCCCGCCCGACCTTGCCGTGCAGGACGGCCCGTAACTCGTCGTCGTCGAGCGCGGCGAGCCCGCCGATCGTCGTCACTCCGGCGGCAACCAGCCGATCCTCGGCACGCGGCCCGACACCTGGAAGCACGCGGATCGGGAACGGGGCGAGGAACGCCGCCTCGCGCCCCGGGCGCACTGCCGTGAGGCCGCCCGGCTTCCGCCGGTCGGAGGCGATCTTCGCGACGACCTTCGACCCCGCGACGCCGAGCGAGCACGACAGCCCCGTGCGCGTACGCACGACGGCCTGCACGGCCCCGGCCACGGCGCGTGCGTCCTCGAACAACGGGGCGACCTCGCCGAGGTCGAGGTACCCCTCGTCGATGCCGGTCTGCTCGACGGTCGGCACGATCTCCCGCACCGTCGACCAAACCTCCCGCGAGTAGTCGCGGTAGAGGGCGTGCCGCGGCCGGACGAACGCCGCGTGGGGGCAGCGCCGCCGCGCCTCGGCGCACGACATCGCCGAGTGGATGCCGAACGTGCGCGCAACGTAGTTCGCGGTCGCGACGACGCCGCGGCCATGCGGGTCGCCGCCGACGACCAGCGGCACGCGCCGGAGCGCGGGGTCCTCGAGCTCCTCGACGGCGGCGAAGAACGCGTCGAGATCGAGGTGCGCGAGAATCATCGAGGCAGCGTAGATTCACCACCTGATGCGGAGTGCGGCGTTGTTCCCGGCTCTCGTGGCGCTCGCCGGCGCGGCCGGCGCGGCATCGGCTCATTCGGGAGCTGCGGGGTGCGCCGTCGCACCGCTCGGTTCGCCGCGCGTCGCCTACGCCGGCTGGGCGACCAACGGCGCGGTCGCGTACGCCGCGCCGGGCGGGGCCGAGGTCGTGCGGTTCGGGGCGAACAACGTCAACGACTATCCGACGGTCTTCGGCGTGCTCGGGACGGCGGCCGGGCGCGGCTGCGGCGGGCGCTGGTACCGGGTGCAGCTGCCGGTGAGGCCGAACGGCAGCGTCGGCTGGGTGCGCGCACGCGCGGTCGTGGTCGAGCGCGTCCGCACGCGCATCGTCGTCGACCTGTCCGAGCGGAGGCTCTGGCTGTACCGGGACGGCCGCCTGGTCCTGAGCGCGCCGGCCGGCATCGGGTCGCCCGCGACGCCGACGCCGACCGGGCGCTTCTACGTCAACCAGCGGCTCGTCCCCGCCGATCGCTCGGGCCCGTTCGGGCCGGCTGCGCTGGGCATCTCGGCGTTCTCGCCGGTGCTGACCCGGTGGCCGCAGGGCGGCCCGATCGCGATCCACGGCACCGACGAGCCCGGGTCGATCGGCCGGGCCCGCTCGAACGGCTGCATCAGGCTCCGCAATGCCACGCTGGAGCGGGTCTTCGCGGCCGCCGGCGCCGGGACGCCGGTCCTCGTGAGGCGTTAAGGCGACGCGCGCGCGGCTTCGACCGCGTAGGCTAGGCCCTTCACATGACCGAGTCCAAGACCAAGAAGCCGCTCTCCCAGCTCTCGTCGTTCAGCGAGGACCTGCTCGGCAAGGCTTCGAAGAACCCGGCGGCGACGAAGTTCCTACAGGGTGCGAACCAGCTGCGCGACCGCGTCGACGATCTCTCGAAGCGCGTTCGCGGGCTCGACGCGCTCGAGCAGCGGGTCGCCGAGCTCGAGAAGCGCGTTGCGAAGCTCGAGAAGCCGGCCCGCAAGCCCGCTCCGCCGAAGCCGCCGAAGCACGAAGAGAAGCCGGCCGAGAAGCCGGCCCAGACCTAGGCCGGCACCCGCACGCGCAGCGCCCCGCGGACGATCTCGAACGCGGCCGGCGTCGTCCCGACCTGTTCGCCTTCGACCTCGATCGGCAGCCGCTCCGGTGCGTCCACGGTCGCGTGTGCGCTCCGCAGGATCTCCACCTTGGGATGCGTGACGTGGCGGCCCTTGTAGATCTTCGGCGCGGTGGTGAGGAAGTCGACCTTCGAGACGTCGCCGATCAGCACGACGTCGAACAGGCCGTCGTCGGGCTTCGCGTCGGGCGCGAGCATCATCCCTCCG
>Ga0335082_10004719_pt1 | contig 14888 bp, 9 predicted proteins | sample Lox_Sample_41_FD_206718 | JGI IMG/M metagenome (GOLD analysis project Ga0335082, IMG submission 206718) | Soil microbial communities from Loxahatchee National Wildlife Refuge, Florida, United States - Lox_Sample_4.1 | ecosystem: Environmental > Terrestrial > Soil > Wetlands | place: USA: Florida...
GCGGTGGCGGTTCGTCCTCACGGTGCCGTCGGGCAAGGCCGTCGCCGAGAGCGCCGAGGTCCGGGTGGCCGACTCGGCCCCGGGCGCCGCCGAGATCGCGCTCGACCCTCCCGTCCCCACGCGCGCCGCGCCCGTCAAGATGGTCCTGCGGAAGCCGGCCGCCGACCCCGACGCCGACCCGCTCACCTACCGCACCGAGTGGCTCCAGGACGGCCTGGAGACCGGCGTCAAGAGCGACACCTTCCCGGGCGACCGGCTCCGCCGCGGCGCGCTCCTCACCGCGCGCGTGTACGCGAGCGACGGCGAGCTGGAAGGGCCGCCCGTCTCCACCTCGTCGCGCGTGGCCGACACCGCGCCCGGGCCCCTCGCCATCTCGCTCGAGCCGGCCCAGGCCGCCCGCACCGACGCGATCCGCGTCCGCATCGAACGCCCGGCGAGCGACCTCGACGGCGATCGGCTCGTGTATCACCACCGCTGGACCGTCGACGGGCAACGCCGGAACCTCCCGCTCTCGACGGCCGAGCTGCCCGCGGGCCTGGCGCGGAAGCACCAGCGGGTGAGGGCAGAGGTGCGCGCCTTCGACGGCGAGCTGGAGGGTCCGCCCGCCACCGCGGAGGTGGTGCTCAGGAACACGCCTCCCACCGCGCCGCGCGTGGACGTGCTCCCCGCTCGCCCGCGCCGCGGAGAGGCGCTCCGCGCGGTGGTGAGCGTCCCGTCCCAGGACGCGGACGGCGATCCCGTCTCCTACCGGTTCACCTGGCGCAAGAACGGCTTGCCGCTCCCGCTGCTCGGCGACCCGCGCGAGGTGCCCGGGCGGGAGGTGGCCAAGGGCGACCAGTTCGAGGTGACGGTCGTCCCCGGCGACGGCGAGGAGGAGGGGCCGCGGGCGCAGACGCTCGCCCTGGTCCTCAACACGCCTCCCTCGCCGCCGCGCATCGCGGTGGAGCCGGCCCATCCCCGCGGGGGGCAGCCGCTCAAGATCGTGATCCTCGAGCCGCCCCGCGACGCGGACGGCGATCCGGTCCGCCTCTCCTACGCCTGGACCCGCGAGTCGAAGGCGACGGGGAAGGCGTCGGAGACGCTGGCGCCGGCCGACTTCCACAAGCACGAGCACGTGCGCGCCACGGTGGTGCCGCACGACGGCGACGAGAGCGGCGAGGCCGCCACCTTCGAGGTGCTGGTGGAGGACGCGCCGCCCACCGCTCCGGTGGTCGCGTTCACCACCGACCACCCCACGGTCACCGAGCCGCTGCGCGCGACCATCGTCAAGGCCGCCACCGATCCGGACGGCGACCCGCTCCGCTACCGCTACCGCTGGCTGCGCAACGGCGAGGGGGTGGCGGTGCCCGACCGCAACGCCTCGTCGCGGGTGGAGCCGTTCTGGACCAGCGCCTCCGAGGTCCCCGTCACCGAGCTCGCCAAGCGGCAGGCCTGGGAGGTCGAGGTGCAGGCCTGGGACGGCGAGATGTACGGGCCCTCGGCGCGCGCCTCCGTGACCATCGCCAACAGCCCGCCGCCCGCTCCCGAGATCGCGTTCGCCGCGGAGAAGCCGCGCCGCGTGGACGGCCTCGAGGTGGTGGTGAAGCAGCCGCCCGATCCCGACGGCGATCTCGTCACCTACCGCTACACCTGGACGCGCAACGGCGAGCGGTACGCGGCGCCGCCGGAGCAGGCGTACGTGGCGCGGGGCCTGCCGCGCAGGGGCGAGCGCTGGGCGGTCGAGGTGGTGGCGAGCGACGGCGAGGCCGAGTCGAGACCGGTGCGCCTCGAGGCGGTCATCGCCGACACCGCGCCCGGACCGGTGGGCATCGCCCTCTGCGACGGCGCCGTGCCCGTCGGCCACATGCCGCAGGTGCGCATCACCGCGGCGGCCAGCGACGCGGACGGCGACGCGGTGAGCTACCGCTACGCCTGGTCGGTGAACGGCAAGCCGGTCGCCGCGGAGGCCGGGGCGAAGCTCGCCGCGCCGCCGCTCCGCAAGCACGACGTCGCGCGGGTGGTGGTCACCCCCTTCGACGGCGAGAAGCGCGGGCCCCCGTCCTCCGCGGAGTGCCAGGTCGTGAACACCCCCCCCACCGCTCCGCAGGTCGCGCTCGAGCCGCCGGAGCCGACCGCCGGCACCGGGCTGACCGTGGTGGTGCGCCGTCCGTCCACCGACCCGGACGGCGACGCGGTGACCTACCGGTACGCGTGGACGCGCGACGGCGTCCCCGCCGACGTCGAGGGTCCTTCGGTCCCGAAGAACGGCCTCCACCACCGGGAGGTGTGGCGGGTGGAGGTCACGCCGTGGGACGGCGAGCAGACCGGCGAGCCGGTCGTGCTGAGCGCGGTGGTGCGGAACACGCCGCCGCCCGCCCCCGAGGTCGCCGTCACCCCGGCCGCTCCCAGGGTGGGCGCGTCCATCGCCTGCGAGGCGAAGGCGCCCGCGCGCGACGTGGATCAGGAGCCGCTCTCGGTCCGCTACCGGTGGCTGCGGGACGGGAAGGCGGTGGCGCTCGCCGAGGGCCAGCCGGCGGTTCCCTCCGGCGTGGTCCGGCGCGGGGAGCGCTGGCGGTGCGAGGCGTGGACGTCGGACGGGTTCGAGGAGAGCCCGCGCGCCTTCGCCGAGGTGGAGGTGAAGGACAGCGCGCCGAGGCCGCCGGTCGTGGTCATCGAGCCGGACCGGCCGCGCAAGGGCGACGACCTCGCCTGCCGCCTCGCGATCGAGTCGGTCGATCCGGACGGCGACGCAGTGACCTACGGGTATGCGTGGACCCGCAACGAGCGGCCCGTCCCCCCGGCCGCGGATCCGGCGGTGGTCGACGGCAAGCGGATCGCCAAGGAGGAGCGCTGGCGCTGCACCGTGGTGCCGAGCGACGGCCTGCTGGAGGGAACCCCGGCCTCCGCGACGGTCACGGTGGCGAACAGCCCGCCCGGCCCCGCCCGGCTGGAGCTCCAGCCGGCCGTGCCGCGCCCGGGCCACCCCGTCCGCTGCGAGGTGGCGGTGAAGAGCGTCGATCCGGACGGCGATGCGGTGCGCTACCGGTTCACGTGGCAGCGCAACGGCGTCCCGCAGCCCTTCGCCGAGACCTCGCAGGAGGTGCCCGCGCGCCTCGTCAAGGCTGGCGACCGCTGGCGGTGCGTGGCGGTGCCGAGCGACGGCGACCTCGACGGCCCCGAGACGGGCAGCGAGGAGGTGCAGGTCTCGGGAGCGGCGGAGGCCGCCCTGCAGGAGCGCTGATCGGGCCAGGGCTACGTTGACGGGCTGACCCCGACTAGGTATCCTGCAACGCGGCTCAGAAACTTGGCTTTTCGAGGTGGGGAGCATTTCGTCATGCGTTTCTTCGGTCCAGCCATTCTCGCGGTGTGCCTGCTCGCACCCGTGACGCCGGCAGTCGCCCGCTCCCCCCAGGAGTCGCTGCCCGCCGGTGTCCGGCCGACGGGCCTGTCCGACGCCGAGAAGCTGGAGAAGTCCGCGGAGCACCTCGCGCGCATGAAGGCGGCGATGAAGCTCGTCCTCGTCCGCGTCGAGGAGGCGCGCTACGAGAAGGACGTCGTGAAGCTCAACTGCGTGAACGAGAAGCTCGCGCAGATCAAGGGGCTCCTCAAGGTCGCGGAGCAGGCGGACATCTCGCTCCACGAGGCGATCTCCTCGAGCGACGAGGGGGCCGACTCCGAGTTCGCCAAGATCGGCATCGCGCGCACGAAGGTCGAGACGCTGCGCGGCGAGGCCGAGCAGTGCATCGGGCAGCTGGCGTACGTGGTCGACGAGAAGACGACCATCGAGGTGCAGCAGCCGGCGAACCTCCCGGGCACCAGCGCCTCGGAATGGGGCAGGAGCAACCCGCCGTCGTGGGGCGGTGCTCCGCCGGTGGTGCGGCCCCCGCCCGCGAGCGCCTGGCGGTGACTTTGGTTTCCTAACCTCCGCCGCGGAATGGGATTCGGTGCCGGAGGTCAGCAAGCGGATCGAGCCGTCGCGCGCGGGTACACCCCCCGCGCGAGTGGGGCCGTTCGTGCCGCCGAGAGGGCCGTCGAAACCATGCGGATGAAGCTCACCATCGCGATGCTGCTGCTGGCCTGGGTCGTCGGTCCCGCGCCGGCGGCCGCCGGCCCCGGGGACGGCATCCGGATCGGTGGTACCGGGGGGCGGCTCCACCCGTACCTGGAGCTCGAGCCGCGGTACGACTCGAACGTCTACCTGGCCGATCCCACGACCGGGACCGGCGCGGTCGGCGACTTCATCATCCACTTCCGTCCCGGGCTCAGGCTGGACATTCCCGGCGATCCGGTGAAGCTGACCTTCGACGGCGCGCTCGACTGGGCGCAGTACACCGGTGCCCAGGGGGCCACCTCCGGCCTCTCCCACCTGTACGCGTACGCCCTGCTCGGCGTGATGGTGAACGAGCACGGCACGGTGTCGCTCGACGCGGGTGACGACTTCTGGCGGACCAACAACTCGCCGTCGATGTCGCTCGGGTCCGCGGTCATCACCAACTTCAACACGCTCCACGCGAAGGTGCCCTGGACGCCGGGCGGCGGCGCGCTGGTCCTCACCACGACCGGCACCTGGGTCCTCGAGTCGTTCGAGCCCTACTACTCCGGAGCGGTGTGCGACCCGAACGCGTACCCTGGCTGCAGCTCGTCCTACTACTCGAAGCTCGGCTACAACGAGCTGCGCGCCACGGAGGCGATCAGCTGGAAGTTCCTTCCGCGCACCTCGGCGGTCTTCGAGGCCGAGTTCTTCGACCGGATCCCCGTCGACCGCACCGTGTCCGTCGGCGTCGACGGCCTCCGCGTCAGGGCCGGCGCCACCGGCCTGGTGACGGCGCACTTCGCGGCGACCCTGAAGGCTGGGTACGGCGACACGCTCCACTCCGCCGGAGTTCCGTACGGGACGTGGCTGCTCACGGCCGAGGGGGAGTGGATCGGGAACGAGCTGATGGGCGCCAAGGCCGGATACGTGCACGACCTCGGCTCCGATCCTGGCAACGAGTTCGCGCTCTACGACTTGAACCGCGCCTACGCCGACGGCCGGCTCCAGCTGACCTCGGGCCCGACCCTGGAGCTGCGTGCCGACTGGGAGCGCCGCGACTACCACCAAACGCCGTCGTCGACGCTGCCCCCCGGGGCGAACGCGCAGCTCCTCCACGTCCAGCCCTCGATCGAGGGCGAGCTCACGCGCTGGCTCAAGCTCGCGGGGGGCTACACGTTCACGAAGCGCATGTCCCACCTCCCCACCGTCACCACTCCGATCGCGGCCTACAACTACTCGAAGAACGAGGTCTGGGTCCGCGCCACGTTCACCTACTGACCTCCGTGCGGCCGGCGCGCCGGAGCGCCGTTGACGGGCCTGCCGGGGTCCGGTAGGGAACGGATCCCCATGCGCGTCCGCCTCGCCGCTGCCCTCGCCCTGGCCGTGCTCGCCGCCTGCGCCGGGCGCTCCCGCGCTCCGGCGGCCGATCCGGAGGTGCCGGCGCCGCCGGCCATCGCCGCGCGGCTCGGCCCGGGCGACGTCTTCGAGGTGCGGATCTACCAGGAGCCGGAGCTGTCCGGCATCTACCAGGTTGGCCCGCAGGGCGACGTCACGTTCCCGCTCTGCCAGCGCGTCCCGCTCACCGGCCTCATGCCCAACGAGGTCGCCGACAAGCTGCGCGAGTGCCTGTCGAAGGGATTCCTGCGCGACCCCCAGGTCACGGTGCTGGTCCGGGAGTACAACTCGAAGAAGGTCTTCGTCTTCGGCGAGGTGCAGAAGCCCGGGACGTTCCCCTTCGAGGACGGGATGTCGATCGTCCAGGCCGTGACGGTGGCGGGCGGGTTCACGCGCAGCGCGGCGCAGAACTCCACCTCGGTGACCCGCAAGGTGAACGGGCAGGAGGTGAAGGTGAAGGTGAACGTCCAGGACATCGCCCTCGGGCGCGCGCCGAACTTCATCCTGCAGCCGGGCGACATCGTGTTCGTTCCCGAGAGCCTGTTCTGATCACACGGGGGCTGCGCCCCCGCCCCGCCGGCAGAGCCGTCGGGGCCACCCCAGCTCGCAGGGGCCCCGCTCGGCCGCGCGCCTCCGGCGCTCGCCTCGCGCCCCTGCGGGAGGGGCTGCGCCCCTCCCCAGCCTGCGGCTGGGGCCCCTCCCTGCTACACCGTCATCGTCCGATGACAGGACTTCCCCGCATCGCCGCCGAGATCGTCCGCTGCCGCGCCTGCCCGCGGCTCGTCCGCTGGCGCGAGCAGGTCGCGCGCGAGAAGCGCGCCGCCTACCGCCACGAGGAGTACTGGGGCCGGCCCGTGCCGGGGTTCGGCGACCCGGCCGCTCGGATCGCCATCGTGGGCCTCGCCCCGGGCGCGCACGGCGCGAACCGGACCGGGCGGATGTTCACCGGCGACGGGTCGGGCGAGTTCCTGTACGCGGCGCTCCACCGGGCGGGGATCGCGAACCGGCCCGAGGCCCGGACGCGCCACGACGGCCTCGCGCTCGCGGGTGCGTTCATCGCGGCGGCGGCGCGCTGCGCGCCGCCGGACAACCGGCCCACGCCGGCGGAGCTGGCGCGCTGCGCCCCGTTCCTCGACGCGGAGCTGGACGCGCTGCCCGGGCTCCGGGTGGTGCTCGCGCTGGGTGCCATCGCCTGGGACGCAGCCCTGGGGTGGCTCGGGCGCCACGGCCACGCCCTCCCCAGGCCCCGGCCCCGGTTCGCACACGGCGCCGAGCTGCGGCTCGGCGGGGCGCCGGCGCTGCTCGGGAGCTACCACGTGTCTCGCCAGAACACGCAGACGGGCCGGCTCACGCCGGCGATGTTCGACGCGGTGGTGGCGCGGGCGCTGGCGCTCACGTCGGGCTGAGCCGTCCGTCCCGCGGCCCCCCGGGTCGCCGCACGCACGGCGCCGGGTGCGCCGGGGCCGTTCGGCGGCCGGATCCGCGGTGGCACGCGGCCTGCTCAACGCCCCTCCATGCTCGTGCGCGTCCGTTCCGGCGCCATCCTGGGCGTCGACGCGATCCAGGTCGACGTCGAGGTCGAGGCGTCGCTGGGGATGCCGCACTTCCACATGGTGGGACTCCCCAGCGGCGCCGTGCAGGAGGCGAAGATCCGGGTGGTCGCCGCCATCCGCAACTGCGGCGCGGACCTGCCGCAGAAGCGGATCGTCGTGAACCTGGCGCCCGGAGACTTGCGCAAGGACGGGCCGGGCTTCGATCTGCCCATCGCGGTGGCCCTCCTCGGCGCCGTGAACGCGATCCCGGCGGAGCCGCTCGACGGCGTGCACCTCGTCGGCGAGCTCGCGCTCTCCGGCGAGGTGAAGCCGGTGCGCGGCGTCCTGCCCATCGCCATCGAGGCGCGCCGGGCTCGCGCGCGCCTCCTCGTGGTCCCGGAGGCGAACCTGCGCGAGGCCGCCGTCGTCGAGGGGCTCACGGTTCGGGCGGCTCGCAGCCTCGGCGAAATGGTGGCGTGGGCGCGCGGCGAGGCCTCCCTCCGCCTCCCGGTCTCGGTCCTGCACGATCCGGAGCCGCCGTCCCCGCCGCTCGACCTCGCCGACGTCGCCGGGCAGGACCACGCCAAGCGCGCGCTGGAGGTCGCGGCCGCGGGCGGGCACGCGCTCCTCATGTTCGGCCCGCCGGGGAGCGGCAAGACCATGCTGGCGAGGCGGCTCCCGACGCTCCTCCCGCCGCTCGACTTCGAAGAGGCGATCGAGGCGACCGTGGTCCACAGCGTGGCCGGGCTGACGCGCCACCGCGGGCTCCTGCTGCAGCGGCCGTTCCGCGCGCCGCACCACTCCATCTCCGACGCCGGGCTCGTGGGCGGGACGGGCATGCCGCGCCCGGGCGAGGTCTCCCTCGCGCACCACGGCGTCCTCTTCCTCGACGAGCTGCCCGAGTTCCGGCGGCACGTGCTGGAGGCGCTGCGCCAGCCTGCCGAGGACGGCGAGGTCACCATCGCGCGGGCCGGGCGGAGCGTGACCTACCCGGCGCAGTTCCTCCTCGTGGCGGCGATGAACCCCTGCCCCTGCGGTTACCACGGCGACCGCCGGCGCGCCTGCCGCTGCACCGCGCACGAGCTGTTCGCCTACCGGCGCCGGATCTCCGGACCGCTGCTCGACCGCGTCGACCTGCACGTGGACGTCCCCGCCGTCCCGCAGCCGCTCCTGGGCGCGGCCGGCGCCGGGCCGGGCAGCGCCGAGGTGCGCGAGCGGGTGGTGCGGACGCGCCAGGCGCAGGCGGAGCGCGCGGGACCGCACGGCGCGCGGGTCAACGCGCGGCTGCGCGGCGCGGCGCTGCGCCGCCTGTGCGCGCCGGACGAGCCCGGCCGCGCGCTGCTCGCCCGGGCCGTGGAGAAGCTGGGGCTCTCCGCCCGGGCGCACGACAAGGTGCTGCGCGTGGCGCGGACGCTCGCGGACCTGGAGGGCTGCGAGGCCGTGCGCGCGGTCCACGTCGGCGAGGCCATCCAGTACCGGGCGCTGGACCGGCCCCAGCTCTGAAACCACGCCGTCCCCGGGGCGGCGACAACACCCGCGTGCGCGGGAGACGAGAGGACGATCGATGAGCAAGCTGGTGGAGAAGGTGAGGGCGTTCACCCACGGGTTGAGCGGCGAGAAGAACGCGGCGCTCGACCAGGCGGTGGGCAGCATCGAGAAGCAGTTCGGGAAGGGGAGCATCATGCGACTCGGCGACGTCGGAGACGCGCCCCAGGTCGCGGTGGTGCCCTCGGGCTCCCTCGGGCTGGACCTGGCGCTGGGTGTGGGCGGCCTGCCCCGCGGCCGGGTGGTGGAGATCTACGGACCCGAGTCGTCCGGGAAGACCACCCTCGCGCTCCACGCCATCGCCGAGGCCCAGAAGACGGGCGGGGTGGCCGCCTTCATCGACGCCGAGCACGCGCTGGACGTGACCTACGCGCGGCGGCTCGGCGTCTCGCTCCAGGACCTGCTGGTGTCGCAGCCGGACACCGGCGAGCAGGCGCTGGAGATCGCCGAGCAGCTGGTCCGCTCCGGCGCGGTGGACCTCATCGTGGTGGACTCGGTGGCGGCGCTGGTGCCGAAGGCGGAGATCGAGGGCGAGATGGGGGACGCGCACATGGGGATCCAGGCACGGCTCATGAGCCAGGCGATGCGGAAGCTCACCGGGGTCGTGTCGCGCAACCAGACCATCGTCATCTTCATCAACCAGATCCGGATGAAGATCGGGGTGGTCTTCGGGAACCCCGAGACCACCACCGGCGGTAACGCGCTCAAGTTCTACGCGTCGGTCCGGCTCGACATCCGGCGCACGGGGCAAGTGAAGGAGGGCGAGACGGTGGTGGGGAGCCGCACCCGCGTCAAGGTCGTGAAGAACAAGGTGGCCCCGCCGTTCCGCGAGGCGGAGTTCGACATCCGCTACGGCGTCGGCGTGGACCGGTTCGCCGAGGCGGTGGACCTGGGCGTCGATCGCGGGATCGTCGAGAAGTCCGGCGCGCACTTCGCCCTCGACGGCGAGCGCATCGGGCAGGGGCGCGAGCGGGCCATGGAGTGGCTCCGGTCGAACCCGCAGGCGTTCGAGCTGCTGGTGGCGCGTATCAAGGAGGCGCACGCGGCGGCGGCGGCAGGTGCGGGCGGGGTGCAGTGCGCTGCCGCGGCCTCCGCGGGGACGCCGCAGATCGCGGTGGCCGGGTGACCGCCGGACCCGGGCCGGGCGCGGCCCGCGGTCCGCCATCACCGCCGCCGGAGCGGCGCGCGCCGTCAGAAGAAGAAGTACCGCAGCGTCACGTTCGTCACCCAGCGGTCGTGGGCGGCCAGCGCGGGCGTCCTGAAGCCACCGACGTCGAACGGGTGACCGAAGTGGACGCGCAGGAGGAGGGGGCCGAACAGCACGTTCACGCCGAGGACCCCGGTGAGGGTGCGCGCATCCCAGGCGCCGAGCCGGGCGATCGAGTGGTCCGGGTTGTGCGTGCTCTCCAGCTGGTTGAAGACGCCGCCGAAGTCCATGGCCATGACGCCCTCGATGTAGTCGAAGAACAGGAGCCGGATGAGCGCGTCCATGGGGAACTGCAGCTCGGCGTTCGCCACGTAGAAGTGGTGGCCGATGAGGTCCACGATGTCGAACGGGTAGAAGCCGCGCAGGTTGTCCGCCGAGGTGAGCCAGTAGGTGCGCTCCCAGACGACGGTGTTGCTGCCGGGCGAGAAGGCCGTCCCGCCCGCGAACCGCAGCATGAAGTTGGACCGCCCGATGAGCTGCCAGTACCGCTCCGCGTCGAGGCGGGCGAAGCCGTGGACCGCCTTGCGGGTGGGGAGGTACCCGCCGCCGAACTCGAGGAGGAGCGACGAGCCGTCGATGGGTCCGGTGTAGGGGTCGTAGCGGAGGGTGTCGTAGCCGAACCGGATGGTCGGCGAGATCTGCGGGTTGACGCCGCCGTTCTGCGTGACCCAGTTGCGCTGCGCGCTCTCCACGTTGGCTTGCTGCTCCGCCGGCGGGCCGTTCGGGTCGAACTGCGGATCGGCGTAAGGGCTCCCCGGAGTCTGGATCCCGCTGCAGGCGAGGTTGATGGTGGTGCTGTTCGGGTTGAAGTCGGTGAGGCAGTAGCGCTGCACCGCCCCGAGCGTCAGCTCGAACTCGAGGCGCCGGAAGCGGTCGAGGGGGTAGCGCACCGCGCCCACCACGCCGAAGTCGCGCTGGTAGTAGACGAGGTTCGGGTCGACGGAGTCGATCTGCTGCTGCACGTAGTGGAAGGCGCCGAGCGCCCAGGGGACGCGGCGCGTCCGGTTCTCGTAGAGCGCCAGCGCCTGCGTGTAGTCGAAGGAGCCGTAGACCGCCAGGTCCACGAAGAGCGAGTGGTCGCGGAGCGTGTCGTCGAAGAGCACCGCGGCGCGCCCCGCGATGGCGTTGGCGGCGCCGCCGCCGTAGACGATGCCCGCCTCGGGCCGCCAGTTGCGCCCGATGTCGAACGCGTTGTACGCCGGCGGGCGCGGCGGGATGGCCGCCACCGGGATCTCGAGGACGTCGCCGGCGGCGGGAGGGACGTCCACGGCGGGCTCGTCGAGCCAGGTGGCCTTGGGTACGTCCACCAGGCGGAACAGCCCGCCGTGGAAGGTGCCCGCGTAGATGCCCCGCCCCTTGGGCGAGGCGAACGGCGAGTTGAGCCCCGTGGTGAAGTCGGTGAGCCGCCGCGTCTTGCCGTCCTTGAGGAGCCACAGGTCGGGCTTCCCGCGGACGTCGCTGGCGTAGAGCACCGACCCGTCCGCCTGCGGGCGCGGGTGACGGTCGTTGCTCGCGGTGGTGGTGAGGCGCGTCCGCTCCCCGGTGCCGGGATCGACTCGGAAGAGGTTGAGGAGGCCGTGGTCGGTGGCGTCCGACGCGCAGTAGATCCCGTCCACGCCCCAGGTCAGGTCCTTCTCCGCGTAGAAGTCGTTCGTCACCCGGCGCGCCTGGCCGCCGCGCACCGGGACCACGTAGATGTCCTGCTGACCGTCCGAGGCGACGCCGACGAAGGCGATGTGGCTCGCGTCCGTGGAGAACGCCGGGTACGCGATCTGGACGAAGTGCGAGCCGTCGGGCGCGACGACGTCGAGCTTGTGGCGCTTGCCCACCTCCAGCCGCGGCGGCTTCCCCTCCGGGGCGGTGTGCCGGTACTGCTGCACGAAGAGCGAGTCACCCGGGCCGTCCTGCGCGGAGAAGGCGAGGACGCCGGCGGCGAGCGCACCGATCGCGTACTCGATGGGGTGGAGCGACTCCAGGCCGGGCTGGTCGTCGCCGGCGATCGTCACCGCGGAGCGCGGCGACCTGGGGTCCACCAGGTAGAGCCGCGCCCGGCCGTGCTCGCGGTCGATCCCGCGGACCAGCAGCAGGGTCCCGTCCGGCGAGGCCGTGAACGACTCGGGCTCGCCGGGCAGGTTCCGCAGCTCACGCACCTGCGCCAGGTCCTGCCTGGCGGCCAGGTAGGCCGGGTAATAGCGGTTCTTGAGCCACGCGTGCCAGCGCTGGTCCACCTGCTCGATGGGTTCGTTGAGGACGCGCCGCACCAGCCCGCCGAAGTTGCGGGTCGAGCCCCCGCCCCCGGCCGATCCGCCGCTCTCGCCCAGGAGGTAGGCGCTCTCCAGGAACCCCTGGATCTTCTCGGGCCCGTACACGTCCGCGATGAAGGCGAGGCGCGCCTGGCCGAGCTTGTAGGTGGGGATGTACCCGCGCAGCCGGTCCTCGCCGAAGGAGAGGATCTCGTAGTGCTTGGAGGGATCCGGGTTGAAGACGAGGTCGCGGAGGAACAGGTCCGTCTCCACGTCGATCCCGCCCTTCGAGTAGTACTCGGCGATGCCCTCGATGTACCAGAGCGGGAGGTAGTTGATGGGCGAGCTCATGTCGTCCGAGCCGGCCGCCTCGAGCAACTTCTGGATGGTGAACTGGTGCACCATCTCGTGCGTCGAGACCTCGATGAAGCGCGCGTGGTCGCCGAAGTACGGGACCGTCATCTTGAGGTCCTGCGGGGACGTGACCCCCAGGACGGACTCGCTCACCTCGAAGACGTTGGTGGTCTGGAACTCGCGCTGGGTGCCGTACAGGATGTAGGGGATGCGCTTGGTGGGGACGTAGTGGAAGAGCTCGACGAGGCGCGCGTAGGCGCTCTGGATGGCGGGGAGCGCGCGCTGGGCCTGGGCCCGCTCGCTCTCGTAGAAGAAGAGGCGGATGCCCCCGCCGCCTCCGGGCGCCGTCGCGTCGTACTCGTGCCAGCGGAACGGATACCAGGCGACGAGGTTCTGCCCGGGGCGCTCCGGGAGGATGAAGGTCTGCCGCAGCGGCCCGTCGTCGTCGGCCCGGCCCGGCTCGATCCCGGCATCGCGGTTGCGGTCCCGCCGCTGCTCGAGCCGGTCGATGAGGTGCATGGCCTCGCCGACGCTCGTCGCGGGGCGCAGCCCGTACCCCTGCGCGGCGGCCGCGACGGGGAGGGCGACGGCCCACAGCGCGAGGAGCGGCCGTGTCATGGGACGGGGAACGCAGGGCCCGGCAGGGGGGCGAGCAACGGAAGGATACCCCCGGGGTCGGAGCCCGTCATGGGCCAATCAACCACCGTCTAACACCCACGGTGAGGTAGAAGAGACCGGACCCGGGTGGGTCCTCTTCGAGCGCGAGCCCCAGCGCGATCTGGCCCGCGCGGGTGAGCCGGGCGCGCTCGCCGCCCTTCACGCGGCAGCGCAGCACGCCGTCGGCGCCGAGGGAGAGCGTCGCGGGGTCGAGCGGCTCGCGCGAGCCGTCGGGGAGGGACAGCTCCGGAGGCGCCCCTTCGCGGGCCTCGGGCCCGGGGACCGACACCCCCACGGCCCACGGCGTCTCGGCGACGCTCACGTAGGCGGATTCGCGGCCGATGCGGACCATCCAGCGGCCGGCGGGGCCGCGGGCGAGCGACGACCAGAGCACCTCCAGCGTCCGCCGGTGGGTGATGGGCTCGCCCCGGTGCAGGAAGCGGCCCTCCTCGTCGATGGAGAGACCGCTCGACGCGCGGAGCAGCTCGAGGGCCTGATCGTCGCGAGCGGAAGGCACCAGGGGATGGTATCGCGCGCGGCGGGCCGGCGCGCTCCCGGAGGAAGGCGGCGGCCATCCGGCTTGCCGCGGCGGCCGGGCGCCGTTAACCACGCAGGCGTGAGCCGCGTCGAGCCCGTCGTCCGCATCCGCTGCGGCGCCGAGGAGGAGGCGCAGGCCCGCGCCGCCCTCTCTCGCGCCGGCTTCACGCCGGATCGGTCGCTCACCTGGCTGGTGGTGCGGGACGCGGACCCGGACGCCGTGAACGAGGCGCTGGCCGTGGGGGCTGCGGCGCCGCGCACGGCGGTGCGGGACCGGATCGGGAAGCTCGTCGGGTGGCTGCTCGACCGGCAGGGGCGGGTGGACGGCCGGGGGGCGAACCTCGTCGCGCTGGTGTCGCGCGTGCTGGAGGACGGCGGCCTCGCCGTGCGCTACCGGCCACGGCCGGAAGCCGCGTTGCTCGACGGCGCGCGGGCGGTGTACGAGCACCTCATGGCCACCGGCGCCGGCATGGTCACCTGGGCGTGGTTCGTGGAGCTGTTCTGCGAGGAGCGCGGACCGGCCTGCGCCGAGCCGAGCTAGCGCATCGCGACCCGCAGCAGGTTGAGCGCCTCGAACGCCGCCTGGGACCGGACGCGCTCGCGGTCGCCGCGGTAGACCCGGTGCAGCGCCGTCGTTCCGCCGAGGCCGGCGAGGGCGAGGTGCACGGTGCCGACCGGCTTCTCGGGCGTGCCGCCCGTCGGGCCGGCGATGCCGGTGATGCCGACCCCCCACGTCGCGCCGGCGTCGCGCCGCGCGCCCTCCGCCATGGCGCGCGCCACCGCCTCCGAGACGGCGCCATGCGCGGCGAGCGTCGCCGCAGGCACCCCGAGCCAGCGCTCCTTCACGGCGTTCGCGTAGGCGACCACGCCGAGGTCGATGACGTTCGAGGCGCCGGGGACGCGCGTCAGCAGCGCCGCGAAGAGGCCGCCGGTGCAGCTCTCCGCGGCGGCCACCCGCTCGCCGCGCGCCTGGAGCCGCGCCACCACCAGCTCGGGCAGCTCGTCCTTCCCCTCGCCCCAGACCGCCTCGCCGAAGAGGTCGCGGACCCGGTCGCGGATCCGGTCGGCGCGGGCGGCGGCGTCCGGGCCGGGGACCATCCACTTCACGTGAACCTCGGGCCAGTGGGCCCGGAAGCCGAAGCGCACGTCGCGGTTGGCCGGGTCGTCCATCACCGGGCGCATGGCGTGGTCGGCGTGCGACTCGGCCTCCCCGAAGAGCTTCACCACCCGGGCCGCGGGCACGTTGCCGAGCCGCGCGGCGACGCGGGGCAGCACCCACTCCTCGCAGAGTCCCTTGAACTCGGCGGGCACGCCCGGCAGGCAGACCACCTCGCCGCGGCCGATCCGGGCGGCGAACCCAGGGGCCGTGCCGAAGCGGTTGGGGATCACCTCGGCGCCACGCGGGA
>Ga0335082_10004720_pt1 | contig 14887 bp, 14 predicted proteins | sample Lox_Sample_41_FD_206718 | JGI IMG/M metagenome (GOLD analysis project Ga0335082, IMG submission 206718) | Soil microbial communities from Loxahatchee National Wildlife Refuge, Florida, United States - Lox_Sample_4.1 | ecosystem: Environmental > Terrestrial > Soil > Wetlands | place: USA...
TATTTTCGAACATCTGGCTCAAGAAGGATGCTTGCCTATAAGTTATTGATAATATTAGTGTTGCCTTACATATGTTGCCATAATCTCCCCTTTAAATACCTTAAGTTTTATCACACAAATACCGATATAGTTCTTCAGATGATGGAGGTACCATGCAAATATTGAGAAAAATGATAGGTGCAGGTGTATTGATTTCTGGATTCATTTTTGTAATTATGAGTTTCATAGGTACAGTCAACAGCACCATGAGAGTCATATCTCTCGGAGTCGTATTTATCGGAGGAGGGGTGTGGTTTTTGATGCAAATGGGGAATATGCAAAAGCCAAACGAAGAGGCGCATACACCCCAAAAAGATATTGCACGAAAACCCTTTGACAAAGAAGATGAATTGATAAGATACATACGTACCAACGTGCTTATTTCAAATACGTGCAGTACCCGCAGGTACAATAATAAAAACATCAACCTTGACGGCTTGGTTCAGGATATTATTGATTTCTATGAGAGGCAATTCAAATGGTCGAAACCTACTCGGATCCAGTTTGATAACATCATATCAATTATCAACAACGAAAGCATTGTTGTATTGATCAAAGGCGTAAGTAATCTTGTGGTGAAAGTTCATGTGCCTGTTGATACAAGCGATGCGAAGACTGAACTTGCGGGAACAGCATCATCGGCATCGGGAAACATGGCGTGGGATGAGTTGATTGTCGGAAGGAGTTTCGGCAGAAATAATTCTGGTTTGGCTTTAATGCAAGCGCTGAGAGCAAAAGACATAACGGTTGAGGCATTGAGGCAACAGGGGCGTCGTCTTGAGGAATCAATTGTCAAATATATTGATGACCATATTAGAAATAATCAAGCATCGCAAAAAAATGAGTCACTTGACATGATAAACCTGCGCAGCTTAAGAAATTGGCGGACTTGAAGAAAAGCGATGTTCTGTCGGAAGCGTACTTTGCATCAAAGAAGAAGGAGATCCTAAATCGCGTGTGAGCCTCGACGTAACGTTCACACAGATTTAAAAAAATCAGTTAATGCAAGGTAAAAAGGAGATCACTTTATGAAGTGCCTTATGAAAACAGCTCTGGGAATCGGCTCCGCCGTCATTCTGATGGCGTCCGCGGGCCATGCAAGTCAGACCAGTGACCCCCGCATCCAGCAAAGAGAGCAGAACCAGCAGCAACGGATTGACCAAGGCGTCACGAGCGGCCAGATTACTCCTAGAGAAGCAGGGAAACTCGAAAGACAACAAACCAAGATCCAGCAGAACGAAACCCGGATGAAGTCAGACGGCAAACTGACCAAGCAGGAACGCCGGAAGCTTGCCAGGGAGCAGGACAGGGCAAGCAGGAATATCTACAGGAAAAAACATAATAACAAGAAGGCCAACGTATCTGGTAACCAACATTCATAATACCCGGGGAACTGTGACAGACATCCATCACGTACAAGGGGAAACGTAATTGTGCGTTTCCCCTTATTTTGTGACAAGAGATCTCAGAACAAGTGGTAGCAAGCAATCAGTGGATAGCTCGGCATTTTATATTGGCTGGCAAAACTTCTTCCCTAAAGCCTGCATCATCATGATATAGGTGTTCTGCCCCCCTCTCAAACATGTGTCACGCCGAGTGTTGCACTTCGCTATAGAACTGTCACCGATTTATCTTCCCTTATAAACCTCGGAATGCCTTTTGTGTTTCTCCCAATTATCAATATAGATTTTTGCCAATTCCTTTGACCGGATTACAAGAAGGTTTTCCGCATTGTTCACTTCTGCTGCCCTCGTAAAGTTAAAAGACCCGGTGATAACAACTTCATTATCAAGAATCATAATTTTGTTATGGGCGATGGCATGTTGAGCGTCAATGTAGGTCGGGATCCCCGCATGAGCTGTGAAATCAGCTGCGGAATAATTATCGCGTAAGTTAGATTTATCGAGGATGATTTGAATGCCGACGCCTCGTTTCTGTGCACTCAGGAGGGCCTTGGCAATTGCCCTTGAGGTGAACGAATAGGCTTGTATCAAAACTTCCGATTTCGCCCTTTCTAACTCGGCAACGATAGCCTTAGTGCATCCTCCCTTGGGCGAGAAGTAGACTTGTGCAGGGGCGTTGGTAAGAGTGATGTCACTGGCGATTGATGTAAAGGGGAGAACGAGAAATAACACCAGCAAAATGAGCTTTGATCTCATGAAGGCTCCTTCATCATTTACCTGTAATAATGAGTCTTACAATTCTCCCCAAGATAGTTATTCCTAAGATAATCCCTATGATTATTGCTAGGAAGATAGCAAATAATAGAGTCAGCTTAAAAACGAGAAAGAAAAGGGGAAATAGAACTATACATAAAATTATCGTAAGGCAGCCGGTAGCAAAATCTTTCGTTTCTAACATAAGGTATCCTTTCGTGATAGCTTCCCATGACCTTTTCAGGGTGTAGCCTATTGCAGATTATAACAGATGTGAGTGGATGAAGGAAAGACGAATAAGGTGCTTGATTCATAGTAACCTTGCCTTTGAGAGGTTCCAGGATGTTAAACGTAAACCATTATGAATCAAGTGGTTACACAATTCAAGCTGACTTGTGGAATTAGAGGATGAAAGGCGCAGTAGGAGGATGCAACCAGCAGCGAATGATAGCATGTTAAAGTTACTGTATGAAAAACGTCCAATGTGATATATTTCTAGTATCGGCATCTTCTCTTCAAGCAGAATATCCAGGTTGAAGATATAAATATCAGCTTACATGATCTTCTCGTTTCGTATTTGATATTGCTGAATTCATATTGAAAGCCGAAAGGAGAATACGTGAAAAAAACACTCATCGCAGCAATACTAATAACACTGACATTTGCTGTACCAGCGTTCGCGGTTGAGGGTGGTCAGACACCGAATGCGCAAAGCCAGGCCACAGCGCTCCTTGAGCAGGGAGACAGCTTACTTCAAAACGGCAAGTACGAAGAAGCCAAAAAGGCTTTTACCGAAGCGATTGCCCTGAATCCAAATTATGCTGAAGCCTATGACAGCTTAGGGAAAGTTTTGATGCTGCAATTGAAATACGATGAAGCAGCAAAAGAATTTGCCAAAGCAATCAATCTTGCCCCTGACGACTACACGGCTTACTTCAATCAAGGAGTTGCATATTTTCATTTGGGGCAATATGACGAAGTCATCCACAATTTAACCGAGGTTATTCGCCTCTACCCCAAAAACCACGCTGCTTACAACATGCGCGGCATTGCCTATTCCGAGGAGGGGAAACTCGACGAGGCGATCCGTGACTACTCAAAGGCCATCGAGCTCAATCCCGACTATACGAAAGCGTATAATAATCGGGGAATCGCTTATTTGCGACAGGGGAAAACTGCCGAAGCAGAGCGTGATTTCGCCAAATCTGGACAACCTATGTCCAGACCAACGGGAACACGTTCTAACAAATGCGCTTTTTAACTTCAGTAAAAATATTTTTGATATTTTATCATTTAGCCGACCTGACGTGATCGGGCGGTTGTAAATGCGTGAGACCTGCAATATTCCAGATGAAGGGTGAGGGTGTTGCTTAAAACATATTGTGTCGAGTCCTGCTCTTCTAAATTGTTACAGATGCCATTCTTTTAAGGATATAAAGTTTTAATCCGAATTCGTAATTTCCATCCGAAGCTGCGTTGCGGGATTCTCGCGCGTTCTATAAGATTCATATCGCCCCTCAATTCCATACCGGTGCCCCAGTTTCCTTTACAAGACCAGTCGATGCTCTCTATTTCCAAAAGACTGTCTCTGATATTAGGTCCTGGTGCCAAAATTACATGTTACCCGTTTCTGTGGTAACGGAAAGTCCCAATCTTCGCGGTCAACGGGGCTGGAAGCGTCATTACGGGAATTTTTGATTTCATGGAGAGACTGGAGAAGGATTGTGGGTCATTGATCGTGAGACTGATGCTTTCTATGATTCCACGACTACCTTTGTGCATTAGTTTCCGTATCGATCGAGCATCTGCATACTACTTTGACATGAATATTTCTATATTTTGAAAGGTGTTGATGTAATAAATTGTAAAATAACGGGCACGGGGATTCCAAAGGTGATATTGATCACAGATAATTATTGCTAAATTAGATACTCTTATCCTGAAAGAACTGGACGGTAATCTGGCATGATGTAAGTTTGCAGGATACTTCGCGGGACTGCTATCCGGTCAAATGCGTATGTCGAAAGAGAAAATATGCTAAAGCAGAGGGGACATGAACGCACGATGAGCGTTCCGGCTGGAATAATAATCGGAGTCAGGACAGGAAATCTTGGCAGAAACCCGGAAGCATAAGAATAAAAGAACACGTATTTGAGTTGTTTACCCTAAAACTAATTGTACTTTATCCTCTTTACAATAATAAAAAAAGTTATTTATTTGGTATGTGATGGGCAACAACAGTTAATTTTATTGTCGGGGCTGGAGCGATACACTAAGACAAAAAAAGAAAAAGTTCCTTATTCGAGTTATAATAAATCTATTATTGATAATCGACATTTCTGGGGCATCTTGGTGAGGCATGATAATATGCGCATAGCCACGAACAAAACATACGGTTATCAGTATTGATATATTGCTGCAAATGCAGATATTATAAACAACGTGGCAGGTAAGCTCTCTTTCGTCGCAATTTACAGTGAGGATTTTAGAACCTCTACATAAGGAGGAACTGAGGCATGCCTAAAAAATCACGCAGCAAAAGCAGGCCGAAATCAAAGAAATCCACTACCCCCAGAGCCGTCACAAAAACCATGAAAAAAAAGAAAGCACCTAAAAAAAGAGGCATAACGAAGCCCTCAAAGAAAGCCGCAATAAAACCAGTCCCGATATATCAGAACAGAATTCCGCTTCCCGGCAGCGAACGGTCTGCTCTTCTCGGGGCCCGCGTTGTTGGTCCGGCCGATCCCGGCGAACGCATCCTGGTGACGGTGCTTGTCCGCCGTCGCCCCTCGAGCGTGGGGATCACATCCATGATCGAGGAGATGGGAACCCGCAAGCCCGCGGATCGCACGCATCTCAGCCGCAAGGAATTCGCTGTTTCGCATGGCGCCGATCCTCATGATCTGAAAAAGGTTGAAGAGTTCGCCCGTAGCCATGGTATCAGAGTTGTAGAATCCAACGTTGCGCAGCGCCGCGTAGTTCTCTCCGGAACCGTGGCTGCCCTCGGGACTGCCTTCGGCGTTAATCTGGCTAACTACGCACATCCCGGTGGCGCCTACCGTGGCCGTACAGGGCCGGTCAACGTGCCTGAAGATGTCGCGCACATTATTGAAGCCGTTTTAGGTCTGGATAATCGTCCCCAGGCCCGCCCCCACGTGCGTTTCGTGAGGCAACAGGAAAAAACGGTGGGCGCGCGCGCGGGAACTTCTTATACGCCGACTCAAATAGCACAGCTCTATAATTTCCCGCAAGGAACAAACGGCAGCGGCCAATGCATCGCCATTATCGAGCTTGGTGGCGGATATCGCACGGTGGACCTCAAGAACTATTATCGCGCCCTTGGAATTGCCATGCCGAAGATCACAAGCAAATCAGTCGATGGCGGCCGCAACAAGCCTATGGTGGATACGAACGCTGACGGAGAGGTGCTCCTTGATATTGAGGTGGCCGGTGCAGTAGCTCCGGGTTCGAAGATCGTGGTATACTTCGCTCCCAACACAGACGCCGGTTTCCTTGACGCGATCAAGAGCGCAGTCCACGATAATCGCAATAAACCCACGGTGATCTCAATAAGCTGGGGAGGGCCGGAGAAGGGATGGACTCGTCAGGCAATGCAGGCCATGGATCAGGCGTTCCAGGATGCCGCAGCCATCGGGGTAACCGTGTGCTGTGCAGCCGGAGACGACGGTTCGTCCGACCTCCGCCCGCCCGAAACAGACGACGGACTTCTCCATACTGATTTCCCTGCGTCCAGTCCACATGCGCTTGCCTGCGGCGGCACCCGCTTGAAGGGGTCAGGTGCGGTGATCAGCGAGGAAGTTGTCTGGAACGAAGGGAGAAATGGCGGCGCTACGGGAGGGGGGATCAGTGACGTATTTGCCCTCCCGAAGTGGCAGGCCGGTGTCAAGGTCCCGCCATCGGCCAACCCTAGCGGAAGAGTCGGGAGGGGAGTCCCCGATGTGGCAGGAGACGCCGATCCATTGACGGGCTATCAGGTCCTGGTGGACGGACAGAAGGGCGTTATCGGCGGAACCAGTGCAGTGGCGCCGCTCTGGGCCGGTTTGATAGCCCTTCTGAATCAGAAAATAGGCTCTGCCGTCGGATATCTTAATCCGCTGCTCTACAACCTGCCTGCTGCTTCCGGCGCATTTCACGACGTCATTGCGGGCAATAATGATATCAGCGGCAAGAACGGGGCTTATAAGGCTGGCCCGGGCTGGGATGCCTGCACGGGATGGGGCTCACCGAACGGGGCCAGGCTGATGAACGCCCTTGGCGGGAAATAAAAGAAATTTGCTACAGGATGAAATAATGGGATCCAAGAGCAATAAAACAGAATTGCTGGAGCCCTTGCGTATGCACATAAGAGAGTGAGGGAAATTTCTATGTCGCATGGCAATCCCAACCCCTTGCAGCATGTCGTAATAATTGTTAAAGAGAATCACTGCTTCGACAATTACTTTGGCACGTTTCCAGGCGTTGAAGGAGCAAAGATGACGCGCTCACCCAATCCGCCGACGAAGGACCCTGATCATCGTCACAGCGCCTGGTTGACGCGCAACAAAACTGCTGTCCGGAAGCAGTTCGTCGAAAAGGACATTCCCACTTATTTTGCCTATGCACGGCAGTTCGTCTTGTGTGATCACTATTTTACCGATGTAGCTGGGCCATCAACGCCTAACCATCTAATGCTGATTGCCGCTGCTTCGCCGATCATCGATAATCCCCCCCGCTATCGACTTCCCGTAGGCGGCCCGTTGTTCAATCTTCCGTCGCTCCCCATGAGCCTGGAAAAGAAGGGGCTGACCTGGCGGAACTACGGTGGATACGCATTCGATTTTATTCAGGATCTCAACGGTAAGCCTCAATACAAGTCGGAACAATTTGTACAGGACGCAGCAGCAGGAATGCTCCCCAATGTCTCGTGGGTCTACGCACCTCATGACGCGAGCGAACACCCTGCAGACCCAGGTGATACAGGCGGCAACCCCCTGATTGGAAATGTGACCCATGGCATGCAATGGACCGTCGCACAGGTTGATGCTGTTGTACAGGGTGGCTTGTGGTCAAAGTCGGCCATTTTCGTCACATGGGATGACTGGGGTGGCTGGTTTGACCATATTAACCCGCCTGAGATTGAGAAGTGGTCCGATGGCACACAGTTCCGATATGGATCGCGCGTCGGATGCCTGGTACTGAGCCCCTATGCCAAGCAAGGGTACATTTCTAAAACACTGCATTCACATGTGAGCCTGCTAAAATTCTGCGAAAGCCTATTTAAGCTGCCGGCGCTGAACGACCGCACGGCGAAGGCAGACGATATGTCCGATTGTTTTGATTTCAACCAACAACCTGTGGCTCCGCCGAAGAAGGCTTAGTAGCAGGCTGCTGTCCATAGCTAGCCAATTACCGAAATAAAGGAATAATTTATCGAGATTTTGCAAATGGAGGTGTACAGATCGACGCTATGAAGAGAATACATCCCCTTCGCTGGATGGCTGCAAGGATACCAAGAGGTCACAGATCTTTTATTTCTATAATTTTGGCCCTTTTCATCTTTGGTCTATCCGCCTGCAAAGGTAGCGGATCCACCGGAAATATACCGGCCTCAGCGGCTTTGAAAGCGCCAGTGATCTCATCCTTTATTGCCACTCCCTCGGTCATTACTCCAGGACAGTCCAGCCAATTGGCTTGGACCGTGAATAATGCGGTAAGTCTCACATTGAATGATATTGAAACCACAGGCAGCGGCACAATCATCAGTCCTGGAGCGACCACTACCTATACCCTTGTGGTTACGAACAGCATGGGCAGCGCTGCTGCCTCGGTAACAGTTACTGTGGGCAGTCCGACAGTGGCCTATGGAAACATGAAGGCTGCAGACCTCGGCGCAGGGGCCAACCTGAATGGCGCAATTCCCTTCCCTATGAGCAATGCTTGGAACGCAGACATTTCTACAGCCCCTGTAGACACCAATTCCAGTGCTCTTATCAGCGGCATAGGCCTTGGGACTGGGCTCCATCCAGAATTCGGGTCAGGGTTGTACTCAGGAGCGCCAATCGGCATCCCCTATATTGTTGTTTCAGACAGCCAACCGGCGGTGACCATCTTATTCGTCTCCTATGCGGACGAGAGCGATCCCGGTCCATATCCCGTACCGATAAACGCCCCAATCGAAGGTCAGCAGGCTGACGGCTCAGCCTTCGGCGGTGACCGCCACGTGCTAGTCATTAATCGTGATGCAAATCTCCTGTATGAGTTGGCCAACGCATACCCACAGAGCGACGGGAGCTGGCAGGCTAGCTGCGGGGCAGTGTTTCACCTGGATTCAGACAATGTGCGCCCCAGCGGGCAGCCGGGCTGGACCAGCGCTGACGCAGCTGGTTTGCCCATCTTCCCCGGTCTCGTCCGTTATGAAGAAGCCGCGAGCGGTGTTATACGTCATGCCCTTCGGTTTACGGTTAGCACAACGAGGCGGGCTTACGTGCCTCCAGCTACCCATTGGGCCTCCAGCAACACAAGCCCTGATCTACCCCCCATGGGTATGCGCGTACGGCTGAAAGCCAGCTTTGCCATCCCCCCCGGATTTAGCACCGAATCCAAGGCCATTCTCCAGGCGCTAAAAACTTATGGCATGTTCGTAGCCGACAACGGCTCCAATTGGTACATCACCGGCGCTCCAGATCCCCGATGGGACAACGATAAACTCGTGAGCGAGCTGGGCAGCGTGAAAGGTTCGAACTTCGAGGTGCTGCGCATGGACGGGCTCGTGGCTCCATGATAATTTTGGATCCGGAATTACTAAGCATATCAGGTTCTTCCTGTATTCAACGACAGCTGCAGCTCTTGTAAATTGTAGACTTCATACAGATTTCTTCGATCGATTTCTACCCATTCGGAAACATTGACATAGCCTGAATTCAGGAATAAGTTCGAACACCGAAGACAGTGACATTATTATGGCAAGTAAATTTTAGCAGAACCTTCGTTGAAGAGGGATTTAATACGAATACGTCGCATGACGGGCAACTCTATCTCATGCGTGAAGAGCACAACTTTCAGGTAATTTCCGAATGCTCTGTTCCAGGATGAAGTTCGCGCAGATACTGGAGGAGGTAATTTGCAGAATTTAATTTTATCAGGTTCTTTCCCCGAAGGTTTAATTGATCCATCACTATTTAAAAAAAGTCAGCGCGATCGCGGCCTCCCGGATCCTGATTTCCCAGGCTTGTTCACTTCAGGCGAGAGGATGAGTTTCGGAGGGATCCTCTGCGCACCCAGGATTTCGACCAACTGGTCCAGTGCCGCGGCAATGGTCTTCAGGTCCCTTGTCTTCAACTGTTCGAGTCCCGAGACAAGGAGTCCTTGGGCTACTTCGGGAGCTCTTTTTACGAGGCCTTCTCCCTTACCGGTCAATTCTACGCGAACGACGCGGCGGTCTTCTGTTGAACGGACACGGCGGACGAGGCCGCGGGTCTCAAGGCGGTCCAGTATTCCCACTACAGTGGCGGGGTGGAGGTGCATGCGCAGGGCGATCTCCGAGACCATGATTGGGGCGCCCTGAGCTATGGTCTTAATCGCCCAAAGCTGGGGACCGGTGAGGCCTGTCTTGCGCTCGGCCTTTTTCGATTGCTCGTTCACGACCTGGAATACTCTGCGGATGTTGTCTATGATCTCCGCGACGGTGTCGCTTTTTTCCGCCATCGAAACCTCCAATTTGACTCTTGACAACGGGAAAGCCCTGTGTTACAAATGATTTGTATTAAAACCATTGTAGCACAAAACAATTGCCTGTCAAAGTAATATTTGAGACCGATCATAGGGTCAATGTAAGATAAAGAACAACGATTATTGAATGGAGTGCCGGGAATGGACAGGAATCACAGTCCTTAAATTGCCGTTTCAGGTTCAATCGCCGAGTACTTATCCCAAAAATAAGGAGATCGTGTATGATAACTGCTAACCGTAAAATATCTTCCCTTGCCGTACTGCTTCTTGTCGGATTGCTTTCGCTCACGGGCTGTCCGAAAAAAGCGGAGGTAGCGTCGGCTCCTGAGGCGCAGGCACCGGGAGGTCCACAAAAGGAAATGGTAACGCAACCAGCGACTCCGTCACCGGAAGGTGGACAGCGCGCTGAAGAAGCGAAAGAGAAAGCAGGAGCCGCTGCACAGGCGTTGAAGCCGATCTATTTCGATTTTGATAAAGCTTTCATTCGCGACGATGCAAAGGATGTGATGAAAGCGAATGCAGCCTGGCTCAAGGCGCATCCGCACGTGAAGATAAGGATCGAAGGCAACTGCGATGAAAAGGGGACCAAAGAGTACAACCAGGCGCTGGGTCAGCGGCGTGCCAGCAGTGCCGAGAAATACCTTGTGGATTTGGGGATCTCCAGCAAACGCATCTCGCTTATTAGTTACGGCAAGGAAAAGCCGGTTTGCACGGAGAGTGACGAAAGCTGCTGGCAAAAGAATAGAAGGGACGATTTTGTGTCCAACGAATAGTCGATCGTTCGCTGGCGCATAGCATGACCGGAGGCGACCTCTCGACTCGGAAACGGATAGGGAAGACGACATAATCCCTCCCTTATGCGTGTTGTTTTCTCAATGGGTGCCGAAGGAGAATAGCGGTTCTTCGGCACCCTGTTCTTTTTCTAATAGACGGAGATGGAGCGGCACTGGCCGTATTGACGAAATACCCTCAATGCGTGACGCTCTGATGCCGCCTAACAATAACAAAGATGTGTCCAGGTATTATGTTCTGCCACCTTCATGCGATCTGCAGGGGATATTTTTCGTGACCCTTAATTTATAAAAAAATGGAAGGCTGGAAGGATTGGAACAATCTTTCTAGATAAGCTGTCCGGTATTTCAATGTGTTCTTTCTTGTAGCCAGTGTCTCTTTTGCGTCTCCATGAAGACACACCTTAATGCCGACAGATATGAGAAAATAGCTGATGTCATCTTTCCGGCCGGTTTTTGACCTCGCAGACGATCATTGCGTCAATATGTGTCTTTGAATTTTTGTAACCTCCCGAGAATTCTATGCGAAAGAAAATTGTAGAGGGATCCGTCCTTTTCATCAGTATCTTGAAGTGGCTGTTCCTTGCGACCTGCATCGGCGTCATCGTCGGTATCTCGACGGCTGCATTTTTGATACTGTTGAACATAAGTATCTCCAACGTAACGAAGCATCACTATTACTTTCTTCTGCTCCCGGTGGCGCTGTTCCTGAGCGCACTTGTCGTCAAAGTCTTTGCACCCGACGCTGAAGGCCACGGGACGGAGAAGATCATCGAAGCGGTTCACCGGTACTCCGGAAAAATGAACGTGATGGTCGTACCGGTGAAACTTGTAGCCACGATCATAACGATAGCCTTCGGCGGGTCGGCAGGCAAGGAGGGGCCGGCGGCACAGATCGGAGCGGCCCTTGCTTCGGCTTTTTCAAGGCTCTTGCGGTTTGGAGACCGGGACCGCAAGAAGCTGGTAATATGCGGCATCAGCGCCGGCTTCGCCGCGGTCTTCGGTACGCCTATCGCCGGCGCGCTTTTCGGGGTAGAGGTTCTTTTTGTCGGGTCCATGCTCTATGACGTGCTCCTCCCGTCCTTTGTGGCAGGTATCGTGGGTTATCAGGTGTCGTCTGCATTGGGGATCACGTACTTTCATGAAGCTGTCAGCCTTGTGCCTGCATTCAGCAGTTATTTCTTCCTGAAGATCTGCCTGGCCGGTCTGTTCTTCGGCATCTGCTCGCTCATCATGATCGAAACACTGATTCTTTTCGAACGGCTGAGCCATCGGGCAAAGGTCTGGAAGCCCGCCAAGGGTCTGATCGGCGGCCTGGCGCTCATACTTCTAGCCTGGCTCTCGTCTACCCGCTATCTCGGTCTCGGCCTTGACACGATCAAGAGCGTACTCTCCGGCGGAGAGGTGCCCGGCGGAGCGTTTCTGCTCAAAATACTGTTCACAGCGATCACGCTCAGCTTTGGCGGGAGCGGCGGCATCGTAACTCCCATCTTTTTCGTTGGCGCAACAGCAGGCAATGCCTTCGGCAGCGTCCTGGGGTTCAACACGTCGCTGTTTTCAGCCATCGGCATGGTCGCGCTTCTCGCCGGCGCGGCTAATACGCCGATTTCGGCAAGCATCATGGCGATCGAGTTTTTCGGGCCTCAAATCGGCCCTTATGCCGCCGTGGCGTGCATCATCAGTTTTCTCATGACCGGCCACCGTAGCGTGTATCCGAGCCAGGTCCTATCGCTGGCGAAGTCGTCGTCGCTCACTGTGGCCAAAGGCAGCGAGATGAGAGACGTAGGAGCTGTGGAATACCGACTTCGTCCGAAAAGTGTGAGCAATATGTTATTGAAATTTATAACCTGGCTGCGAGGCCAGTAACGATCGAAAAGGCACGCATAATGACCGATACACGCCTGAATGGCACGGAATCTGCACGTTTTAAAATCGTATCTTGCTGAAGACGCAGTCGGCAGCCGATGCAGAAGATATAACGAAGCAATCCATAATTAAGACCTATATTATCCCATTTTGACAATAAGAGAATCCATTGCTATAATTTATTAATAAATACGTTCTATGCTTCAACGTAGGAGGTGATCTATGAAAACGATTGAACGGATCCCACTGCTGATTCTTGCGGCGGTCTTTTTCTCAGTGTCGGCGGTCGCGGCAGAGAAACCGGCAGGAACTGAAGCCCCCAGCCCTATCGTTGTGTATCAATCCAAATTCCCGATTGCGCTCGAAGGTCACGAATACGATCTTCTCACCATGGTACTGGATTTGCCGACAGGGGCAGGGTTCCCGAGACATTTTCATGGCGGAAACGTGCTCGTAACCGTCCTTAGCGGTGAAGTGACTCTCGAACAGGACAACGTAACAAAAGTGATCAAAACGGGCGAAAGCTGGACCGAGAAGCCAGGTGATGTGCATTCCATCATTAACAAAGGCGCCTCAGCCCGAGGTGTTGCCGTCATGTTATTGCCCAAGGGAGCAGCGGAAACTACGGTAGTCAAGTAATATATTTCGGTTCCTTAGAGATGTCCCGAGTTCACTGGGTTAAGCGGTAATTCTCGGGAAGGTAAGGGGGCGTTTGGGCAGGCTCAAGGGAAGGGGGGTAGCATAGCAAGAAGGTATAGCCTTTCAGGCTCTACCCTACCTTCTCGGACCCCCGAAAGAAGCCTGGAGTGCGTGGTGTCGGAAGCGTTCGTGTGCTATATGATAACCTCTGCGGCAGAATTCCAGAATGCCGTGAATTTATCGGCAACATCCGCCTACCGCGAGGAGAAGAACTGGAAAGAGAGATTATATGCGCATCGTACGGAATCTGTTAATCCAGTAACTATCAGGACATTAAGGGCTACTACTAACGCACTTCTGTTTATTAACTCTTCTCCTATAGTTTAAAACCGCAGAATCAGCCATACCGTGTTCGTGATACGGTTTCTGTATGTTCTCTATCACTCGTTGCAATGGTGCAGCAAGGTGAAAAAGTTTCAAATACTGGTTATTGACGACTACCTATATATGTGATTAAATATAATCAAGCCTGGATAAAGCCAAGCCCTCTAGAAGGAGAGGATGAAAAGCGCCCATTTCCCGTATAGTCAGTCATGGAAGCATCGTGATGCATAATAGCTTGGTCCGGCCAACTTCTTTTGGGATAAGGCAATCAAAAGAATCCTAAACATTAGGGCAGCCAAAGGAGGATCATATGTTGTGGACAATCGCCGTGGTACTGATAATTCTCTGGTTACTGGGGTTAGTTAGTAATTACACGATGGGTGGATTTATCCATATTTTGCTTGTGATTGCAATTGTAGTGGTCTTGATCAGAATTATTCAGGGGCGAAAATTAATGTAGTCAGTCAAGCTTAAAAGGCTCAAGAATCAACATAAAAAGATTGATAGCAAAATTATGTCTTATTATAGAGGTTTTCTGGAGAAAATTTAAGAGAAAGTTTCTCATTTGATGTGACAGAGTTTTCTATGAACCCTATCTGCATCGTAGACGACGAATCTTCTATCTGTTCCACCATAGCCGGTATCCTGAGGGACGAAGGGTATCAGGCCGCTCAATTTACGGATGCCGAGAGCTTTTGGCAAAAGCTTGATAGCATGGAGCCTTCTCTTGTGCTGCTGGATGTCTGGCTTCCGGGCATGGACGGCATGCAGCTCCTGAAAAGACTGCGGGACCGGTTCCCGCTGCTCCCGGTCATCATGATGAGCGGCCATGCCCGTATCGAGGCGGCGGTTGCGGCCATTAAGGACGGCGCCTATGATTTTCTGGAAAAACCGCTGCATCTAGAAGTCCTGCTTGACAAGGTGGCCTCCGCACTGAAGCACCGGCCCGCAAGTCGCGGCGCGGACCTGCCTTCGGACACGAGGCTTGAGACAGCCGATGCCGATCTTTCAATCCCTGCCGGTACGGTGGAAGTGGCGGATTCCCTTGTACCGCAGCGCACCATTAAGGGGAATGTAGTTCTAAACGGCATCGGACTTCTCAGCGGCCGGAACACCGGTATCATTCTGAGCCCCCTTGGGATCCATGAGGGGATCGTCTTTCAGACCCTGGACGGCCAGACCATCAGCGGCCATATTACTTCCGTTGAAGATTACTCACAACCTGGCGCAATGAAGACCTTCTCCGCCAACTCGACCGCCCTGAATAACGGGAGGCGGAGGGTG
>Ga0335082_10004722_pt1 | contig 14883 bp, 17 predicted proteins | sample Lox_Sample_41_FD_206718 | JGI IMG/M metagenome (GOLD analysis project Ga0335082, IMG submission 206718) | Soil microbial communities from Loxahatchee National Wildlife Refuge, Florida, United States - Lox_Sample_4.1 | ecosystem: Environmental > Terrestrial > Soil > Wetlands | place: USA...
TCGACCTGATGGTGATCATCGACCCGTATCCTTCGGCCTCGGCGGCGATGCCCGACCGCAAGGAGGGCGTGTACCTCCTGCCCGCGGCCACGCAGATGGAGACTTCCGGCTCCGTCACGGCCTCGAACCGCTCCATCCAGTGGCGCGAGAAGGTGATCGAGCCGCTCTTCGAGAGCAAGCCCGACCACACGATCATGCTCGCGCTCGCGCGCAAGTTCGGCTACGGCAACGAGTTCATCAAGAACATCAAGACCGTGAAGGACAAGGACGGCTGGGACGAGCCGGTGATCGAGGACATGACCGCCGAGATCAACAACGGGAACTGGACGATCGGCTACACGGGCTCGACGCCCACGCGCCTCAAGGCCCACATGCGCAACATGTCGGCCTTCGATCCGACGACCCTGCGCTGCACCAAGCCCACCGTCGACAAGGAGACCGGCTACGACTGCAACGGCGACTACTTCGGGCTGCCGTGGCCCTGCTACGGCAAGGCCGACATCAAGCATCCGGGCTCGCCGGTGCTGTATCGCACCGATCTCAAGATGATGGACGGCGGCGGCTGCTTCCGCGCGAACTTCGGCATCACCAAGGACGGCGTGAGCCTGCTTGCGGAAGACGGATCGCATCCGAAGGACTCCGACATCACGGTGGGCTACCCCGAGTTCGACCACGTGCTCATGAAGAAGCTGGGCTGGTGGAACGAGCTCACGCCGGATGAGCAGAAGGCGGCCGAGGGCAAGAACTGGAAGACGGACCTGTCGGGCGGCATCCAGCGCGTGTGCATGGTGAACCACAACGTGCACTTCTGGGGCAATGCGAAGGCGCGCGCCGTCGTGTGGAACTTCCCCGACGGGATCCCGAAGCACCGCGAGCCGCTCTACAGCCCGCGTCCCGACCTCGTCGCGAAGTACCCGACGCACGACGACAAGAAGGCGTTCTGGCGGCTGCCCACGCTGTACAAGACGGTGCAGCAGAAGAACATCGAGGACAAGGTGGCCGAGAAGTTCCCGCTCATCCTCACCTCGGGGCGCCTGGTGGAGTTCGAGGGCGGCGGCGACGAGACGCGTTCCAACCCGTGGCTCGCCGAGCTGCAGCAGGAGAACTTCATCGAGATCAACACCAAGGACGCCGCGGCCCGAAACATCAAGTACTGGGACTGGGTGTGGGTGCATACGCCACCCGGGGCGCAGCTGAAGGTGAGGGCGCTCGTGACCGACCGCGTCGCGCCGGGAACGACGTTCGTGCCGTTCCACTTCGCCGGCTGGTGGCAGGGCAAGGACCTCATCGACAAGTACCCCGAGGGGGCCGCTCCGATCGTGCGCGGGGAGGCGGTCAACACCGCGACCACCTACGGATACGACTCGGTCACGATGATGCAGGAGACCAAGACGACGCTCTGCAACGTCGAGCGCGCCTGAGGAGAAGACAATGGCCAGAATGAAATTCATCTGCGACGCCGAACGCTGCATCGAGTGCAACGGATGCGCCACCGCCTGCAAGAACGAGCACGAGGTGCCGTGGGGCGTCAACCGCCGCCGCCTGGTGACGGTGAACGACGGGGTCCCGGGCGAGCGCTCGATCTCGGTCGCCTGCATGCACTGCAAGGATGCCCCGTGCATGGCGGTGTGCCCGGTCGATTGCTTCTACCGCACCGAGGACCAGATCGTCCTGCACGACAAGGACCTGTGCATCGGCTGCGGCTATTGCTTCTACGCATGCCCCTTCGGCGCGCCGCAGTTCCCGCAGGCCGGGGCCTTCGGCCTTCGCGGCAAGATGGACAAGTGCACGTTCTGCGCGGGCGGCCCCGAGGAGAACAACTCGCCCGAGGAGTTCCGCAAGTACGGCCGCAACCGCATCGCCGAGGGCAAGCTGCCCGCGTGCGCGGAGATGTGCTCGACCAAGGCGCTGCTCGCGGGCGACGCGCCCGTCATCACCGCGATCTACAAGACTCGCGTGCAGGCGCGCGGCAAGGGCGAGCACATCTGGGGCTGGGCGATGGCCTACCAGGGCAGCGACAAGCTCTCCGACCAGCCGGGAGGCAAGTCGTGAGGCCCGCCGTGCTGATGGCGGCCGCGCTCGTCCTCGCGGCCTGCCACGAGATCCCGCAGGACGCCCCCAAGTCCTATGCGGGAAAGGCCGACGACAAGGCCTACGCCAGCGACCTGTTCAAGGGCGACAAGGGCAAGTTCGAAGCCGCACTCGCGGCGCGCGCGCAGAAGCAGAACGAGTACCTGCGCGTGGCCGAAGAGAAACACAAATAAGGAGGAGATCCATGTCTCGATCCACCGCGCGCTCCCTCGGGGCGCTGATCCTCGGGGCCGCCCTTTCGAGCCCGCTCGCGCTGCTCGCGCAGCAGCCCGCCGCCAAGGCCGCGGCGCCCGCGCCTGCCGCGGCTGCGCCCGCCGCCGCTCCGACGCCACCCGTTCCCGCGAAGGACTCGACCGCCGTCCCGGGATGGAACAAGCCGCCGGAGCAGTGGGACATTCCGAGCGAGAAGCCGCAATACGCGTCGATTCCCGGCCGCGAGAAGAACGTGCTGATCCAGGCCGAGGGCCGCGAATGGCGCGAGTTCCGCAACGGCCCCGTGACGAACTACGGCGGGTGGCTGATCGGCATCGCATTCCTTGCGGTGATGGGGTTCTATTTCGTGAAGGGCACGCTGCCGGTCCACGGGGCGCCCACGGGCAAGATGATCGAGCGCTTCAACGCCGTGGAGCGCGCCTCGCACTGGACGATGGCCCTCAGCTTCGTGATCCTGGGGCTCACGGGCGCGACGATCCTCTGGGGCAAGTACCTGATCCTGCCGTGGCTGGGCTACAGCGGCTTCTCGGTGATCCAGACGATCGGCAAGAACATCCATAACTTCATCGGGCCGCTGTTCATCTTCTCGCTGCTCACGACGTTCCTGCTGTACCTCAAGGACAACTTCTTCACCCACTGGGACATCCAGTGGTTCACGAGCCTCGGGGGCTGGCTGAAGGAAGTGCCGTCCTACAAGTTCAACGCGGGCGAGAAGATGGTGTTCTGGGGCGGCCTCGTGTTCCTGGGCGCGATCATCAGCGCGACGGGCCTCATCCTCGACTTCCCGAACTGGAACCAGACGCGCGCCTTCATGCAGCAGGCCAACGTGATCCACGCGGTCGCCGCGATCCTCTTCATCTCGGTGATCATCGGCCACGCGTACATGGGCACCCTGGGCCTCGCGGGCGCCTACCAGTCGATGCGCGTGGGCACCGTGGACGAGACCTGGGCGAAGGAGCACCACGCGCTCTGGTACGAGGACGTGAAGGCGGGCAAGCGCCCCGAGCACTTCGTCGCGTCCGCCACGCAACCGGCCACGGGAGACTGACCATGACGCGCATCCAGCAGGTCACCCTCGCGATCGCCGCCTGCCTGGTGGCCGGCGCCGCATTGTCCAAGCTTCCCCCGCCGCCGCCCATGGACGAGAAGGCCAAGGCCGCCGCCGAGGAGAAGAAGGCCAAGGACGCCGCGGCCGCGGAGAAGGCCAAGGCCGACCTCGCCGCGTCCGAGGACAAGGCGGTGAAGAACTTCCAGGCCAACATGAAGAAGGCCGGCAAGCCGATCCCGAAGCCCACCCCGATCGTTGCCGCCGCGGCGCCCGCGGCACCGGCAAAGGCGCCCGAGAAGAAGAAGCAGTAGCGGCGCTTCGGGAAGGGTTCGCCGCAGGGGCCTGTTGTACTAGACTCTCTGGGCAGAAGGAGGGCACTGCCATGATTCATCGCAACGCAATGATCGCGCTCGCCGCGTTCGCGGCGAGCTGCACGACCATGGGACCTGGAAGCCAACCCACCGCGGTCGCGAACCTCGAGGCCACGAAGGGCAACTCGGTGACGGGAAGGGCCACGTTCGTCCAGGAGGGCGACGGCGTCCATGTGAAGGTGAGCCTCTCGGGCCTTCCGCCCAACAGCGAGCACGGCTTCCACGTGCACGAGAAGGGCGATTGCAGCTCGGGCGACGGCATGAGCACGGGAGGGCACTTCAATCCCGACGGCAAGCCCCACGGGCCGCAAGCGGGCGAGCACCATGCCGGAGACATGCCCGGCCTCATGGCCGACTCCTACGGCAACGTCGAAACCTCGTTCGTGCTGCACGGCGTCACGGTGGGCGGCGGTGGCGCGGACCTGGTGGGCCGCGGCCTGATCGTCCATCGGGACCCCGATGACTACAAGACGCAGCCCACGGGCAATTCGGGCCCGCGCGTGGCGTGCGGCGTGATCGTCAAGACGCATTAGGCGCGGCCATGGAGATCCGCAGGTCGGCTCTCCTGGAATTTCCCGCCGAGGACATCTTCGACATCATCGAGGGGGCCGAGCACTACCCGGCCTTCCTCCCGGGCTGCGAGTCGGTGACCCTGCTCGAGCGCGACGAATCGATCGTCGCCGCGAGGGTCGCCGTGAGCTGGCACGGGCTCAGGTTCGAGTTCACAACCCGCAATCCCAAGCGCCGTCCCGATTGGCTCGCCGTGCGACTCGTGGAAGGCCGCGGCTTCAAGCATCTCGAGGGCGAGTGGAACATCCGCGCCCTCGCGCCAGACTCGTGCAAGGTGGAGTTCGCGCTGCGCTGCGAGCTCCAGGGCGCGGTCGCCAGGCGGCTGGGACGCATGGTCATCGACCGCGTGGCCGACGCGTTGATGGACGCATACGTGGCCCGCGCACGGGCCCTCGCGGTACACTAGGCCAAGCTCGCACAACGGAGGCTCGCCGATGGCTGAAGGTCCCGGATTCGTGAAGCGAACGTGGCGCGCGCTCACCACGCCCAGCGCGAAGTGGTCGGTGCTCGCGCTCCTGGTGGTGGGGCTGCTGATCGGTGCCGCCGGCGTGATCGGCACCCAGGTGATGGTCGCGGTGACCGGAACCAACGAGTTCTGCAGCAACGCCTGCCACTCGATGCAGTGGGTCGCCAAGGAGTATCGCGAGAGCAGCCACGCGATCAACGACAAGGGCGTGGGAGCGGGCTGCCACAACTGCCACATCCCCCACGAGTACCCGGCGCTGCTCTTCTACAAGGCCAAGGCGGGCATCAAGGACGCCATCGGCGAGCTGACCGGGACGATCTCCACCGAGGAGAAGTTCAAGAAGGAAAGGAAGCGCATGGCCGAGGAGGTCTGGGCGGAGTTCAAGGCCAACAACTCGGCCAACTGCCGCTCCTGCCACACGATCACCGCGGAGGTCGTGAAGAAGCAGAAGGACTTCGTGCAGCCCATGCACCAGCAGTTCCTGGCCGGCGCGATGACCTGCGTGGACTGCCACAAGGGCATCGCCCACACCGCCCCGGACTAGGCTTCGCGGGCCGCGGAAACGAAAAAGCCGGCGCGAGCCGGCTTTTTCATTGCGGGGAGCCCGAAGGCCGCTACATCGCCAGGACCCACTTCACGAGGGTCTTGATGTCGTCCTCGCTCGCCTTCACCGCGGGGTGGCCCTTGCCGGCCTTGAGCTCGCCCACGATCTTGTCGGCGGCGTCAGCCTTGCCCTTGTACTTGGCGGCGATGTCCTTGTAGGAGGGACCGACCTTCTTCGAGTCGATCGCATGGCAGTTGAGGCACCCGTGCTTCTTGGCGAGGTCTTCCTGGGCATTCGCGGCACCGGCGGCGAGCACCAACGCCGCTGCGGCCGTCGCGATCACGATCCGTTTCATCGCTCCTCCTTTGCTGGACGGTAGGGTGGTGGAAAGGCTGGAGCGCATGCTAACACGTCAGAAATGCATCGTGGCGAGCACGTACACCGTGTTGGTGTCGGCGTTCGGGAACGCCCGATACCCGTTCAGGTACGACTGGCTCGTGTTGTTGGTGACGCCGGGGAACGGGATGGTGTACTGGTAGCCGTCGTACGCGATGTCGCTGTAGGACACCTTGTTGTACGCGTACCCGCCCGTGAACGTCCAGCGCTTGCTGAAGGTGTAGATCGCCTTCAGGTTGACGGCGGTCTGCTTCCAGTCGTCGTAGGCCGAAATCGGGATCGGGTTGCCGTAGTTGTTCTGGCTGTCGACGCTCGAGTTGCCGTCGGACTTGAAGTACTGGATGGAGCCCTTCACAACCACCTTCTCGGTGGCCTGCCAGTCGAGGCCCAGTCCCACGAGCCAGTTGTCGTCGGTGTTCTTCGCCGACCAGTTGTAGTTGGAGCTGTTGGGCGCCGCGCCCGGGTTGTACGCATCCGAGGCGGTGAGGTTCGCGATGTTGCGGTGATACGAGGAGTACCGCACCCACTCGTAGTCGCCGATGAGGCTCACGCGGAACGACGTGAAGTCGCCGTAGGACAGGATGCCGAACAGCTCATGGCGCTTGTCGGAGGTCCGGCCCAGTGTCGTGTTCGGGTAGTCGTTGTTCCTCAGGATCGCCTCGATCGACGCGTCCAGCAGCGGCAGCGGGCTCCAGTCGCCGGTGATCTTGAAGTAGTTCTGGTTCATGTCCGAGTTGTCGAAGCGCTCGACGAACCGGTTCAGGTAGTCCGGGTCCGCCGCGTTGACGCCGTCGTTGCCCAGCAGGAAGTTCGACCGGCGCGTGAGGTAGTAGTACTTGAAGCGCAGCGTGAGCTCGTCGAGCGACGTGTTCTTGTACTCCAGCCAGACCTTGTTGTAGGTCACGTCGTCGTAGTCGACGCGGTTCTGGTGCGTGTCGAGGTAGTCGAGGCCGCCCGCAAGGCGGTTGGCGCGGTCGAGGCGCCAGGTGCCCTCGACGCCGATGTTGTTCTTGCGGTAGTCGTAGAGGGCTCCCTCGCAGGGGCCGCTGTCGCAGTTGACCGTCGAGGTCCCGGCGAACACGACCTGCGTCGAGTTGTTGTCGCGTTTCTGCCAGTTGTAGTAGATGCGCGTGTCCACGTCCCTCATGGGCGTGGAGGACAGGGTGAGCGACAGCGTCTGGTCGTTGAGCTCGCCGCTGAAGTGGTCCGTGTTGGCGAGCGTGGGCGTATAGACTCCGGAGCTCGCGGCGGAACCCGACGTGAGCACCGTGCCGGGAATGTCCACGCCGCTCGTGGTCTTGGCCCACGTATAGCGCGCGGCGAACGTCGATGCCGCAGGCAGCCCGCGCATCGTGAGGTTGGCCCCGAGGCGCTGGTAGTTGTTGTCGGACGGCAGGAACGTGGTGTCGGTGTTGTTGCCGAAGAACGGGTTGGTCCAGGTGAGCGTCTGCTGCCCGTTGTCGAAGCGGCTGTACAGGTAGTTCACCGCGAAGTGCATGCCCGGGGCCGTATAGCCGACTTCGGCGGAGGCGTTGCTCGTCGTGTAGGAGACGGGGATGGCGAAGTCCATGTAGCCCTGGCCCGGGCTCGTGCCGACGGCGCCCGACCCGGGCTTGGTGCCCTGGAAGGTGAACTGCTGCCCCTCGATGCGCGTGTACCAGGGCGAGGCGGCCTGCCATTCGAAGTAGCCCTTGGTGTCCTTGCGCTCGTAGCCGATGTTCACGGTGTTCCACGTCGCGGGATTGGGCAGCGGGAACGCCCCGTTGGGCGTGAGCGTCCCGGTGCCGCTGCCCTGGAAGGGCGTGAGGCCCTGCTCGAGGAAGTTGTGCGGGATCCAGTTGGTGAGGATGTTGTACTTGAACGTGCCGTACTGGCCGCCGCGCAGGGTGATGAACTGGTCGTCGCGGCCGAAATTCTCGCCGTAGAAGTCGATCCAGTTCTCGCTGTCGCGCCCGCGCATGAGGATGTTGGACAGCACGCCGCTGTTGAGGTCCTGGTATTCCTCGATCTTCGAAGGATCGCGGCCCGACTTGCTGGTGCCGATGCCGCCTACGGTGGCCGAGCCCTCGGTGATCCAGGGGCTGTCGTCCGCGGAAGCGAGCCCGGGGGCGGTGAAGAGGCCCGCGACCAGGATGGAGAGGATCTTGCGGTTCATCGTTCGCTCCTTCCTCAGCGCGTCAGGAACTGGCCCCGCGCCGCCGGCGCGTTGGAGCCATGGATCGAGTTGTGGCAGTTCAGGCACGAGCGGGCGATCAGGCGCGTGTTGGCTGCCGTGTTGGGCGCGCCGGGCTTGCCCGCGCAGGCACTCGAGGTGTCACCCGGCTGGCAGATCCAGCCGCCCTGGCCCTGGTAGAACGTGCCCGGGTGCCGCGACCAGTCGTGGCAGTCCTGGCAGAGGTTCGGGATGTGCTCGTTCAAGAGCCGGTAGTGGATCGAGCCGTGCGGGTTGTGGCACGACAGGCAGTTCTCGTCCACGGGCGGGTGCGAGAACACGAAGGGGCCGCGCTTGTCGGTGTGGCACGACGTGCACTGCGCGTTCACGGTCTCGTTGCGCAGCATCACGTGGCTCTGGGCGCCGTGCGGATTGTGGCAGTCCGAGCACTTGATCTTGTTCTCGACGACCGGGTGGTGCGACGGCTTCATGATGTCGGCCCGGATCGCCTTGTGGCAGGTCCCGCAGAGGTCGGCCTCGTTGGGTCGGAAGCTCGTCGTGAAGGGGCCGATCGGCGGATTCTTGTCCGTGCCGTGCATGCTGTGGCAGTTGGCGCAGGTCACGTCATTCTTCGCGTGGAGGCCCGATTCCCAGAACGCGAGCTGGCGCTGGCCCGAGTGGCACGCGAGGCACACCTGGGTGCGCTCGGCGGCGGAGGCAGGATGCGATTTCGAGAACGGGTTGGCCGGCTTCGCCTTCATGGGGTCCTTCAGGTGCTCGGACGCATCCCCGTGGCAGGCCTGGCACATCGAGCCGCTGGCGTCGTTCTTGGCGCCGTGCGCGGTGAATACGATGGTCTTGGCCTGCTGCTCGTGGCAGTTGGCGCAGATGGGCATCGTGGGGGCGGCCTTTGCCGCGTCTTCCGCGTGGGCCGCGGAGACGAGCGCCAAGCTCGCAAAGATCACGCTCAACAAGCTGCTGCGGAATCGCATGGCAGTCCTCCCAGGATTGAGCCTGCGCTGCAAATGCTACAACCATCCTGCCACGGCGTCATACCGGATGGAGTAGTGTTTGATCCATGTCAAAGGCCCCCGGGAAGGGGGGGCGGCGAAGCTTGGTAGACTGGCCGCGACCCCGATAAGGATGGCGACATGAAACTGGCGAAATACGTCAAGTTCCGCGAGGAGAAATTCGGCGGCGTGCTCTTCGAGACGCGCTCCGAGAAGGTCTTCACGCTGAACGCCACCGGCGCGGCCATCGTGCGCGAGATCGTCGCCGGCACCGGCGAGGGGGACATCCCCAAGAGGCTTCGCAAGCGCTTCGACGATCCGTCCGGGGCGATCGACCGCGAGGTGCAGGCGCTCGTCTCCGAGCTGCGCGCGAAAGGGCTGCTGGAGGCCGAGTGAAGGGCACCGGGGACCTCGAGGCGCCGCTCTACGTCGCGTGGCAGATCACCAACGAGTGCAACCTCGCGTGCCTGCATTGCATCGAGGAAAGCGGGCCGGGCAAGGCGTTCAAGGACGAGCTCTCGCCCGGTGAGTTCCGCGGCATCCTCGACCAGTTCGTCGAGCTCGAAGTCCCCTATGTCTCGTTCTCCGGCGGCGAGCCCATGGTGCACCCGCATTTCTTCGAGATGGCCGAGCATTTCTGCGCGGGCGGGGGCCAGCTCAAGATCGAGACCAACGGCCACTACCTCACGCCGGAGAACAGCCGGCGCCTGAAGGACATCGGCATCAAGGCCGTGCAGGTGAGCATCGACGGCGGATCGAAGGAGACGTTCAACCGCATGCGGGTGCTGGGGCAATTCGACGTCGTGGTGGACGGCACCCGCAACCTGCGCGACGCGGGCGTGCCCATCGAGGTGAACTTCTCGCCCACGCACTTCAACGTCCACGAGATCGAGGCGGCGGTGGACCTGGCCTACGAGCTGGGCGCCTACAGCTTCTACACCGGCCGCACGATGTACACGGGCAACGCCGTGAAGGCCTGGCGCAAGATCGCGCCCACGGAAGAGCAGTACGCCGAATTCTTCGCCAGGCTGAAGGCCAAGGCCGAGGAATACAAGGGGCGCATGCGCGTGTACTTCCACGAGATGGGCCTGCTCGAGGAGCTGCGCTATCGCCTCGAGAATCCGGCGGCGCTCGTGATCGTGCTGCCCAACGGCCTCGTGAAGCTCATCAACGCGCTGCCCTTCATCTGCGGCGACCTGCGCCGGCAGCCGCTCACGGAGGTCTGGGCCAACTTCCAGCGCGCGTGGCGCGACCCGCGGGTGGCGCAGTTCGTCGAGGACCTCGCGGCCGACCCGCGCAGGACCTCGACGCTGCATGAATGGGTTCACCTCTGATCCCGCACGCCGCGGCCTCGTCCTCGCCCTTCGTGCGGGTCGCGAGCCTCGTGCGCTACCGATTCTTCCTCTACGCGGGACTGCTGCCTTACCTTCTGGGTGCGGCGTGGGCCTTTGCCGTGGCCGGGCGCTTCGACGCGCCCGCGTTCTGGAGCGGCCTCTTCGGCGTGGTCCTCTCGGTGATCGGCGTCGAGGCCTTCAACGAGTACTTCGATGCCCGGGAGGGCACCGACCGCGTGTTCAACCCGGCGGAGCTTCCCGCGATCCCCGTGGCGATCTTCTGGATCGGCACCGTCGCCTTCGCCTGCGCGCTCGCCATGGGCATCTACCTCACGATGCGGGGCGGCTGGCCGATCCTCGCCTTCGCGCTGCTGGGCGGGGCGGCCGCGATCTTCTACGAGGCGCCGCCGATCCGCTGGTCCTATCGCGGCCTGGGCGAGCTGGTGATCGCGCTGTCCTACGGGCCGTGGATGGTCCTGGGAAGCCTCTACCTGCACACGGGCGCCGTGGCATGGGACGCCTTCTGGGCGTCTCTCGTGCCGGGCCTGCTCATCATGTCGCTTGCCGTGGTGAACGCCATTCCGGATTTCCACCAGGACCGGCTCGTCGGAAAGAGGAACCTCGTGGTGCGCATCGGCCGGCGCAATGCCGTCTGGCTCTACGTGGCCCTCGCGGCTTGCGCGCTCGCCGTGGTGGCCCTGGGCGTGGCCGCGCGCATCTTTCCCGTGTCTTGCATCGCGGCGCTGCTCGCGCTGCCGCTGCTCGTGATGAGCGCCCGGCACGCGGCGCGCACCTACGAGAGGCCGCGCGAATTCATCGGTGCGATCCGGAGCGTGGTCGCCTGCTACGTCGTGGCGGTCACGCTCTTCGCGGCCGGCGTGCTGGCCGGGGCGTGGACATGAGCGAGCCCAACCGCATCGATTCGCTCAGGGCTCCGCTGTTCGTGTCGTGGCAGCTCACGCGCGACTGCGACCTCGCGTGCCTGCACTGCTGCACGGAGTCGGCGCCCGGAAAGCGCCTGAAGGACGAGCTCGATCGCGACGAGGCCCTCCGCCTCGTGGACGAGATCGTGCGCTCCGAGGTTCCCTACGTGATGCTTTGCGGCGGCGAGCCCATGGTGGTTCCCCATTTCCTCGAGGTCGCCGAGGCGCTGGGCGGCGCGGGCGTGCGCCTGAAGATCGAGACCAACGGCCAGAGGCTCGACCGCGCCACGGTCGATCGCCTGGCCCGGCTTCCCATCCGTTCGATCCAGGTGAGCCTCGACGGCGATACGGAGGCGACCTACCGGGCGCAGCGTCCCGGGGCGTCCCTGGCGAGGACCCACGAGGCGTGCAGGATCGTCCGGTCCGCGGGCCTGCCGCTCGAGATCACCTTCGCGCCCACGCGGATCAACATCCACGAGGCCTCGGCGGTGATCGACCGCGCGCATTCCCTGGGCGCCTTCCAGCTGAACACGGGCAAGCTCATGCGCATCGGCACGGCGGCGCGGCGCTGGGCCTCGCTCGAGCCCACGGCCGAGCAGTACCGGGCGTTCCGGGAGCTCCTCGACGCGCGGGCTGTTGAAGCCGGAACGGCACTTTGCTACAGTCCGTTCGAAATGGCCGAAGGGCTGCGCGGTAGCCTTGCCGTTCCACCGGCGACGCTGCTGGTGCTTCCCAACGGCTGGGTGAAGGTGGCGGCGGCGCTTCCCCACGTGTGCGCGGATCTGCGGCGCACCTCGCTGGAGGCGGCGTGGAAGGCGTACCGCGAGGCGTGGCGCGATCCCGGGATCCGGGGCGCGGTCGCCGAGGCGGCGGAAGATGCGGCGCGGCATGCGAGCGCCAATCGGTGGCAGGTGGTGGCTGTGGCAACTTCATGACGGAGGCATCCATGAACGAGATGAACGCGCAAGCCGAGTCGCAGGAAACCGAGGAGCAGGTCGCGGAAGGCCGGGAAACCTGGGAAACGCCCAAGCTCGAGGACGTCTCCGAGCAGGTGATGGCGCAGCCCTATATCCGCTTCACCTGATATAGGCGCGATGCCGGGGCGCTCGGCGGACGACTTCGGCGCCCCTCTCTTCATCGCCTGGCAGCTGACCAACCGCTGCCAGGCGCGTTGCATCTCCTGCTGCGAGGAATCCGGTCCCGACAAGGCGTGGCGCGACGAGCTCTCGCGCGATGAGGCCCTGCGCCTCGCGAGCGCGATCGTCGATGCCGGCGTCCCGTACGTGGCGTTCGGCGGCGGTGAGCCGCTCGGCGTCCCCTTCTGTTGGGACGTCTTCGAGGTGCTGGCCCGGGGCGGCGTGCGCCTCAAGCTCGAGACCGACGGAAGCCGCATCGACGAGGCGGCGGCCGATCGCCTGGCCGCGCTTCGCTTCGACTGCATCCAGGTGTCGCTCGACGGGGCCACCGCATCGACGCACGAGCGCATGCGCCCCGGATCGAGCTTCGGTTCGGCCCTGGCCGCGGTCGAACGCCTCGCGGCGAGGTCGCTGGCTCCCCAGTGGGTCTTCGTGCCCGGCCGGGCCAACCTTCACGAGATCGTGCAGGCTTACGAGCGCGCCGCCCAGGCGCGCTGCGGCGCCTTCGTCACCGGGCCGATGATGCGCATCGGGCGGGCGGCGCAGCGCTGGGACGAGATCGCGGTCGGCGAAGCCGATTGGGAACGGGCGGCCGCAAGCCTGCGCGACCGGGCCAAGGCGCTGGCCGACGGCCCGGTGCTCGCCATCTATCCGTGGGACATCGTGACCGAGATGGAGAAGCGCCTCGAGAGCCCGCAGGCGATGCTGCTCGTCGTGCCCAACGGCAAGGTGAAGCTGCTGAACGCGCTGCCCTTCGCGCCCGCGGACCTTCGCCGGCAGACGCTCGCGGAGGCGTGGGACGCCTACCGCGCCGCGTGGCGTGCCCCGCAGGTGCGCGAATTCGTCGCGGGATGCCGGGCCCGTCCCGAACGCCTCCTGCACGCGAACGAGACGTGGCCCGTGGAGCGCGCGGCCTGAGTCACCAGGTGTAGCGCACGGTATAGCGCACCACGGCTTCCGCGCCGGGGGCGATCTTCACCGGGAAGTGGATCGTGCGGGCGTCGTCCTTCACGAACTCGGAGCTCTTCCTCGTGATGGTCCAGTTGCTCCAGCGATAAAGCGTCTCGCGCACGTCCACGGCGACGGGCTCCGTTTCCTTGCGGTTGCGCACCTTGACCTCGATCTCCTCTTCCATCCACTTGGCCGAGGTGTCGATGCGGAAGTCCGCCTGGCGGCGTTCGCCCACCACGTCGAAGGAACTGCCGAGCTTGACCGACACCATCTCGTCGCGCGGCGTGTGGCCGATCACGTCCTCGCCGATGAATTCGAGGCTCTTGTCGGCCGGATCGAGCTGCGAGACGCGGATCTTGCCGGCCGGCAGCGGCACGCCCAGGCCGTTCGCCCTGGTGTTCTTGAGCGAGAGGTACACGTCGACCTTCTTGTTGCCGGTCGAGCCGGCGTCGCGCCCGGTGACGGGCGCTCCGTAGTAGTTGCCGCGATAGCCCTGGCCGTAGTACACGAGGGACTTCTCGCAACCCACGCCGAGCGCCGCCGGGAAGAGCTCGATCTGCTTGGTGGAGTTCTGCGCGAGGGACGTGGGCCGGCCCAGCGTGTAGAGGTGGTATTCGAAGAACGACTTCTCCTGGAATCCCGCGGATCGGTCCGCGGGCGCCGACATCGCCGCGGACTTCGCCATGTATTCCACCTGCGGCTGCACGCGCTGCACGTCGCCCGCGATGAGCTTGAGCTTCGCGTCGTCGAACGTCGCGCCCGACTGGTTCACCAGCGTGACCCACGCGGCGACGTCCACCTTGCACGCGCCGGGCCTGGGCTCCGAATAGGTGAGGTTGTAGTCCGTCCACCAGGTCATGCCGCCCGTCTGGTAGGTGAAGCGCGCCTTCTGCGGGCCGGCCTTGGCCGATTCGATGTCCCACACGAGCGTGGGCTTGCTGATGAGGCCCCCCGGAAGGCTCGGGAGCTTCACGTTGGAATTCTGCGGAAGGATGCGCACGCTGCCGTCGGGCTGCCTGAGGATGAGCGCGCCCTGCGCGCCCACGAGGGTGCCGGCGACGGTCTCCACCCCCTGGCCCCGGGGCACCTCGGCGATGATGTCGCGGTCGAGATAGCGCGACAGAAGCTTCTCCGTGCTCGTGAGGTCGAATTCGAAGTTCTGCTCCATCACGCGCGTATTGGCGGGGTCGGTGAGCGAGGTGAAGCCCACGGTCGTCGGATCGATGAGCGCCGGCACGTCGTCGATGCGAAGCAGCGTGCGCCCGGCCTTGAGGTCGAAGGTGCGGTCTTCGCGCACCAGCGCGTAGCCCGGGATGTTGCCCGCGCCGTAGCCCTGGGCGAGGGCGCGGGCGTTGAGGGAGCCGGGGCTCGCGCTCGAGTACACGGTAATGGCGGTCTCGGCGTGGGCGGCGAGGGGCAGGGCGGCGGCGATCGCGGCGGCGAGTGTGCGATTCAGGCTCATGGAGGACTCCTTGTCGTTGGGGCTTGCCCTTTGAACGGGCGTCCCGGACCAAAGGGTTAGAATCGATACATGAAATTTACCGGAACCGATACCTACGTCGCGGACGACGACCTCAAGCTCGCGGTCAACGCCGCCATCACGCTGCAACGGCCGCTGCTCATCAAGGGCGAGCCGGGGACGGGCAAGACGATGCTCGCGGAGGAAGTGGCGCGCGCT
>Ga0335082_10004723_pt1 | contig 14882 bp, 12 predicted proteins | sample Lox_Sample_41_FD_206718 | JGI IMG/M metagenome (GOLD analysis project Ga0335082, IMG submission 206718) | Soil microbial communities from Loxahatchee National Wildlife Refuge, Florida, United States - Lox_Sample_4.1 | ecosystem: Environmental > Terrestrial > Soil > Wetlands | place: USA...
CGCGCGAGCTCGGCGATCGGCTTGCCGGGAAGATACGGTGCGATCTTGCGGACATATTCCGGCGCCTGCATCGAAGGGTCGCGATGGTGAACCGCGGTGACGGGAATGGTCATGGGAAATTTTTAATAAACTGCAGCAGGATACGATCCTAACAGCTTGAGAAATGGAGCTTTTTCGCGAAGCTCCGCAAGCGCCGACGCGACCGGAGCATCCTCCTGATGACCGACCAGATCGACGAAGAACAGGTACTCCCAGAGCCCGGTCCGCGCCGGTCGCGATTCGAGGCGCGACATGCTGACGCCGTGCTTCGCGATAGGCTCGAGCAGACCATAGACCGCGCCGGGACGATTCGGCGCTGACATCACGAGCGAGGTCTCGTCGCGACCGGACGGCGGCACCGACTGGCCACCCAACACCCAGAACCGGGTCGTGTTGTTGGGCTCGTCCTCGATATGCGGAACGAGCACGCCGAGCCCGTAGATCGCCGCGGCAATCTCGCCAGCGATCGCGGCCGCGCCCGCCTCGGCCGCCGCCATGCGGGCGGCTTCTGCGTTGCTGGCGACGGCAACGCGGGCGGCCTGCGGCAGATGCCGGGCGAGCCATTGCACGCATTGCGCGAGCGATTGCGCATGCGAGTAGACGCGCGTCACGTCCTCGAGCGCGGCGGCATTCGACAGCAGGTTCTGCCGAATCCGCAGCCGGATCTCGCCGCAGATGGTGAGCGGCGTCTGACACATGAGATCGAGCGTGCGCCCCACGGCACCCTCAGTCGAGTTCTCGACCGGGACCACCGCATAGTCGGCCTGACCGGCCTCCGCGGCGCGAAAGACCTCGTCGATCGTCGCGCAGGACTCGGGCTGGACGAAGCGCCCGAAGTGCTTGGCGACCGCCGCGTGCGAAAACGTTCCGGCGGGACCAAGATACGCGATGCGCAGCGGCTGCTCGAGCGCGAGACACGCCGACATGACCTGCCGGAAGACACCGGCGACCGCTTCGCCCGACAACGGTCCGCGGTTTTCCGCCTGCAGCCGCAAGATGACCTGGGCTTCGCGTTCGGGTCGGTAGGCGGCGCCGCCCGCCTTCAGCGCGCCGATCGCCTTCGCGTGCGCGGCGCGTGCATTGAGCGCCGCGAGCAGCTCCTGGTCGATCTTGTCGATCGCGGCGCGGTGCAGCGCAAGCTCGCGGTCGTCGGAGGGCGTGGCTTCGGCCATGGCAGCGTCGGCGCCGACTACGGACGCCACATCACTCTGCGGCCTCCGCACCACGGTGCATGGACGCTTCGGCGCTGTCGGCCGCCCTCGATCGCTCGCGCACGCGCCCTTCGGGCCTGCGCTTCGCGCCGCTCACTCATTCGTCGTCGTCCTCGCGTTCGACCACGCGCTCGAGACCGGCGAGCTTTTCGCCCTCGCCCAGATTGATGAGCGTGACGCCTTGCGTCGAGCGGCTCATTTCGCGGATCGACTTCACGCGCGTGCGGATCAGCACGCCGCCGGTCGAGATCAGCATCACCTCGTCGTCGGGTCGCACCAGCGCCGCCGCGACGACCGTGCCGTTGCGCGCGGTCTGCTGGATCGCGATCATGCCTTTCGTGCCCCGGCCGTGGCGCGTGTACTCGACGATCGGCGTGCGCTTGCCGTAGCCGTTCTCGGTGGCGGTCAGCACCGACTGGTCCTCGTCTTCGGCGACCAGCATCGAGATCACGCGCTGGTCCCGGTCGAGCATCATCCCGCGCACGCCATGCGCGACGCGGCCCATCGGGCGCACGTCGTTTTCGTCGAAGCGCACGGCCTTGCCGCCCGAGGAAAACAGCATGACGTCGTGCGTCCCGTCGGTCAGCGCGGCCCCGATCAGCGCATCGCCGTCAGTGAGATCGACGGCGATGATGCCGGACGTACGCGGCCGCGAGAACTCGGAGAGCGGCGTCTTCTTCACGGTGCCGAACGCCGTCGCCATGAAGACGAACTGCGTCTCGGTGAATTCCTTGACCGGCAGAATCGCGGTGATCTTCTCGTTCTCGGTCAGCGGCACCAGGTTGACGATCGGCTTGCCGCGCGCCGAGCGCGTCCCCTGCGGCACGTTGTAGACCTTGAGCCAGTAGACGCGGCCGCGATTGGAGAAGCAAAGGATGTAGTCGTGGGTGTTGGCGATGAACAGGCGATCGATGAAGTCGTCTTCCTTGGTCGCCGTCGCCTGCTTGCCGCGCCCGCCGCGCTTCTGCGCCCGGTATTCGTCGAGCGGTTGCGCCTTCATGTAGCCGCCGTGCGACAGCGTGACCACCATGTCCGCCGGCGCGATCAGGTCCTCGAGCGACAGATCGACGCCCTGCGCGACGATCTCCGAGCGCCGCGCGTCGCCGAACTGGTCGCGGATCGCGGCCAGCTCGTCGTGGATCAGCGTCGTGACGCGCGAAGGCTTCGCGAGGATGTCGATCAGGTCGACGATCTCGGCCATCACGTCGCGGTATTCGCCGAAGATCTTGTCCTGTTCGAGGCCGGTCAGCCGCTGCAGCCGCAATTCGAGGATCGCCTGCGCCTGCGCGTCGGAGAGCTTGTAGCCGTGCGCGCTCGCCTGCCAGCCGAATTCGAGCGGCAGCCCTTCCGGCCGTGCCGAGTCCGCGGCAGCGCGCTTGAGCATTTCCTCGACCAGCGGCGAGCGCCACGTCTTGCCCATCAGCGCGATCTTCGCGTCGGATGGCGCCGGCGCGGCCTTGATGAGCGCGATGATCTCGTCGACGTTCGACAGCGCGACGGCGAGACCTTCCAGGATGTGGCCCCGCTCACGCGCCTTGCGCAGCTCGTAGCGCGTGCGGCGGACGATGACCTCGCGCCGATGCTGCAGGAAGAATTCGAGGAATTGCTTCAGGTCGAGCAGCCGCGGCTGGCCGTCGACCAGCGCCACCATGTTCATTCCGAAGCTGTCCTGCAGCTGCGTGAGCTTGAACAGGTTGTTCTGGACGATCTCGGCGACTTCGCCGCGCTTCAATTCGATCACCACGCGCATGCCGGACTTGTCGGATTCGTCGCGGAGGTCCGAGATGCCCTCGAGCTTCTTGTCGCGAACGAGCTCGCCGATGCGGATCAGCAGATTCGCCTTGTTGATCTGATAGGGAATCTCGTCGACGATGATCGCCTGCCGCTCGCCCTTGCCGATGTCCTCGACGTGGGTCCGCGCGCGGATCACCACCCGCCCGCGCCCCGTCCGGTAGCCCTCGCGAACGCCTTCGGTGCCGTAGATGATCCCCGCGGTCGGAAAATCCGGCGCCGGCACGATCTCGATCAGCTCGTCGACCGTGATCGCCGGATTCGCGAGCAGCGCGAGGCACGCCTTGACGACTTCGGTCAGGTTGTGCGGCGGAATGTTGGTCGCCATCCCGACGGCGATGCCCGACGACCCGTTGACGAGCAGGTTGGGCAGCCGCGACGGCAGGACCGCCGGCTCCTGCTCCTTGCCGTCGTAGTTCGGGACGAAATCGACCGTTTCCTTGTCGATATCCGCGGTGAGCTCGTTTGCGATTTTCTGCAGCCGGCACTCGGTGTAGCGCATCGCTGCCGCGTTGTCGCCGTCGACCGAGCCGAAATTGCCCTGGCCGTCGATCAGCGGATAGCGAAGCGAGAATTCCTGCGCCATCCGCACCAGCGTGTCGTAGATCGCCATGTCCCCGTGCGGATGGTATTTCCCCATCACGTCGCCCACGACGCGCGCGCATTTGACGTACGGCCGGTTGAAGACGATGTTGGCCTCGTGCATCGCGAACAGCACGCGCCGATGGACCGGCTTCAGCCCGTCGCGGACGTCCGGCAGCGCCCGCCCGACGATCACGCTCATCGCGTAATCGAGGTAGGAATGCCGCATTTCGGCTTCCAGGCTTACCGGCAGGGTCTCTTTGGCAAACTGCTCCATGGGCGGGGATTTCTTTCTCGAACGGCGTTACTTGGCGCTCGTGGGCGGATTCCGGGCTGTTGCGGGCAACACATCGGCAGCCGGAACGTGGCTCGAGGCTGCATTGCCGAACCTCGGCGCCGCCTTTGACGACCGGAGACCGATGCCGGAGGGTCTTGAAAACGCATCATTTTATCACGTCGTTGCATTGCCGCGACACTCGTGCGGCGGCCGTTGCCCAAAGCCCACTTTCTTTTGCACCGCCCAAGACCCCTGTGCTATAGTTTTTGCGGAAATAATCGATTCGGCGCGTCACCGCCCTCGGCGGTTCCTCGGGGCGACGCGGGAAATTTCCGGGTTTGCAAAAAAACTTCTTCAATACCAAAGCCAAAAGGGGTGAAACAATGACTCGTCGTCTCGTTACCGGCGCCCTCGTCGGTCTGGTTGCCGCGATGTTTTCCGCCGGCGCGGCCGCTCAGCCGCAGCCGTTGGGCGGTTATGTGACGTCCGCCACGCTCCCGCCCGCGACCAACATCGTCCGGAACAGCAATTTCGGCGACCCGAAGATCGGCAATCTTTGCATCCGCACCGGTTACTGGGCGCCGAGCATGGCGATCGTCGAATGCGACCCCGACCTCATTCCGAAGCCGCCACCGCCGCCGCCGCCGGTCGTAGCACCGCCGCCGCCGCCGCCGCCGCCGCCGCCGCCGCCGCCGGGGGTGCAGAAGATCACGCTGGCGTCGAAGGCGCTATTCGATTTCGACAAGGCGGTGTTGAAGCCCGAAGGCAAGGCCGCGATCGACAGCGAGATCATTTCGAAGCTCGCCGGCGTCCAGAAGCTCGAGCTGGTGCTTGTCACCGGCCACACGGACCCGATCGGCACGCAGGCCTACAACCAGAAGCTCTCGGAGCGCCGCGCTGATGCGGTCCGCGACTACCTGGTGTCGAAGGGCATCGCCAAGGACAAGATCGAGACCCTGGGCATGGGCAAGACACAGCCGGTTCCGGGAGTCGTGTGCAAGCAGAAGAATCTGAAAGAGCAGATCGCCTGCTATGCGCCGGATCGCCGCGTCGAAGTCGAAGTCAAGGGCGAAACGATGAAGAAGTAGGTCTCGCCGCCGCACAGAAAAGCCCCGCCATCGCGCGGGGCTTTTTTTCGGCGCGGCGAAGCCGACGCTTGGTGGTCCATTGTGTTGCGCGCCTTCCCCATACTCCCGGTATGCTTTCGGGCACGCGCCCTGAACTGCGCCCGACTCGGCTCCGTCGGATGCGCGACAGCAAGCCCGACAGGCTCCTAGACTCGCGCCATTCCCGATGCGACCCGTCGATCTTCGTCTCGACTCCGGCTGGATCGTCCCCGTCGAGCCGGCAGGCGCGCTGATCGATCATGCGCTGATCGCCGACGCCGGTCGCATTGTGGCGATCCTGCCGGCGTCGGAAGCGAACCGCGCGTATGCGCCACGCGAGCACGTCCTGTTGCCGGATCACGTCCTGCTTCCGGGGCTCGTCAACGCGCATACGCATGCGGCGATGAGCCTCTTTCGCGGCATCGCCGACGACGTGCCGCTCGACGTCTGGCTCGAGCGGTACATCTGGCCGCGCGAAACGCAATTCGTCGCCCCGGATTTCGTCTACGACGGTGCGCGGCTCGCGGCGGCCGAGATGCTCCGCGGCGGCGTCACGTGCTGCAACGATATGTATTTTTTCCCCGATGCCACGGCGCGGGCATTCGTCGAGATTGGAATTCGGGCGATGCTCGGCGCACCGATTCTCGATTTTCCCACGCCCTATGCGGCCGATCCGGACGGCTATCTGCAGCGCGGACTCGCGGTGCGCGACGCCTGGAAACACGAGGCGAAGCTCGCCTTTTCGCTCGCCCCGCACGCACCCTACACCGTCGCTGACGCAACGTGGGAGCGCATCGTCATGTATGCGCGGCAGCTCGACTTGCCCATCCAGACGCACCTCGCGGAAACGGCGCTCGAGATCGCGCAGAGCCGCGAGCGCTACCGGCAGACGCCGCTTGCCCGCCTGCACGCGCTGGGCGCGACGGGCCCCGGCTTCATCGCGATCCACGGCGTCCATCTCGGCCCCGACGACATCGAGCTCCTCGCTCTGCACGGCGGTCACGTCGTCCATTGCCCGGCGTCCAACATGAAGCTCGGCAGCGGCATCGCGCCGATCGGCATCGTCATCGGTCGCGGCATCAACGTGGCGCTCGGCACCGACGGCGCTGCGTCGAACAACCGGCTCGACCTCTTCGGCGAAATGCGCCTTGCCGCGCTGCTCGCCAAGGTGGCGACCGGCGATGCCGCCGCGCTTCCGGCAGCACAGGTCCTCGCTTGCGCGACGCTGGGCGGCGCGCGCGCGCTCGGCCTCGACCGCGAGATCGGTTCGCTCGTGCCGGGCAAGGCCGCCGACGTCGTGGCCGTCGATCTGTCCGGCCTCGACGCCGCGCCCTGCTACGATCCGATTTCGCACGTCGTGCACGCGATCGGTCGCGAGGCGGTGACCGATGTGTGGATCCACGGGCAGCACGTCGTCGCGAGCCGCGCTTTGACGACGGCGGACGAAGCGGCTATCGTGGCTCGCGCCCGCTTCTGGCAGGAACGATTGCAATGACAGCTCCCACTACGTCTGCCATCAAATCCGCCAACGTCGACCCGGGCGAGCTGGCCAAGTTCGGCGCGCTCGCACATCACTGGTGGGATCCGGAAAGCGCGATGTTCGGGCCGCTGCACCGGATCAATCCGCTGCGCCTCGACTGGATCGAGCGGGTGCTGGGCGGTCTCGCCGGCAAGAAGATCGTGGACGTCGGCTGCGGCGGCGGAATCCTCGCCGAAGCGATGGCGGCACGCGGCGCGGAAGTGCTGGGCATCGATCTCGGCGACAAGGCGCTCGGCGTCGCGCGGCTGCACAAGCTGGAGTCGGGCGCGACCGTCGACTATCGGCTCGTCGCCGCGGAGACGCTCGCCGCCGAAATGCCGGGCGCGTTCGACGCCGTCACCTGCATGGAACTGCTGGAGCACGTGCCCGATCCGGGCGCGCTCGTCGCGGCGTGCGCGGCGCTCGCGAAGCCCGCCGGCATCGTCGCGATCTCGACGATCAATCGCAATCCGAAAGCCTATGCCCTCGCGATACTCGGCGCCGAGTACGTGCTGCGCATGCTGCCGCGCGGCACGCACGATTACGCGAGGTTTCTGACGCCGGCGGAAGTCGCCCGCTTTGCGCGCCAAGCCGGTCTCGCACCCATCGAAATCACCGGCCTCAGTTACAATCCGCTGAGCCGCACGTTCCGGCTCGGGCCGGATACCGACGTCAACTATCTGATGGCGTTCTCCCGCGTCGCCGATGGCTGACGCGCACGTGGCGGACAAGCGCCTGCCGCGAGCGCTACCCGTCGACGCGGTGCTGTTCGATCTCGACGGCACGCTCGTCGATACGGCGCCGGATCTCGGCGCCGCGCTGAACCGCGTGCGCGCAGACCGCGGTCTCTCGCCCGTTCCGCTCGAGCGGTTGCGCCCGTTCGCCTCGCACGGCGCGCGCGGGCTGCTGGGCGAAGGCATGGGCCTCGCACCCGGCGATCCCGCCTATGCTGAACTGCGCGACGCTTTCCTCGTGCACTACGAAGCGGCGCTCTGCGTGCAATCGGCGCTGTTCACCGACGCCGACGCCCTCCTCGACGCGATCGAAGCCCGCGCGCTGCCGTGGGGCATCGTCACCAACAAGGCGGAGCGCTATACGGCGCCATTGCTCCTGCATTTGCGCCTCGCGTCGCGCGCCCGCGCCGTCGTCTGCGGCGATACGACACCGTTCGCCAAGCCGCATCCGGCGCCGCTCCTCGACGCGGCAAAGCGTCTCGGCGTCGCGCCGGAGCGCTGCGTCTACGTGGGCGATGCCGAGCGCGACGTCAGCGCGGGAATCGCCGCGCGGATGCACACGATCGTCGCGCGGTACGGTTATCTTCGCGCGGACGAGACGCCGGAGGCGTGGCGCGCCGACGGCATCATCGACGCACCAGGAGAGCTGCTCGCGTGGCTGCCGGCGCCGCCGGCGTGATCTGCGCGGCTCGTCAACCGGGACAGGCGCCGGCGTTCAGGAACAGCCATTCCGCGGCGCTGCCGTCGCGCGTGCCGGTGACGCGGACCGGCTGGCTTGCGAGCAGCGGCTTCACGACCGCCGTCAGCACGTCGTCGATGCCGGCGAGCGCGATCCCGTTCGCGACTGCCATCCGGTCCCCCGCCTTCATCCCGAGCATCACGGCAAAGCCGCTTTCGTCGCGCACCGCGAGCCCGCCCGCCGTCGGCACGAGCAAGGCTTTCCAGCTATCGGGCTGCGACGCGATGCCGGTCAGGAGCTCGGCGTTCAAGCGATAGACGGGTCCCTTGTAGCCGGCGGGGGGCGTGCACCCCGGTCGCGCCGCCGCGATGCGCGCGCGCTCCCCTGCAACCGCCGGAGCTGCGGCAACGACCGGCGGCGCACGCAACACGATCTCGCGCACGTCGCCATGATCGCGGATGCGAACGCCATCGGGCCGCACGCTCTCCAGTCTCACGTCCTTTGCGATCTCCTGCCCCGACTTCACGAGCACCGGCCCGCGATCGGAAAATCGGAACAGCGCGTAACCCTGGCCGTCGCGTTCCGCGAAGACGCCCTGCAGTCGCGCATCACCGCCGAGCGTTTTTGCGGCGGGCTCCGCAGCGCTCGCTGCCGCCGGGGAGGGGCGGCCGAACAGCGGCGCAGCAACAATGGCCTCGGTCCAATGTTCGGGCGTCACCGGGGGCGGGACCGGCGCGGCGACGGGACCCCATACGCGCCAGCCCCAGTAGGCGAGGACGATCGCAAGCAGGCCGCCGGCCGCCAATGTCGCGAGCCATGAAGCGACTCGCCACGGCCACGGCGGTGGTGGCGGCGCCGCGATCGGCTCAGCCGTATTCATGTCCGTCATCACCCGCAACGCGTCCGCCGATCCGCGCACCGGAACGCGGCCGGCGCTTCGCTATAATCGACCGCTTTCGCGCTTCGTCCGCCGCATCGCCCACGTGAATCCCCGCCTTTCCCGCTTGCAGCCCTACCCGTTCGAGCGGCTGCGGCAATGGTTCGCCGATGTCACGCCGAATCCGGCGTTGAGGCCGATCAATCTTTCGATCGGCGAACCCAAGCATCCGACGCCGCGCCTGATCCTCGACGCGATGGCGGACGGCGCTGCCGGCGTCGCGAATTATCCCACGACGATCGGGACGCCCGCGCTGCGGGGGGCGATCGCGGGTTGGCTCGATCGCCGGCACGGCCTGGCCCTCGATCCTGCCACGCAGGTCCTGCCGGTGCTGGGAAGCCGCGAAGCGCTGTTCGCGTTCGGGCAGACGGTAATCGACGCGAGCCGCGTCGGGGCGACCGTGGTGATGCCCAATCCGTTCTACCAGATCTACGAAGGCAGCGCGCTCCTCGCCGGCGCGGAGCCGTATTGCGTCAACGCGCTGGCCGAGCATGGCTGCGCGCCGGCGTGGCGCGACGTGCCGGACGCCGTATGGGCTCGCACGCAGCTCGTCTATGTCTGCTCACCCGACAACCCGACCGGTCGCGTTACGACGGCGGACGAATGGCGGTTGCTGTTCGAGCTTTCCGATCGCCACGGCTTCGTCGTCGCTGCCGACGAATGCTATTCGGAGATCTACTTCGACGAAGCGCGTCCCCCCGTCGGTGCGCTTGCCGTCGCGCGCGAGCTCGGGCGCGACGGCTTCCCCCGTCTCGTGTCGATCGGCAGCCTCTCCAAGCGGTCTAACGCGCCCGGGCTGCGGTCGGGCTACATCGCCGGCGACGCGGCGCTCGTCAAGGCATTCTTGCTCTACCGGACCTACCATGGATCCGCGATGTCGCCGGCCGTCGCTGCGGCCAGCATCGCCGCCTGGAACGACGAGACGCACGTCCGCGCCAATCGGGCCAGCTATGCTGCGAAGTTCGCCGCGCTCCAGCCACGGCTCGCGCCCGTGCTGCCCTGCGCGATGCCCGACGCCGCGTTCTACCTGTGGGCGCAAACGCCGATCGACGACGCGCTCTTCGCCAAACAGCTCCTCGCCGAAACGGCCGTCACCGTGCTTCCGGGGAGCTATCTCGCGCGCGATGCGCACGGGACGAATCCGGGACGCGGCCGCATCCGGATCGCGCTCGTGCCCGAGCAGGCCGAATGTGCCGAGGCCGTCGACAGAATCGCCGCCTTCGCCCGGACCGTGTAGCACTCCGGCCGGGGGCGTGCAGAGGTGCGGTCTGTCGCTGCCGGCCGCAGTCCGTCGCGGCCGCCCCGCGACGGTAGCCGGCCTACGTAGAATCCGCCCATGGCTACCCTCTCTCCTTCGCAGCCCCGGAACTGGCTCGCAGCGCTGGCCGGCGGCTTTCGCGTCTCGTGGCTCACGGCGCTGCTGATCGCGGCGATCAACACAGGCGTTGCGGCGCTGCTCTACACCGAGGAAACCCGTCCTTTCTGGCACCCGTTCATCACCGCCCAATCCTTCGGGCTTGCCATCGCATACGCGGTCAACGTCGCCGCCCCCTGGAGGGGCGCGCATCCATTCCGGCGGCTGATCGGCGCGGTCGCCGCGGGCACCGCGTTCGGCCTCGTGCTCGTGCTCGCCATCAAGGGCTATCTGATCGCCGATCCGGAGTACCGGCTCGGCCACCTGCATGGCCACGGCTCGCCCGGCCAGTTCCTCGGCACCGCGATCTCGGCGTTCATCATGGGACTCTGCGCGAGCCTGTTCTTCATGCTGAAGTTCCGCGACGCATGGGCGCGCGCGCAGATGCTCAAGGCGGAAGCCGACCGGAGCAAGCTGTCGAGGCAGGCGATCGAAGCCGAGCTGAAGATGATGCAAGCGCAGGTGGAGCCGCATTTTCTCTTCAACACGCTCGCATCCGTCCAGTACCTGATCGAAACGGATCCGCCGCAGGCCGCGAAGCTGCTCACCCACCTGCTCTCCTACCTGCGGGCGGCGCTGCCTCAGCTGCGGACCGCGAGCGCGACGCTCGGCCAGGAGCTCGCCCTCGCCGAAGCCTATCTCAGCGTGCTGCGAATGCGGATGGGCGATCGCCTCGCGTACGAAATCGTCGCCTCGGAAGAGCTGCGCGAGCATTCGTTTCCGCCGGCGTTGCTGATCACGATCGTCGAGAACGCCGTCACTCACGGCATCGAGCCGCAGGCGGAGGGCGGGTCGATCCGGATAGAGGCGTTTCGCGCCGGAGAGCGCCTCGTCGTTAGCGTCACCGACACCGGCCACGGCCTCGCCGGCGGTGCGGTCCGTCCGGGCAACGGCGTCGGGCTCGCCAATCTCCGGGAGCGGCTGACGGCGCTGTACGGCTCGCACGGGCGGTTCACGCTGGAAGAGGTGGCTCCGCACGGCGCGCGTGCGACAATCGAGGTTCCATTCGCCGTTTAAGCGCTGACGATGCCCACCGCCCTCATCGCCGAAGACGAGCCGATGCTGCGGGCGCAGTTGAGATCGCGCCTCGCCGACGCGTGGCCGGAGCTCGAGATCGTCGCCGAGGCGGGCAATGGCGACGAAGCCCTGTCGCTCGCGGGCGAGCACCAGCCCGATATCGCGTTCCTCGACATCCGGATGCCGGTGCGCTCGGGCCTCGACGTCGCGCGCGAACTCGACGGCAGCTGCCATGTCGTATTCGTCACCGCCTACGATGAATATGCCGTCGCGGCGTTCGACGAGGGGGCGATCGATTACGTGCTGAAGCCGCCGGCGCCCGAGCGCATCGCCAAGGTCGTCGCGCGACTGAAGGCGCGGCTCACCGAGGCGCCGCTCGATCTCACCGCGCTGCTCGCGAAGCTCGCCGCGCGCGATGGCGGACCGCTCAAGTGGATTCGCGCGTCGCTCGGAGCCTCGATGCGAATGATCGCCGTCGACGACATCCTCTATTTCCAGGCCGGCGACAAGTACACGCGCGTGGTCACGCGCGACGGCGAGGCGCTGATCAGGAAGCCGATCAAGGAGCTCCACGACGAGCTCGATCCCGATGCCTTCTGGCAGATCCATCGCGGGACCATCGTCAACCTGCGCGCCGTCGCCCGCGTCGAGCGGGACTGGCGCGGAGAGCCGATCATCCTGCTCACCGACCGCGACGAAAAGCTCCCCGTCAGCCGAACGTTCGCGCATCGCTTCAAGTCGATGTAGCGGAGCCGTCGCCTCGCGCGGACTCCGCCGCGAAGCGCCATGCCTTTCCCGTGCGCTCGTCATCCGCGCGGCAAGCGACCCCGGCAGGGTAAAATCCTCGTTTTTTCCAGCTTTCGCCGCGGACCCGTCTCCATGACCGACGTGCAGCAGACAATCGATGCCGCCTGGGAGTCGCGCGCCTCGCTCGCGCCGGGCTCAGCATCCGCAGCGGTGCGCGACGCGGTGACGCAGGTGATCGCCGAGCTCGATGCCGGCCGGCTGCGAGTCGCCGAGAAGGTCGACGGCGCCTGGACCGTGCATCAATGGATAAAGAAGGCGGTGCTGCTGTCGTTCCGCCTTGCCGACAATGCGGCGATGCGCTTCGCGCCGCGCGCCGGCAGCGCGGAGCCGTTCGCGTTCTACGACAAGGTCCCGACGAAATTCGCCGGGTTGTCCGACGCCGCGCTCGCCGCCACCGGCGTGCGCGTCGTGCCGCCGGCCGTCGTGCGGCGCGGCGCGTACGTCGCTCCCGACGTGGTGCTGATGCCGTCGTTCGTCAACATCGGCGCCCGCGTCGACAGCGGCACGATGGTCGACACGTGGGCGACCGTCGGCTCGTGCGCGCAGATCGGCAGGAACGTACACCTCTCCGGCGGCGTCGGGATCGGCGGCGTGCTCGAACCGCTGCAGGCGAGTCCGACGATCATCGAAGACAACTGCTTCATCGGCGCGCGCTCCGAGGTCGTCGAAGGCGTGATCGTCGAGGAGAACGCAGTGCTGGGGATGGGCGTGTTCATCGGCCAGAGCACCAAGATCTACGACCGCGCGACCGGCGCGGTGAGCTACGGTCGCGTGCCGGCAGGGTCCGTCGTCGTGGCCGGCAGCCTGCCCTCCGGCGAAGGCGCGTGTCATTTGTACTGTGCCGTCATCGTCAAGCGCGTCGACGCGAAGACCCGCGCGAAGACCGGCATCAACGAGCTGCTGCGCGCGTGACGTGGAAGACGCCGCATTGACGACCATGCCGGTGACGATCAAGTCCGCCCAGGACATCGAGCAGATGCGCGTCGCCGGACGCCTCGCGGCGGAGCTGCTCGACTGGCTCACGCCCCGGGTGCAGCCCGGCGTGACGACCGGCGAGCTCGATCGGCTCGCCCATGCCTACCAGGTCAACGTCCAGCACGTGATTCCCGCGACGCTCAACTATCAACCTCCGGGGCATGCGCCCTACCCCGCGTCGATCTGCACGTCGGTCAACCACGTCGTCTGCCACGGCATCCCGGGCGACAAGAAATTGAAGCCGGGCGACATCGTCAACATCGACGTGACCGTGATCAAGGACGGCTGGCATGGCGACACGAGCCGGATGTTCTATATCGGCACGCCGTCGATCCAGGCAAAGCGGCTGGTCGAGACGACGCACGAGGCGATGTGGCGCGGCATCCGCGCGGTGCGGCCCGGCGTGCACCTGGGCGACATCGGTCACACGATCCAGAAGTTCGCCGAAGGCCATCATTTTTCGGTCGTGCGCGAGTTCTGCGGACATGGGATCGGCCGCGCCTTCCACGAGGAGCCGCAGGTTCTGCACTACGGCCGCCCCGGCACCGGCCTGGTGCTGCAACCGGGGATGATCTTCACGATCGAGCCGATGATCAATGCAGGCCGCGCCGCGATCCGGAGCCTCGCCGACGGCTGGACGATCGTCACCGCGGATCATTCGCTGTCGGCGCAATGGGAGCACACGGTGCTGGTGACGCCCGAGGGCCACGAGGTGCTGACGGTCTCGCCCGGAATGCCGCCGCCGGCCGCCTGAAGCGTCGAATGGCAACCGCGGTCTCCATTGCGGCGCGCGTCCCCGACCGGACTGCGGATCTCGTCCGCGATTGCCGCGAGACGTTGCGCGCCGGTCGCACGGTCCTCGCACTCGGTTTTCGGGCACGTCCCGACACGTCGCGCCTGCTCCGCCAGCAGGCGCGACTCGTCGACCAGGCGCTGGTTGTCGCGTGGTCGCGGCTTGGCGCGCCGGAGAACGCATCGCTCGTCGCCGTCGGCGGCTACGGGCGCGGCGAGCTGTTCCCGCATTCCGACGTCGATGTGCTGATCCTGCACGCGCGTCCGCTCGACGCCGCCGGAACGGCATTCGTCGAACGGTTCATCGGCGTGCTGTGGGATATCGGCCTCGAGGTCGGCCACAGCGTGCGCACCGTCGCCGAATGCGAAGCCGAGATGGCCGGCGACGTCACGATCAGGACGAACCTGCTCGAGCATCGGCTGATCGTCGGCTCGCGTGGCGAATATCGCGCGTTCGGCAGCGCCTTCGCGGCCGGCATGGACGCGCGCCACTTCTACGAAGAAAAACTGCTCGAGCAGCAACTGCGCCATCTCAAGTACCACGACACCGCCTACAATCTCGAGCCGAACCTGAAGGAGAGCCCGGGCGGACTGCGCGATCTGCAGACGGTGCTCTGGATCGCCCGTGCGGCCGGCCTCGGCAGCTCATGGCGCGAGATCGCCAAGGCGGGCCTGCTCACGATGCAGGAAGCGCGGACGGTATTGCGGCAGGAGCGATTCATCGGCGAGCTCCGCGTCAGGCTCCATTACCTCGCGGGCCGCCGCGAGGACCGGCTCGTCTTCGACCAGCAGAACGCGCTCGCCCGCGAGCTCGCGCTGGTCGACACGCAAGCCAAGCGGGCGAGCGAACAGCTGATGCAGCGCTACTACCGCGCCGCGAAACTCGTTCGCCAGTTGAACGTGATCCTGCTGCAGAATCTGCACGCGCGCCTGTTCCCCGTGCCGGCCGAGCCGGTCGCCGTCGACGACGAGTTCGTCGCCGTCGACGAGCTCCTCGACCTC
>Ga0335082_10004724_pt1 | contig 14881 bp, 12 predicted proteins | sample Lox_Sample_41_FD_206718 | JGI IMG/M metagenome (GOLD analysis project Ga0335082, IMG submission 206718) | Soil microbial communities from Loxahatchee National Wildlife Refuge, Florida, United States - Lox_Sample_4.1 | ecosystem: Environmental > Terrestrial > Soil > Wetlands | place: USA...
GCGTTCGCGCGCAGGCCGGGGGACAAGTCAGTGGGCGCCCGGGCGGCCGATCTGCGCCGGCACCTTCGCCGCGGCGGCGCTGTCGATCAGGAATAGCGTCCGCTGCCTGCCGCGGGCCCCCGCGGCCGGCACCTGCACCGGCCCGGAGTCGGACAGCGCCATCGCGATCGCCTTCGCCTTGTCCGGGCCCGAGCAGATGATCCAGACCTCACGGGCGGCCTGAATCGACGGCAGGGTTAGCGACAGCCGGGTCGGCGGGGGCTTGGGGGAGCCGCGCACGGCCACCACCGGCCGCTCGTCGTACAGCGCGGGCATGCCGGGAAACAGCGACGCGACGTGTCCCTCGGGTCCGATGCCGAGCATCAGCACGTCGAACGACGGCACCGGACCGTGGTCCTCCGGCGTGGTCGCGGCGGCCAGCCAGGACGCGTACCGGGCGGCCGCGGCCTCAGGGTCGTCGCCGTCGGGTCCGTCCGGGCCGGGCATCGGATACACCCTGGCCGGGTCGACATCCACGTGGTCGAGCAGGGCCGAACGGGCGCCGGTCTCGTTCCTCTCCGGGTCGCCCGTGGGGACGAACCGCTCGTCTCCCCACCAGATGTCCAGGTGGCGCCAGTCGATCGCGTCCCTGGCGGGCGTCGCGGCGACCTCGGCGAGCACCCTGGTGCCGATGCCGCCCCCGGTCAGCACCACCGACGCGGTGCCACGCGCAGCAACCGCGTCGACCAGCCTGGTGACCAGGCGCGCGGCCACGGCCTGGGCGAGCAGCCGCGCGTCCCGGTGGACGATGACCTCGGGCACGCTCATTGAGCCGAGCTTCCCGCGCCCGCGGCCAGCGCGCGCAGCGTCTCGGCGTAGACCTCGTCCGGCTCGAGCCTGCGCAGTTCCTCGGCGACGAGCTCGGCGGTGTCGCGCCGGTGCAGGGCTACCCGGCGTTCCGGCCGTCCGGGCCAGGACAGGGTGGCGTTGCGGCCGTCCGGCCGGGACAGCGCGACCCTGCCGTCCGCGGTCTCGAAGTTCACCTCGGTGATCCCGGGGCCGCCAGACTCGCCTCGCTGTACCTCGAGGCCGAGCCGCTGCCCCAGCCAGGCCGCGATCAGGTCCGCGCTCGGGTTACCCGGCTCGGCCAGGACCTCACCGCGGATCAGTCCGGGGTAGGGCTGGTCCAGAGTGGCCGCGAGCAGCGAGCGCCAGGATGTCGCCCGGGTCCAGCTCAGGTCGGTGTCACCCGGCTTGTACGCCTTGGCCAGGGTCAGCAGCATGTCCTTGGGCGCCTCGCTGGCGGCCGCGTCGGTCACCCGCCGCTGAGCCACCGCGCCGAGCGGGTCCGCGCCCGGCGCGGACGGTGCCTCGTCCGGCCACCAGGTGACCACGGGCACGTCGGGCGCGAGCAGCGGCGCGACCACCGAGTCGGCATGCTGGCCGAGCGGTCCGTACATGCGCAGGAGGATGGTCTCCCCGGGGCCGGTCTCGCCCACCCGGATCTCGGCGTCGAGCCGCGATTCGCCCTTGGGCCTGCGGGTGATGACGGCCAGGATCCGGCTCGGATGCTCGCGGCCGGCCTGGCTGGCCGCCCGGACCGCGTCGTACTGCTCGGACTCGTCGGTGACGATGATCAGCGTGAGCACCGTGCCGGAGGCGGGACCGCCCATCCGGCGGCGGGCCTGGGTCAGCGCCTCGTGGATCGCGCCGGTGCTGGTGTCGGTCAGGTCGATGGTCATCGGAGCCTCCCTAGAGCCGGCGCCATGCTCGGTGGTCCCGTGCCATCAGCGCGTCGGCCGACGGGGGTCCGGCCGTGCCCGCCGGGTACTGGTCCGGCTTGGTGCAGGAAGCCCAGAATTCTTCCACCGGGTCGAGGATCCGCCAGCCCAGCTCGACCTCGGCCTGCCGGGGGAACAGCGGCGGGTCGCCGATGAGCACGTCGAGCAGCAGCCGCTCGTAGGCCTCGGGGCTGGACTCGGTGAACGACTCGCCGTAGGCGAAGTCCATGTTCACGTCGCGGACTTCCATGGCCGTGCCCGGCACCTTCGAGCCGAACCTGACCGTGATGCCCTCGTCCGGCTGGATCCTGATCACCAGCGCGTTCTGGCCGAGTTCCTCGGTGTCGGTGGCTGAGAACGGCAGGTGCGGCGCGCGCTGGAAGATCAGCGCGATCTCCGTCATCCGCCGCGGCAGCCGCTTGCCTGCCCGCAGGTAGAACGGCACCCCGGCCCAGCGCCTGGTGTCGACGCCGAGCCGCAGCGCTGCGTAGGTCTCGGTGCGGGAGTCCGGGGGAATGCCGTCTTCCTCGAGGAAACCGTGTACCTGGTGGCCGCCCTGCCAGCCGGCCGTATACTGCCCGCGCGCGGTGCCCTCGGCGATATCGGCGGGCAGCCGGACCGCGGACAGCACCTTCTCCTTCTCCATCCGCAGCGAGTCAGCGTCGAACGCGACCGGCTCCTCCATGGCGACCAGCGCGAGCAACTGCAGCAGGTGGTTCTGGATCACGTCGCGCGCGGCGCCGATGCCGTCGTAGTAGCCGGCCCGGCCGCCGATGCCGATGTCCTCGGCCATGGTGATCTGGACATGGTCCACGTAGCCGCGGTTCCAGACCGGCTCGTACATCTCGTTGGCGAAGCGCAGCGCGAGGATGTTCTGCACCGTCTCCTTGCCGAGGTAGTGGTCGATGCGGAACACGGCGTCCGGCGGGAAGACCTCTTCCAGGATGTCGTTCAGCTCGCGGGCGCTGGCCAGGTCGTGGCCGAACGGCTTCTCGATCACCACCCGCCGCCAGCCGCCGTCCGAGGGGTCGGACAGGCCGCTGCGCTTGAGCTGCCGCACCACGGTCGGGAACTGCCCTGGCGGGATCGACAGGTAGAACGCGTAGTTCCCGCCGGTGCCCCGCTCCTCGTCCATCCGCATGACGCACGAGGCCAGCTGGTCGAACGCCTCGTCGTCGTCGAAGGACCCGGAGACGAACCTGACGCCCTCGCTGAGCTGCTGCCAGACCGCGTCCCGGAACGGCGTCCGCGCGTACTCCTTCACCGCCTGGTAGGTGAGCTGGGCGAAATCCTCGTCCTCCCAGTCCCGGCGGGCGAAGCCGACGAACGAGAAGCCCGGCGGCAGCAGGCCTCGGTTGGCCAGGTCGTAGATGGCCGGCATCAGCTTCTTGCGCGCCAGGTCGCCCGTGACACCGAACATGACGAGGACGCATGGCCCGGCCACGCGGGGGATGCGCCGGTCCCTCGGATCGCGGAGCGGATTACGTGATTCGGACATCTCATGCAATCCCTTGATGACACCCGGGTTGGCCGGGGCCAGGCCCTCGTCGTCCGTCACTCAGTGCTCCATGCTGGTTCTGATCGTGTCGAGCAGCTCGTTCCACGACGCCTCGAACTTCGCTACTCCCTCGTCCTCGAGCACCTGCACCACGTCGTCGTAGCTGACGCCGAGCGCCTCAAGGTCGGCGATGACCTGCCGCGACTGGTCGTAGGTCCCGTGCACCGTGTCGCCGCGGAGCTCGCCGTGGTCCGCGGTGGCCTTGATCGTGGCCTCGGGCATGGTGTTCACCGTGTCCGACACGACCAGGTCGACCACGTACATCGTGTCGGGGAACGTCGGGTCCTTGGTCGACGTCGACGCCCACAGCGGCCGCTGCACGTTCGCCCCGCTGGCCGCGAGCGCCTGCCAGCGCTCCTCGGCGCACTTGGTCTCGAACAGCTCATAGGCGAGCCTGGCGTTGGCGATGGCCGCCCGGCCGCGCAGCGCCGTGGCCTCCGGGGTACCCAGCTTGTCCAGCCTGGCGTCGACCTCGGTGTCCATCCGGCTGACGAAGAACGAGGCCACCGAGAAGATCTTGGACAGGTCGTGCCCGTTCGCTTTGGCCTTCTCCAGGCCGGCCATGTAGGCGTCGATGACTGCGCCGTGCCGCTCCAGCGAGAAGATCAGCGTGACGTTGACGCTGATGCCCTGCGCGATCGTCTCGGTGATCGCCTCCAGGCCCTCCTGGGTGGCCGGGATCTTGATATAGGCGTTGGGGCGGTCGACCAGCCACCACAGGTTCCTGGCCTCGGCGATGGTCTTGGCCGTATCCTTCGCCACCCGCGGATCGACCTCGATCGACACCCGGCCGTCCATGCCGTTCGTGGCGTCGTAGGCCGGACGCAGCACGTCGCAGGCCCAGCGTATGTCGTAGGTGGTGAGCGCGCGGGAAGCCTCCTCCACGCTGACGCCGCGGACCTTCAGGTCCTGCACCTGCTCGTCGTAGGCGGAGCCCTGCGACAGCGCCTTGGCGAAGATCGTCGGGTTCGAGGTCACCCCGACCACGTGGTAGTCGTCCATGAGCGACTGCAGGTTGCCGGTCCGCAGCCGGTCGCGGCTGATGTCGTCCAGCCACACCGATACCCCGGCCTCGGAGAGCTGTCCGAGAACGTCAACTGACACGGTTCTTTCCTTCCCTGCGCGCCCCAGGCCGGTTTAGACTCGGGCCAGACTGTCACGTGCGGCCGCGGCTACCCGCTCCGCCGTGATGCCAAACTCCTCGTAAATCTTCTGGTAAGCGGCCGAGGCGCCATAGTGGTCTACTCCGATTGAAGCGCCCGCATCTCCCACAAACAACTTCCAGGGCGGGGTAATCCCGGCTTCCGCCGAGACGCGGGCCCTGATCGTGGGCGGCAGGACTTCCCGCCGGTAGGACTCGTCCTGCTCGCTGAACCACTCGACACACGGCATGGACACGACCCGGGCCGAGACGCCGTCGGCAGCCAGCAGTTCGCGGGCCTCCAGGGCGATCGAAACCTCGCTGCCGGTAGCGATCAGGATGACGTCCGTCCCCGGGGCCAGCACGTACCCGCCCTGGGCCACCATGGCCGCGCCTTCCAGCTCGCCGGAGCGGTCAAGTACCGGCAGGTTCTGCCTGGTCAGGCACAGCGCCGCAGGCCGGGCCCGCTCCAGGATGGTGCGCCAGGCCACCACGGTCTCGTTAGCGTCGCCGGGACGCACCACCTCTAGGTGCGGGATGTTGCGCAGCGACCACAGGTGCTCGATCGGCTGGTGGGTGGGGCCGTCCTCGCCCAGTCCGATGGAGTCGTGCGTCCACACGAAGGTGACCGGCAGTTCCATCAGGGAGGTCAGCCGGACCGCGCCCCGCATGTAGTCGCTGAACTGCAGGAACGTGCCGCCGTAGGGGCGGGTGCCGCCGGTCAGCGCGATCCCGTTGAGGATGGCGCCCATGCCGTGCTCGCGGATGCCGAAGTGCAGGGTCCGCCCGTACGGGTTGCCCGGCCACATCGCCGTCTGGTGGTTGGCCGGGATGAAGGACGGCTCACCCTCCATCGTGGTCAGGTTGCTCTCGGCCAGGTCAGCCGAGCCACCCCACAGTTCGGGCAGCACGGGCGCCAGCGCGGTGAGGATCGTGCCGGACGCCTTGCGCGTGGCTATGCCCTTGGCGTCGGGCGGGAACTCCGGCAGCACCGTAGTCCAGCCGTCCGGCAGGCGGCGGACCGCCATCCGGTCGAACAGCGCCTTGCGTTCCGGGTTCGCCTTGGCCCATTCGGCGAACGGCCCTTCCCACTCCGCGTGCACCTGCTTGCCGCGCTCGGCGACCTGGCGGGCGTGGTTGAGCACGTCTTCCTCGACCGGAAAGTCCACGTCGGGGTCGAAGTGCAGGATCTCCTTGGTCGCCTTCACCTCGGGTACGCCGAGCGCGGAGCCGTGCGCCGCGCCGGTGTTCTGCTTGTTCGGGGCCGGCCAGCCGATGATGGTCCGCAGCGCGATGAAGGACGGCGCCTCGGTGTGCTCCCTGGCGTTCAGGAGCGCCTGGTACAGGGCGTCCACATCCTCGTGGTAGCCGCCACGCGGCCCGACCCAGTCCACCTTCTGCACGTGCCAGCCGTAGGCCTCGTAGCGTGCCGCCACGTCCTCGGACTTGGCGATGTTGGTGTTGTCCTCGATCGATATGTAGTTGTCGTCGTAGAGGACGATGAGGTTGCCGAGCTCCTGGTGGCCCGCCAGCGCGGAGACCTCGTGGCTGATGCCCTCTTCCATGTCACCGTCGGACACGAAGCAGTACACGAAATGGTCGAACGGGCTGGTGCCAGCCTCGGCGTCCGGGTCGAACAGGCCACGCTCGCGGCGGGCGGCCATCGCCATGCCGACCGCGTTGCCGATACCCTGGCCGAGCGGGCCGGTGGTGGTCTCCACGCCGGGGGTGAGCCCGTACTCCGGGTGCCCGGGGGTGATGCTGCCCCAGGTCCGCAGCGCCTTGAGGTCATCCATGGTCAGGCCGTAGCCGGACAGGTAGAGCTGGATGTACAAGGTGAGGCTGGAGTGGCCGCAGGACAGCACGAACCGGTCCCGGCCCGGCCAGTGGGGATCGGCCGGGTCGTGCCGCATGATCCGCTGGAAGAGCAGGTAGGCCGCGGGCGCCAGGCTCATCGCCGTACCCGGGTGGCCGTTGCCCACTTTCTGGACCGCATCCATGGCGAGGACCCGGATGAGATCGACGGCACGCTTGTCAGCCGCCGTCCAGTCAAGATTGGCCTGAGTGGTCACGCCCCGAGCCTATCGGTCAAGCGGTTCCGGCTGCCTGCTGGGTGCGGTCACAGCCGGCCCTGTTCGCGCAGTATTTACATTTACCGGGGCCCGCTCGCGCACGATGAAGAACAGGCGCAGCACCGCGATCCAGACCAGCACGGAGCCGGTCACGTGGACCCAGACCAGCCCGGCCGGGAGGTGGGTGAAGTACTGGATGTAGCCGACGACGCCCTGCGATCCCAGCGCCGCGAGCACGATCCAGCCGGCCCGTACCGCCCGCGGCGGTGCCCCGGACAGCCGCAACACGAGCATCAGGGCGATGGACAGGCCGGCCAGCAGCCAGCCGATGTCCGCGTGCAGCTGGGTGACCCCCTCCAGAGGCAAGTTGTACCGGGGCACGCCCGCGTCGCCGGCCAGCGGCCCGGTCCCGGTGACGACCGTGCCCGCGGCCAGCATCAGGCAGGTGACCGCGACCAGCGCCGCCGAGATCACTCGCAGGTCACGCCGGACGGGCGTGGTCGCGGATACCGCGGACGTGTCGGCAATCGCCGCGCACCGCATATGCAGGGCCACGGCGGCGGCCACCACGGCGGCGGAGACCAGGAAGTGCACCGAGACCGTGGCCGGGCTGAGCTTGGTCAGCACGACGATCCCGCCGATCACCGCCTGTGCCACCACCCCGAGCGGCTGGGCCGCGCCCAGCCACACCAGGTCGCGCCGGCGCCCTGTACCCGGGGCAGCAGGGCCGTCCGGGCGGAACCGCCAGGCCGCGATGAAGATCAGCGCGGCGATGATGACCAGCGGGAAGTTCAGCAGCCTGTTGCCGAACTCGATCCAGGTGTTGAGCAGGGTCTGTCCGGCGTTCTTGCTGGCCACGACGTCCGCCGTGCTGCACTGCGGCCAGTCCGGGCAGCCGAGCCCGGACGCGCTGAGCCGCACCGCGGCACCGGTGGACATGATCACCGTGTCGGCGATGACCCCGGCCAGCGCCAGCCGCCGCATCGAAACCGGCGTCGGCGCGAGCACGGGCCTGGTCCAGGCGGCCACGCGGGACCTCAGAGCGACGAGCACGCCCCTTATGGTAGAGCGCTGCCCTGCGTCACCGAAGGCGTCCCCCGCGCCTGGTGCCCAGCGGCTCCGGCGCAGGCGACCATCACGCAGCAGATCGCCAGCCATTCCACGAGGCTCAGGTGCTGGCCGAGCAGGGCCAGCCCGATCAGCGCCGCCACGGCCGGCTCCAGGCTCATCCACACCCCGAACAGTCGCATCGGTATCCGCCGCAGCGACTCGAGCTCGAGCCGGTAGGGGATGACCGAGGACAAGATCCCGATCACGGCGCCGGTGGCCAGCACCGCCGGCCGGAACACGGCACCGCCTCCCGAGATCAGCGCGGGCGGCGTGACGATGACGGCCGAGACCACCATGGCGATGGCCAGCCCGGCCGACCCGGGGAAGCGCTGCCCGGTCGCCGAGCTGAGCACGATGTAGGCCGCCCAGCACACCGCGGCCAGGGCCGCGAACAGCACCCCGGCCAGGTTGAGATGCCCGTGCCCGCCCTGGGTCAGCAGCACCACCCCGGTCGCGGCGAGCACGACCCAGCCGACGTCGCGCAGATGCCGCGACCCGGCCACCGCCACGGCCAGCGGGCCGAGGAACTCGATGGTGACGGCGACCCCGAGCGGGATACGGGCGAACGACTGGTAGATCGAGAAGTTCATGATCCCCAGGGCGATGCCGAACGAGGTCGCGATGGCCGCGTCGGCGACGGCTCTTCGCTCCCTCAGGTCACCCACCGACCGGGTGAAACCACGCCCCGAGATCACCACCATGGCCAGGGCTGACGTCCACAGCCGCAGCCCGGTCACTGCCGCGGGGGGAACCTGCCCGAACAGCCGGTCCGCCAGGCCGGCTCCGAACTGGACCGACACGATCCCGATGATGATCATGGCGGCCGGCAGCACGAACTGCGCCCGGCCCGCCCCCGGCTGGATATTCCGAAAATGAACTATCCGGGGCTGTGCTTTTACTCCCACCTGAAAGTCCGCGCCGCCAGCGTGATCGCCACGGCGGCCCAGATCAGCAGCGTGACCGCGTTCCCGACGGGGAAGGCCACACCCTGCTGCAGCACGCCGCGCAGTCCGGTGGACAGCGCGCCGGTCGGCAGCAGCTCCAGGACGGGGCGCGCACCCGCCGGGAACTTAGCCAGCGGGAAGATCACGCCGCCCACGCCGAGCAGCACGATGTAGACCAGGTTGGCCCCGGCCAGCGTGGCCTCGGCGCGCAGCGTGCCGGCCATCAGCAGGGCCAGGCCGCTGAACGCCGCGGTGCCGAGCAGGATGAGCAGCGGCACGACCACGACCGCGGCCGGGCTGGCGTCCGGCCGCCAGCCGATGGCCACGGCGACGATCAGGATCAGCGCGCCCTGCAGCAGTTCCACCGCGATTACGGTGGTCGTCTTGGCCGCGATCAGCCCGGGGCGCGACAGCGGTGTGGCGCCGAGCCGCTTGAGCACGCCGTACCGCCGCTCGAAACCGGTGGCGATGGCCTGGCTGGTGAACGCGGTGGACATCACGGCCAGCGCGATGATGCCGGGGGTCAGGAAATCGATCCGGCTCATCCCCGCATCGAAGTTCACCAGCGGCTCGAGGCCGAACGCGGCCAGCAGCAGCAGCGGGATCACCAGCGTGAGCAGCAGCTGCTCACCGTTGCGCAGCAGCGTCCTGGTCTCCAGCACGGCCTGGGCGGCGATCATCCGCCGCAGCGGCGCCGCCCCGGGCGCGGGACTGAACACCGGAATGCCAGCTGCCTCCGGCGTCATGACCGGAGCTCCTTCCCGGTCAGCTCGAGGAACACGTCCTCCAGCGTGCGGCTCTCGATCCGCAGGCTGTTGGCCAGCACGCCGCGCTCGGCGCACCAGGCGGTCACGGCGGCCAGCAGCAGCGGGTCGACGGCGCCGGGCACCTCGATCACGTAGTGCCCGGCCGGAGACTCCTTGGCCAGGCTGGCCGGCGGCAGCGCCGCGAGCAGGTTCTCGACATCCAGGCCCGGCTCGGCGCGGAACCTGAGCTGGCCCACGGTCCCGGTGAGCTGGCCGGGCGTCCCCGCCGCCACCAGCTGGCCGTGATCGATGATGGCCACGTAGTCGCAGAGCCGTTCGGCTTCTTCCATGAAATGAGTGGTCAAGATGATGCTCACCCCGGCCGAGCGCAGCTGCCCGATCAGCTCCCAGGTGGCGTGCCTGGCCTGCGGGTCCATGCCGGCCGTGGGCTCGTCGAGGAACACCAGCTCGGGGCGGCCGATGACGGCCGCGGCCAGCGACAGCCGCTGCTGCTGCCCGCCGGACAGGCGCTTGTACGGGGTGCGCGCGACCGCGGTCAGGCCGACCAGGTCGAGCAGCGCCGGGACGGCGACCGGGCTGGTGTGGAACCGGCTCAGCAGGTTCAGGTAGTCGGCCGCGGGCACCGACTGAGGGATGCCGCCGGACTGGAGCATCACGCCGACCCGGGGCCGGAGCGCCCTGGCGTCGCGCATCGGGTTCAGGCCGAGGACTCGCACTGTGCCCTGGTCGGGCTTCCGGTAGCCCTCGCAGATCTCGATGGTGGTGGTCTTGCCCGCCCCGTTCGGTCCCAGGATGCCGGTGACCGCCCCGCGTGCCGCGCTCAGCGTCAGCCCGTCCACCGCCGTAGTCTGGCCGTACCGCTTGACCAGGCGGCCGATCTCGACGGCTGGCATCTGCGGGACCGTGCTCACGGACGCGAGTCTACGGCGGTCAGAAGCCACCTCGCGCGGACGGGCTCGCTATGCTGCGCATGATGTCGGCTCGCCCGGCGACCACGAACATGATCACGTCGACGCCCTCGCGTCGCGTACCGATTCAGGGAGGACGGTCCGATGGACCAGGACCGCGCGCGCAGCCTGCTCACCGCCGAGCGCGACGAGGTGCAGGGCCTGCTGAAGGACGCCGAGGCGGCGGGCCAGGGGGACCGCCAGGCCGAGGTGGACAGCGAGGCGGAAGACGAAGCCGACGCCGCGCTGGCGCTGACCGAGGAGGGTGAGGACGACGCGATCGCGGAGCGCCTGCATACTCGGCTGGACGCCATCGAGCGCGCCCTGCGCCGGCTAGACGAGGGCACCTATGGCCGATCGGTCCGCAGCGGCGAGCCGATCCCCGACGAGCGCCTGGAAGCGGACCCAGCCGCGGAGCTCACCATCGAGGAGGCCAGGGCCGCCGAACGCCGTTGACCCGCCCCGCCGGCGCGCGCTGCTCAGCAAGACCGACCGGCAGCGGTTCACGGGCCGGGGACCGGAACCCGGAAGCATCTGGCCGGCCGTCGGCACTGCTCTGGCACGGGCTAGGACGGGTCCTGGGGCGGGCGTGGCCCGTGGTTCGGGGGAAGTGGCCCGTGGTTCGGGGGATACTGCTGCGGCTCGGGATAGCGCGGGCCGGGTTCCTTCCGGGCGGACTCTTTGTCCAGCGCGGGCCAGTCGGGGCCGCCCGGCCAGGAGGCGACGCACACCGGGGTGTCCGAGTGCGGGTTGCGGCCCCGCGCGACGAAGCGCTCCATCCTGGTCGCGCCGGGCAGCTCGACCCGGGCCGAGACCAGCTCCGCCTTCTCCCCGTCCAGCTCGACCCAGCAGATCTGCTGGTTCCGCACGTAGGCCGGCGGCAGGCCGAACCGCCCGCCGATCCCCTCCACCACAGAGGTGCAGGAGCCGGAGTTGGCGTAGAAGCCGGCCCCGGTGGCGGTCAGCTCGGGGTGGTGGGTGTGGCCCGAGATGAAGCCGTGGTAACCGTCGGCGACCAGGTCAGCGGCCCGCTGGCGCGCGGCGTGGTTCTGGCCGTAGCCCCGTTCATCGAGCGCCAGCGCGCTTATCGACACCCAGGCCCGGCGGGCCAGGATGGCGACCACGACGGCCAGCATCACCAGGTCGGCGATCGCGCCGTAGCCGAGGATCTCCCCGCGGTGCACCCAGATGTCCGTGTCGGGGTAGCGCGTCCTGATCGAGGAGAGCACGGGTACCCGGAGCACGATCAAGATGGCCAGGGGGATCGCGATCAGCCACCAGAGCCTGCGGCCGAGCTTGCGGTAGACCATCCGGGAACCCACGAACGAGGGGAAGTCGGTCGGGTCGGCCATCTCGTGCGCGCCGTCCACCCAGCCCTGGCCCAGCCACTCGATCTTCGGGACGACCTCCCGGACGATGTGGTGGCCGATCGGGGTGTCCAGCGCGTTGCGCGGATCGTGGAAGCAGTTGTACGGGTCGAGCTGGTGCCCGTGCTCGACCCGGACCTTGCGGCCGCCGTCCAGGATCAGGTCCGCGGACAGGCACAGCGTGGCCCCGGTCATGTCCCGCACCGCGTCCGCCGCCTTGACGTCCCAGGCCAGGTCGCTGTCGTGATTGCCGATCGCGTAGACGACCTGGCCGCCACGCGCGGTGACCGCTGTCAGCGCCTCGCACAGGTCCTCGTGCGCGCGCAGGATGTCGGTGACCGTCGCGTCGGGATGGCCGAGGAGCTCCACCACGTCTCCGGCCAGCACCACGGTGAGCGGGCCGGGATGTTCGTCCAGCCGGCGCGCCAGCGTCTCGCACGACCGGCCGGACACGTCGGTGCGGCGCGGAGGGAGGTGCAGGTCGCTGACGGTGATCACCGTGCCGCCCGGCGGGACATCCACATCGAGCAGGTCGGCGATCTCACGTCGTGGCACGGGCACCTAGCCATGATGCCCCAGGAAAGGGCGGCTAGCGCGCAGCGCCCCGGGCGGTTGACGGGAAGCCAGGCCCGTTCGGCCGAAAAGAATTTAAGCAGCGGGCGGGCGAGCGGATACCTTCCCTACGTATGGAACTCGGCGAGTACGACCACCGGGCGGTCGAGGCCGCCGTCCGGGAGCTGTGGGAAGCGCGCGACATCTACCGGTACGACCGGGGCGGGGACGGGCCCGTGTTCAGCGTGGACACCCCGCCGCCCTACGTATCAGCGGCGCACCTGCACGTCGGTCACGCGATGAGCTACTCGCAGCCGGATTTCATCGTCCGCTACCGGCGGATGCGCGGCGAGCGGGTGTTCTACCCGATCGGGTTCGACGACAACGGGCTGCCGACCGAGCGGTACGTGGAGCAGGCCCACGGGGTCCGGGCGGTGGACCTGCCCCGGGCCGAGTTCAACGCGCTCTGCCTGGCCGAGACCGGCCGGGTGGCCGAACGGTACGAGGACCTGTGGCGGCGGCTCGGCCTGTCGGTGGACTGGTCGCTGCGCTACTCCACCATCGACGCACGGTGCCAGCGGACCGCCCAGACCAGCTTCGTCACCTTGCACCAGGCGGGCTACCTGCGGCGGGCCGAGGACCCGATCCTGTGGTGCCCCGAGGACCGCACCTCGCTGGCCCAGGCCGACGTGGAGGACCTCGAACGGACCAGTAGGCTGCACACGATCAGGTTCCAGCCGGACCTGCTGATCGCCACCACCCGGCCCGAGCTCCTGCCGGCCTGCGTGGCCCTGTACCACCACCCCGCCGACACGCGCTACGCCGGCCTGGAGCGGGCGACCGTGCCGCTGTTCGGCTACGAGGTACCGGTCCGCACCGACGAGTCCGTGGACCCGGAATACGGCACCGGGCTGATGATGGTGTGCACGTTCGGCGACAGCGAAGACGTGCTCAAGTGGCGGCGCGATCACCTGGACCTGCGCCTGGTGGTGGAGCCGGACGGCCGTCTCGGTGAGCTGGCCGGCGAGTTCGCCGGGCTGACGCTGGCGCAGGGCCGTTCGGCCATCGTCAAGGTCCTGGGCCAGGCCGGGCTGCTGGTGAGCAGTGATCCGGTGCGGCAGGTCGTCGGGGTGCACGAGCGGTGCCAGACACCGGTGGAGTTCCAGATCAGGCCGCAGTGGTTCATCGCGGTCCGGGAGCACGCCGACCGGTTCCGGGCTCGCGCGGCCGAGCTGGAGTGGGTCCCCCCGTTCATGCGGCGACGGCTGGAGGACTGGATCGACGGGCTCAAGTGGGACTGGAACATCACCCGGCAGCGACGCTACGGCGTGCCGTTCCCGGTGTGGTTCTGCGCCGCCTGCTCGGCCCCGGTGCTAGCCCGGCTGGAGGACCTGCCGGTGGATCCGCTCGCGGACTCACCGCCGGTGAACTCGTGCCCGTCGTGCGGCGGGAGCGAACTGGTGCCCGACCCGGACGTGATGGATACCTGGATGACGTCCTCGCTGAGCCCGCAGGTCAACGACGGATGGGCGCTCGTCGGTACCGACCCGGCGCTGGCGCCCATGTCGATGCGGGTGCAGGCGTTCGAGATCATCAGGACCTGGCTGTTCTATTCGGTGGTGCAGTCGGAGCTGCTGTTCGGCCGGGTGCCCTGGCGGACCGCGCTGATCTCCGGCTGGGGACTGAGCGAGCAGGGCAAGAAGCTGTCCAAGCGCGATCTCGACAGATCCACCGGGCCCGATGGCTACAACCGGTACGTGCCGGACGACGTGATGGGCAAGTACGGCGCGGACGCGGTAAGGCTGTGGGCGACCAGGGCCCGCATCGGCACCGACCTGCGGTACAACGAGAAGGACATCAGGACCGGCCGCAAGTTCGCGGTCAAGCTGTGGAACGTGGGCCGGTTCCTGTCCATGAACCTCGGCGACCTCGATGTCTCGGCGACGGCGACGGCGCCGCCGCCGGGGGAGCGGGACATCGTGGACCGGTGGGTGCTCTCGCACCTGGCCGGCGCGGTAGCCGAGGCCACGGCGGCGTTCGGCACCCACGACTACATGCAGGCCCACCAGGCGGCCTCGCGCATGTTCTGGTCCGTGTACTGCGACCGTTACCTCGAGATGATCAAGGACCGGATCGGGGCCAGCGGGGACCGGGACAGTGCCCGGTGGACCCTGTGGGAGTCGTTCCGGGTCCTGCTCGGGCTGTTCGCGCCGTTCGCGCCGTTCGTGACCGAACGGATGTACCAGCAGTTCTACCGGCCGCACGAGGGCACCGTCTCGCTGCACCTGACCCGCTGGCCTGAGCCAGGCAAACGGTGGCGCGATGACCAGCCCGCGGTGGAGGCCGTCGACCAGCTCACCGTGATCCTGGACGCCACCCGGGCGCTGCGAAGCGGGCTGCGGCTCGGCAACTCGGCCCGGCTCAGCCGGCTGACCGTGCAGGCGCACGACGCGCGGGCCAGGTCACTGCTCGATCAGATCGCCGAACCGCTCCGGGTCGCCGCCCGGGCCGACGCCCTGGTCCTCGGTCCCGCCGGTCATCCCAGCGGCGTCGACGGGATCACCGTCGGGATCGTCGTCTAGCCCGGCCCCGGCCGGGCGTCGGCCCGGCAGTCACGATGGAGGTCTCCCGGTGTCTTAGACCCGTGTCGGCTCGGTGTCGTC
>Ga0335082_10004725_pt1 | contig 14880 bp, 12 predicted proteins | sample Lox_Sample_41_FD_206718 | JGI IMG/M metagenome (GOLD analysis project Ga0335082, IMG submission 206718) | Soil microbial communities from Loxahatchee National Wildlife Refuge, Florida, United States - Lox_Sample_4.1 | ecosystem: Environmental > Terrestrial > Soil > Wetlands | place: USA...
GCGCATTTCGCCAACCCGCGGAACGACTTCTGGCGGCTCCTCCACGAGGCCGGCTTCACGCCGAGGCTCTACGCGCCCGAGGAGCAGTTCTCGGTGCTCGAGCTCGGGATCGGGCTGACGAACGCCGCGTACAGGACGACCCGCGGGTCGAGCGACTTGCGCAGGGCCGACTTCGCAGGCGCCCACGAGCGCCTCCTGGAGCTCGCGCTCGAGTACCACCCACGCGCGCTCGCGTTCGTCGGGAAGGAGGCGTTCCGCGGTGCCTTCGGCCGGCGGGCCGACCATGGGCCGCAGCAGGAGACGCTCGACGACGTCGGCACGTACGTGCTCCCGTCGACCTCCCCGGCGAACGCCGCGGTCCCGTGGGCCGAGCGCCTGAGGTGGTTCCGCGCGCTGAACGAATGGCTCGAGCCCACCGACCGCTCTGCGGCGCGTGCGCTCGTGGTCGACGACGAGGGCCGGACGCTGCTCGTCCAGTTCCGCGACGTCACGGGCCAGACGTGGTGGGCGACGCCGGGCGGCGGGGTCGACGAGGGCGAGGGCGTCGAGGCGGCTCTGCGCCGGGAGCTCGCCGAGGAGATCGGCCTGACCGACTTCGACCTCGGCCCGGAGATCTGGACGCGCGAGCAGACCTTCGCCTGGGCCGGCCGGATCATCCGGCAGCGCGAACGCGTCTGGCTCGTCCGCGTCCCCGAGCACGAACCGGCACCGAGCAAAGACCTGAGCGGGGAGCGCGTCGCGGCGATCCGCTGGTGGACGCCCGATGAGCTCCAGGCGACCGAGGCGGTGCTGGTGCCCAAGCGGCTGCCGGAGCTCCTGCGCGACCTCCGCGCACACGGTCCGCCGAGCAGACCGATCGAGGCCGGTATCTAGCCGCGCCAGCGGTTCGTGATCGGAGTGCGTCGGTCGCGGCCGAACGCCTTCGGCGTGAGGCGGACTCCGGGCGGAGCCTGGCGGCGCTTGTACTCCGCGCGGTCGATCAACGCGACCGCACGCTCGACGACCTCGGGGTCGAAGCCGTCAGCCGAGAGCTCCTCGGCCGTCCGGTCGTGCTCCACATACGCCTCGAGCACACGGTCGAGGTCGGAGTAAGGCGGAAGCGAGTCCTCGTCGAGCTGGTTCTCCCGCAGCTCGGCAGAGGGCGGACGATCGATGATCGAGGCCGGGATCAGCTCGCGGCCGGCGCGTGCGTTGAGGTGCTCGGCGAGGCGGAAGACGTCCGTCTTGAACACGTCCTTGAGGAGCGCGAACCCGCCGGCCATGTCGCCGTAGAGCGTCGCGTATCCGACCGAGAGCTCCGACTTGTTCCCGGTCGTGACGACGAGCCAGCCGAACTTGTTCGACAGCGCCATCAGCAGCAGGCCGCGGACGCGCGCCTGCAGGTTCTCCTCGGTGAGGTCGCGCTCCCGTCCCGCGAAGCTGTCGGCGAGCACGCCCTCGGCAGAGGCGACGACGTCGTCGATCGGGAGCTCGCGGAACTCCGCACCCAGGCTCTCAGCGAGCCTGCGTGCGTCGCGCTGCGTCTCGCACGACGAGAAGCGCGAGGGCATCGAGACGAGGTGGATGCGCTTCACCCCGAGCGCCTCAACGGCGAGCGCGGCCGTGAGCGCGGAGTCGATCCCGCCCGAGATGCCGATCGTCACCTCGGCGAAGCGGTTCTTGTCGACGTAGTCGCGCAGGCCGAGCTCGAGCGCCAGCCGCATCTGCTCCAGCTCCTCGAGCCTGGGCGCCACGGCCGGCTCGAGGACCTCGTGCGGCTCGTGCGGCGAGCCAATCGCCACGACGGTCGCCTCCGGGATGCTTCCGCGCTCGCGCGCGAGGGCGCGTCGGCGTACGTCGCGCAGGCGGCGACCCACGGCCTCCACCGGCTCGACGTCCACGACGAGCAGCGCCTCCTCGAAGCCGGGCGCGCGGGCGAGCACCTGCCCTTCCTCGTCGAGCACGAACGAATGGCCGTCGAAGATCAGCTCGTCCTGCCCACCGACCGCGTTGCAGAACGCGATCAGGCACGAGTTGTCGCGCGCGCGCGTGGCGAACATCTCCTCGCGCTCCTGGTCTCGCCCGAGATGGAACGGCGAGGCGGAGATGTTCGCGAGCAGCTGGGCGCCCGCGAGCGCGAGGTCCGTCGCGGGCGGGCCCGGCTGCCAGAGGTCCTCGCAGATGGTCGGGCCGACCAGCGTCTCTCCGTGCTCGAGCAGCAGCAGGTCTCGCGCGGGCGCGAAGTACCGGTCCTCGTCGAAGACCCCGTAGTTCGGCAGGAAGCGCTTGTGGTAGATCGCCTTCACCTCGCCGCCCACGCAGACGGCGCACGCGTTGAAGAGGTCGTGCTCGAAGTGGGGGAAGCCGACGAGTGCCGCGATCCCGCGCGTCTCTCGCGCGACCTCGTGCAGCGACTCCTCGGCCGTCCGCACGAAGCCCGGCCGCAGCAGCAGGTCCTCGGGCGGATAGCCGGTGATCGCGAGCTCTGGGAAGAGGACGAGGTCGGCGCCCGCGTCCTTCGCGTCCTCGATCCCCCGCAGAATCCGCGCCCGGTTGCCCTCGAGGTCCCCGACGGTCGTGTTGATCTGGGCGAGGGCGAGTCTCATATCGTGGTTTTAGACTATCAGTCGAAAACCTCCGCGCACACCTAGCGGCGGAGGCGGATCGAGTTCAGGTCGTCGCGCTCGATCTCATCGGCGCGGACGATCAGATCCTCAATGTCGTCGTGCTCGGCGTGGAGGTAGCGCCCGGCGAGCGCGTCCGCGCGTCCGGAGGCCAGCACGCGCACGAGCCGGGGCGCGAGCTCGGGCGGCGTCCAGGGGGCGTCGTCGTCGAAGAAGCCGGTCAGGTCGGTCTTGACGAGGCCCGGGCTGAAGAAGAAGACCGGGATGCGGCCCGCCAGCTCGGTCGCGAGCGCCTCCCCGTAGCGGCAGACGGCAGCCTTGCTCGCGGCGTAGGCCGTCTGGCGGATGCCGGGGAGGTAGGCGGCGCCGCTTCCGGTGATCACGATCCGTCCTGCGCCCCGCTCGAGCATCTGGGGGATGACCGCCCGGCAGCACAGGTGGACGCCCAGCAGGTTGACCTCGACCACGTGCCACCACTCGTCCGGGTCGATCTCCCAGCTCGTGCCCTCGGCATTGCCGATGCCGGCGTTCGCGGCCAGGACGTCGATCGGGCCGAGCTCCCGCTCCGTGTCGGCGACCATCTTCTCGACGGCCGCGCGGTCGCTGACGTCGACCTCGAGCGCGAGCCCGTCGATCTCGTGCGCGACCTCGTCGACCTGGTCGCGAGTTCGGGCCGCGACGGCAACGCGTGCCCCTGCGGAGGCGAGCTCGCGGGCGATTCCTGCGCCGATCCCGCGCCCGCCGCCGGTCACGAGCGCGACCTGCCCCGTGAGCTCGTCGGCCATGCGGCGAGGATAGTCCGTCCGCGCCAGCCCGCGCTCAGGAGCCCTCGGCGAGGCGGCGGTCGATCAGGGCCTGAAGGGACGGGAGCACCCGCTCCGCCCCGAAGGCCGCGAGTAGGTCCGCGTCGCCGCCCTCGCCGATGCCGATCACCGACAGGCCCGCCGCACGGCCCGCGGCTGCTCCCGCCCCGCTGTGGGTGAACGTGACCGCCTCGAACGGGCGGGCGTCGAGGGCGCGGCAGGCGGATTCGAGCAGGTCGGGAGCGGGCCGCGAGCGCAGCCCTTGTGTGCGGATGACGTCCGCGTCCACGCGTGCCTCGACCAGGGTGTCGAGCCCGGCGAGGTGCAGCATCCAGGCGGTATGGATGCTCGCGGAGATGACCGCCCGCCGGAGCCCTGCGTGCCCGGCGGCCTCGAGGTAGCGGCGCGCGCCGCTCAGCGCGGTCGAGCCGCGCCTGTGCAGGTGGTGTGTGAGCAGCTCGGCCTTGCGCCGCGCAAGCCCGTAGGCAGAGTCCGCCTCGGCCGGATCGTCGGGCCACCCCTCGCGCAGGCGGATGCCGCGGCTGCGCAGGAACGCGTGGACGCCCTCGAGCCCGGGCCGCCCGTCGAGGTACTCCCGGTAGTCCGCCTCGCGGTCGAACGGGATGAAGTGCCACCCCGCCTGCTCGCTGACCCGCAGCAGGAACTGGTCGAGCACCTCGCCCCACGCCCAGGCGTGAAGGACGCCGCTGTCGGTGAGCACGCCGTCGAGGTCGAACAGGCACGCGGTGACGGTGGCCGGCAGGCCGATCATGTCGTTGCTCACCGGGACGGGAGACAGCCACGGCGCCGGGTGCACCATCTCCACCCGCGCGAGACGGCCGAGCGCGCGGGCGGTCTCGGCCCGCTCCTGGGCAAGAAGCGTTCTGCGACGGCTCAGCTCTGAGGCGGGAAGCTCGTGCGTGGCCGCGTTTAGCGCGCGCTCGTCGGCGTCGAGCGCCAGCTGCCAGCGCGAGCTGATCGTGTCGAGCTCGAATTGCCGCTCCGGGGCTGGGGCGTGCATCGCGCCGTCATCGGCCATGCGCCGCTCTCCCTACTCCGAGTCGTGCGGCTCGGCTGCGGCCTGCGCCACCTCTTCGAGCGTCTCGGGGTTCTCCAGAGACGAGAGGTCGCCGGGGTCGGTGCCGAGCGCCTTCGCCTTCACCGCCCGCCTGACGATTTTGGCGCTGCGCGTCTTCGGCAGCGCCGACACGAACAGCACCCGCTCGGGCGCGAAGGCCTTGCCGAGATCGTGCGCGGCGAACTCCCTGAGCTCGTCCGCGAGCTCGTCCGAAGGGTCCGCTCCCGGGACGAGCGCGCAGAACACCCACGCCACCTCGCCCTTCACGTCGTGCGGGACTCCGATCGCCGCGGCTTCCGCCACGGCCGGGTGCGCGACCACCGCCGACTCGAGCTCGGCCGGCCCCAGCCGCTTGCCGGCGATGTTGAGCGTGTCGTCGGAGCGGCCGTTCAGGAACCAGAACCCCTCCTCGTCCACGAGCGCCCAATCGCCGTGCACCCAGACCCCCGGCAGCCGGCGCCAGTACGTCTCGAGGTAGCGGTCGGGGTCGTGCCAGAAACCGCGCGTCATCCCGGGGAACGGCCTCCTGCAGACGAGCTCGCCCACCTCGCCGCGCACCGGTCGCCCCACGGCGTCGACGACGTCCATCGCCATCCCGAGCGCGGGCCCGCCCAGCGAGCAGGCCTTGATCGGAACGGCCGGAGTCGGCGAGAGGAAGCACGCGCCCACCTCGGTCCCGCCGGAGCAGTTGATGATCGGGCAGCGCCCCTCGCCGACGTGCTCGAACAGCCAGCGGTACGGCTCGGGGTTCCACGGCTCCCCGGTAGTGACGAGCACCCGCAGCGACGAGAGGTCGTGCCGCTCGACGAGCTCGGCGCCGTGCGGGATGAGCGCGCGCACGAGCGTGGGCGAGAGGCCGAGGATCGAGACGCGCTCGCTCTCGACGAGCCCCCAGAGCCGGTCGGGAGCGGGCCAGTCCGGGGCGCCCTCGGCGAACAGCACCGTGCACCCGAGCGCCATCCCGCCCACCACCTCCCACGGGCCCATGATCCAGCCCATGTCCGTGACGAAGTGGATCACGTCGTCCGGCCGCGCGTCCGCCTGATAGGCGACCTCCCGCGTGATCGCGACGAGGAAGCCGCCCTGGACGTGCAGGACGCCCTTCGGCGGCCCGGTCGTCCCCGACGTGTAGGTGAGCAGGTACGGGTGCTCGGAGTCGACCTCGAGCGGCTCGAGCGCGCCGGGCGAGTCGGCGACCGCCTCGTCCCAGAAGACGTCGCGGCCCGACTGCATCGCCACGTCGCCCCCGAGCCTCCGCCACACGACGACGTGCTCGACCGACGGCGACTCCGCGAGCGCCTCGTCCACGAGTGCCTTCATCGGCACCTCCCGCCCCCGCCGGAGCGATCCGTCCGCCGTCACCACCACCTTCGCCTCCGAGTGGCCGAGCCGCGCCGCGATCGCCGGGGCCGCGAAGCCGGAGAAGACCGGCACCTGGATCGCGCCCAGGTGCGCGCACGCGTGTGACGCGATCGCGACCTCGGGCGACATCGGCAGGAACAGCGCTACGCGATCGCCCGCCTCGACGCCGAGGGTGGCCAGCGCCTCCGCGAAGCGTGTCACCGCATCCGACAGCTCGGCGTACGTGAGCGCGGCCCGCTGCCCGTCCTCGCTCTGCCAGACCGCGGCCTCGGCGGCTGCGCGACCGCCTCGCGCCCAGCGATGGACGCAGTTCCACGCGAGGTTGAGTCTCCCGCCGACGAACCACGTCGCCCATTCGGGGCCGCGCGACTCGTCCACCACCTGGTCCCAGGGGCGCGCAAACTCGAGCCCGAGGTCCTCGATCGCGGCGGGCCAGAAGCGTTCCGGCTCGTCCGCCGAGAAGCGCACGAGCTCCCAGTAGTCGTCGAACCCGAGGCGCCTGGCGAGCCGCATCGCGTTCGACCGCTCGCGCACCTCGTCGCTCGGCCGCCAGATCGTGTCCACGCGGCCAGATGGTACTTGCGCCCCAGGCTAGTGAGCGCTAACCTAGTGCGAACTAACTTACGAGCTCCGAGGAGGACGATGCGTTCGAGGATCCTGGCCCAAGAGAACCGCAAGTGGTGGACGCTCGGCGCCCTTTCGTTCGCCCTGTTCATGATCATGCTCGACAACACGGTCGTGAACGTGGCGCTCCCGTCGATCAAGGCCGACCTCGGGATCAGCCAGTCCGAGCTCGAGTGGACGGTCGCGGCCTACGCCCTCACGTTCGCCTCGCTTCTCCTCACCGGCGGCAAGCTCGGCGACCTCGTCGGGCGCCGCCTCATCTTCGTCATCGGGCTGATCGTCTTCACGACCTCGTCGCTCCTCTGCGGCCTCTCCGGAAGCGCGGCCGAGCTGATCGCAGCGCGCGCCGTGCAGGGCGTCGGCGCGGCGCTGATGATGCCCGCGACGCTCTCGATCATCACTGCGACGTTCGCCGCCAAGGAGCGCGGCACCGCGATCGGCGTCTGGGCCGGTGTCTCCGCCATGGCCCTCGCGATCGGGCCGCTGCTCGGCGGCGTGATCACCGAGCACATCTCCTGGAACTGGATCTTCTACGTCAACGTCCCGATCGGCGTGCTCGGCGTCGTCGCCGCGTTCGTAGTCGTTCCGGAGTCGAAGGACACCTCACACGAGCAGCGGCTCGATCTGCCCGGCCTGCTGACCTCCGGGATCGGGCTGTTCGCGCTCGTCTACGCACTGATCGAGGCGAATCAGTACGGCTGGAGCTCGACGCGGATCCTCGGCCTGTTCGCGATCAGCGCGGTCGCGCTCGGGGCATTCGTCTTCCTCGAGATGCACCAGCGGCTGCCGATGCTCGACCTCTCGCTCTTCAGGAACGGGACGTTTGCAGGCGCGAACCTCGTCGCGATCCTGGTCACGATGGCGATGTTCGGGATCTTCGTGTTCTTCCCGCTCTACATGCAGACGCTGCTCGGCTGGACGCCCATCCAGGCCGGCGCCGCGCTCGTGCCCTGGACGTTGATGGTCGTCATCTTCGCGCCGGTCGCGGGGAAGCTCTCCGACCGCGTGGGCTCTCGCTGGCTGATGGCCGGCGGGATGAGCGTGGTCGCGGTCTGCTGCTTGCTGCTCTCGACGATCTCGCTGCACTCGAGCTTCTGGAACCTGCTGCCAGCGTTCATCCTCGGCGGCGTCGGGATGGCGTTCGTGATGACGCCGATGTCGGCGGCCGCGATGGGTGCGGCTCCGGTGGAAAAGGCCGGCGTCGCCTCGGGCGTCCTGAACACGTTCCGTCAGGTCGGCGTCGCGCTCGGAATCGGGATCATGGGCGCGATCGTCGCCAACCGGGCCGCCTCGGCCATCGCCGGCGGCGCGACCCAGCCGCAGGCCTTCGTCGACGGCCTCACGTTCGGGATGCGCGTGAGCGCAGCGATCTGCCTCGGCGGCGCGGCCGCTGCGGCGGTGCTCGTTCGCAAGTACCGGCACGCCGAGCCTGGCCGGCAGGAGGCGCCCGAGGCCGCACTGCAGGTCGCTCGCCAGGAAGTCGCCCAGTGAGCTCGAGGCTGCCGGCGCCCGAGCGGCGAGCCGCGGTCGTCGAGACCGCCTGCCGCGTCTTTGCGAAGGGCAGCTACCGCAGCTCGACGACGGCGCTGATCGCCCGCGAGACGGGGGTCACAGAGCCGGTCCTCTACCGCCACTTCGCCTCCAAGCGCGAGCTCTATATCGCCTGCCTCGACACGGTCTGGGACCGCGTGCGTGCGATGTGGGACGAGGCGCTCGAGCGCGAAGAGGAGCCCGCGAACTGGCTGAAGGCGATCGGCACCGCCTACATGGAGGCGCGTGCCGCCTCGAGGACCGTCCTCGTCGACCTCTGGATCCAGGCGCTGACCGAGGCCGCGGACAACCAGGAGATCAGACGGGCGCTGCGCACCCAGGTGCGCGAGGTGCACGAGTACGTCGCCGACGTGATTCGCAGGTCGCAGGCAGAAGGCGGCATCGTGGCCGAGCGCGACCCTGACGCGGAGGCCTGGATCTTCATCTCGCTAGGCCTGCTGAGCACGATCGACCACCGCCTCGGAAGCGTCGTCGCGGGCGAGTTCGACGACATCGTCGCCAGCCGCCGGGTCTGGATGACCGGCGAAGCGCAGTAGCGCAGCCGCCTAGACGGAACTCCAGCCGGCCCCGCTCGTCGGAGGTACCCCGTACGAGTGATCGTTCGCCGGGTTCACGGGCATAAAAAAAGCCCCCCGCTGCGGCTCGGGGGGCTTACATGTTGTGCCCGCCTGCTTGAGAGGCGACGACCCGGAGGCCTTGGCTCTGCGGCCCAGCCACGTCCTCCGGGCCCTGGTCGCCGTCTCTCTGGCGCGCCCCTTGCACCGTAAGCCTGGCGTCCGGCTAGGTGCAAGGTGGACTGACTATAGAGGCGACCTATCCATCAGTCAAGTACCTCGGTCAAGTGATTTTGAGACCGGCCAGTTCACCCGGTTTCCGGCACAGACATGACCTTTTTGAGGGATTACGGGGAAGGGACACTTGCGCCGAAATCAAGTATGCGTTTCACTTCCCATGAACCCGATGCCGCGAATCTCACTCAGCTCGCAGACCCAGGTACCGGCCGCAACCCCCGCCGGCGCTCGCCTCGGCGAGCGGCTCCGGCAGCTTCGCGTCGCCGCAGGCCTGACGCAGAGCGACCTCGCGGGTGAGCGCTTCTCGAAGGAGTACGTCAGCCAGATCGAGCGAGGCAAGACTCGCCCCACGCGCGAGACGATCGAGTGGCTGGCCGCACGGCTAGGTGTCGACGCGGGCTTCCTCGAGCGCGGCGTGTCCGCGGACGAGCGGAGCCGCGTGGAGGCGATGCTCGCCCGCGCCGAGGCCCTCTCGAACGCTCATCAGTACGACGAGGCGATCGAGGAGCTGGAGAACTCGCGCACGGCCGTGCTCGCCACCGGCGCCCCGGAGCTCGAGTACCGCTCGCTGTCGACGGAGGCCTGGTCGCGGATGGAGCGCGGCGAGGTCAGGCCTGCGCTGCAGCAGCTCGAGCGCTGCCGCACGATCGCCGACGGGCCAGGCTTCTCGGACGTCGACCGCGCCCAGATCCTCTTCCAGATGGGTGTCTGTCGGTACCACCTCTCCAGCATCGCTTCGGCGGTCGCGCTCTTCAGCGAGGCACTCGCCCTCTCGGCAGGCTCGAACCTGCCGTGCGACCTGCTGCGCTCCGAGATCCTCGGCTGGCGCTCGCGGTGCTACCGCCGCCAGCGCGACCTCGAGGCCGCGCGCGAGGACGTCGAGCGCGCGCTCGAGCTGGCGCGGGCGCTGGATGACCACCGCACGATGGCGAACGTCTACTTCCAGGCGTCGCTCGTCGCGGAGCGGATGGGCCACTGGGTGCTCGCACGCAGCTACGCGGAGCGCGCCAAGGCCTACTACGAGCAGCTCAACGACGAGCGCAACGTCGGGCGCCTGCTCAACAACCTCGGCGGGCTGAACTTCCAGCTCGGCAAGCCCGACAAGGCCGTCGAGGACCTGAAGAGCGCCTATCGCGTGCTGCTCGACAAGGGCAGCGAGGCCGAGGCGGCCAACGTCGTCTCGTCGCTGGCGCACGTGCACCTGATGACCGGTCAGGTGCAGACGGCCGAGGAGGAGGCGCGGCACGCGCTCGATCTCCTCGAAGGCCGCGAAGATTTCCTGCTCGACATCGCTCCGACCCAGCTCGTGCTGGGCCGAGCGCTGATGGAGCAGGGACGTCTCGAAGAGGCGCAGGAAACGCTGCGTGTCGCCGAGACAAGCGCAGAGCAGCTGGAATCGATCAGCCATCGCGCAGCTGCCTGGATGGCCCAGGCCGACCTTGCAGGCCGCCGCGGCGACGACAGCACGGCCGCACGCCTGTACCGCAAGGCAGCCGAAGCCCTACAGGATGTCCGCTTCTAAGCCGAGAAAGGAGGTGACGATGAAGAAGGCACGCCTGATCTCCCTGACGGCCTCGATGTGCCTGTTGGCGTTCTACCTCCAGGGCTACGCACGTGGTTTTGGAAAGGCATTCGAGTTCCTCGGCGGCCCCGGGAGCTGGTTCGACGGGCATTAAGAGACGCGTCGCCGGCGCGGGCTCCGGTCTCCCACTGGATCCCGACGCGCGGCGGCCACGTCGCCCGGCCGCACTCCTGCTCAGCGGCAACCGGCCTCGGACAACCGGCGTAGGGGTCCCCTCACCTAGCTAGACTCGACGACGTGGGTCGGGTCGGCGCGGTGGTCCTGCTCGCGGCGCTCTTGACTGCGGGTTGTGGGAGCTCTGGTCCCTCGGCGGCCCCGGGGTCGTTCGACGCGCTGCTCGATCGCCCTGGTCCGGAGGTGGCGGCAACGGCCGGCGCCGGAAGCTTCGTGCCCGGGAAGATCCGCTTCCCGTTCGCGGTGATCGCGAACAACGCGCGCCCGATCGAGCGCCCCACGGCGCGGGTCTGGGTCGCCACGAGCAAGACCTCGAAGCCGTTCGCCGTGACGACAGCCCGACTCGAGCCGATCGGGATCCCGGGCCGGTCGAAGCCTGCCGCAGGAGGCCTGACCCGGATCTACGTCGCCCACTTCTCGGTGCCCAGGGCCGGGCGCTACTGGTTCCTCGCCCAGCCGACCGGGGCCAAGATCCAGGCGATCAGCGTCCTGATCGTGGAGCCGAGCCTCCCCGTGCCGCGCGTCGGCGCCAAGGCGCCGGATTCGGCCACGCCTACACTGGCCACGGCCCCGGTCTCGGCGCTGACGACGGCGCGCCCGCCCGACCTCGGGCTGCTGCGCTACTCGATCGCGGGCGCGCTTGCAGCGCACCGACCGTTCGTCGTCACGTTCGCGACCCCGAAGTTCTGCACCAGCCGGACCTGCGGGCCCGTCGTGGACGTGGTCGACGCGGTGCGCAAGCGGTTTAGCCGGACCCCCGTTCGCTTCATCCACGTGGAGGTCTACCGCGACAACAACCCGGACAAGGGCTACAACCGCTGGATGCGCCAGTGGGGCCTGACCACCGAGCCGTGGACGTTCCTGGTCGGTCGCGACGGCCGAGTGAAGGCCGAGTTCGAGGGCTCGGTCTCCGAGGCCGAGCTGGCCGCGGCCGTTCGCGCGAACCTGCTCTGAGCGCCTGCAGGAATCGTGTCATCGGCCACGAACGCGGGGAGCAGTAAGAAGCTCCTCCTCTCCCCTAAGCAGCGGCGGCTCCGGCCGCCGCTGCGTTTACGGCGGGAATAACCGGGGACCTCCGCTCGTCTATGGACGCAACGCCTCGGCGCCGCCTACAGTTCCCGGAACCAATCTGAGGGGAGCTCCCGTGGACCTCGGAACCGGAAGAGTCAAGCTCACCGATCTCGCCGCCTGTGGCGGCTGTGCGGCCAAGTACTCGGCGGCGCGGCTGGAGCAGCTGCTGGCCGGCTTCGTCCCGGCCGAAGCCGAGAACCTCCTGGTCGGGCTCTCGCCTGCGGACGACGCGGCCGTGTACCGGCTCGACGGCGAGCGCGCACTGATCTTCACGCTCGACTTCTTCCCGCCCGTCGTCGACGATCCCGCCGACTACGGGGCGATCGCCGCCACGAACGCGCTCAACGACGTTTTCGCGATGGGAGGCGTGCCGCTGCTCGCTCTCTCGATCGCCGCGTTCCCCGAGGAGCTCCCGATGGAGATGCTCGCCGAGATCTTCGCGGCGGCAGACGAGCAGGTGCGCGCGGCCGGCGGTCTGCTCGCCGGCGGGCACACGATCCGCGACGTCGAGCCGAAGTACGGCCTCGCAGTGGTCGGCACGGCGCATCCCGATGCGATCTGGCCCAAGAACGGCGCGAGCCCCGGGGACGTGCTCTTCCTCACGAAGCCGCTCGGGACTGGCCTGATCATGACCGGCCACAAGAGCGGCGACATCGGCACGCAGCAGCTGGAGCGCGCGATCCGCTGGATGCGGACGCTGAACGACCAGGCGGCCGATGTCCTGCGAGGCGTCGAGCCGAACGCCGTCACCGACGTGACGGGCTTCGGGCTCTTCGGCCACTCGCACGAGGTCGCCGAGCGCAGCGGCGTGCAGGTTCGCCTCGAGTCGGAGCGTTTGCCGGCGATCGACGGAGCGCTCGACCTCGCACGCCACGGAGTGCGCACGAGCGGCGACCCGCGGAACCGCGACTTCGCCGGCCCGCACGTCGAGCTGGACGGCGTCCCGGACACGCTCGTGGCGCTGGGCTACGACCCGCAGACCGCGGGTGGGCTCCTCGTCTCGATCCCCGTGGAGCGCGGGCCCTCTCTCGAGGCCGAGTTCGCTTCGCGGAAGCTCTTCCTGCGCCGGGTGGGCCGCGTGGAGGAGGGCGCCGGGGTCGTCGTCGAGTGATCGCCCGCGGGATGATTCATGGGCGGTTTCAGCCGTTCCACAACGGGCATCTGGAGTACCTGACCGGAGCGGCCGACCGCTCGGTCGAGGTCTTCGTCGGGATCACGAACCCCGATCCGACCCGGATCAAGCCTGAGGCCTCCGACCCACTGCGGCACCTGCCCGAGTCCAACCCGTACACCTACGTCGAGCGGCTCCTGATGGTGAAGGCCGCCGCAGCCGACGCGGGGATCGAGCCCACGCGGCTGCACGTGATCCCGTTCCCGGTCAACGAGCCCGACCTCTGGCGCGCGTACGTCCCGGAGGACGTCGTCCAGTTCATCCGGCTCTTCTCGGACTGGGGCGGCACGAAGCTCGAGCGCCTGCGCGAGGCCGGCTACGAGGTGGTCGTCCTCGACGAGGGCGCCGGTAAGGAGATCTCGGGAGCAGACGTGCGGCGAGCCCTCCGCGAGGGCGGCGACTGGAAGAGCCTCGTGCCTCCCGCGGTTGCTGCGGTCATGGACGGGCTCGAGCGCGTCCCCGTGTAAGGGTTCCGGAACCCCCTGTAAGGGTCCTGTAAGAGTCCAAAACTTTCCCGAGGCGCACGCGTTTGAAGAGGTAGGGAAAGCCGCAACAGGGGGTTTCGCGCATGCGCAAACTGCTCCTCTTCCTGACTGCCGCGCTGGCGCTGGTGGTCACGGGCGTGTCGCAGCCCGCATCCCTCGCGACGAAGTCGGTCAAGATCACGGCCTCCGCGTTCTCGCCCGCGAACGTGACGATCAATACCGGCGACACGGTCACCTGGACCAACGCCGATACGAAGAGCCACCAGGTGATCGCCAACAACGGGAGCTTCGCCTCGACGACGCTCGCCGCGAACAAGAAGTACTCGCACGTCTTCAACACCGCGGGCACGTTCAACTACCACGACGCGCTCCACCCGAGCCTGAAGGGCAAGATCGTCGTCAAGGGCTCGCCGCCCGCAGTGACGATCGGTGCGGCTCAGCCGATCTTGACCTTCGGCCAAGCCACGCACGTGGGCGGTGCCGTGTCCAGCAAGCAGGCGGGCCAGACCGTCACGGTCTGGGCGCAGCCGTACGGTCAGGTCTCCGCGGTGCTGGTGGCGACGCTGCTGACCGGCGCGAACGGGGCCTGGGACCTCCCTGTCCAGCCGACGACGCTCACGTCGTACCAGGCGCGCTGGAAGAGCTCTGTCAGCGCCACCATCCAGGTGGCGATGCGCCCGGCCATGCGCTTCTCGGCGAACAGGAGGGTCGGGTTCATCCGGTTGAGCGCCGACCGCTCGCTCGCGGGACGCAAGGTCTACGTCCAGCGCCTCACGCGCTTCGGCGAGTGGGTGAAGATCAGGCGCATCATCCTGGGCTCCGGCTCGAAGAAGCGCTTCTTCCTCCACCTGAAGAAGGGGAACTACTTCCTCCGCGTCGTCATCTCGACCAACGAGGCCGGCGCCGGCTATCAGGAGGCCTTCAGCAACACCGTCCACATCCGCAAGAAGTAGAGCTGGCGATGCACGGCGCGGGTTAGCCTCCGCGCCGTGCATCCGATCGTGATCGTCCTTCTCGATGGGCTCGGCGACCGCGCCCATGAGGTGCTCGGCGGCCGCACCGCGAACGAGGCAGCGGAGACCCCGAATCTCGACCGGCTCGCGGCGCGGGGCTCGTGCGGGGTGCTCTACGCGGTCGGCCCGGGGCGGGCTCCGTCCAGCGAGGTCGCTCACTGGTCGATGCTCGGCTACCGGCCCGACGAGTTCCCGGGGCGCGCCGTCTTCGAGGCGCTCGGGCGCGGCCAGGAGGTGAGCGACGAGCACGTCTTCGCGTATGCGGCGCTGAGGCCCGCCGAACGGCGAGAGGACGGCTGGTGGCTGACCGGCCGCCCCGACCCGGATCGCGATGCCGACGAGGCGGAGCGCCTCGTCGAGCGCTGCGACGGGATCGAGGTCGAAGGGCTCCGCTTCTCGCTCTCGCACGTCTGGCGCGGCGAGGCGGTGCTGCGGATCTCGCCCGACGCGGACGAGCGAGTCACCGACACGGACGCGTTCTTCCGCGCCTGGCACCCGATGCTTCGGCCGCAGCCGCTCGTCCCCGAGGCGGAGCGGACAGCCCGCGCCTGCGAGATGTGGACCCGGGAGGT
>Ga0335082_10004726_pt1 | contig 14878 bp, 14 predicted proteins | sample Lox_Sample_41_FD_206718 | JGI IMG/M metagenome (GOLD analysis project Ga0335082, IMG submission 206718) | Soil microbial communities from Loxahatchee National Wildlife Refuge, Florida, United States - Lox_Sample_4.1 | ecosystem: Environmental > Terrestrial > Soil > Wetlands | place: USA...
GCCGCGGAAGACGTCCTTCACCTCGCGCTCCGCCACCAGCGGCTGGCGCCCGCGGAGCGGGTAGTCCTTGCGCAGCGGGTGCCCCACGAACTCGTCGTACATGAACAGCCGGCGCAGGTCGGGGTGGCCGGTGAACCGGATCCCGTACATGTCGAAGCAGTAGCGCTCGAACCAGTCGGCCCCGCGCCACACCCCGGTGACCGAGGGCACCACCGCGTCGTCCTCGGGGACCTTCACCCTGAGACGAATGCGGGTGTTGTACTTGGTGGAGAGGAGGTTGTAGACCACCTCGAACCGCGGCTCCTGCCCCAGGTAGTCCACCGCGGTGATGTAGGGCGCCATGTTGAACTGGTACTTGGGCTCCTCGCGGAGGAAGCGGCAAACATCGGCGATCCGGGCCTTCTGGACGAAGGCGCAGTCGTCGCCGCCGACGCCCTCGTAGGCGTCGTAGACGATCCGGGGGAAGCGCTCCAGGAGCGCCTGGATGACGGCCTTGGACATGGCGGCCTCGGGGCTAGTCCGGCTTCGGGTCGAGGGGCTGCTGGGTGTGCTCGGTGAGCGTGTGCGTCTGGTCCTGGATGCGCTTCTGCAGGAGCATGATGCCGTCCAGCACCTGCTCCGGCCGCGGCGGACAGCCCGGGATGTAGACGTCGACCGGGATGATCCGGTCGATGCCCTGCACCGTGGCGTAGTTGTCGTAGAAGCCGCCCGAGGAGGCGCACACGCCGAAGGCCACCACCCACTTCGGATCGGCCATCTGCTCGTAGATGCGGCGCAGGATGGGGGCCTGCTTGCAGTTGACGGTGCCGACCACCATGAGCAGGTCCGCCTGCCTGGGGGAGAAGCGGGGGAGCGCCGCGCCGAAGCGATCGAGGTCGTAGCGGGCGCTCGCGACCGTCATGTACTCCATCCCGCAGCAGGCGGTGACGAACGGGTACTGGAAGAGCGAGTACTTCCGTGCCCAGCCCAGCGCCTTCGACAGGAAGCTCACCGCCTCGTCGCGGCGGGTGGTGATCGCGGGGACGACGTCGATGTCGGAGGCCATTCCGTCTCCTGCGCTGTTCCGCTGACCGGGGCCGTCAATCCGCCCAGTCGAGGACGCCCTTCTTCCAGACGTAGACGAGGCCGATCACGAGGGTGAAGACGAAGATCCCCATTTCCACGTAGCCCGCCCAGCCGAGCTCGGTGAAGAGCGCCGCCCAGGGGTAGAGGAAGACGGCCTCGATGTCGAAGACGATGAACATGAGCGCGACCACGTAGAACTTCACGCCGAACCGCTGGCGGGCGCTCCCCACCGGCTCCGAGCCGCACTCGAAAGGCTGGAACTTGACCACGCTGGGGTGGCGCGGCCCGAGCACGTTCGACAGCCAGAGCATGCCGGCGCCGACCGCGATGGCCACCACCAGGACGACACCGATGGGGAAGTACATCTGCAGCGGCGTGAGTGTCTGCATAGGTGATCCGCGGTCGGCCGGGGAGCCTGTAAGTGCCCGGCATGGGGCATTTTGTCAAACACATTCCACCCCTTGACTTCGGGGTCCCGATCGGTAGACTCCGCGGCCTCTTTCCCCAGGTATGCCGACAGGATAGGTCCACAAAAGGACGACCATGGGTCACGAGTTCGGCGCCGTACTTGTCTTTGCGATTGTGGCGGTCGGTTTCGCCTTCGGTGGAATCACCCTGAGCCGCTTTCTGGGCCCCCGGAACCCGAATCCGGAGAAGGCGTCCATCTACGAGTGCGGTGAGCGTCCCATCGGGGTGGCCTGGTTCAACTTCAACCCGCGCTTCTACCTGGTGGCCCTCGTCTTCGTGATCTTCGAGGTCGAGATCGCCCTCACCTTCCCCGTCGTCGCCGTCTACCGGAGCTGGGTGGAGCAGAGCCCGCTCTTCGCATGGGCGGCGTTCGGCGAGCTGGTGGCGTTCACGGTCATCCTCGTCGTCGGGCTGGTGTGGGTCTGGGCCCACGGCGACCTCGAGTGGGTGAAGGGCCTGGGCGCCCCGTCGTACGGGCCCCCTGGCGAGCGCCCGGAGACGCGCCGCGCCGCCTGATGAGCGGGCGCGCGGCCCTGGAATTCCACATAGGTAGCGTGCGGTAGCGAGGGGAGACGGAGAACGAGATGACGGCCAAGATGGACTCCGGCGTCGGCGGCGACGTCACCCTGTTCCACACGAGCCAGCTCGACAAGCTCATCAACATGGCGCGCGAGAGCTCGCTCTGGTACCTGCTCTTCGGCCTGGCCTGCTGCGGCATCGAGCTGATCCAGACCGGCGGCCCGCGCGCCGACCTGATGCGGTTCGGCGCCATCCCCCGCGCCAGCCCCCGCCAGGCCGACTTCATGATCGTCGCCGGCACGCTCACCTACAAGATGGCGGAGCGCGCCAAGCTCCTCTACGACCAGATGTCCGAGCCCAAGTACGTCATCTCCATGGGCTCCTGCGCCAACTGCGGCGGCCTCTTCCAGCTCGCGTACTCGGTCTGCAAGGGCGTCGACAAGGTCATCCCGGTGGACGTCTACGTCCCGGGCTGCCCGCCGCGCCCCGAGGCGCTCACCGAGGGGCTGATGCGACTCCAGGAGCTGGTGCGGCACGAGGCGTGGAAGGACAAGCGGCGCCCGCGGGAGGTCGCCTAGGCGAGCCGCTTGCTTCACCGTTGGTGATCCGAGCGAGGCGAGACCGGCACGCGAAGGGCGTGCGGCTCGCCTCGCGGCACATCCGAGGACGGAATGACGACCGTTGAAATCCACGAGCGGCTCAAGGCGCGGTTCGGCGACGACGTCGGCCCGCTCTCCGAGGCGAAGATCGACCCGTGGACCGTGGTGAAGAAGGAGCGGCTCGTCGAGGTGTGCCGGTTCCTCCGGTCCGAGCCCGACCTCGCCTTCGACCTCCTCGAGGACCTCACCGCCCTGGACTGGCCGAAGCGGAACGCCATCGAGGTGGTCTACCACCTGCTCTCCTACGGCAAGCTCCACACCTTCAAGCTCAAGGTCGAGGCGGACCGCGCCCGCCCGGTGGTGCCGTCGCTCGACCCGGTCTGGAAGGCCGCCAACTGGCTGGAGCGCGAGGTCTACGACCTCTTCGGCGTGGAGTTCACCGGGCACCCCGACCTGCGCCGCATCCTGCTCCCCGACGACTGGCAGGGCCACCCGCTCCGCAAGGACTACCAGGAGGCGGGCGGCTGGCACGGGATCAGCAACGTCCGCGAGAACCCGCTCGTCGAGCTGAAGCGCCTCGACGACGCGAAGAAGCCGCCGGCCGCACCCGCCGCCGCGCCCGCCGCGCCCGCCGCCCCGCCCGCCCCCACCGCCAAGGCGTAGAGGAGACCGCACGTGGAAAAGCTCATCCTCCGCCGCGTGGACCGGAACAACGAGGAGATGGTCCTCAACTTCGGTCCGCAGCACCCCTCCACCCACGGCGTCATCAACTTCATCGTCGAGACCGACGGCGAGGTCCTCAAGAAGGCCATCCCCGACGTCGGCTACCTGCACCGCTCCATCGAGAAGATCGGCGAGGCGGTCGGGTACCCCGGGTTCATGCCCTACACCGACCGCGTGGACTACGTGGCGGCCATGTTCGCGAACGAGGGCTACGCCACCGCCGTCGAGAAGCTCCTCAAGGTGCAGCCGCCGCCCCGGGCCCAGTGGCTGCGGGCCATCAGCTGCGAGCTGGTCCGCATCGCCAGCCACCTCATCTCCGTCGGCACCATGGCCATGGACATCGGCGCCTTCACCCCGATGCTCCACGGCATCCGCGAGCGCGAGACCATCAACGACCTGATCGAGGAGCTCTGCGGCGCCCGGCTCACCTACAACTACCACCGCATCGGCGGCGTCGCGTACGACATGCCCGAGCGCTGGCGCGACAAGGTCCTCCACTTCCTCGACCACTTCGACCGCTTCCTCGAGGAGTTCGACCGGCTCATCTCCTTCAACGAGATCTACGTCAGGCGCCTCGCCAACGTGGCGGTCATCACCCGCGAGCAGGCCATCGCCTACGGCCTCTCCGGCCCGAACCTGCGCGGCTCCGGCGTCGACTTCGACGTGCGCCGCGACTTCCCCTACGGCGCCTACCCGGAGTTCAAGTTCGCCGTCCCGGTGGGCCACGGGTTCAAGGGGTGCTCCGGCGACTGCTTCGACCGGTACTACCTCCGCTGCCTGGAGATGGGCGAGTCGTCGAAGATCGTCCGCCAGGCGCTGAACTCCATGCCGGACGGCGAGTTCATGGCCAAGGTGCCGCGCAACATCAAGCCGGAGGCGGGCGAGGCGATCTCGCGCGTCGAGTCCGCGCGCGGCGAGATGGCCTACTACGTGGTCTCGGACGGAACGAACAAGGCGTACCGCGTGCGCGTCCGCACCGGCAGCTTCATGGCCATGGGCGTCATCGAGGACGTCTCGCCCGGCCTGATGATCGGGGACCTGGTCGCCCTGATCGCGAGCCTCGACGTCGTCGCCCCGGAGATCGATCGATGAGCAAGCCCAAGCACCCGCGCACGCCGCAGGTCCCCGGCCGGACGCCGCGCGGCGTGGTCCTCGCCACCCTCGCCGTCGGCGTGGGGCTGCCCCTCGTCCTCTTCGCGGCGATCCTGGTCCTCTCGCCGGTGACCAAGCCGGCGATGCTGGGCCTCTTCCTCCAGCGGGCGCTGGGCGCCCTCGGCGTACCCGTGGAGCCCGCCTCCTGGTCGCCGACGCTGCAGTACCTGCTCTACGGCGTCTCGGTGCTGATCCTGGCGTTCGTCCTCATCAACTTCGGCGCCATCATCAGCGGCATGACGGTGTGGTGGGAGATGCGCGTCTCCTCCCGCATGCAGAGCCGCGTCGGCTACAACCGCGTGGGCGCCGGCGGCTTCTTCCAGTGGGTCGCCGACGCGGTGAAGCTCCTCCTCAAGGAGGACCTGGTCCCCGCCGAGGCGGACCAGCTCCTCTTCAAGGCGGCGCCCTACTTCGTCCTCACCGGCTTCGCGCTCACCTTCGTGGCGCTGCCCTTCGGAGAGAGCCTCATCGCCGCGGACATCAACGTCGGCATCTTCTACCTGATCTCGGTGACCGCCCTGGTGGTGGTCGGGATCCTGCTCGCCGGCTGGTCCTCGAACTCCAAGTGGGCGCTCTTCGGCGGGATGCGGTCGGCCGCCCAGGTGGTCTCCTACGAGATCCCGGCGGGCGTGGCGATCTTCATCCCGGTGCTGATGGCGGGCAGCCTCTCCATGCAGGAGATCATCCGGCAGCAGGGCGCCTGGCCGTGGCAGTGGTTCGCGTTCACGAACCCCGCGGCGCTGGTGGCCTTCGTCGTCTTCTTCATCTCCCAGCTCGCCGAGGGCAACCGGACGCCGTTCGACCTGCCCGAGGCCGAGTCCGAGCTCGTCGCCGGCTACCTCTCCGAGTACTCCAGCTTCCGGTTCGCGCTCTACTTCCTGGTGGAGTTCGGGAACCTCTGGGTGATGGCGGCGGTCGCCACCACGCTGTTCCTGGGCGGCTGGCAGGTGCCGTTCGTCTCGCAGGAGGCCTACGCCGCGGCGCGCGGCCCGGCCGGCGCGCTCCCCGGGGCGGCGTGGTGGGGGCTCCAGATCCTCTCGATGGCGGTCTTCGCCCTGAAGACGCTGGCGGTCCTGAACTTCATCGTCTGGATCCGCTGGACGCTGCCGCGCATCCGCGTGGACCAGATGATGAACCTCTGCTGGAAGTACCTCGTCCCCATCGCCTTCGCGGCCTTCATCTTCACGCTCGGCTGGCAGATCGCGGTGACACGGCTCCCGGGGCTCGGCGCGGCGACCGGCGTCACGCTCTTCGCCGGGTTCCTGGTGATGGCGGTCTTCTTCCTCCGCCTCACCTTCCGCAACCTCTCGGCGGTCGGCGACCACGTCGACCTCACCAACTGGTGATCGGGGAAGCGAACGCCATGGCCCTCTCCGCACGCGAGTACGCCGTCACCGTCAAGGACACCGTCCAGTCCATCTGGCACGGCATGTCCATCACGCTCTCGTACCTGCTGCGCCGCCCGGTGACGGTGCAGTACCCCGACCGCACGCCGCTGCCGGTGCGCGACATGCTCCCGCCGCGCTACCGCGGGTTCCTCGAGGTGGACCCGCTCATCTGCACCGGCTGCCAGGCCTGCGAACGCGCCTGCCCCATCCTCTGCATCCAGATCACCCTGGAGAAGGACCCGGCCAACCCCAAGCAGCGCATGGTGTCCCAGTTCGACATCGACGAGGCCAAGTGCATGTACTGCGGCCTCTGCGTCGAGCAGTGCCCCACCGGCTCGATCCAGCACACCCGCGAGTTCGAGGGCTCGGTCCGGAACATCCGCAACCTGACCTTCCGCTGGGCGGACCCCGCGCACCCGTTCCCCATCTACAAGGTGGACAAGAACGCCGAGTACTACCCGCGGGTGCCGCTCGGCTCGCTGGTGCGGGCCATGATGGAGAGCCGGCCCTGGAACGCGCCCCCGCCCGAGTTCCTGCCGCCCGAGCCGCCCAAGCCGCCGGAGGCCAAGAAGCCCGCCGCCGCGCCGGCCCCTGCGGCCGCGAAGCCGGCCGCGACCACCGCTGCGGCCCCGGCCGCGCCCGCGCCCGCGCCCGCGACCCCGGCAGCGGCCCCGGCCGCGCCCGCTGCGCCGGCCGCGGAGGCCGCCGCCAAGCCGAACCCGAACTCCGAGACCAAGTGAGGACACCGGCGATGCGCTTCTCCCTCGGCAGACTCGTCCTCTGGATCCTCGGCGCGGCCGCGGTGCTCGCCTTCGTGGTGCTCATGACCACGCGCGCGATCGGCCCGGCCGCCGGCGCGGTCCCGCCGCCCGAGGCCGGACCGGTCTCGCTCCCCGACGTCCTCTTCTACGTGCTCGCCGCCGCCGCGGTCGCCGGAGCGGCCGGCGTCGCCCTCTCGCGCAACATCCTCTACAGCTCGGTGGGCCTCCTCACCGCGCTCCTCGGCGCCGGCTCGCTCTACGTCTTCCTCTCCGCCGACTTCGTCGCCGTGACCCAGCTCCTCGTCTACATCGGCGGCGTCCTGGTCCTCATCCTCTTCGCGGTGATGCTCACCAACCGGATCACCGAGGTGAACGTCTCGAACGCCTCGGTCGGCCTGTTCGGCGGGTTCCTGCTCTTCGTCGCCACCGCGCCGGTGCTGCTCGCCGTGGCGCTGGTGACGCCCTGGGCGAAGAAGCCCGCGGCGCCGCTCGCGGCCACCACCCACGCCATCGGCGACGCCTTCCTCACCAAGTGGCTCCTGCCGTTCGAGGTCGCCTCCATCGTGCTCCTGGCGACCCTCATCGGCGCCGTCGTCATCGCCCGCAAGGAGATCAAGGCCGACTAGGCCGGAAGGCCGCCTCGCGGCGGCCGCGGAGACACCATGGTCCAGGTCTCGCTCGCACACTTCCTCGTCGTCGGCGCCCTGCTCTTCTCCTTCGGGATGGTGACGGTCGCCACCCGGCGCAACGCGGTCGGCGTCCTCATGGGCGTCGAGCTGATCCTCAACGGCGCCAACGTCAACTTCGTCGCCTTCAACCACTACGTGGTGGGCGGCGTCTCGGGCCAGGTCTTCGCCCTGTTCGTCATCGTCCTGGCGGCGGCGGAGGCGGCGGTCGGCCTCGCCATCGTCCTGGCCATCTTCCAGACCTTCAAGACCATCGACGTCCGCTTCGCGGACCTGATGCGAGAGTGAGCATGGAACACGCCATCGTGGAGCACGCACCCGCCCTGGAGCACGCCGCCCGCGAGCTCGGCCGCATCGCGGTCACGCACGTCTCCTGGCTCTGGCTCATCCCGGTCTTCCCGGCGGTCGGCGCCTTCGTCAACGCGGTCATCGGCTGGAAGCTCCAGAAGGTGCTGGGCAAGCGCGCGGTCCATTACATCGCGGTCGGCGCGATGATCGCGTCCTTCGTCACCGCCTGCGTCGCCTTCGCCCGGCTCCTCCAGCTCCCCGCCGAGCAGCGCTTCCTCCAGGACACGCTCTGGAACCTGCTCACCGCCGGCCGGCTCTCCGTGAACCTCGGGTTCGCGCTCGATCCGCTCTCGATGACGATGGTCCTGATCATCACCGGCATCGGGGCCCTCATCCACGTCTTCTCCATCGGCTACATGGCCGACGAGCCGTCCTACTGGCGGTTCTTCTCGTACCTGAACCTCTTCGTCTTCGCGATGCTGCTCCTGGTGATGGGGGACAACTTCGCGATGATGTTCTTCGGGTGGGAGGGGGTCGGCCTCGCCAGCTACCTGCTCATCGCCTTCTGGTACACCGACCCGGAGAAGGCCGCCGCCGGCATGAAGGCCTTCGTGGTGAACCGGTTCGGCGACTTCGGGTTCCTGGCCGGCCTGCTCCTCCTGTTCTGGGGCCTGGGAGGCGCCTGGGCGCCGGACCAGGGCGCGCTGCCCGACTACCGGCCCGTCCCGGCGCTGAACGCGGTGGCCGGCGCCGTCACCGCGGAGCAGGCGGACGCGCTCGCGCCGCGCGTCGAGGAGATCAAGCTCGGCCCGACCATGAACTTCCGCGAGCTGCGCGATCAGATCGTGGTGGAGAAGACCGGCGTCGCCGAGCACCTCGCGCACCAGGAGATCTGGGGCGTGTCGCTGCTGGCGCTCATCGGCATGCTGCTGTTCGTCGGCGCGATGGGGAAGAGCGCGCAGATCCCCCTCTACGTCTGGCTCCCGGACGCGATGGCCGGCCCCACCCCGGTCTCCGCCCTCATCCACGCCGCCACCATGGTGACCGCCGGCGTGTACATGGTGGCGCGCCTCAACTTCGTCTACGCGCTCTCGCCCTCCGCCATGGGCTGGGTGGCGCTCATCGGCGCGCTCACCGCGCTGTTCGCCGCGTCGATCGGCTTCTTCCAGTACGACATCAAGAAGGTCCTCGCCTACTCGACGGTCTCGCAGCTCGGCTTCATGTTCATCGGGGTGGGCGTCGGCGCCTACTGGGCCGGCACCTACCACCTCCTCACCCACGCCTTCTTCAAGGCCACGCTCTTCCTCGGGTCGGGCTCCGTCATCCTGGGCTGCCACCACGAGCAGGACATGCGGAAGATGGGCGGGCTCGCCAGGTACATGCCCATCACGCGCTGGACCTACCTGCTCGCGTGCATGGCCATCGCCGGCTTCCCCTGGATGAACGGCTTCTACTCGAAGGACGAGATCCTCTGGAAGGCGTTCACCTCCGGTCACCTGGCGCTCTTCGGAACGCCCACCCCCTGGCTCGGGCCGGTCATCTACGCCATCGGCATCGTCGCCGCGACCGGCACCGCGTTCTACATGTACCGGTCGTACTACATGACCTTCACCGGCGAGTACCGCGGCGGGGCCGGCCACCACGACGAGCACAACGAGGACCCGCACTCGGCCACGGCCACGGCGATGTCGCACACCTCGGTCCTGGTCCACGCCTCGGACGGCGCGGTCCACGCCGACGGCAGCGACCTCGGCCACGGCGCTCCGGCGCACGGCGCGCACGGGCACGTCCCGGCGGCCGCCGCGCACGCGGTGCCCGACGACGCGCACGCCGGCGGCCACGGCCACGGCGCCACGCCGCACGAGTCCCCCTGGACCATCACCTTCGTCCTCGCCACGCTCGCGCTCGGCTCCTTCGTCACCCTGTTCCTGGGCATCCCCAAGGCCTGGAGCGGGGTCGAGCCCGTCCTGGAGCGCTGGCTCTCCCCCGCGCTCAGCGCCGAGGTGTCCTTCGTCGAGAAGCCGCACGAGCTGGAGCTCCTCTTCCAGGCCATCGGCGTCGGCATCGCCTTCGTCGGCTGGTTCGCGGCCCGCGCCCTCTTCAAGGACGCGCGCAGCGAGGTCCCCACGCGGTTCCGCGAGCGGTTCAGCGCCCTGTGGACCCTGGTCTACAACAAGTACTACGTGGACGAGCTCTACGCGGCCGTCATCCTCCGCCCCACCATCGGGATCGCGCGGCTCGCCTCCCGCTTCGACGGCACCGTCATCGACGGGCTGGTGAACCTCGCCGGCGCCATCGGCCGGTTCCTGGGCTGGATCGACGCCAAGATCGACCAGTACGTGGTGGACGGCGCGGTGAACGCGGTCGCCAGCGCCACCATCGGGTTCGGCCGCGCCATCCGGCACGTCCAGACGGGCCGCATCCAGACCTACCTCTACGGCGCGCTGGGCGGCGCGCTGGTGGTGGTCCTGCTCAACTTCCTCATCTCGTAGCGACCGGGAGAGACGCACATGTTCACGCAAGGAAACGTCCTCAGCTGGGCCACCTTCTTCCCGCTCCTCGGCGCGGCGGCCATCGTCCTGCTGGTGTCCCTCCGCGCCTTCGCGCCGCTCTCGAAGAAGCTGCTCGACGACGCCTCGCGGTGGATCGCGCTCGTCACCAGCGGCCTCTCGCTGGTCGCCGCCATCTACGCCTGGTCGTTCTTCGACCGCACCCAGACCGGCGTGCAGCTCACGCAGCACCTCGTCTGGATCAAGTCGTTCAACGTCGAGTACCTCGTCGGCGTGGACGGCATCTCCATCTCGATGGTGCTCCTTTCCGGCCTCATCTCCTTCGTCGCCACCATCGCCTCGATGCCGTGGTGGTCGGGGGCGAAGGCCGCCGAGATGGCCGGGATGGTCGAGGACGGCCACGACGACCCGCAACACCCCAAGCACTTCTCGGTGCGGATGGTGCCCGGCTACATGGCGCTGCTGCTGCTGCTGCAGACCGGCATGATGGGCACCTTCGTCGCCCTGGACATGTTCCTCTTCTACGTCTTCTGGGAGGTCATGCTCCTGCCGATGTACTTCCTCATCGGCATCTGGGGCGGGCCGCGCAAGGAGTACGCGGCCATCAAGTTCTTCCTCTACACCCTGGCCGGCTCGGTGCTGATGCTCCTGGCCATCATCGGCATCTACTACAACAGCCAGGGCTTCCGGCTGGTGGACGGCACCGTCACCCAGCACACCTTCAACCTCATCGAGCTGGCGCGGCAGGGCCAGGCGGGCGTGTTCAAGGGCGCGGCCCCGATCATGGGGTTCGCGTTCTCCAGGATCGCCTTCGTCTGCCTCTTCATCGGGTTCGCCATCAAGATCCCGATGTTCCCCTTCCACACCTGGTTGCCCGACGCGCACGTCGAGGCGCCGACCCCCGTCTCCGTGATCCTGGCCGGCGTGCTCCTGAAGATGGGGATCTACGGCATCCTGCGCTTCAACTACGCGCTCCTGCCGGACGCCACCGCCTGGGCGGCCGACGCCATCGCCGTCTTCGGCGTCATCAACATCGTCTACGCCGCCTTCGTCTGCCTCGGCCAGAAGGACCTGAAGAAGCTCATCGCCTACTCCTCCGTCTCGCACATGGGCTTCAGCCTGCTGGGCATGGCGGCCATGACGCCGGCGGCCATCTCCGGCGCGGTCCTGAACCTCTTCACCCACGGCATCATCAGCCCGATGCTCTTCCTCATCGTGGGCGTGATCTACGACCGCGCCCACCACCGCGAGATCGAGAAGTTCGGCGGCCTCGCCTCCGAGCTGCCGGAGTACACGGCGGTGATGGGGCTCGCCTTCTTCGCCTCGCTGGGCCTCCCGGGCCTGGCCGGCTTCATCTCCGAGTTCATGGTGTTCTCGGGCTCGTTCCCGGTCTTCACGACGTACACCATCATCTCCGCGACGAGCGTCATCATCACCGCCGCCTACTACCTCTGGGCGATCCACCGGATGTTCCTGGGCAAGCTCAACGTCGCCTACAAGGGCTACCCGGACCTCAACTGGCGCGAGCGGATGTCCCTCTACCCGCTCGGCGCGTTCGCGGTGATGCTCGGGTTCTACCCGCAGTTCATCCTCAACGCGATCAACGGCTCGCTCCACGCCCTGATCCAGAACATCCGGCCGCTGTAGCCGGGGGACCGCGCTCCGATGGATCTCCTCCTCCCGATGCTCCAGGAGAACCTGCGCTCCACCGGCTGGTTCGTCCCGGAGCTGGTGCTGACGGTCGGAACCCTGTTCCTGTTCGTCATCGACCTGTTCTGGAAGCAGAGCCCGACGCGGGTGCTGCGGCTCACGGTGGCCGCGCTGCTGGTGCTCGGCGTCACCGCGGTGGCGCTCGCCGGCCAGGGCACCGCCCCGCAGGCGCTCTTCAACAAGATGATCGCGAACGACGCGTTCGCGCTCTTCTTCAAGTGGCTCTTCGTCGCCGCCGCGGCGCTGACGGTGATCGTCGCGTCCCAGGGGAAGGACTTCCCCGCGTCGCGGGTGGGCGAGTTCTACGCGCTGCTCATGGCCATCGTGCTCGGCATGTTCCTCATGGCCAGCGCCACGGATCTCCTCATGATGTACCTCGCCATCGAGCTGGTCTCGATGGTGAGCTACGTCCTCGCCGGCTACCGCAAGGGCGACCGGCGCGCGGCGGAGGGCTCGCTCAAGTACGTCATCTATGGCGGCGTCGCCTCCGGCGTGATGCTGTTCGGGATGAGCTACCTCTACGGCCTGCTGGGCACCACCGACATCCTCGAGTTCGGCCGGCGCATCCAGACCCTGCAGGCGACGGGCCTGTCGCTCGCCGCGACGCGGCTCGCGCTGGTCCTCTCCATCGTCTTCGTCTCGGCGGGCTTCGGCTACAAGGTCGCGGCGGTGCCCTGGCACATGTGGTGCCCCGACGTGTACGAGGGCGCGCCCACCCCGTTCACCGCGTTCCTGTCGGTCGGCCCGAAGGCGGCCGGGTTCGCGCTGGCGGTCCGGTTCTTCCACAGCGCCCTGGCCGGGCCCAACGGCGCCGACGGCCTCGCCGCCATCGTGGGCAACGTCCCCTGGCCGGCGGTGGTCGGCGTCCTGGCCGCGGTCACGATGACGCTCGGCAACTTCACCGCGCTCGCGCAGACGAACCTGAAGCGCCTCCTCGCCTACTCCTCCATCGCGCACGCCGGCTACACGCTGATGGGCCTCTCGGCCGCGTCGGCGGCCGGGATGCAGGGCGTGATGATCTACATGGCGATCTACCTGGTGATGAACGTCGGGGCCTTCGTCGTCGTCATCCTGGTGGCCGAGGCGACGGGGTCCGAGTCGATCCTCGACTACAAGGGGCTGGCGAAGCGGCACCCGTTCGCCGCGGTGTCGTTCGCCATCTTCCTCTTCTCGCTCACCGGGATCCCGCCGTTCGCGGGGTTCATCGGCAAGTGGTACCTGTTCGTCGCCGTGTGGCAGCGGACCTACGGCGCGGGCGGCGGCTGGTACTTCACGCTGCTCGTCATCGCGGCCCTCAACACCGCGGTGTCGCTCTACTACTACGTGCGGATCATCCGGGCGATGTTCATCGACGCGCCCTACCGGCCCGATGCGCCGCCGATCGCGGGGGGAGTCGGGTACCAGGCGATCATCGGGGTCTGCGCCCTGCTGGTGCTCGCGTTCGGCGTGCGGCCGCAGCCCATGATCGACTGGGCGCTCGCGTCGCTGACGCTGTTCCGCGGGTAGGTGACGCTTCCGCCTCGTGGTCTCGACGGGCCCGGCCGGCGACGGTCGGGCCCGTGGTCTTTTCTGCGAGGCTCTCCCCGGGTTGGCCGGAGGTCCCGGGTGTCGGCTCCGCGGCCCGGCCCGTTCCCGCTGCGGCGCCCGCGGGCCCCGGGAGCGGAGCCCGCGGCCCGACCCGCCCCCGCTGCGGCGCGTCCTCGCGCGCGCACGGCGCCGTTGTCGCGCGCTCTGAACCGTTCCCGCTGGCGCGCTCTCCCTGGGCGCAGCGTCCCAACCTGCGTACCCTGGCGGCGCCTGCGGAACTCGCCCTCCGCTTCGGTCCGAGGCGCACTCGGCTCCGGGCTCAGGCAGTCCTCGGCGCCGCAGACGATGAACTCGTTCTCGCGCGCCGAGGACCGTCATGGTTCGCGCGCTCGCCTTGGACCCCCGCCTGGCGCGCTGCGGAATGCGCCTTCGCGGGAGCGGGCGGGCCGCTCCGCCTGCCGCTCCGGCGTGGCTCGCGCTCGCGGCTGCGAAGTTCGCGGCCGAGGGCCACCGTGCGAGGCCGGGCCCGTGATGTTCCCGGAGCGCCCCCGTGCTCCGAGGCGCCGTCCACGGCGCCGCCGTCCGGCTCCGGTCCGTCCGTCTTGAATTTGGCGGATGTTTGCAAGAACAGCGTGACCGCGCTGCGCGATGCTCCCCGGGGTCGGCCTTGATGCATCGGTGACACTTCGAGTGTCAGAGCTCGGTGACCCGGTAACAGGTCGTGCGGCGTCCGGCCGCCTGCTGTGCACCTTGACACATCGTGCGACCCGCGGGACAGATGCCCGATGCGTCAGCGATCATTTGCTACTCTCGCCGCCGCGTTGACCGTGCTCACCGTTCCCTCGGTCGCGCGCGCCGACGTCATCAACCCCGGGGCGATGGTCGCCGAGCATCTGTTCTCGATTTGGGGCGTAGCTGGAGCGTTCGTGCTCGGGTGGCCAGCCGTCCACATCGCCACAGGCAGGTCTTGGGCGCGGAGCATCTTGGCCACCCTCGTCGCGAAGCTGCCGTCGGCGCTTGCGGGACCGGTCTTGCTGTTCATCACCGGCGGGTTCGTCATCAGCTTCACGCCGCTCGGGCTCGCTGGTAACGTCACGGCGTCCGCGGCGATGTACGCCTTGGTGGACCTCGCTGCGCTGCGCCTCTTCTTCAAGAGCAAGCCGACAGCCCGCGGATTTGCGGCGCTGTTCGTGACGAACCTGGTCCTCGTCGCGACCGCGATGCTTTGGTTCGTTACGATGGAGCGGGAGTTGTGGCTCCGCATCCGAGCCGTCTACTGAAGCCGTCACCCCTGTCTCCGGTTGCACAGGGGCGTGGTCCTCCGATCGCGCACGGCATTCGCGGCAGGCGCGAACGGAGCGGCCCGACCGCGCCCGCGGAGGCGCATTCCGCAGCGCGCAAGCGTGCACCCGAGGCGAGCGCGCGAAGTGCGACGGTCCCTGGCGCGCGAGATGGAGCCGCTCGTCTGCGGCGCCGAGGACT
>Ga0335082_10004727_pt1 | contig 14876 bp, 12 predicted proteins | sample Lox_Sample_41_FD_206718 | JGI IMG/M metagenome (GOLD analysis project Ga0335082, IMG submission 206718) | Soil microbial communities from Loxahatchee National Wildlife Refuge, Florida, United States - Lox_Sample_4.1 | ecosystem: Environmental > Terrestrial > Soil > Wetlands | place: USA...
CGCTTCCCCTCGTATTGCGCCAGGATGCGCCGTGCCACGACCATCTTGTGCACTTCGTCCGGGCCGTCGTAGATGCGGGCGAAGCGGGCTTGGCGGTAGAACATCGACAACGGGTGATCTTCGGTGACGCCGGCGGCGCCGAAGACCTGGATGGCCTTGTCGACGACGCTGTGTAAAACCTTGGCGCCGAAGAATTTGATCAGCGAGATCTCTTCGCGCGCGCCCTGCTGGCCCTGTGTATCGATCTTCCACGCCGCGTGCAACGTCATCAGCCGCGCCGCCTGGATGTCGGCGCGCGCGTCGGCGATCCAGTCTTGAATGTTGGCCTTCCTTGCCAGCGTGCTGCCGAACATCTCGCGCTGCGTAGCGTACTCACACATCAGCTCGAAGGCGCGTTGCGCGACGCCGAGCCAGCGCATGCAGTGATGGATGCGCCCCGGTCCCAGCCGCTCCTGCGCGATGGCGAAGCCCATACCTTCGCCGCCGAGGCAGTTGGTCACCGGCACCCGGCAGTCCTCGTACCAGATCTCGGCGTGGTGGTTGTCGTGGTCGCCCATCACCGGGATGCCGCGCGCGATCTGGAAGCCGGGTGTATCGGTGGGCACGATGATCTGGCTGAAGCGCAAGTACGGGTTCTGCTGCTCCGGATTGGTCATCGCCATGACGATGGCGAACGACGAGCCGTGCGCGCCGCTGCTGAACCACTTGTGGCCATTGATCACGTAGTAGTCGCCATCGCGCTTCGCCGTGGCGCGCAGCAGGCGCGGATCGGAGCCCGCGACCTCCGGTTCGGTCATCGAGAAGGTGCTGCGGATGTCGCCGTTCACCAGCGGCTTGAGCCAGCGCTCCTTCTGTTCGTCGCTGCCGAAGCGCCACAGGATCTCGGCGTTGCCCGAGTCGGGGGCCTGCGAGCCGCACGCTACCGGGGCAATCGGGCTGCGGCCGAGGATCTCGTTGACGAACACGTAGTGCATGAACGGGATGCCCGCACCCCCGGCTTCCTTCGGCAAATGGAAGGCCCAGTAGCCGGCGGCCTTGGCCTTGGCCTGCACTGCCTTGATTGCCGGCGGGTACGCCGGCCCGCCAACTTCCATGGTCCAGCGCTCCGTCGAGCGCTCCATCGGGTAGATGTGCTCATCCATGAACTTGCGAATGTTGTTGCACAGCGCGTCGATCTCGGCGGGGATGGCGAAGTCCATTGGCGTCCTCCTTGCGGGTTCGACAATGGCGCCATGCGCTGCTTTCCGCAAGCTCTCTCCCTCCTGCGGCGTTGTGATAGTATCCCCTTCGCCATGTTCCGCGCGCTCGCAGCCGACCTGTGGGTGACCGAGCGGACGCAGCGTTTCCTCGGCATCGAGATGGGCACGCGTATGAGCGTCGTGCGCCTTGCCGGCGGCGGGCTTCTCATACACTCGCCCGTGCGGCTGGATGCCGAGACGCGTCGCGACCTCGATGCGCTGGGTCCGGTGCGCGCCGTCGTTGCACCGAACAAGTATCACCACCTCTATGTTGGCGACTACTTCGCCGCGTACCCCGAAGCGCAGATCCATGCGGCGCCTGGGCTGCCTGAGAAGCGGCGTGACCTGCGCTTCCATGGTGTTCTCACGGACGAGGCGCCGGCGCTGTGGGCCGGGCAGATCGATCAGCTCGTCTTCCGCGCGCTGGCCGTAATCAACGACGTCGTGTTCTACCACCGCGGCAGCCGCACGCTGATTGTCACCGACCTCGTCTTCAACATGCAGCACGCGCCGTCACTTCCGACGCGTCTGTTCTTCCGGCTCGACGACGCATACGGCAAGTTTGGGCCGAGTCGCTTATGGCGCCTGCTCATCCGCAACCGCGGCGCAGCACGCGTCGCCATCGAGCGTATGCTGGGCTGGGACTTCGATCGCGTCATCATGGCGCACGGCGATGTGCTGGAAACCGGCGGTCAGCAAGCGTTGCGTGACGGCTTCGTATGGCTGCGGAGGAAGTGACCGGTAACCAGGCTTTGCCCAAGAATCCCAGCCCGAGCCCGGTTGCGCCCAAGGTTACTGGCCGCTAGATTCATCGTGCGTCAAGGCGCCGGCATCGGCGCCTCGTTCTTTGAGGATCGGTGACCGAAGCTCGTCACTGTTCGCTCGTCTTTACTGCTATCGATTGTCGACTAATCAACGGTCGACTCTCCATGGGGGCGATCTGGGTTCGACGGGGGTAGGAACGCCGAGGTTGCGTGCACGGGATCCTGGGTACCGGCAAAAACCCCAGGGCTGCTTAAACGCAGACGAACCTCTAGCACTGGCTGCCTAAGGGCAACCACGTCTCACCGGCTCGAGCCTGTAGGGCTGGCTGAGGCGATGCAAATCAGGATAAGCGGCGGCGAACGCTCGGGCGCCGCCGACCAAAACTCACGAGCTGGTTGTCGGAGATCCTGTCCGTGGGAGCTCCGCCAACGAAAGCAAACCACGAGGCTACGCACGTAGACATCGCGGTAGACCGCTTCCGGACGGGGGTTCGATTCCCCCCGCCTCCATCCTTCGCTCGCGGAGCGCCAGCGACAAGAGCGAAGGATGCCCGCCGAAGCTTCAGCGAAGGAGGACTCCCATTGATCATGGGCTAACCCAAGCACAGATCCGAAGAAGTCAGCAGGCCGAGAAACCATCCGCCGGCACGCCCTTCGCTCCGCCGTCGGTATGAAGTACGTCTATCTCATCCGCAGCCTGGCCGCCCCTGGCCAGCGGTACGTCGGGGTCACTCACGTCCAGCGAACCATGCCGGGGAAAGTGCGGCGGATCGTGACCGGAGTGAATGAGGGGGGAGGGACGGTCGTTCGCATCGTGGACATTCCGCCGGAGCGGCGGCACGCCTTCGACCCGGAGAAGCTCCGGCAGCGCGGCTGTAAGACCACACCCGACCGATCGGCGAAGCATCCTGGCTTTCACGCCACCGACACGGTCGACTACGCGATCTGCCTCGAAGGTGAGATCTGGGCAATGCTCGACGATGCCGAGACGCTCATGCGGCCAGGCGATGTGCTGATTCAGCGCGGCACGTATCACGCGTGGTCAAAACGAAGTGATCGGAACGCGCGCATGCTCTTCGTCTTGATCGACGCGGAGCCGCTCGAAAACCACTGACACTCATCGAGCCGCTTGTTGTCGGCGCGCACCGCTTCGTTAGAGCGATCCAGATGGTTTTCCAGCCAGTGCGCGCTCGACGCGTCCGTTGACCAGGCTTGCGCGCCTGCGTCAGGCTGCGGGCCGCATCGGTCGGTCAGCCGTGATCCGTCACGCGTTGCTTGAAGGCGTCAAGGCTCTAGAAAGGCGACATGCTGGATAGCGCAATCGACAACCAGACGACGAAGGGAAACCGTAGAATTACAGATAACCCGTAGGGCGACAGCTTGTAGTGTCGAAGCCCCAAGAATCCTGCTAGGAGAACTACGCATCGTTCGGCCTTGTCCTGTCGATCCTCGCACCCACTTGGACAATGCCGCCCCTCTTGGAGCAGAAATGGCGCAGCAGGATGGGGCCGCCCTTTTCACGCGGGTTCCCGATGTTCTGCTCGTAGAGGTCCCGACGACATCACGCCCCGAGCCGTCGCGGTTGTCGTGAGGAACGCCGAGTAAACGAACCAGCTCCGCGGGGACCGCGAGGTAAAAATCCGAATCGTTCGGACAGACCGGAAGTCACGTCGATGAGCTGCAAATCCGGTATCTAGTAAACGACTATCCAGAAGCCATTGTCCGCGGGACTGCTGTGGTCCAGCGACCAGACGAACACCGCGAGGTCGTAGTCGTTGGCAAGCGTAGGCTGGGCACTAACGTAAAAGTTGTCAGACCCCGCGTAGTGCGGAGTCACCGCGAAGAATCGATTGGAGATCGGGAAGTCGAAGGTAATCTTGTAGTAGCCGGGTTCGCTTCTATCCCACGACACCGTGAAGCCGCAGTTGAGGGATGTATTATTGGGGTTGGTAAGGCCGTAGTATGCCGCACCGGTGACACCGCTGTAGCACTGTTGGATGCTGCCGAACTTATTCACATTCAACATCGCCTTGGCCCAGCCACCAAATGCGGGATCCTGCACGGCGTTGCCCTTGGCCTTCATGGCCGGCGCGCCGTTGTTGCCCTCGCCGGTCACGCCCACCGCGTCGCTGTAGTAGCCATAGCCGTAGACGCCACTGCCGTGGCTGGTGTTGCCAGACACTCCGGGTCCCGTGCCTGAAAAGCCAATCACGCCGGCACCGCTGGGCGATGAACCGTCGACACCTGCACCGCCGTTCTTCGACCGGCCGCGCAGGCCGGGCCCCCCGCCATTGTTGACGGCGCTGAAGAGGGCGTCGAGCGGATCGGCGGGCGTGCCCTCGAGTTGCGGCGAGGCGTCCGTGGTCAGGTTACGCGCCGACAGCGCGATGGGGGCCACGGTGATCGGCTGGCGCGGCGCCAGGGTCCAGGTGCCCTCCGTTTCGTCGCATTGCACGGTCGTCTCCAGCCAGCGCGGTCCGCCGTTAAAGGCATCGGCGCCGAAGTCCAGCACCACGGTGAACAAGCCGGCAGTGACGGGCATCGCCTTGAGGTCCTGGCCGGCGATCAGGTTGCCGCCGCTGGACGCATCAAACAGGTCGAACGTGAGATCACAAGCGCCCGTGAAAAGCTGGCCGTTGTGCTGCAATCGCCCCTGGTAGGTGAAGGCGCTCGTCGTCACGGCCAGCGGCACAGCCTGATCACGTGTCACCGACCGGTAGGCGCTGAAGACACGCACGGCCGTGCCCAAAACTATCAGATTCATTGCCACCATCGCCATCACGAGCATGCGGTTCATGGGTCTCTCTCTTACGCATCCTTGCAACACCGTCAATGTTTACCCATGCCCGGCTCCAATCGGCGCCATTGAAGAAGGGGCGGAAAGGCGGATAGAGAATGCTGGCATCACAGTGAGGTCATTGCCCAACTCGAACACCGAAGGTGACATGATTTCGTGCAAAACATCGCCGTCTGAAGATATGAGGCAGTCGATCTCGTGCTGTGTCTGGGCCTTCGTTTCAGCAGTCGTGTTCCTGCATCTGAGCGCAGCCAACGCGCAGAGCGGCGGACCTTTCGACCTCGATTGGAACACAATCGATAACGGCAGCGTGACTTCCGCCTCGGGCGGCCCATTCACGCTCAGCGGTACGGTCGGTCAACCGGATGCCGGGACCGCCGCCGACGGTCCTTTCACGCTCGACGGTGGCTTCTCGCCAGGCGTATCTTTCGCCGCAGCGGTGCAGACACCGACACCCGCAGCCGAGTGCGTGGGCGATTGCAAACACGATAGCGCGGTGACGATCGACGAGATCATCACCGGGGTCAACATTGCTCTTGAGAACCTGACCGTGAACGCCTGCCCCGCATTCGACGCGAATCGAGACGGTGCGGTGACGATCAACGAGATCATCACCGGCGTCAACAACGCGCTCAACGCCTGTCCCCGGAGCTGACCTGAACACACGCCCGCAGCAGTGCTGGCGAGCCGACGGGGCAATTCGACTCGTCAGCGCAGACCGGGCCGCCGCCTGTGCTCAGGGGAGATCGAGGGCTACATCGTTCCCGATTCGAATGCCATCTACTGGGAATGTCTGGCGTGTGGCGACAATGGACTGATCTCCAACTGGGAGAACACGATGTGGGACCTCCGCGAGGCCAGTGAGCACACGCGCCATTGACGCCGAGCATGGATCGCGCGCTCGCACGGTACGGCCGCCCCGAACACGCCGGCTCGCACAGACGCCGTTCGAATCGGTTCTGCGGATGCTGATTCCGCCGCCGACTTGTCCCTTTGTCCCTGTCCCCGAGGGCCCAGTGACGAGAAATCGTGGAATATGACGGTAACTCAGATCGCGGAAACCCTTGTGGGACTTACTTCTTCTTCCCGGGAGTGATCCCCCATCGGCGTTCGATTCCCCCCGCCTCCACTTCTTAAGTCCTTGATTTTCCTCACACTAGGCCCCCGAACACCCCCTTTGGGGCCTATTTTGGGGCCTATTTCGAGGGTCTGGGCCAGCAAACGCCCACGCCCACGCCGCAAACTCGGCATCCAGGTGCGGTAGTGCCGGAAGATCATCTGCTCGCTCGTCCCGCACACCTGGGCCACCCATCCGGGATCTTCACCGGCCGACAAGGCGAGGCTGATGAACGTGTCGCGGATGTTGTACTGGCCGCGCGCGCCCACCCCGATCTGCCGTAGGGTCGGATGCCACACCCGCTTCGCCAACCACTCCTGCGACAGCGGCCGCCCGCGCGAATCTGAGAACACGTACTGCCGGTGTCCGGTTGCCAGGCTCTCTCGACGCCGGCGTTCAAAGATCGTGAAGAGCATCGGATCGTAGCCGCACACGACCTCGCGCTCGCCCGTCTTCGGTGCGGCTTCCAGGCCGCCGTGCCGCGGCGAGCGTCCTTTGCGGATCTCGACCACTTGGCGGTGCCAAGACAGCGCGTCGAACTCGATGGCCATGATCTCGTTCGAGCGCCATCCCGTGTGGAACCACAGGTAGTACACATCCCACAGCATATCACCCGTGACGAATGCACCGTCCTGCAGATCGACACGCGCCGGAAGTGAAATCTTGGTCCCGTTGGGAAACCAAGCGCGGTAGTCAAAAGCGCCGGCCTTGATCTGCGCGTTGATGAGCGCGGCGCGGGTGTCCCAGTGCTTGCGGTTCGCCTCGGTGGCGGCGTCGGTGACATCGGACACCCCGCCAGGTGAACGTCAGATACAGCTTCCCGTGCTTTTCCGTGACCGCGCGGCAGTGAGGCGCTCTGCCAGAAGCAGCAGCACCCGCACTTCGTCGGCACTGGCGTGGTCAATGAGCTGCTTGAGCCGTTCGGTGGGCCTGCTGGTCATCGCGCTTTCACCGTGAAAGACGAGCCCAGCCGGGGCATATGCCCACCCCCAGAGGATTCCCCATGCCGATCAAGCCGATTGTCCGATACTTTCCATACGCGCGTACGCGTGGGAATTAACCGGAACATCGGCTTGATCGGCATGCTGATCCCTAGCAGCGTGTCGGACTTGGAACGCCGCAGCGACCAGCGGGAGCGGGCCCTAGAAATGACGCCGGCCGCAGGCCCCAGGGCTGTCGGACGTTCAGCGGTCATCACGACTCTGTTGGTCGTCGCGCAGCCGCACGCCGGCACGAAACTTCACCCCGCCGACCACGTCGCTGTGGATGCCAAGCCGGTCCAACTCCTGTGCGAACGCACGTTTGGAAAACGCATCTGCTTTGAGGTCCTCGACGTACGCGTTGTAGAGCAGCTTGAACGGTGTGCGCGCGTTCGCAGCGCGCTCACAGCACTCCTCGATCCATTGGCCAACCGCGTCCATCTCCTGCCGATAGGCGGCGGTGGCAGCGCTCACGATGCTGGGCGGCTTGAGGCCGTCGGTGTGCCACGCGAGGGCACCCTCGACAATCCAGGCGAGTATGCCGGGGAACTCATCGGTCAGTGTGGCCGCAAAGTCGGAGACGAGGTTGTCTTGGAGCGCTTCTTTAAGATTGACGACGAAGGGGATCAGGTGGATGCGTCTCCAAATCGCCGGGTCGGTGCCTGTGACGACAGGCCTGTGGTTACCCGCCAGCCAGAATTTGTGCGTTGCCTCGAACTCGAAGAAGTCCTGGCGCATGAAGCGCCCCTTGAGGCGGTCCCCGCCCGTCAGCCACTTGACTTTGACTTCCGCCAGCCGGCGGTCTTGTTCCGTTTCGATCGCACTTACGAGCCGGGCCCCGAGTAGGTCGGCGATCTCCGTCGGGTGCGCATCATGTTTGGTTGCCATCAGGAGTGAGGGCGCTGACGTGCGGGCGTACTCGCCGAGCACAGCGTGGATGATGGAGAGCAGCGTCGATTTACCGTTGGCGCCGGACCCCCAGCAGAAGAACAAGCATTGGTCCCGGACCAAGCCCGTCGCGCTGTAGCCGAACGCGCGCTGGATGAAGTCGATCAACTCCTGCTGCCCCTCGAAGATCAGCTGCAGGAACTCGTGAAACTGTGGACACTGTGCCGTGGGGTGGTAGGCGATCGGTGCCCGCTTGCTGATCAGGTCGGCCCGCCTGTGCGGTCGCAGTGTCCCGGTGCGGAGGTCGATGGTGCCGTTGGCGACATTCAGCAGCCAGGGATCTCGGTCGAAGGCGTCCGCTGGCAGTGCGACGCGCCTGTGCGTTGCGGCGAGCGTCAACATCGCCTGGAGCCGCGGCACCTTCCCGCTGGCCAAGAAGTGCTTGGCCAGCAGTTCGCGCTCTTCCGGTGAGCCTGCGACGCCGACCTCGGTCCACCAGTGAGAGATCGCGTCCTGTGCCCGGGCACAAATGGATTGCGTCGCGTCGCGACGCCAGCGGCCGTCGTCCCATTCGTGCCAGCCGCCGCCGTTGTGGGCGTGGCGTCGCCGGTAGCGCTCCATAGCGCTGTTCCAACTCGTAGCGGGTGTCACGTCCATCAATGCCGTGCTTGGTGTCAGCGTCGATGATCACGATGCGCGACGGCGCGAGCGCCACGCCGACGTCGGCGCCCGGCTGGGCGGTCCAGAGCCGCTCAATCACCGCCGGCTCGCGCGTGGCGTCCGCGACTCTGCCGAGGATGTAGCGACGCGTCGCATCCACTGGTACGACGTGCGCACGCCAGCGTCGCGCCAGGAATTGGGCGAGCTGGTTCGCTCGATCAGCGCGCGGTGCAGTTGGTTCCATCCGCCACCTCACCGCGTTGCTCCAGCCGTGCCACGTGCTCGCGGATCGCGTCGCGGCACAGCTCGCTGAGCCGCTGTTCCCGTGCGGCTGCCGCCCGGCGGGCTCGTTGCATGAGCGTCTCACTGAGACGCAAACCGACTACTCGTGCGTAACGGGGGTTGCCCATGCGTGCGACGGTAGCGCACGCACATGCGGAGTAGCTTACTTGCTCCGCAGCTCCTTTCGTGCGAGCGCTACGTAGTCACGGAACGCGTGGTAGGTGATTGCTGCGCTCCTTGCCGGTGCGGTCGTCCACCTCCACAAGTTTCTCGACGCGCTCACCGTGTGTGTTGTGCTCCCACGTCCGATAGATCAGGCCCTCCGTCTCACGCCGGTGTTCGTCAACGGGAAACGACGTGAACACCTGCCGAGCGGTGATTGTCGGGTTTTCCGTGACTTTGGCGAGCACGTGTTGCCAGATGCCGGAACGGCGCTTCGGTGCGCGACCGCCTTTTGACTGGCCCCCATGGTACGGTGCGACGGCAAGAACCGTCCGCGCGTCCATCAGCGCGCGGCCCGCGTCCTTGAGCAGCCCATGGTCGAGCCACAGGCGCCCCTGTCGTGTCAGTTCGAGCAACACGACGAACAGTCGCGCGCTCTCCGGAAGCGGTTTTCGCCCAGCGGTGGCTGTGTCGTAGACGCCCAAGTATCCCCCGGCGTACCCGACGCCGACGAGGTCGCGAGCCTCACGCACTGTGACGCCACGCACACGAAGCGCCTTGGCGGCTTGGCGTTCCACTTGCTCCAGTTCCTGGCGGAGCTGCGGCGGCGTCAACTCGGCTGCCGATGGGAGGCGTGCAACTTCGGCGTGCAGTTGAGCACGCGTCTGCGGATCAGCCAAAGCCCGGTCGATATTCGCTTCGAGTTCCCCAAAACCGCCATCCTGAGCGCCAGGACGTGGCGTCAGCCGGTCGAGCAGACTGCCGTCTTCGGTTGTCTGCCGCGGTGAAGGCTTTCGTCGTGTACCCACTCGACACCTCCGCAAGGCGCGCATGGGAGCAGACGCCGCGGCGAGCCCGGTACGGCTCCGGGTGTTCGCTCCGTGCCGTCTGATGATCCGCCACGAGCCCGTGCGTGCAACGCGACCGAGGCACCGCTGCGCTCGACCCGGCTGCGGCACATTCTTGTGGCCTCACTCGTACCGGAGTTCGAACACGTCGCACGCGCGATCCTTGTCCTTGATGAAGAAGAGCCGCAGCCCGCAGAACGTCTGTTCCTCGAGCCCGCGCTTCTTCATGTCCCGGTGCACACACTGGCCGCAGGTGAGGTCGTCGTCGTGGCTCTCGTAGACGTACGGAAAGGCCTCCGCGATCTGCTGCTGGTATGGGTTCAGCTTCGGCAGCACGGCTGCGATCGGATTCAAATCCAAGGCGATCCAGCCACGCCCTGGCTGTGCGGAGACCACGAGCGCCCCGGACGCGGCATTCACGACGACGTCGCGGCCGCCGGGCGGATGATCGACCGTGTCGCGGCCGACGCAGGAGGTGCGCCGTTCGAGACTCGTCAGCTGCGCAATGAGCCGCGGGTGGTCCAGGGGGGCGACGGTGCCACTGTTCACGAGCGGCAGTAACTCCAGGGTAGTAGTCGGACTTGCTCTTGTCCGCGGGCTCGTAGCTGATGCCGTGGTCGCGGAAGCGCTCGCGCGGCCACTCACCCGCGTAGCGGTCACCGGTCACCCTGCTGATCCCATAGGCGTTGAGCGTGACGACAAACTCGGCCACCACCTCCGACGGGTTGAACGGTGGACGCCGCTCCCGGACGCAATCAAGGACGGCGCGGTCGTTCTCGCGGTGGGCGATCGCCAGCGTCATGCTGTCCTGGCTGCCGCCGGACGGATCGACGAAGGCGACGTACTCCGCTGCGGACAGTCGGGCGAGCTCATGCCGTCCCTGCACGACCACGGCGTCGACGGCCTCGCGACTCACGAAGCTCTCGATGTCTCGGCGGAACTCCGCACCATACTCCGCTGCGGCCGCCGCTTCGTCGGCCTCGGCGATGATGTCGGGATCCACTGCCGGATTCATGCTGCGGGTGTCCCCCTGCCAGACCAGCACAACGCCATCCTGGCCGTTAGTGGCGGCGGTACGCCTCCCACAGGGCACCGCGGCGGGCGTAGGGTGAGGAGATGGCCACCAGCAAGGCACCGGGAACCGTCGCCATGCCGGGGCGCAGGCCGTTGAGGATCTCGATGTCCGGATTGGCGGAGCCATCGTCGTTCCGCCAAAAGGCGATCTCGTCGCACACGACACCGATCAGCGTGTAGCCGCGGGTGGAGCGGAAGCTGGCGGTGTGCACCTCGATGACGACGCGGTTGCTCAGCTCGATGGTTTCCCGAGTCTGGTTCACGACCAGCGCCTTCAGCATCGGGATGGCGTCCAAGAACCCGGTGATATAGCGCATCACCGTACGTGCCTGACGGCGGTCGGCCGCGATCACCGCGAGCGTCGCCGCCTCACCCGGCGCCAACACGGCGCGGTAGTCCCGAAAACAGGCGAGGAACACCGCCACCAACGCCGTAATGCGCGACTTGCCGCCGCGCCGGCCGACGATCACCCAGGCTTCACGGGCTGGCGCAGTCGGCGCGCTGGTCCGCCCCGTCTGCCGTGCATAGATGGCTGCGGCGTCTTCGCCCTCGAGCGGCAGCCCAAACAGGGCAGCGAGGAAGACTTCCCAGGCGCGCCAGCTTTTCCGCTGCTTGAACCACGGGCCAAACAGCGCAGGGTCGTGCATCGCGTCGAGAATGGTCACGGTCGGTTGGCTGTGCATTGGATCTCCTCACTCTTCCTTCCGGCCGATGCGCCGCTCCAGGTACTCACCGAGCGTCGGCCCCACCTTGGTCCGGCGCTGGAGCCCCAGATCGGACAGCAAACCGCGCAGGGTTGCTACGAGCGCCTGACGGTCGCGCACCACCGGCAGCACGCCGCGCGTGCGCTTGTTGATCAGCGTCGGTTGCGACAACAGCCAGCTGTCGATCGAATCGAGGATCAGCTTCGTCTTGACTGCCTCCTCGACCAACGCCAACTCTTGCGTGGTGACGTTCTCAATCCCGCCCAGATCGGGCCAACAGCTCGGTGCGCCCATGACCCGACCGACCGCGTTGGGTCGTCGGATCGGGGTTGTCGCTCTTCCCTTCCTGTTCGGACATCTCTGCCTCCTCACCTCACACGATCAGAGCGGTTTCGGCGGCCGCCGCATCACAATCAGGCGGACCGTCTCCGGCGCCCACTTCGCGCCCGTCCGTGTGGGCTTGCCCTCGGCATTGAGCTGGGCCGCAATCGCGGCAAACGAGAGCCGCGTACCACCCCGGGGTTTGCGTCGTAATCGATGGATATGTGCCACGATCTCGGCCTCACCGGGCCTGCTTCCGTAGGGTTTTCGGCCCTCGCACCGCCCCGTGGCGCGGCGTTTCCGCATGCGGGCGGCCTTCAACTTCGAGACGATGACCGCCTTCTCGAACTGGGCGATCGCGCCCAGGACCTGCCGGATCAGCACGCGCGTCGGGTCGCCGTCCTCGGCGGTCAGATCGGTCCCGCTGTCAGCGGCGATGGCGGACGCGTGCGATCAAGTCGGAGAGTCCGCCGCGCCCCTCGAGTTCCTTGGTGCCGCTGACGCCCTCATCGCGGAACTCCTCGACGAGTTCTAAGCCGGCGGCCTTGGCGTACCGCGCGATGGTTTCGCGCTGGCGTGGGACGTGCGCACCGTGATCGACTTCAAGACGGCCGCATCCGCCTACCAAGACCACGACGTGCAGCTCTCCGACCAGCTCACTGCCTACCAGCTCGCCGAGCCGGATGCTGAGCAGGTCGCCTTCTGCGTCTTCGTGAAGACCAAGGAGCCGCGGATCGACTGGTGCATCAGTGCACGGCAACCGGCGAATCTTGCCGAGTATCTTGCGAAGGCCGATGTCGTGGCACACGCCATTGCCGCCGGGCACTTCTACAAACGCCCCGGCAAGTGGTGCAGCTACTGCGATTACCTCCCCGTGTGTATTGGAGATCGACAAAAGATTCAGGAGACGCTGGTGCAGGTTGCACCTCGTTACTGATTCAAACGAGCCCGCTTCGGTTTCACCGGCGGGCTCTTTTCTTTGCTCACCTCTTCCGACATCGCCTCCGCAAACCGCCTGAGGTCGGGGAGATTGTCATAGCTGAGCTGGCAACTCGACACGACCTACCAGGTCGCTCGTCGTGGGCAAGCTACTGGCGCAAACCTAAAACCCGCACTCCGTTGTCGGTGAGCCAATACTCGCCGCTTCGGCCAAGCCGCGCGAGGATACCCTTCTCGACGAGGGAACGGGTTGCAGCAGCTCGCTCTTGCACCTCGAGGTTTTCGGCGGCCACCTGTCCAAATCTCAGGGTTGGCAAGTTCATCGAGCGGAAGCTGTTGAGCAGCGCGCGCTCTTGCGGAGTCAAATCCATAAGAAACAACCGGGAGCAGGAGGGACTTTTGTTGCGAAAGGTACGCAGCAGGGTGAATTCGCGACTGCCGCAACCAACGTCCCTCCTCCCTCTACGCATATAATCGATCCTTCTACATCGAACTCGGTTGCCTTCATAATCCTCGCAGAGCCCCCTGGGATGACGAGATACTAAGCCGGCTGATGCTCAGGGCGTAAGAGATCCAACACGATCTTCACCGGGGCGAACGTGCTGCTGGGCACCTCTACGAACACCGTCGTCCAGTGAGCCATCGCGCCGTTCCACAGCCCCGGACGCTCGAGGGCCTTCAAATCCCGCCCATTCATCGACTTGCGCGCGATGAACACAGCCTCTGAGTCCACGAAGCGGCGCAGGTCGAATTGGTCACCGCGGTGGTTGCGGACGCCGCACACGAGATCCACGGGGTTGAAGTGAGTAGCGGCCCTGAAGATCGCCTGCTGCTGGTGGAGCTCCGGATCCACCTGGGCTGACTCGACGATCTGCAGAGACACCGACCCGTCTCTGCCTCGTACCCAGAACGGCCCGCCGCCCGGCTCCCCGGTGTTGCGAACGACGCCGCAAACGCGCACGGGACGGTCGAGGGCCTCGGTCAACACGTGCCGCTGTTCCTCGACGCCGGACTGGTCGAATCGTGCCGGAACGCCGAGACAAAGACCCTCCCGCGCAAACCGCAGTCCCGCTTCAACGACCGCGGGCTCGGGTCGATCCTGCAGGCGCGCCAGATGGTCGAAGATGTTTCGCTGGATGATGACCAAGAGCCCAGCCAGGATTTTCTTCCATTTGAGTGTGTCGGTCCGCCGCCAATCCGGGACGACGTTGTCGATGTTCTTGACGAAGATGATGTCGCCTGCGAGCTCAGACAGGTTCTCGATCAGCGCGCCGTGGCCACCAGGCCGAAAGAGCAGCGTGCCCTGCGCAGTGCGGAACGGCCGGTCCTGGAGGTCGACGGCGAGCGTGTCGGTCGACGGCTTCTGCGTCGAGAAGCCGACCTCGAGACGGACATCGTAGCGCTGCTCGATGGTGTCGCGGACTTCTGCGAGCAGCTTGCGGAAGCGGTCCTCGTGTTCCGGCGAGACCGTGAAGTGCAGGCGGCACATGCCGCGCGCATCGCGAACAGTTCCCGCCGATTCAGCGAGGTGCTCTTCAAATGCCGTGCGGTTCCCTTCTGGATAGCGGTGGAACTGGAGGAGGCCCTTGGGCAGCGCACTGACATCCAGACCCTCGGGACTGAGGAGGGCGTCCAGGATCTTGCCGAAAACTCCTCGGCTCAAGAGCGCGGGCAGGTCACAGCCGCGCGCTGCCATTCCTGCTTGCAGGTCATCAAAGAATGCGAAGCGGTCGATGGCGTCCATGAATGTGAGGACGGCGCCGGCATTGGTGTCACCACGCGCGCGGCGTTGCAGGGCGTCTTCGCGGCTGAGGGTTCCAGCGCGATCGCGTTCCGCCAGCAACGCCTGAAACATCCGGGTGGCTGCGCCGGAGGCCGGAACGAATTTCATTAGTCGGCCCTGCTGCGACGCCTCGGCGTGCGCGGCGCTGGCCGCTTCAATCTCCGCGTCGGACAAGGCGCGGACGCCGTCGCCGATCGTGCCGGGCCGATCCAGTAGCTGGTACGGCGGCGACTTCTCGAAGAGACGAAGCTGGCGCTGAGACTCCTCGACGCTCAGCCCATGATTCCGGAATTCAGCCGTGTCGGCTGTGGTGAATCGC
>Ga0335082_10004728_pt1 | contig 14876 bp, 13 predicted proteins | sample Lox_Sample_41_FD_206718 | JGI IMG/M metagenome (GOLD analysis project Ga0335082, IMG submission 206718) | Soil microbial communities from Loxahatchee National Wildlife Refuge, Florida, United States - Lox_Sample_4.1 | ecosystem: Environmental > Terrestrial > Soil > Wetlands | place: USA...
TGGCGCTGTATAACGGCGAGAAGCTGATCGGAACCAGTTCGACGACGGCGGTGAGCAATTTCAATACCGGGCACCCGATTTTCCGCGCCATCGCCGAGCTGGCGCGGCTGCGGGCGGACCATGCGGCGCTCAGGCGCGGCCGGCAGATCGTGCGCAATTACTGGGACCGGCCCGGCCTGTTTGCGGTCTCCCGCATCGATCCCGACACCGGCCGCGAGATCGTGATCGCCTTCAACACCTCCACCGCGCCGCTCGACGTCGAGGTCGAAGTCGACGCCGGCTCGCAGCATTTCGCCTCGCTGCACGGGGTCTGCGCGCCGGCGGCGGACGCGCCGGGCAGCTATCGCGTGCGGCTCGCCGCCCTCGATTACGCCGTCTGCGCCGCGCGGGAGTAGGGCGCATGGCGAACGGGATGATCCACAGCGAATGGTCGGTGATCGAGGAAGGGTTCGATCCTTCCCGCCAGAAGGCCTGCGAGAGCATCTTCAGCCTCGGCAACGGCCACATGGGCCAGCGCGCCAATTTCGAGGAAGGCTATTCGGGCGAAACGCTGCAGGGCAGTTATGTCGCCGGCATCTACTATCCCGACAAGACGCGCGTCGGCTGGTGGAAGAACGGCTATCCCGAATATTTCGCCAAGGTGCTCAACTCGCCCAACTGGATCGGCATCGGCGTCGAGGTGAACGGGGCGCCGCTCGACCTCGCCAAATGCCCGGCCGAAGGCTTCCGCCGCGTGCTCGACATGAAGGAAGGCACGTTGTCGCGCAGCTTCGTGGCCGCGATGCCGGACGGCAAGCGGGTGCGCGTCCACGCGGTGCGCTTTCTCAGCATGGCCGATCCGGAGATCGGCGTCGTCCGCTACGAGGTGGCCGCGCTCGACGCGGTGCGCCTCAAGCTCACGGCCTTCATCGACGGCGACGTGCGCAACGAGGACGCCAACTACAACGAGGTGTTCTGGAACATCCTCGAAACGGATTGCGGCCCGGGCCGCGGCTTCCTGCTGGCCCGGACGCGCAAGCTCGATTTCCGCGTCGGCTTCGCCATGAAGCTCGATTGCGAGATCGACGGCGCGCCGGCGGCGGTCGCGCCGGCCTGCCGGCAGACGCCCAGCCTCGCCGCCAACGTCTACGAATTGGAACTGGCCAAGGGCGGCGTCGTCGCGCTGTACAAATACGTGGCGGTGGCGACCTCCGAGGACCACGACAAGGACGATTTGAAGACCAAGGCCGGCGCGCTGGCGGCGGCGGCGCACGCCGCGGGGTTCGCGGCGCTGCTCGAAGCCCACCGGGCCAAATGGGCCGACATCTGGAGCCATTCGGACATCGTGGTGGAAGGCGACGTCGAGGCGCAGCAGGGCATCCGCTTCAACATCTTCCACCTCAACCAGACCTATACCGGCGCCGACCAGCGGCTCAACATCGGCCCCAAGGGCTTCACCGGCGAGAAGTACGGCGGCGGCACCTATTGGGATACCGAGGCGTTCTGCATCCCGTTCTTCGTCTCCACCGCGCCGAGCCGGGTGACGCGCAACCTCTTGGTCTACCGCTACAAGCACCTCGCCAAGGCGATCGAGAACGCCGCCAAGCTGGGTTTTGCGGGCGGCGCCGCGCTCTATCCCATGGTGACGATGAACGGCGAGGAGTGCCACAACGAGTGGGAGATCACCTTCGAGGAGATCCACCGCAACGGCGCCATCGCGTTCGCCATCTACAACTACATCCGCCACACCGGCGACGAGGCCTATCTCGCCGATTGCGGGCTGGAAGTCCTCATCGGCATCGCCCGCTTCTGGAGCCAGCGCGCCACCTTCTCGGCCGAGCGCGGCAAGTTCGTCATCCTCGGCGTCACCGGTCCCAACGAATACGAGAACAACGTCAACAACAACTGGTACACCAACACCGTCGCCTGCTGGTGCCTGGACTACGCCCGCGAGGCGCTCGCCACGGTCGAACGCCGGTGGCCGCAGCGCTACGCCGAGATCGTGGCCGCCAGCGGACTTGACGTTGCGGTCGAAACCGCGTGCTGGGCCCAGATCGGGGCCGGCATGTATTTCCCTTACGATCCCAGGCTCGACCTCTTCCTCCAGCAGGACGGCTGGCTCGACAAGGAGCGGATCGTCGCCGCCGACCTCGACCCGTCGGAGCGCCCGATCAACCAGCATTGGAGCTGGGACCGCATCCTGCGCTCGCCCTTCATCAAGCAGGCCGACGTGCTCCAGGGCATCTACCTGTTCGAGGAGAAATACGACACCGCGGTCATCGCGCGGCATTTCGACTACTACGAGGCGCGCACCGTGCACGAGTCCTCGCTGTCGCCCTGCATCCACGCGGTGCTGGCGGCTCGCCTCGGCAAGATGGAGAAGGCCTACGAGCTTTACCTGCGCACCTCCCGCCTCGATCTCGACGACTACAACCACGAGGTGGAAGAGGGCCTGCACATCACCAGCATGGCCGGAAGCTGGCTGGCGATCGTCGAAGGCTTCGGCGGCAAGCGGGTACGCGACGGCAAGCTGTTCCTCAATCCGCTGATTCACCCCAAATGGCGCCGCTATGCCTTCCGCATCCTGTTCAAGGACCATCCGGTGGAAGTCGCCGTCGTCAAGGACCGGGTGGACATCCTCTACACCGGCCCGGAGCGGATCGTCATCAACGTCTACGGCGAGGATTACCGGTTGGCTCCCGGCGAGCGGTTGACCGTCGGGCGCCAGGCGCCGAAGGCGGAGGGCCGCCGTTCGCTGGCGGGCGGCCGGTCGCGGTCGCTTCTCGGCAAGGGCTGACGCCGTGAGGGGGCTCCTGCTGCTGGCGGGGCTGTTGGCGCTCGGAACGGCGGCGCACGCTGCGGGCACCTTCGTGGAATTGAAGGCGGTGCCGTCCGCCTTCATCCCGCCGGTCGACGTCACGGTCTGGCTGCCGCCGGGCTACCAGCGCGGCGAAGGGCGCTACGCCGTGCTCTACATGCAGGACGGCCAGAACCTGTTCGATCCGGCCAAGGCCTTCGGCGGCCGCCCGTGGGGCGCGGACGAAGCGGTCGCGCGGCTGCCGGGGAATGGGAAGCTCCGCCCGGCGATCGTCGTCGGCATCGCCAATCTGGGCGCCGATCGGCCCCGCCAATACATGCCCCAGGGCGTTTTCGACCGCCTGCCGCCCGCGCTGCGGCGGAAGCTGGAAGCCGCCTATGGCGGCAAGCCGCCCTTCTCGGATGCCTATCTGCGCTTCCTGGCGACCGAGCTGAAGCCGATGATCGACCGCACCTACCGCACCGATCCCGGGCGCGAGGCGACCTTCGTCATGGGTTCGAGCATGGGCGGGCTGATCTCGCTTTACGCGCTCGTGGAATACCCCGACGTATTCGGCGGGGCGGCGTGTCTGTCGACCCATTGGCCGTTGTTCATCCCGCCGGACGGCGCGCCGCCGGCGTTCGAGCCGCAGGTTGCCGAGGCATTCGAGGATTATCTGGCGTCGAAACTGCCGCCGCCGACGGGCCGCCGCCTGTGGTTCGACCGCGGAACGCTGACGCTTGACGCCGCCTACGGCCCCTATCAGGAGCGGATCGACGCGCTGCTGGCATCGCGCGGCTGGCGGCGCGGCATCGATTTCGTAAGCAGGGTTTACGTTGGCGCAAGGCACGACGAGGGGTCCTGGCGTGCGCGCCTTGCGGACCCGCTGACCTTCCTTTTGTCGAGGGATTCGGGAGGGACGGGGCCGCGGGACAACGGCGGGGGGGGGACCATTCGGTACCGGGCGACCGCGAGTGAGTTTCGCTACGTCAGCGCTGGTTGGGGCCGGCCATGCAGGGCGGGCCGCTGGCGGCCAACGCCGCATGTGGCATACTGCGTACGGGACGGGGACCGATGAACAACCCAGGCGACGAAAAGCTGCACCCTCACGAGCGGGCGACGTCGTTCGACATCGCCTACCGGGCCGGCGTGTCGCAGTCGACCGTGTCGCGCGCCCTGCGCGGCGATCCCAACGTCAACGAGGAGACCCGCAAGCGCATCGAGGCCATCGCCCGCGAGCTGCACTACAAGGTGGACAAGAACGCCTCCAGCCTGCGCCGCCAGCATTCCAACACCATCGCCGTCCTGTTTTTCGAGGACCCCACGCCCGATCCGTCGCTGATCAATCCCTTCTTCCTGTCGATGCTGGGCTCGATCACGCGGGCCTGCGCCCGCCGCGGCTACGACCTGATGATCTCCTTCCAGAAATTCGCCCAGGACTGGAACGAGAGCTACGAGGACAGCGGCAAGGCCGACGGACTGATCCTGCTCGGTTACGGCGACTATCTCGCCTATCTCGAGCGGCTCGAGCATCTGGTGAGCCAGGGCACGCGGTTCGTGCGCTGGGGCGCGGTCGAGGAAGGCCAGCCGGGGCTGTCGATCGGCAGCGACAACGTCCGCGGCGGGCGCGACGCCGCCGCCCATCTGATCGGGCTCGGCCGGCGGCGGATCGCCTTCCTCGGCGACTGCTCCAACCACTATCCGGAATTCTTGCAGCGCTATCACGGCTATGCCGAGGCGCTGCGCGACGCCGGACTCGAGGCGCCGGCCGCCCTGCAGGTGAACGCCTTCTCCACCGAGCAATCCGGCGCCGCCGCGGCGCGCGAGCTGATCGCCCGCGGCGAGAGCTTCGATGCCATCGTCGCGGCCAGCGACCTCATCGCCATCGGCGCCCTGCGGGCGCTTCAGGAAAGCGGCATCGAGGTGCCGCGCGACGTCTCGCTGGTCGGCTTCGACGACATCGCCGCCGCGGGGCAGGTCAATCCGCCGCTCACCACCGTGGCGCAGGACACCTGGCTGGCCGGCGAGAAGCTGGTCGATACGCTGCTGCATCTCGTCGAAGGCCAGCCGGCCGAAAGCATCGTGCTGCCGACGCGCCTCGTGGTGCGGCGGTCCTGCGGCGCCAAGGCTTCCTGATTACTTCCCGGCGGACTTGGGCAGCCTCAGCACCAGCAGTCCGGAGACTAGGAAGCTGGCGCCGCCGATCGCCAGGGCGAGCATCGGCGCGGTGTGGAACACGTCCTGCATGAAGGCAAAGTTGCGGAACGACACCTTCAGGATGAAGCCGAGCACGCTGGCGGCCACCAGCTGGGGGATCACGATGAAGAAGTTGAAGATCCCCATGTACACGCCCATGGTCTTGGCCGGCACGCTGTCGGAGACGATGGCGTAAGGCAGCGACAGGATCGAGGCCCAGGCGAAGCCGACGCCCAGCATCGAAACCAGCAGCCAGTTGGGGTCCTTGACGAGCAGGAACGACAGCAGCCCCGCGCCGCCCAGCCAGACGTTGACGAGATGGGTCCAGCGCAAGCCGACGGCGCGCGCCACCAGCGGCACCACCATCGAGGCCAGCGCGGCGAAGCCGTTGTAGGCCGCGAACAGCACGCCCACCCAGTTGGCGCCCCGGTTGTAGGCCTCGGAGGCGGCGTCGCTCGATCCGAAAAACACCTCGGCGACCGCCGAGGTCGTGTAGATCCACATCGAGAACAGCGCCAGCCAGGAGAAGAACTGCACCGGCGCCAGCCGCCGCATGGCGTCCGGCATGGTCTCGATGTTGACCATGATGGTGCCGAACAGGCCTTTCGGCTCGCCCTTGCGCTGGACGAGCAGCGCCACGCCCCAGGCCAGCGCGCCGGCGCCGACGAGATAGAGCTGCTTGTCGAGCGCCCAGTGGTAGACGGCGAACAGGCCCGCGGCGCCGATCAGCGCCCAGACGGCGCCTTGGATGCGCCTGGGCTTGCCCGGGGCGGGCAGCGCCGGCGCCGCCTCGTCGAACGATTCGAGCTGGTCGGGCGGATATTCGCGGCTGGAAACCACCGTCCACAGCACGGCGAGGAACAGAACGCAGGCGCCGAGGAAGAAGGAATAGCGCACGGTATCGGGAACCACGCCTTCGGGCGCGGTGTTGCTGACGCCGAGCTGGGCGAACACCCAGGGCAGGGCGCTGGCGACGACAGCGCCCACGCCGATGAAGAAGCTCTGCATGGCATAGCCCGCCGGCCGCTGGGCGAGCGGCAGCTGATCGCCGACCAAGGCGCGGAACGGCTGCATCGAGGTGTTGATCGAGGCATCGAGCATCCACAGCATCACGGCGGCGACCCACAAAACGGGCGACATCGGCATGATGACCAGCGCCCCCGCCGACAGCAGCGCGCCGACGAGCAGGTAGGGCCGGCGGCGTCCCAGCTTGGTCCAGGTGCGGTCCGACAGGTAGCCCACCAGCGGCTGGACCAGGAGCCCGGTCAAGGGCGCGGCGATCCACAAGGCCGGGATGTCGTCGAACTTGGCGCCCAGGGTCTCGAAGATGCGCGTGGCGTTGGCGTTCTGCAGGCCCAGCCCGAACTGCAGGCCCATGAAGCCGAAGCAGATGTTCCAGACGGTGAAGAAGCTGACCCGCGGCTTGGCGCGCGATTCCTGGCGCGGGCCGGGTCCGGCTGGCGTCGCTGTCATGGCGGTTCCGTGGGCCCGAAGCGGGCCGTTCCCTTCCCGGAAACGATGCTACAGGCCGCCGCCGCGGCCGGGCAATCGAATGCATACGTATGCGGCGGCTATTCGTGCCGCAGGGCCTCGATGGGATCGAGCCGGGCGGCGCGGCGGGCGGGGAAGAAGCCGAAGGCGACGCCGACCGCCGCCGAGAACAGGACGGCGATCACCACGATCCCCGGCTGGAAGATGAACGGCAGCTCGAGCGCCGCGGCGCCGGCGGCGGCGCCCGCCAGTCCCAGCCCGATGCCGACCATGCCGCCCAGCGCCGAAAGCACCACCGCCTCGATCAGGAACTGGAGCAGCACGTCCTTCTCGCGCGCCCCGATGGCGAGCCGGATGCCGATCTCGCGGGTGCGTTCGGTGACCGACACCAGCATCACGTTCATGATGCCGATGCCGCCGACCAGCAGGCTGACGGCGGCGATGGCGGCGAGGAAGGCGGTCAGGACGCCGGTGATGTTGGTGAGGATGTTGCCGATCTCGCGCAGATCCTGGACGTCGAAATTGTTCTGCTGGTTGCCGGTGATGTGGCGCCGCACGCGCATCACCTTGGTGATCTCCTCCTTGGCGTGGGGGATGCCGGCCTCGTTCTGCACCGCCACCATGATGTAGTAGACGTCGTTGTTGCCGATCAGCCGGCGCTGCACGGCGCGGATCGGCATGATGACGTAGTCGTCCTGGTCCTGGCCGAAGGTGTTGCGTCCTTTGGATTCCAACAGGCCGGTTACCTCGCAGGTGATCTTGTTGAGGCGGATGCGCTGGCCGACCGGATCCTGGCCGCCGAACAGCTCGCGCCGCACGGTTTCGCCGATGACGCAGACCGACTTGCCGCTGGCGTCCTCCGCCTCGTTGAACGGGCGGCCCGACACGATCTTCCAGTTGCGGGCCGCGAAGAATTCGGTGGCCGCGCCGGTGACGGTGGTGCTGTGGTTGCGGTTGCCGAGGATGGCCGAGGCGCTGGTCTGGTCCGCGGGCACGACATGCGAAAGGCTGATCACCTCGCGCCGCAGCGCGTCGGCGTCGCCGATCTGGAAGTTCGGCGCGATCGTCGGCGGGCCGCCGTTGCGGCGCTGTCCGGGCGTGACGAACAGCAGGTTGTTGCCGATCGAGGAGATGGTGTTGGTGACGGAGGCCGTGGCGCCGTTGCCCAGCGTCACCATGGCGATCACCGCGCCGACCCCGATGACGATGCCGAGCGTGGTGAGCATCGCCCGCATGAGATTGTTGCGGATCTCGCGCAGCGCCAGGATCAACGCGTTGCCGATCATCCGAAGCCTCCGCTGTCGGAGGCGATGCGTCCGTCCTTGAAGCGTACCTGGCGTCTGGCATAGGCGGCCACGTCGCTTTCGTGGGTGACCAGCACGATGGTGATGCCCTGTTGGTCGTTGAGGCGGCGGAACAGCGACATGATCTCGTGGCTGGTCGTCGAATCGAGGTTGCCGGTCGGCTCGTCGGCGAACACCACCGCCGGCTCGCTGACCAATGCCCGGCCGATGGCGACGCGCTGTTGCTGGCCGCCGGAAAGCTGCGCCGCCGTATGCTTGCCGCGGTCGGCCAGCCCCACTTGTTCGAGGGCGGTGCGCGCCCGCTTGTGGCGCTGGCGGCGCGACATGCCGCGGTAGATCAGCGGCAGCTCGAGATTCTCCATCGCCGTCGTGCGCTTGAGGAGGTTGAAGCCCTGGAACACGAAGCCGATGTAGTAGCGCCGCAGCAGGGCCCGTTCGTTGCGCGACAGGGTGCCCACGTCGATGCCGCGGAAATAGTAGTTTCCCACCGTCGGGGTATCGAGGCAGCCCAGGATGTTCATGGCCGTCGACTTGCCCGAGCCCGAAGGGCCCATCACGGCGACGAACTCGTGCTCGCGGATGGTAAGGTCGATCCCCGCCAGCGCGGCCACCGCCGCCTCGCCCTCGCCGTAGACCTTTACGACGTCGCGAAGCTCGATCAGGGGTTCGCTCATGGCGTTCCCGGAATCTTGGAGTCGGTTACCACCTTGTCGCCGGGCTTGAGGTCGCCGCGGATCACTTGGGTGAGGTGGCCGTCGGTGCCGCCCAGCTTGAGGTCGTGCGGCTTCAGCTTGCCGCCTGCCAGAGTCCAGACCCGTCCCAGGCCCGCACCGGTGGGACCGGCCTCGGCGCCCTTGGTCGCGTCGGCCGGCGGCACGAAGCGCAGCGCCGCGTTGGGAACCAGGGTGGCGCCGGGCAGGATGCCGGTGATGATCTCGGCCGTCGCGGTCATTCCGGGCTTGAGCAGAAGTTGGGAATTGTCGACCAGCAGCACGCCTTTGTAGGTCACCACGTTCTGGACGGTCTGGGAGGCGTTGTGGACGATGATCAGCTTGGCCGCGAACGTCTTGTCGGGGTAGGCGCCCACCGTGAACCGGGCGGCCTGGCCGGCGCGCACCGTACCCACATCGGCTTCGTCGATGTCGACGTCGAGCTCCATCTGCTTGAGGTCGCTCGCCAGCGTGAAGATCACCGGCGTGTTGAAGGCCGCCTGCACCGTCTGGCCGCGCGACACCTTGCGGTCGAGCACCACGCCGTCGATCGGCGCGTAGATCGTCGCTTTGGTCAGCAGGGTTTCGTTTTGCTGCACCTGGGCGGCCGCCTGGTCGACGCCCGCCTTGGCGCGCAGGTAGTCGGCCCTCGCGGTGTCGAACTGCTGCTGCGACAGGGCCCGGTCGGCGAGCAGCGCCTGGTCGCGCTTGAAGGTGGCTCCGGCCTGGACCAGCGTCGCCTGGCTCTGCTCGAGCGTCGCGCGCGCCTGGCCGAGCTGGGCCAAGATCTGGTCGGTGTTGATCTGGGCGATCTTCTCGCCCTTGGTCACGTGGTCGTTGTAGTCGACGAAGAGATCGTCGATGCGGCCCGAGACTTCGGCGCCGACGTCCACCTGGACGCGCGGCGCCAGCGTCCCCGTGGCACTGACGGTGAGGGTGAGCGCACCGTGGGTCACGGGCTGGGTGACGTACACCGGCGCGGGACGGCCGCGGAAGATGAACCAGCCCACGATCAGCACGGCCGCGACGCCGAGGCCGATCCATATCCACTTGCGGTACCGCCGCTTGCTGGGCGCACCGGAACGCAGGCCGAGCCGCTCGACGATGTCGTCGGAGGACATCGAACCCTGCACCTGATCGTTCACGACATCCCCCTCCGGAAGTCCTTACCTGGAAGAGATAGGAACTCCCTGACGAACTTTAAGGGCAAAGCCGCCCTTTTTACGACGCCCTTGATGACCGGATTGTTGCCGGATTGTGCCCGGCGGGCGGTGGCGCCCGAAGATCGCCGCCGGACCGCGGGATTCACGGTTCGTTAATCGACTGCGAACGGAACCGGCGCCGGATTCGCCCTATTTCGAGTATGGCAATTATGTCGCACCGCCGTCGCGACGCGAACGGGCGATGCGCCCGCCCGATCCCGATCGGCATCACAGCGGATAGCTCGCCAGCAACAGGCTGGTTTCCGAACCCGAGATGCCGTTGATCTGCCGGATGCGGTGAAGCGCGCGATCGAACGCCTCAAGACTGTCGGTGTTGAGTTCCAACACCAGGTCCCAGCGGCCGTTGGTGGTGTGAACGGCGGCGATCTCCGGATTGCCGCGCAGTTGCTTGAGGATCCTGTCGGAGCGCTCGCCTTCCACTTCGGCCATCATGATGGCGCGGATGCGCGGCGGCTCCGCCTCCTGGCGGACGCGCACGGTGAAGCCCTGGATGGTGCCGCGTTCCAGCATCCGGTTGATGCGGTTCTGCACGGTGCCGCGCGAGACGCCAAGCGACTTGGCGAGCGTCGCCACGGGCAGCCGCGCGTTGACCCTGAGGAGCGCCAGAAGCCGGCGGTCGGTGTCGTCCATGTCCGTTCTGCCATTTCGCCAATCAACTATGTCATTATGACAGAAGTTAGCGCAATCTCAAGCACCGTGCTGTCTATCTGTTAACATGCATCCGGCGCACTCTTTCCCGGCTTTCGGTTTCGGATTTGAGCCATGCGCACCCAACCCACGCTTCTGATGGTCGATCCCTCGCATTTCGAGGTCTCCTACGTGATCAATCCCTGGATGCGGCCGGGGGCGTGGCACCAAGACCCGCAGGGCCATCGCCGGGCGGCGCTCGAAGCCTCCGCCGCGCTGCACGAGGCGCTGGCGGCGGCCGGTGCGCGGGTGCTGATGCTCCAGGGCGCGCCGGGCCTGCCCGACATGGTGTTCCCGGCGAATGCCGCCGTGGTGCTCGACCGCCGCGCCATCGTGGCGCGCTTCCGCTTTCCCGAGCGGCGGTGCGAGGAGCCGCTGTTCCTCGACTCGTTCCATGCGCTGAAGGCGCGCGGCCTGCTCGATGTCGTCGAGCAGTTCCCGGAAGGTTGCTTCCAGGAAGGCGCCGGCGACTGCATCTGGGACGACACGCGCCAGCATTTCTGGGCGGGATACGGCCAGCGCTCGGTGAAGGATGCCGTCGCCGTGATGCGCGACTTCTTCGGCGTGCCGCTGGTGCCGCTCGAACTGGTCTCGCCGCGCTTCTACCATCTCGACACCTGCTTCCTGGCGCTGTCGGGCGGCGAGGTCGTCTATTACCCGCCGGCCTTCTCGGATGAGGGCAAGGCCGCCATCCGCGCCCGCGTGCCCGAGGATTTCCTGATCGACGCCAGCGACGAGGACGCCGCCGGCTTCTGCGTCAACGCGGTGAATTTCGGGCGCGAGATCGTGATGGCGCGGCCGCAGGACGGTTTGCGCGCCCGCCTGGCCGAGCGCGGCTACCGCGTCACCGGGGTCGATCTCGATCCCTTCATCCTGTCGGGGGGCGGGGCCTATTGCATGACGCTCAGGCTCGACCGCCAGCGGGCGGCCGAGCTGGCGCGGGCGGCCGAGCTGGCGCGGGCAGCCGCGCAGTAGCTTATCCCTGGGAGGATAAGATGGACCTGGTGAGAACGGCCCCGCCGGCGGGACAAATTCCGCATTCCACCGCCGAATTCATCGCGCTCGAGGAGCGCTACGGCGCCTCGAACTACCAGCCGCTCGACGTGGTCCTGACCCGCGGGCAGGGCGTCTATGTGTGGGACGTGGAGGGCCGGCGCTATCTCGATTGCCTGTCGTCCTACTCGGCGGTCAACCAGGGCCATTGCCATCCCAAGATCATGGCGGCGATGCAGGAGCAGGCGGCGCGCCTCACCATCGCCTCGCGCGCCTTCCGCAACGACCAGCTCGCCCTGTTCTACGCCGAGCTTTGCGCCCTCACCAACTCCCACAAGGTGCTGCCGATGAACTCGGGCGCCGAGGCGGTGGAAACCGCGCTCAAGGTGGCGCGCAAATGGGGCTACGAGGCCAAGGGCATTTCCGAAGGCCGGGCCGAGGTCATCGTGGCCAGCCACAATTTCCACGGCCGCACGCTGGCCATCGTCGGTTTCTCGACCGATCCCGGCTCGCGCCACGGCTTCGGGCCGTTCGCGCCGGGCTTCAAGGTGGTGCCGTTCGGCGACGCCGAGGCGCTCGAGCGCGCCATCACGGCGAACACCGCGGCCTTTCTGGTCGAACCGATCCAGGGCGAGGCGGGGGTCATCGTTCCGCCGCCCGGCTATCTGAAGCAGGCGCGCGAGCTGTGCACGCGGCACCGCGTCATCCTGATCCTCGACGAGATCCAGACCGGGCTGGGGCGCACCGGCAAGCTTCTGGCAGAGGAGCACGAGGGCATCGAGGCCGACCTGACGCTGATCGGCAAGGCGCTGTCGGGCGGCTTCTATCCGGTCTCGGCGGTGCTTTCGAACAGGGAGGTGATGGACGTGCTGCACCCCGGCGAGCACGGCTCGACCTTCGGCGGCAATCCGCTGGCCTGCGCCGTGGCCCGCGCCGCCATCCGCGTGCTGGTCGAGGAGGGCATGATCGACAATGCCGCCCGCATAGGCGACTACCTGCTGGCCCGGCTGCGCGCCATCGACAGCCCGCTCGTCAGGGAGGTGCGCGGCCGCGGCCTGATGGTAGCGGTCGAGTTGCATCCCGAGGCGGGCGGCGCCCGCCGGTTCTGCGAGGAGCTGATGCGCCGCGGCATCCTGTGCAAGGAGACCCACGGCCACACGCTGCGCATCATGCCGCCGCTGGTCGTCACCCGCGAGCAGATCGACGAGGCGCTGGTCGAGTTCCGCGCCGTGCTCGGCGTTAACGATCGTCCATTTTGATTTTGAGCACTGACAATCCGGCCGAAGCGTGCCTACATATGCTCCGATGCTCCCAACGGGAGGCGGACATGTCGATCGTCGGCGGTCTGGTGGATGCCCACCACGAAACGGAATTGAGCCCGTCCACGCGGCTCATCAAGAGTACTTGGCTCGCCCGGCATCTCTGGACGATTCTGGTGGTCGGCTTCGCGGCGGCGATCTGTTTCGTCATTGCGCGCTGACGCCCTCAACGCCCCGGGCCGGCCGGCGTCGGCCGCCGCCACGGGCGCCGCACCTCAGTCTAACCGCTTCAAACGGAAGGCTTTTCCAGCTGGCGGGTCTGTCCGGCGAGTTTTGCCATGACGCGGTCGAAGGCGCGCCGCTCGGTGGCGCTGAGGGCCTTGAGCAGCGTCTCTTCGAGGCTAAGTGCCAGCGGCACGATCTCGTCGTAGACGCCCCGTCCGGTCCGGCTCAGCGACAGGTGCGCGATGCGCCCGTCCGCCTTATCGGCCGTGCGCACCACGCGGCCGGCGGCGATCAGCGCGGTAGCGGCGCGGCTGACCTGCACCTTTCCCATCGCCGTCTTTTTCGCCACGTCGCGGGCGGACAGGCCCGGCGTCTCGCCCAGCACCGCCATCACCCGCCACTCGGGGATCGAAAGGCCGAAGCGCTCGCGGTATTGCGCGGCAATGGCATCGCTGACCCGGTTGGTGAGGACCGAAAGCCGGTAGGGAACGAAGGCGTCCAACACCAGCCTGCGGGCGGCCTTATTCGGCATCGGGCTGGTTCTCGGGCCGGGCATCGGCAAAGGCGGCAAGCTCGTAGGCCGTCGCCTCGACGGCGAGCAGCCGCGGGTATGGCGAAAGGTCGAGGCCCGCGCGGCGGGCGTTGGCGAGTTGCGGCACCAGGCAGATGTCGGCGAGGGTCGGCTCGTCGCCGTGGCAGAAGCGGCCCCGGCCGGCGAGCCGTTCGAGCGCATCGAGGCCGAGCCCGATCCAGTGCTGCTGCCATTCCTTGATGTCGTCGTCGCCGCGGCCGAGCGTGCCGCGCAGGTACTCCTGGACCCGCAGATTGCCGAAGGGGTGGATTTCGCAGGCCACGACATAGGCCATCTGGCGCACGCGGGCCCGGCCGAACGCATCGGCCGGAAGCAGCGGCGGGACGGGAGCGATCTCGTCGAGATACTCGATGATCGCCAGCGATTGGCCGATGGCGCGGCCGTCGTGCACCAGGGTGGGGACGGTAGCCTGCGGGTTCAGCGCGCGATAGGCCTCGGCATGATGGGCGTGCTTGCGCAGGTGCACGAACGCCTGCTCCGGTTGCAGGCCTTTGAGGTTCAGCGCGATGCGCACCCGGAACGCCGCCGACGAGCGGAAGTAGGTATAGAGCGTCATGGCGCGGCTAAGGGCCGCCGTATCGTTCGACATGCTGGTCGATGGCTCCGAATATCGACCGCCCGTCGCGGTCCGTCATCTCGATGCGCACGCGGTCGCCGAACTTGAGGAACGGCGTGACCGGCGTGCCGGTCCCGATCTGCTCCAGCATGCGCCGCTCGGCGATACAGCAGGAGCCGGCCCCGCGATCCCGGTTGGACACCGTGCCCGAGCCGACGATGGTGCCGGCCGCAAGCACGCGCGTCCTGGCGGCGTGGGCGATCAGGTCGGCGAAGGAGAAGGTCATGTCCTCGCCGGCATCGGGCGCGCCGAACGGCTCGCCGTTCAGCGCCACCCGCAGCGGCAGGTGCAGCTTGGCGCCGCGCCAGGCATCGCCCAGCTCGTCGGGCGTCGCCGCCACCGGCGAGAAGGCGGTGGCGGGCTTCGACTGGAAGAAGCCGAAGCCCTTGGCCAGCTCGCCGGGGATCAGGTTGCGAAGGCTCACGTCGTTGGCCAGCATCGCCAGCTTGATGTGCGGCTCGGCCTCGGCCGCGCCAATGCCCATGGGGACATCGTCGGTGACGACTGCGACCTCGGCCTCGAAATCGATGCCGAACGCCTCGTCCGCCGCCAGGATGGGATCGCACGGCCCCGCCATGGCGTCCGAACCGCCCTGATACATCAGAGGATCGGTCCAGAACGACGGTGGCATCTCGGCGCCGCGGGCCTTGCGCACCAGCTCGACATGCGTGACGAAGGCCGAGCCGTCGGCCCATTGATAGGCGCGCGGCAGCGGCGCGGCGCAGGCGGCGGCGTCGTCGAACGGCATGCCGCCGGCCCCTTCGTCGAGCCGTCTCGAGATCTCGGTCAGCCGCGGCGCGGCCT
>Ga0335082_10004729_pt1 | contig 14875 bp, 14 predicted proteins | sample Lox_Sample_41_FD_206718 | JGI IMG/M metagenome (GOLD analysis project Ga0335082, IMG submission 206718) | Soil microbial communities from Loxahatchee National Wildlife Refuge, Florida, United States - Lox_Sample_4.1 | ecosystem: Environmental > Terrestrial > Soil > Wetlands | place: USA...
GGTAGGGAATCCACTTCGATGTGATCCTGACCGCGCCAGCCCAACCCAGGGACTGCGCCAGGCGATTCCCCATCCACGACAACGTGAACACCGGCACCGCGCCCGCCGCGGCGAAGACGACGGTGAAAAGGATGCTGCCGCCCATGCCGAAAAGGAAATTCCGGCGTCCACCCAGATAATCGGCCAGAGCGCCGCTGGGAAACTTGCCGATGGCATAGGCAAGCACGCCGAGCGACGCTACCGAACCCAGCATGATTCGCGCCGCATCCGTGCTCATCCCATGCCGCGCCAGCTCCGCGACAATCAGCGGCATCGCGACCGACAGATTGGACCGGCAGAGGTAGTAGCCCGTATAGCCGGCAACCAGCAGCGAGATCGTTAGAACCTGCCAGCGGGCCAGACGGCGACTCGAAACGGCGGTCGCGATCATGCGTTACCTGTCCGCGAGCACGTTATGTCCCTCGGCCTGCGCCAGGCGAACACCGAGAATGGCGGCTAGCGTCGGGGCGATGTCGCGCATGTCGATTCCACCCAGCGAGCGCCCCGCCGATATGCCCGGGCCGGCGATCAGGAACGTGGAGTTCATGTCGGCAAGCTCAGGCAGGTATCCGTGCATGCCGCGCATGGACGAATCGGTCACCAGCGGGCCAGTGACGCCCGCGCCAAACGAGAAGCCCGGCTGCAGAGCAACCACGAAGGCGGCACCTGGAAATCCGCCGAGCTTCTTCGTCTCGTCCTCATCGAGGACACGCGCGATGCCGTTGGCGGGATCCTTGCGCACGCGCGCGAGCAGCTCGGTGACGCGCTCTTTTGTGCCTGCCGGAGCCTCCGGATTCAACATCACGGCGCCTGATGCTCCCGCGCCCCATCCCGCCGCCTGCCACGCCTTGACCTTGCCGCTGTCGTCCACGGTGATAAGCCCGGCTTTGAGGAACTCGGTGAGCAGGTTGACGTCTTTGCCGATGCGCACAAACCCGTGGTCGGAGACCACTGCCACAACAGTTCCCGGTCCGGCCGCCTCGCCAAGCGCACCGACGAGAGCATCGATTTGCTCCAGCGTGGAATTCGCCTCGGGGCTGAACGGGCCGAAAGCGTGTTCCACATGGTCGAGCGAGGCAAAATACACGGTCATAAAAGCCGGCCGCTTGAGCTCCAGGAGCCGCGCAGCATACTTCGCGCGGTTTTGATCGGCGGCCAGACTCTCGTCGCCTCCATCGGCGTAGGGCGGCAGACCGCGCTCCAGAAGGTCCAGAAGCCCAGGCGTGGAGAGAGCGCGCAACAGCTTGCGATCGTCCGGTGTGGTGGCGCGCCAATACTGCGGGAGGTTCCAGTCAATCTTCGCGCCGACGGTTACGGGCCAGTGGACGTTCGCGGTCGTCAGGCCGGCTTCACCCGCAGCGTCCCAGAGCGCGGGCACCTTGATGTCCTCGGCATACCAATACCAGCCGCCGTAATTGAGGTTGGCTGGATCGAACGTGGTGTTGGCGAGAATGCCGTGGCGCGCGGGGGAGACTCCGGTCACCAGCGTGGTGTGGCTCGGGTACGTGACGGTCGGCAGGACGCCATGTACCCCCGTGGCCGAAGCGCCGGCGGCCACCATGCGGCGAAGGTTCGGAATCTTCAGGCCGTACTCGTCGGCTTTTAGGACGCAATCGGGGCGGAGGCCGTCGATTGAGATCAACAGTACCGGGAGTCGCCCTGCATGAGCCACCGCGGGGGCAAGGCCGAGAAGGAAGAGGATTGTTCGCAGCAAGTTCACTAGTCTAGTGTGAGACCGTTACAGACGTGTGATGATCTGATGAACCCGGGCCGCCTCCGCACCCGGAACGCGCGCTCTTATCGGAGCTTCTTCTGCACGAACACCCGGCTGGTGACCAGCCCACGCCCATTGACGCGTAATTCACCGGAGTGATCCAGCTTGACGGTTTGTCGTCAGACCTGAAGCGGGCCGCTGGCATCCTGGCGCGGATTGAATAACATCTCTGGCCAGTTCATTATATCCCTTGACACGTATATGCCTCTTCGTGTATATCAAGGGAGTGGAATCTGTTTTCGAAATCATCGCGGAGCCAAACCGCAGAGCGATACTAAGCCTGCTGGTCTCCTCACAACGATCTGTTGGTGAAATCGAGCGCCAGCTTCGGATGCCGCAGCCCACGGTCTCAAAACACCTGCGCGTGCTGCGCGACGCGGGCATCGTCGAATCCTCCGTGGACGCCCAGCGCCGGCTCTATCGGCTGAGACCTGAACCGCTCCGGGAGGTGGATGCCTGGCTGGCTCAGTTCCGCCGGTTCTGGTCCGCGCACGTGGATGCGCTGGAACGCCACCTCGAACGCATGGAGCCAGCCATGCAGGAGAAAAGGAAAACCCGGAGGAATTAGACGCAGGATCGTGAGCACGGCTGCACGTTAGGAAGGCAAGGTGGAGTAGATGAACAATCACGAGCATTACGAGCCGGGTCCGGCCAGCGGCGCTCAGGTGCGGAAGGATGGAGACAAATGGACGCTCATTCTCGTCAGAGAACTGCGCCATTCACCGGAGAAGGTGTGGCAGGCGCTCACCGATCCCGAGCATCTGCGCGAGTGGGCCCCCTTTGAGACCGATGGCAGCCTGGGTGCCGTTGGAACGGTGAATCTCACCTGGGTCGGAACGCCGCAGGCATGCGAAACAAAGGTGACACGAGCCGACGCTCCCCGGCTGCTCGAGTACGGCGATATCCGCTGGGAACTCGAAGCCTCTGGCAGCGGAACCCGCCTGACGCTGTGGCACAGCATTGATCGTCGCTACGTCTCATGGGGCGCTGCGGGCTGGCACATCTGTTTCGACGTTCTCGATCGCCTGCTCAGCGGAGCTCCGATCGGGCGAATCGCCGGCAACGACGCGATGCGGCACGGCTGGCAGAAGCTCGTCGCCGAGTACGCAAAACAGTTCGGCTCTGAAGACGCCGGCTAAACGCCGAAGCCGCGGACCAGTCTTTCGCATTGCACCGGGAGTTCGAAACTCACATGACCAGACGTACCTTTGCATTTTTCGCAGCACTTGCAGCGTCGGCCACGATGCCGTTCGTCTTTGCCGCCGGCAAACCGAACGCTTCAGCCGGCGATGCCACCATCAACACAACCGACTCGACCGGCGGCAAGGAGGCCGGAAAAGACATGAAAAACGCTATCGACAAACTCATGATGTTCAGCCTGGCAGTCAGCGACATGCCCAAGGCCAGAGAATTCTACGTGGACAAGCTTGGGCTGAAAGTCGTAAACGACTTCCGCCGCGACGACCACAACTGGTGGGTATCGCTTGCCTTCCCCGAGGGTGGACCTTCCATTACCCTCACCACTGCTCACGAAAACATGAAGCCCGGCGCCATGAAGATGTACTTCGCGACTTCGGATATTGCCGCGGCTCGCAGGGAGCTCAGCGCGAAAGGCGCCGCGGTCAGCGAAGTCAGGGACGATCTGTACGGTCCTGGGTCAGGCGTCAAATGGTTCAGTGTCGAGGATCCCGATGGCGATCAGATCCTCATGGTGCAGTCCGCGCGGTAAGCAGGCCCGTTGAGCCGCCGGCTGGAATCAAAAATGACGAGGTGAGGAGTACGGATGAACTGGAACAAGTGGATTCGGCAGACCCACCGCTGGCTTTCCATTGCTTTTACGGTAGGCGTCATCATCAACGGCGTGGCCGTGTCGCGAGGGAAATACGCTGCCTGGGTGGGCCTCCTCGCGGGGCTCCCGCTGGCTGTGCTCCTGCTAAGCGGTCTTTATCTGTTTGTGTTACCGTATGCCACGAAGTGGCGCCGTGCCCGGTCAACCACCTGAACCGGGGAGAGGAGGAACCTTCATATGAAAAAGACTGTTTCGGCAGAATCGGCCTCTGCACTGATCGACAAAAAGATCGGAGAACTGGGGGACTGGCGCGGGAAGATGCTCGCGAAAGTGCGCGCCATCATACACGCGGCGGACCCTGAAATCGCCGAAGAGGTGAAATGGAGGGGCACTCCCGTCTTCTCCCGAGGCGGCATCGTCTGCACGGGAGAGACCTACAAGGACCACGTCAAGCTCACCTTCGCCAAAGGAGCGGCGTTGCCGGACCCCGCACGCTTGTTCAACTCCAGCCTCGAAGGCAACGTCCGCCGCGCCATCGACATCCACGAAGGCGACAAAGTCGATGCAGTGGCCCTGAAGGAACTCATTCGGGACGCGGTGGCGCTCAATCTCAAGGGCAGAGACTCCTCACGGAGAGCGAAATCCGCAAATCCGTAGGGCAACTGCGTCAACCCATCGTGACTGGACGGCCATGCAATGTATTGACAAAATCTCAGATTAGACATAATCTAGATCAGGTGGAAGCGGAGGCGATTAGAAGGTCCCTGGAAGGCTGCGGCTTGCGGTGCACACCGCAGCGGTATGCCGTCATGGCATTCCTGATGGAACACACCGGCCATCCAACAGCCGCGGAAATCTTCGAGGCTGTCAATCGCGTGGATCCGCGCTCGTCGAGGGCCACAACATACAACAATCTGCGGGACCTGGTTCAGGCTGGTCTGGTGCGGGAAGTGGCCGTGGAGGGCCGTGCTGCCCGATTCGATGCGCGCGGTCTCCGCCACCACCACTTCATCTGCGACGGGTGTGGCAATGTCGAGGACATCGAGTGGTACGATGTGCCCCGGCCCGCCTCAGGCTCGCTCGGCAAACGCACTCTGCGCGAGTGCGAAGTCATCTTCCGCGGGTTGTGCACAAAGTGCGCTCCGCTGCACGCACGAACCGGTTCGTAATCATCACAGTCTCTTTTGTTACTCGAAGGAAGGAGCATCACTTGTCAACTGAATCCAAATGCCCGGTAATGCATGGCACGCGCAGACACGCCGCGGCCGGACCCACCAATGCGGACTGGTGGCCGAACCAGTTAAACCTGAAGATCCTGCACCAGAACTCTTCTTTGTCAAACCCGATGGACAAGAGTTTCAATTACGCGGAGGAATTCAAAAGCCTCGATCTGGATGCCGTGATCAAGGACCTCCACGCCGTTATGACCAACTCGCAGCCGTGGTGGCCGGCCGATTTTGGACACTACGGTCCTCTCTTCATCCGCATGGCATGGCACAGCGCGGGTACATATCGAATCGGCGACGGACGCGGCGGCGCCGGCTCCGGCACGCAGCGTTTCGCTCCGCTCAACAGCTGGCCGGACAACGTGAACCTCGACAAGGCCCGCCGGCTGCTGTGGCCGGTCAAGCAGAAATACGGCCGGAAGATTTCCTGGGCGGATCTGATGATTCTGGCTGGGAACGTCGCCCTGGAATCGATGGGGTTCAAGACTTTCGGTTTTGGGGGCGGACGCGAGGACGTCTGGGAGCCGGAAGAGGACATCTTCTGGGGGGCTGAGGGAAAGTGGCTGGCCGACGAACGCTACCGGGGCGACCGGCAGCTCGACAATCCTCTCGCCGCCGTGCAGATGGGCCTGATCTATGTGAATCCCGAAGGACCCGGCGGGAACCCGGATCCGATCGCCGCCGCGCGCGACATCCGCGAGACCTTCGCGCGCATGGCTATGAACGATGAGGAGACGGTCGCGTTGATTGCCGGCGGGCACACCTTCGGCAAGACGCACGGCGCGGCCGATCCGACGAAGTACGTCGGCCCCGAGCCCGAGGCCGCTCCGCTCGAGGACCAAGGGCTCGGCTGGAAGAACACCTTCGGCCGCGGCTGCGCCGGCGACGCCATCGGCAGCGGTCTGGAAGTCACCTGGACCACCACGCCGACAAAATGGAGCAACAACTTTCTCGAGAACCTGTTCGGCTATGAGTGGGAGCTGACGAAGAGTCCGGCGGGCGCGAACCAGTGGAAGCCCAAAGGCGGCGCAGGAGCAGGAACCGTTCCCGCCGCCCACGATCCATCGAAGCGGATTAGTCCCAGCATGCTCACGACGGATCTCTCGCTGCGCATGGATCCCGCATACGAGAAGATCTCGCGGCGTTTCCTCGAACATCCCGAAGAATTGGCGGACGCATTCGCGAAAGCCTGGTTCAAGCTGACGCACCGCGACATGGGCCCGATCTCTCGTTACCTCGGCCCGCTCGTTCCCAAAGAGCCGCTGATTTGGCAGGACCCGGTTCCGGCAGTGGATCATGCGCTGATCAACGAGCCGGATGTTGCCGCTCTGAAGGCAAAAATTCTCGGGTCCGGTTTATCGACCTCGGATCTGGTGGCGACCGCCTGGGCATCGGCATCGACCTTCCGCGGCTCCGACAAGCGTGGCGGAGCGAACGGCGCGCGCATTCGCCTGGCTCCACAGAAAGACTGGGAAGTGAACCAGCCCGCGGAGCTGGCGAGGACGCTGGCGAAGCTGCAAACGATCAAAAACGAGTTCAACGCATCGCAATCCGGCGGGAAAAAGGTATCGCTGGCCGACCTGATTGTGATGGGCGGCGATGCGGCCGTCGAGCAGGCGGCGAAGAAAGCCGGCGTCGACGTGAAGATCCCGTTCACCCCTGGCCGCACTGACGCCTCTCAGGAACAGACCGACGTGTCGTCCTTCGGTCCGCTCGAGCCGACGGCGGACGGATTCCGAAACTACTATCGTAACGGCCACGGAATTCCGGCGGAAGAAATGCTGGTGGACAAGGCGCAGCTGCTGACGCTCACCGCCCCGGAGATGACGGTGCTGATCGGCGGGATGCGCGCGTTGGGCGTGAATTCTGGCGGATCCAGACACGGCGTGTTCACGGACCGGCCGGGTACGCTGACGAACGACTTCTTCATCAACGTGCTCGACATGAACAACAAATGGCAGCCTGCGGCCGACGACGTGTACGAGGTGCGCGATCGCGCCACCGACAAACTGAAGTGGACCGCTACACGGGTAGACCTGGTATTCGGTTCCAACTCGCAGCTTCGGGCGCTGGCGGAAGTGTACGGCTCCGATGATGCGCCGGAGACTTTCGTCAAGGACTTCGCTGCGGCGTGGACCAGGGTGATGAACCTCGACCGCTTTGACGTAGCCTGAGCGAACTAAGAGCGCGTCAGTCATGGGGGCAGGACCCTGCCCCCATGAAGAACCTGTGTCAATCTACTTCGGCAGCTCGGCCGTGCCTGTCACCGTAAACTTGCTGGCCTGAACCGAAGCCGCGTCCTGAGGTTGTGCGCCAGCGAGGGAGACGGTGTATTCACCGGGCATGATGACGCGTGTGCCCTTCTCGTCAACCTGGCCGAGGAATCGCGGATCGATGGTCAGGCTGACGTGAGCGGACTGGCCAGCAGCCACATGCACGCGTTTGAATCCCGCAAGCACCCGCAACGGGGTCTCAAAGCCTCGGGGCTGGGTGAGATAGAGCTGCACGACCTCATCACCAGCGCGGGCACCGGTATTCTGCACATCGGCTTCAACGGTGACTGGATCGCCTGCCTTGACACTCGGCGATGCGATCTTCAGGTCTTTGTAGGCGAACGTGGTGTAGCTGAGGCCGAAGCCGAATCCGTAGAGGGGCTTGTCCGCGAAATAGCGGTAGGTCCGGCCCTGCATCGAATACTGCTCGAACGGCGGAATCTGGCTCAGAGACGAATAGAAGGTCAGCGGGAGACGGCCCGCGGGGCTGTAGTCGCCGGCGAGCGTGTCCGCGATGGCAGTGCCGCCCTCCTCGCCCGGATACCAGGCTTCGAGGATCGCACTCGCGTGCTGCTGCGCCCAGTTGACGGCCAGCGCGCTGCCATTCTGCAGCACCACTACGAGCGGCTTCCCCGTGGCTGCCACAGCCTTCAGAAGTTCCTCCTGACTCGCGGGCAGATCGATGGATGTGCGATCACCGCCACTGAAGCCTTCCAGCTTCACGGGCATCTCTTCACCTTCCAGCGCCGGCGAAAGGCCGACGAAGGCGATAACCACATCGGACTGTTTCGCCGCTGCCACGGCTTCGTTGAGAAGGGCGGCCGCGGGAGCCTGCCAGACGAGGTCGATGCCAGCGCTTCCCGTTCGGTGGAAGTATTCGAGGCGGATCTGATGCGGCTTGGTATCGGCGAAGGTAACGGGCGCTTCCACCACGCCGCCGCGTTCGCCGGTCTTCTCGCCATTCTCAACCACCAGCTTGCCGTCGAGATAGAGCTTGAAGCCTTCGGCATTCTCGCAGGCATAGCAGTAGTTGGCGCGCACGCCGAGTTTGTATTCGCCGGCCGCTGGCGGAATGAAGGTACCGCTCCAGCGCACCGAATAGTTGTTGCGCTGCAGACCCTTCACTGGAACAACCTTGTCCCAGTTGAAATTGATATTGCGGTCGGTGCGGGTCAGGGTGGGCGCCCCGGTGAGATCGGGCGAGCTGAAATACTCGCCGGTAAGTCCGAAGCCCGAGCCGCTGGAGGGATGAAGCGCCGTGTGCTCAATGGGCACGGCCAAACCCTCCACGAGCGTCGCACCCTGGGCGTAGGCCACCTTCGCCGACGAGAAGCGCTTTTCAATTCCGTTGAGCGGATAAACCGGTTCAGGCGGCGGACCGTTGTAGTTGCCCTGCAAGGACTGCACCAGCTCCGCGGTGGGACCCACTACCGCGATGCGTGCGATGCCGGCCTTCAGCGGGAGCGTGTGGCCCTCGTTCTTCAGCAGCACCATCGATTCGCGGGCTGCGCGCAGGGAGAGCTGGCGGTGCTCGGCCGAGTTGACCTCGCTGACAGGGATGCGCCCATAGGCATAGCTCGGGAGCGGATCGAACATGCCCAGCTTGAAGCGCGCGCGGAACAGCCGGCGCAGCGCGTTGTCAATTTCGGATTCCTTGATCAGGTTCTGATGAACCGCATCGGCGAGTGAAGGGTAGGCCTGGCCGAGGCCGAAGCCGCACTCGAGATCGGTGCCGGCTTTGACGGCCGCGGCAGCCGCATGGGGCATGTCGGCGCTATAGTGATGCCCGTTGAAAATATCGGCGACGGCGGCGCAGTCGCTGACCACGTAGCCGTCGAACTTCCAGGCATCGCGCAGGTGATCTTCCAGCAGCATGGTGCTGGCGCACGCGGGCGCGCCGTCGATGGCGTTATAGGCGCACATTACCGATTGCGCGTGAGCTTCGGTCACAGTAGCGCGGAAGGCCGGCAGGTAGGTGTCCTCAAGATCGTGCGGCGAAACGTCCACGTTGAAGCCGTGCCGCAGAGGCTCGGGGCCGCTGTGCACCGCGTAGTGCTTCGGCGTGGAAACAACGCGGAAGTACTTCGGATCGTTCCCCTGCATGCCGCTGACGAAGGCCACGCCCATCCGCGCGGTCAGAAACGGGTCTTCGCCGTACGTTTCCTGGCCGCGTCCCCAGCGGGGATCGCGAAAGATGTTGATGTTGGGCGCCCAGAAGGTGAGCCCAAAGAACTGCTCACGCTGGCCGTGCCGAATGGCGTCGTTGTACTTGGCGCGCGCCTCGGTGGAGATGGTCACGCCCATCCGATGGACCAGATCGGTATCCCAGGTGGCGGCCATGCCGATCACCTGCGGGAAATTCGTCGCATATCCGGCGAACGCGACGCCATGCAGGCCCTCGTTCCACCAGTCGTATTTCGGAACGTCAAGCCGCGGGATGGCGACCGCGTGGTCGCGCATCTGCGAGACCTTTTCTTCCAACGTCATGCGGCCGATGAGATCGTCAACACGCTGTTCCAGCGGCAACGATGGGTTCAGGTACGGAAGCTGAGCATTCTCCTGGGCAGGCGCGGGGCAGACGAGCGCAAGACCGGCCAGGAGTCCGAATAGGCTGCTCATCAAACGAGGGCGGAGATCAGACATGGAGGCTCCCAAAGAGGACCATTATATCGGCCGGCTGCGCCGCTCAGTGGCAATGGCAGAGGTGATGAACGTGAGGGCCTTCAAGACGACCCGTGCTCAGCGCTGAGGAACCCACACACGGTACCGCGACCGTGCATCCCACGTGTTGCCCGCGGAAGAATAGTCGCAAAGGACGGCGCCGGAGGGCAGCGACCATGTCGCTTCCACCCCGGCCGGCGCAGCGACCTCCTTCAAGGCCGCGCGCCCTGCCGAAAGTGTCAGCGGCTCGTCAAGACTGCCGCCCAGCCGGAGGTCTTGCGCGAGCGCCAGAGGCCCGCGCAGGACCGCAGCGAATTGCTGTCCCCGGTCGGCGAGCGAGGTCACAGTGGCGCGCATGTCAAGCTGCAGGCGCACGTGGTCGCCGGGCATCCATCGCCGGTCGATGACCGCCCATGTTCCTGGGCGCACCTCGGAAACCGGTGTGCCGTTGACCGCGACAGCCGTTGATTCGCTCCACTGCGGAATGCGCAGGCGCAGGCGGAACGGCTCGGAGCGCGGCACTTCCATGAAGAGTTCAACGTCGCCGGATTTCGGATATTCGCTCTTGATTGCGAAACGAGCGGCGGCGCCTGAAGGCAACCGCAGTTTCCAGAAGCCTTCCGAATAGAGATTCACCACTGGCCCACGGGCATCCGCCATGACTGCGACTTCGGGCAGCATCATCAGACCGCGCGGACCGTTGGCGACACAGCAGTTCAATCCCATCCCGCACTGCAACTCGCCCAGCGAGCGCACGCCTGCCAGGGCGTTGTACTGAGCGAACGACGACCCGTCCGGCGTCATGGCTCCCGCCAGCGCATTGTATGCGGTCTTCTCGATCTCGTCGCCCCAGCGTGGATCGCCGGTGATGCGCAGCAGGCTGGCGCAAAGCTGCATCCAGGTGACGGCTACGCAGGTTTCCATCGAGCGGTCTCGCGGCTCAACTTGCAGGGCGCGTCCGCCGTACCAGCATTCGGCCGCCGAGCCGGAGCCGGCAACATTGATCTCCGTGTCGCGAATGCTCTCGGCGGTGCGTAGTGCGGCGTCGAGCCCGGGTTGCCATCCGGTTTCACGATAGAGCTCGATCAGGCCGCTGTAGCACGACATCATCTCGTAGGCCTTCTCACCGTTCTCCCACGACCACCAGTTGCGCGGTGGCGGATAACGCTGCCCGACCGGCACGCCCCCCAGGGCCTTTTCGACCAGTTGCGGGCCGCGCGGGCCGGACCAGCGATCGACAATGTAGCGTGCGTATTGCAGGTGGCGGTCGTCGCCAGTAGAGCGATAGAGCCGCACGATCGGTTCCAGAACTGAGCTTGCCGCCATGCCGCGGTAGAGACCCAGAGTGACAATGTCGGTGGAGAGCGGGCCGACCTCCATCATCAACTGGTCAGCGAGACGGCGCGCGCCGGTGAGGCAGGCTGTGTCGCCAGTGAGATCGTACGCCGCCAGCAACCCGAAGAGCGTGTACTTGCGCCCCCAGACATCCCACGCCTTCAGACGATCCTCAACGGCATAGTTGCCGATGTAGCCGTCGGGAGTCTGCGTGACAAGAAGTTGACGGGCGGATTCATGCAGGCGCGCGCGCCAGGCGCTGTCGCCGGTGTATTGGCACGCCGCTGCAGCCGCGAGGAACCACTTGCCCCAGAACTCGGTCTGCCAGCAGGTGCGCTCCTGACGATGACGGAACGGCTCGACGAGCCTCTCGACGTCCTGCGCGAAGATTCGGTTGCGAATACAGAGATCGAGGCGACGGCCGAGCGCGCCTCCGAGGCGAACGTCATGCAGCGGGAGGGGTGAGAGTGCATCTGCAACGCGCGGACGCGACGGGATTGCCCCAAGCGCCATGATCCCAAGCGCCTCGCGCCGGCTTAGCGAATTCAGAATCATCCACTCTCATCTTACGGTTTGCCCGCGGCGACGCGAATCATGTTACGCCCAGTGACCGCGGATTCTCCGCCGAGCGCCGAACGGCGCGCCGGCCACCGATGATCGATCCGAATAGTCCTGTTTCGATCATGCCTCGCGCACCGGCGGCCGGACCTAGATTCGCTGCACTGAGATCCCGCCGTTGGTGGTACGCACGCGGATCGTGCGTCCGCCCGAGCCCAGGTCGGTCTCGATCTGGCTGCCGATTCGGCCATGCACCGTAACCGGAAAATCAATGTTGACCCCGCCGTGCGTTGTCGAGGCTTCCAGATGGGCCGAGTAGTTCGCCGGAACAAGGAGCTTCACGCCGCCGTTGGTGGTGGTGACCGAACATTTGTCGCCATCCCAGTGGTCGCCGGCCAGTTCGATATGGACGCCGCCATTGGTGGTTTGGCCCTCGACGTCGCCGGCCACGCGCGTCAGCTTCACGCCGCCATTGGTGGTGTCGAAGTCCATGCGGCCGCGAACGTCTTCGATGTCGACGCCGCCATTGGTGGTGCGCAGGGTCAGGTCCGTCCGACGAGGAACGAAGATCTCGAAGCTGACGCCCCAGCCGCCGTCATGCCAGTTCCACTTCGGCCCGTCCGTCCGAATGTGGCTGCCGCTGACGACCACGTGCACCTCCGAGGCAATCCTCTTCGCTTCCTCCGGGTCTCGTTCCCAGACACGGGTCTGGCTGCGCACGAGAATCTCACTGCGGTCCCAGCCCTTCACGGAAATGCCGCCGTTCGCGCCACCGTCGACGGTAATCCCGCTTTGCGCGGAGATGGTAGTTTCGTGCATTTCACAGTACGAGTGGCGGTCCCAGTCGTGCTCGGAACAGTCGAGCTTCTTCTCCTGGGCCAGCGCGAACGGAGCGATCGCAAGCAGTACAGCAAGCAGGGTCTTCATGATGTCCTCTGCCCGTACATTACGAACCAGCCACGCGGGAGTTACCTCGCGATATCATGCTCGTGATGAGGCACGTCATCTATAGCATGCAGTTCAAGGGCCGGGTGGTGCCGGGCGGCGAGGGCGTCATGAAGAGCACTACCAGCGCCACCAGTTGCTCCATCCAGTCGGTCGTTGGCCCGGACGGTATCACCGGCACCTTCCACCCCGCCGAGGGCGGCCTGGCCTGGTTCGAATCGGAGGTGCGGCTGGCAGGCCAGCACGCCTTCACTGAAACCGGGACCATCAGCTTCGGCGAGGACGAGCACGAGCTGCGTTTCAGTACGGTCGGCCAGGGCCAGATGTCGCCCAGCGCCGATGATCGCTATTCGGCGGGCACGGTGACGTGGAAAGTGGAAGGCGGCGAAGGTCAGTTCGAGGGCGCATCCGGCTACATCACATCCAACTTCCTGGTCACCGAAGATGGTGAAGTGACGGATTATCAGTTCGGCGTTATCTTCTTGAAATAGAAGCGCTGAATGCTGTCCGGCATTGCCCGCATCGCTAGCTCCAGTTCCTTCACCCGCAGCAGCCGACAGCCGTAGTAAAAGACGGCCACCCCCAGCGGCATCGAAACAACCAGATCGATCAGATGAGCCAGGTGGCCCGCCCCCATGCGGGCGTTAATCAAGGTGCTGGATCCGTACACCACTGCTGCCATCACCGTGGAGGCGGCGGTAATCCTCAGGATGCTGGAGAGCAGATCGCGCCCGTACAAGCCCTGAATTCGGTGCCACAGAAGGAAGAAGAGAACAAGCGCGCCAAACAACGCCACGGTGGAGGTGGAGAGCGCCAGTCCCTTGAATCCGAGCCACTCCGACATCCGCGAGGCAGCAAAGTAGTTCACCACAATCGAGGCCAGGCTCACCAGTGCCGGCGTGCGCGCATCGTTGAGCGCATAGAACGCGGGGGCCACCACCTTCAGCGCCGAATAGCCGGTCAGCCCCACTGCGTAGCAGGAGAGCGCGAGAGCCGTCTGGTTCGTGTCATAAACGCTGAATCGCCCCCACTCGTAGATCGCGCCGATCATCGACCTACCCAGCAGCGCCAGCCCGATGGAACTCGGCAGGGTCAGCAGGTAGACCAGGCCGAGCGAGCGCGAGAGCGTCCGCCGGTACTCATCCATGTTGCCGACCGCGACGCTCCGCGAAATCGACGGGAGCGTCGCCGACGCAATGGCCACGCCGAACAGCCCGAGGGGAAACTGCATGAAGCGGAACGCGTAGCCCAGCCAGCTCACCGGCCCATTCATCGGAATGCGTGAGGCGAAGTTCGTGTTCACCATCACGTTGATCTGAACTGCGGCGCTCCCGATGATCGCGGGCCCCATGAGGTGGATGATCTGGCGCAGCTCGGGGTGGTTCCAGTTCACCGCGGGACGGAAGCGGAAGCCGAGACGCGCTAGGCTGGGAAGCTGGTACACGAGCTGAAGCGCCCCGCCGAGCACAATCCCAACCGCCATGCCCGTGATCTTGTCGATGTGTAGGTACGGCCCCAGTACAAATCCCGCCACCAGCCCGAAGCCAACCGAGCCCAGGTTGAAGAACGTGGACGACATCGCCGGCACGCCAAAGCGGTTGCAGGCGTTCAGCACCCCCATCGCCTGCGCCGCCAGCGCCACCAGCAGCAGGAAGGGGAACATGATGCGCGTCATGGTGACCGCCAGCTCGAACTTGCCGGGAACGTGATGGAATCCGGGCGCAAGCAGCTCCACCAGGGCAGGCGCGAAGACCATTCCAAGCGCGCATAGAATGCCGACGATGATGACGATGGCCGTGGCCACAAGATTGGACAGTACCGCGGCTTCCTGCCTGCCCTTCTTCGCCAGCACACTGGTGAAGGACGGCACGAATGCCGAGGACAGCGCACCTTCGGCGAACAGGTCGCGTGTCAGGTTGGGAATGCGGAAACCGAGCAGGAAGGCGTCATAGACGAAGCCGGCGCCGAACAGACGGGCCATCACCATCTCGCGGATCAGGCCCGTGGCACGGCTGAAGAAAACGGCAATGGAAACCAGTGTGGCCGAACGGACCACACTCTCCTGCGGGTGTTCCTTATGGTGACGCGTTGCTTCCCTGCCCTGTAAAGCCGTGGTCAACGGTATATTGCTCCAGTATAGATGGGGTTGTCCATATGAACCCACCCTGTCTATTTATCAACACCTTGTGAGCGCCGTCGTCTCGTTTCGTCCACGGAGATACACCGTTTTCCATCCCCGTGGCTACCCTCGTGGCTCCCCTCGTCTGTCGATGGG
>Ga0335082_10004730_pt1 | contig 14875 bp, 13 predicted proteins | sample Lox_Sample_41_FD_206718 | JGI IMG/M metagenome (GOLD analysis project Ga0335082, IMG submission 206718) | Soil microbial communities from Loxahatchee National Wildlife Refuge, Florida, United States - Lox_Sample_4.1 | ecosystem: Environmental > Terrestrial > Soil > Wetlands | place: USA...
TCAACACTCTGCTAGTCGTGGTACCGACAGCCTGCCTGGTCTACTGGATGCTGGCCCTCAATCAAAGTGGCGAGAGGAAAACTGTCGTGATTGGCCACCGCTGGAAGCGGGAGGACGAAGACCGCCTGCTCTCCCAGTTGAAGGAAATCAACGCCAGTCTTCTGCGGGCTGCGAGGAAATGAACCTGGTTTTCAAAATCCTGTGGTTAAGATCGTAAAATTTCCCCTTACAGTAATTGTTTTTCCTCCAAGAATCCGATATGCTCAATTGAGGATTGGGGGAGAGCTGTATGATTCTCATCGCCGTGTCCGCTGCCGCACTCGTTCTGCTGGTACTCTTCGGAGTTCTGTTCTATAAGCTTGCCTCCCGGTTCGACCCGCAGGCCTGCAATCCCGACTGGCTGGAGAACTTCTCGCTGGAGAAGTATGCACCCATGGAGCGTCTGCTGGACCGCAGCGACTTTGAGTACCTCAGTTCACAGCCGGGATATCGAGCCGAGGTTGGGGATCGTCTTCTGGCAGAACGGCGTAAAGTGTTTGCGGGATATCTTCGGCTCCTCACACGCGATTTCAATCAATTGCTCCGGATTGCGAAGTTGATGTTGGTTTATTCCGCTGAAGAACGTCCGGAATTGGCGAAGACCCTCTGGCGGCAACAAATCACTTTTTACCTTGCCGTCACTGCGGTGCGATGCAAGGTGGCGATCATGCCTCTCGGCTGGACCACAGTGGATGTGCCTCGCCTGGTAAACGCCGTCGGCGGTCTCCGCGATCAGATCTGCAGCATGGGACTGCTGCACGCCGGCGCTGCGGCTTAGCGATAGCTATCCCGCGCAAACCTTTTTCAGAATCTCTTTCGCCTGCTTCAGCGCTGGGAATTGTTTCTCCGCTTCCTTGAACTCTCGCGTATGCACGCAACGCCGTGCTCCCCGATGTTCCACGGGAAAGCGAAGGTGGAGCATCTCATGGAACATCACGTATTCGACTGCGAGTCTCGGTGTTGCGATTCGGTCCAGCAGCCGGCTGAGGATGATGGCATTGTGCGACGGATCGTAATGACCCAGCATTACCTTCGACGGTGTGCGGCTCCAGCCTAACAGTGGCCGCGCCATGAGGCCGTGGAAATACGCCAGGTTTAACTCCTCAAAGATCTCTTCCAGGTCGTAACATAAACCCTTCGGACCCGAAACGAATTTGCGCCCCCGGGCTTGCTTGACCAACTGCAGACTGCGGCGCATCTCTTTGCGGTTCAGATAGCGGCGGTAGCGCTCCGAATGCATGCGCGGTGTCGGGCGGCGGAAGAGCTTCGACAACAGGATGTGCGCCAGCGCCTCGAGGATCTGAGCCGGCGCGCCATCGAGCACGTCGGTGATGCGTACCAGCAGTCCATCCTCGTCCAGTCGCGCGAAGCTATTGGCGTTGGCGAATTTGCAGAACTGCACTTGCACGTTTGGCGGCCGTGTGCGAGGCTTCAATTCGGAAAACACTCGCGTGAAGACTTCTTCGGGACTTTCGAAGAAGATCGCGCTTTGCAGGGACACGTCCATAGTGTAGTATGTCGCGCCGTTCTTATTGCTGAACGCGGCTGCGGTCGGCGACGATAATTACTTGCATATCCTGGGCGAGACGGACCACCTGCTGGAGCAGGCTTCCTCCCAACCAGGAGGGCGCCTGTTTGTGGCTCGGCCTGGCGAGGAAGAGATGCGTCACTCCGTTGAGCCGGGCGAATTCAACCAAGGTTCTGGCGACATCGGCGCCTTGAAGAACGCGCGCCTCGATGTGCAGGTTGCGGGCGAAATTGAGATGACGATCCACCACTTCATCGGGTGGATCGCCAGCTTTCGAGACCGCGACAGCAAAACAATCCGCGTGCAGGTAGTCGGCGACACGCTTTCCACGTCGAATGAGCATGGCAGTGGAAGGGTCGGCGGTGACATGGATCAAGATGCGATCGTTCACCTGCCGCGGGACATCGCCGGGTTCCTCGTCGCCGGGAAAGGTCTGAAATCCAGGCGACTCGTAATCCACCTGGCGGATCTCCACCTCATGCGCGGTTTGCCGTAGCGCGAGTTCTCGCAGCGCAACCAGCGTTGACTCCTGAAAGAAATGTTCGATCGCCTTTCGCGCCTTATCCGGCGGGTAGACGACACCACGCGCGAGTCGATTGAGTAATGCTCGCGGGGTCAGATCGACCATCACGACCTGGTCTGCCTGCTGCATCACCCAATCGGGAATCGTTTCCCGGACGCGAACTCCCGTGATCTGCCACACCTGGTCGTTGAGACTCTCCAGATGCTGGATATTCATGGTGGTCAACACGTCGATCCCGGCCTCCAGAAGGGCCTGCACGTCCTGCCAGCGCTTTGTTCTTGGTGAACCCGGAACATTGGTATGGGGAAATTCGTCGACTACGCATACTTGCGGATGGCGCGCGAGGATGGCATCGGTGTCCATTTCTTCGAATAGCGAACCCCGGTAGTCTGCTTTGCGCCGCGAAACTGTTTCCAGCCCTTCTGACTGGGCGATCGTGTCTTTGCGTCCGTGCGGCTCGAAGTACCCGATCACCACGTCCCGGCCTTGGCGCTTCATCTGGTGCGCCTCTTCCAACATTTGATAGGTTTTGCCCACACCGGCGGCGTAGCCTAGATAGATTTTCAGTTTTCCGGGCGGCTGAAGATGAGCCATTGGGCTAGTGCGGGAAGACGCGAACGTCGATATCGTTCGCTCCGCGGATCAAGCGGTCCAACGGCGTTCCCGTGAGCTGCTCCCACCAACTTTGACGAGCAGTGTGACCGACGAAAATCTGCGTAATACCGCGTTCTCGAGCAAACTGCAGAATGGTCTCAATGGGATCTTGCCCGTCGAGGATTTCGATGTGTGCGTTCGCTGCCCGAGCCACGGCGAGATTCCGTTCCAGCGCCGCCTGATCGTCGGCTGTAAGCTCGGGCTGGCCGACGTAGGCCACGGTTAGATCGCCGTGAAATCGTTCCGCATTTCGTTGGCCGCTGGCAATCATAGCCTCGGCATTGGCGCGCGGAGTAATGCAGACCATGATACGCTCCTGGGCGCCGAATGTTTGGGTGATACCATTGCGCTGGAGATAGGATTCCAGTTGCCGGTCCACGACATCGGCCGCGAGCAACAGGGCGATCTCCCGAAGCTCCGATAGCTTCTGCGCCTCGGTGGACTGTTTTACTTCCGCCGGATCGTTCGATCGGCTGATGCACATCTCAGGTGGCGCGTCGACGACCACGATCTCGTCAGCGGAATTTAAGAAACTCCGGGGCACCGTCTGAGTCACGCTCTTGCCCGTGATTTTCTCGACCCGCTCGCGCAATTCGTCAATGTACTGAATGTTGACGGACGAGATGACGTTAATACCGGCGTTGAGCAACGCCTGGACATCTTGCCAGCGGTGCGCATTCGGCGATCCGGGTGGATTGTCATAGGCTAATCCGTCGACCAGGCAGACGCCAGGATGACGCTTCAGGATAGCCTGCACATCCATGACCGGAACATTTGCGGCGGTTATCAGCGGGATGACCTCCAGCTTGCTCAACAGGGCTTCAATTTCACGAGACGTCTTTGGCTGAATGGCGCCGACCACGACATCTTGCCCGCGCTCAGCCCGGCGCCGTCCTTCGTCGAGCATACGGAAGGATTTTCCGACGCCTGATGCGTAACCGAGGAAGACCTTGAGCTTGCCATGCGCCTCGTAAAGTTCTTCGGCCTGGATTTGTTGCAGGAGCTCTTCGGGAGTCCGTTTTCGAGTGCTAGTTGGCATCAGCTTCTTCCATTATCGATTACCAGGCGGCTCAAAAACCGGTGCTCGTCAGCCAATAGAAGTTACAGGTTCTCATAAAGACGGATCGGTGAGTTGAAAGCGGTAGCCTACCCAGGGCTCAGTGAGAATATGCCGTGGCTTGTCCGGCCTGGACTCGATCTTGCGCCGCAACTGTTTGATGAAAACGCGGAGATAGTCGACTTGATCGCCATGATCGGGCCCCCAGACCGCCTGGAGAAGCTCCCGGTGGGGAATGGCTTTGTTCGCATGGGTGACCATGTAGCGGAGCAAGTCGAACTCTTTCGGCGTAAGACGCACTTCGTTGCCGCCTACGATTAACTTACGCGCTTGGAAGTCGATCTCGGCATTCTCCAGGGTTACGTGGGCGGGCCCTGCCTCCGGAGACGTCGGCACGCGGCGCAGTGCAGCGCGAATTCGTGCCAATAGCTCCGGCATGCTGAACGGCTTGGTGATGAAGTCATCGGCCCCGGCATCCAATGCCTGAACTTTGTCGTGCTCGGTGTTGCGGATGGTGAGCATGATGATAGCGATATCGGAAGTGGAGCGGACTTGCCGGCAGGTCTCGAGTCCGCCGATACCCGGCAGATTCCAGTCCAGAAGCATTAGGTCGTAGCGGCCGGCTCGGAGCTTTTCCAGCGCTTCATCGCTGGTGCGAGCATCCTCGACTTCGTATCCTTCGCCAGTCAAGGTCATGCGCATGACCCGGCGGATCTGCGGCTCGTCATCCACTACCAAGATTCGTCCCGCGCTCACGATCGCGGCTCCTTGGAAGCGGGGAGAGAGAAGCGGAAGACCGAGCCCTCGCCGGGCTTGCTCTCCACCCAGATGTCGCCGCCATGGGCGTGTATGATCTCGCGCGCGATTACCAGCCCGAGCCCCGCGCCCGGAATCTGTTGGCGTGAAGCATCTGCGCGGTAGAACTTTTCGAAGATGCGCAATTGCTCTTGCTCCGGTATTCCTGGCCCCCGGTCGGTGACGCTGATAATGACGCGGCCATCGTTCAGGTCCGCAGCCACGAGTACCGGAGAATGGGCGGGCGAGTACTTGAGCGCATTATCGATGAGCTGACGCAGCGCGACTTCGATCAACTCTCGATCCGCCCACACTGGCGGCAGATCGGGGGCGACTTTGATCTCGATCTCCCGGTCTTCCACCGCATGCTTCACCTTCAGGAGCACCGACTCCACCAGTTCCTGGACAGTGTGATTCTCGCGGCGGAGAACCACTCGGCCCGCCTCGATGCGCGCCATCTGGATCGCTTCGGTCACCAGCACGCTCAGGCGGTCGGCTTCTTCGTCGACGATAGAGATCAGCTCCCGCTGCTGCTCCGCTTTCAGCGTGCTGCTCGACAGTAGAGAAGTGCTCGCCGCTTTGATGGAAGTCAGCGGTGTCTTGAATTCATGGGCCAAGGCGTCGAGCAGCGTGGATTTCAGCTCATCACTTTGACGGGCGGCCGCGGCGCGGCTTGCAGCTTCTTGGGCGCGCGTGCGCTCGAGACCGATCGCTACCAGATTTGAGAGACCCTGCAAAGCGGAATCGGAGAGGTCCAAACCCTGAAGCCCCAGGCTTCCAATCGGTTGCGCGCCGAGCCGGATGGCAGTCACGATTGTGTGCGTAGCTTCGTCCCGGAAGGAGGTACCTTGAAACGCAGCTTGGCGTAGCTGATCGTTCGGATAAGCGAAGTCGTGCGGACCAGAGCGGTACAACTCGCCCGATTCGCGATCGTAAAGAGCGACCGCGGAAACTTCGAAACTTTGGGCGATGTGCATGGCCAGCTGCTTTGGTGTCGGATGCGCGGGATCGATTAATAGTATCGACCGGCTCAAGGCGTAGAGCTTCTCCATCTCACGCTGCCGGTCCATGGCCTCCTGCGCCCGTCGCTTCGCCTGCGTCGAGAAATGACTCCCGGTGATTGAGGTTGCAAGGAATGCAAAGAGAGCCACCCAGTTTTGTGGATCGGCAATAGTGAACGTACCAATCGGTGGAAGAAAGTAGTAGTTGAAGCAAGCCACGGCGGCGACGGACGCCGAGAGGGATTCGGCGAGTCCCCATCGTGCCGCGACGAAAAGAATAGCCACTAAGTACGCGAACCCGATCGTGCTGGCATTGACCTTTATGACCTGGAAGCCGATGAAAGTAATCGCGGCGATGACTAAAAGGACAATGGCGATGCGAGCCGCGATCATGGAGTACTCACCCGACTAGCGTAGCAACGAACACAGGTGCGTGTAGTCAGTCGACTACGGGAGCCGAGATGCTCCATCGCACTGCGTTCACGCTGGTTTCGAGGGAAAGCCGGGAAACCAACTGTTCCATGGACTGGTCGTTGCGGGTGGGTGACATGAGGGTCGCAGTAACGCGGACGCGGCCGCCGGGTTCCAGATCTTCGCTATGCAACGATGTGAGTGCGGCGGTCATGTGTTCGACAGCGTTAAGAAGTAGGGCGCGCACTTGGGTTTCCTCGTGTTCGCCGCAGGTTAGTTCAAAGAAGTAATTTGTGGGGACCTCCTTCTCCATCGGGCTCCATTTATACGCTAGCGGGCGAAGCGCGATGTTGACGAAAATCACAGCTCCGGCCACTGCAGCCGAGTATTGGGGAAAGCCGAATCCCGAGAGAGCGCCGACGGCGGCGGCGCACCAGACCGTGGCGGCAGTGTTCAGGCCATGAACGTTGGCGCCCTCCTTGAAAATGACGCCGGCGCCCAGAAATCCAACGCCAGATACTATCTGGCCGACGATACGGCTGGCATTACCCACGCCTGCATCCATGAGGCCGATCATAGTGAAGCTAGCTGCTGCGGCTGCGACCAACGCGTTGGTACGCGTGCCGGCCATGCGATGGTGCCATTGCCGCTCCAGCCCCATAACGATGCCCAGCACGAGAGCGATTCCCAGGCGCAGCAGGAACGTCCAAAATTCCAAAGGATGCACCGAAGCAGTATACGACCATGCCCGCCCGACGAGCAAGTCTTTCGCAGGTTGGAGCGCGATTTCCAGGAGAGGAGAACGGTCCATACGCTATCCTGAGAGAGACAATGAGGAAGGCGTATCAGCGTTGGATCCTTGCCCGTGAGACGGACCTGTGCCAGCGGGCGACCAATCGTGTTGTCCGGCCGTTCGAGTGGGGATTAGAGTGGACACGCGACTGGCCGTGTACGCAACGCCACCCGAAAAACGGCGATGCCCCGGGCGAATATGTCGCGAAGTTGAATCAGCTTGCGATGCTGGATAGCGATGAGTTTTTCGCTTACCGAACGCCGGTCGATTTCCGGCTGGACAACGGCATTCTGCGTTTCCGTTCCGCGGTGGAGTCGCCTTATCCCGAGAACAACATCGTACACGCGCAGTGGTTTCCGTCGAAGAACAGCAAGAAGGCGGTGGTGCTGCTGCCGCATTGGAACGCGCCCGTGGACGGTCACAATGCGCTCTGCCGCGGCCTGCAACGCCTGGGGATCTCGGCGTTGCGGCTCAGCCTGCCGTACCACGACTATCGGATGCCGTCAGAGTTGCAGCGCGCCGATTATGCTTGTTCGTCAAATGTGTGCCGGACCATGGATGCGGCGCGCCAGGCGGTGATCGACGTCCGCTGTTGCTTCGACTGGTTGGAGACGCAGGGCTTCGACCGCCTTGGGATCGTGGGCACCAGCCTCGGTTCTTGCTACGCCTGCCTGGCGAGCGCTCACGACCACCGCATCGCGGTGAACGTGTTCAATCACTGCTCGACATTTGTGGCCGATGTCGTTTGGACCGGCCTCTCCACGCGTCACGTCCGGCAGAGCATTGAAGAACACATCGACCTCGACCAGTTGCGCAACGCCTGGATGGCGATCAGTCCGATCAGCCATCTGCAGAAGTTTGCCGGCCGCAAGCACAAGTCGTTGTTTATTTACGCGGAGTACGATACGACTTTTCTTCCGGAGTTCTCGCGGGACATTGTCGCCAAGATTGGTGAGTACGGTGTCGATCATAAAGTCGTGGTCTTGCCGTGCGGCCATTACACGCTCGGCGAGACGCCGTTCAAGTTCATCGACGGCTATCACATCTGTTCTTTCCTGAAGCGGAATCTGTAGACGCGTTCCTCTAATCGGTCTAAGACGTCTTATCTTTGGCGTAGCACAACGGGTCGATCTTGCAGCCGGCGCAACGCGGCTTGCGCGCGAAACATAGTGCGCGGCCGTGGAAGATGAGCTGCAGCGGGAAGGCGATCCACTTTTCTTTGGGAAGAATCTTCATCAGATCGAGTTCAATCTTGACCGGCTGATTCTGCTTGGTGAAGTCGAGCCGCTGCGCGAGACGCATGACGTGAGTATCGACAACAACTCCGGCGGGAATGCCAAAGAAGCCACCCAGCACGACGTTCGCGGTTTTTCGAGCCGCGCCCGGCACCGTTAGCAACTCGTCCATGGTTTGCGGAACTTTGCCGTTGAAGTCGCTCAGGATGCGCTTGGCCGCGCCGATGAGCGACTTGGCCTTGTTGTTGAAGAATCCCGTGGAGCGGATGTCACGTCCCAACTCGGCCTGGTTGGCGTTCGCAAAATCGGTGATGGTCGGATACTTTTCGAAGAGCCCCGGCGTGACTTCGTTGACGCGCTTGTCGGTGCATTGCGCCGAAAGAATAGTTGCGACCAGAAGCTCCCACGCGTCGCGATGCTGTAGCGGGATCTGCGGCTTCGGATACATCTCATCGAGCAGCTTCGCGATCTTTTCGACGCGCGTTTTTCGTTCGGCGGCATTCTTGGGGCGGGGAACCAGCTTCGGCGGCGTGACTTTTGGCACACTGAGATTATCTTTTCCCGGCAAACCTATCTTCTCCTCTTGGCCGCTATCATCGCATTTGGCGGTTGTCTTTGGGGCTCCTTTCATTTTGACGATTACTCGCTTTTTTCGAGCGGTCTCTGGCGTCCATTCGATATTCGGCCGGTTACATATGTGACCTTTTGGTTCAACGACTGGTTGGGCGGCAGGAATCCGGTGGGGTATCACGCCGTCAACCTGGTTCTGCACCTGATCTCGATCCTTCTTTGCTGGGTAGCACTCGGGCCGCTTGTGCCTGCATCTTCGAGGCTGATCGCTACGGCAATTTTCGCGCTGCATCCGTTTCAAGCCGAGACTGTGAATTACGTGTTTGCCAGGAGCACGCTGCTCGCGACAGTGCTGTGTCTGGCGGCGCTGGCAAGTTGGACGCGAGGGCTTCATTGGCCGGCGGTCGCATGGTTCGCTGCCGCACTGCTAGCGAAGGAAGAGTGCGCTGCGTTCCCCGTTTTCCTGCTTCTGTTGTGGCTGGCAAAGCGCGGAGATCGGAAGGATCTGGCTCCTCTTGCACTGATGTTCGTGGCCGCGCTCGCGGCAGGGATTCGCGTGATGCTAGTAGCCCGAAGCACTCCCGGATCAGGCGCCGGCGCGCAGGCCGCAGTCACCTCTCAGACGTATCTGATCACGCAAGGCGTCGTGATTCTGAGGTATCTCCGGATGCTGGTGATCCCGTGGGGATTCACCGTGGATCCGGATATCCGCATTCCGCCGATATCGATCGGCGTCGCGGCTTGGGCTGGAGTGGCGCTTCTCGCGGGGACCGCTATCTTCCAAATCAAGAACAGGCGCGCGGGGTTTTGGTTTATTGCCGGGCTGATTCTGCTGCTGCCGAGTTCCTCGATCTTTCCGGCGACGGACTTGGCGGCAGATCGAAGAATGTATCTGCCGATGATCGGATTCGCCGCTTGCGTGGGCCTGCTGCTGGAACGCGTACGGCCGGCATTCTTGATTCCTGTACTGATCCTGCTCGGCGGGCTCAGCTTGGTGCGCACGTCGACCTGGCGGACAGAAGAATCGCTGTGGACTGACGCGGTCGAGAAAGCGCCCGCGAAGGTTCGCCCGAGAATCCAGTTAGCGCGAGCCGTTGAACCGGCACGCGCGATCCCAATTCTCGAGGAAGCGAAGCAATTGGCGCCGAACGATCCGGCGGCCGCCTCCGAGGAGGGTCGAGTCTATCTGGGTCTTGGTAGACCGGCCGAGGCGCTGATGCAATTCGGACGCGCGCTGGCACTTGCTCCGCGCGATCCTGCGAACCTCAACAATCGTGGAGCGGCATTGCTCGCTCTACAACAACGCGAGGCTGCGCGAGCGGACTTCGAAAGGGCGCTGTCGATCGATCCGTGCCAGTTCGACGCAAGGCTGAACTTGAAACGGCTTGGAGTTGCCGTTTCCATTCCGCCCCAGTGCCGCTACACTGCTGAACAGGTAGCTGAGCTGACGGAAAAGTAATTTGCTACTGCTGAATGCTGACTTGCACGTCGGGTCGCAGGCTGTCCCATTCCGGAATGGCCGTCGAGCGCAGCTGCGAATCGAGGTCCGTGCGGATTTCCTTGGACTGAAACGGTCCCAGCGAAACGACCGAAGAAACAGTAAACAGCGGTGCGGCGCCGATAGATTCGGATGCTGATCTCACCGCGAGGTGAACGGACGCGTTGTTGATAGCTAAAGAGGAATGATTGACTACGATGTACTGCACTTGTGACTTTTTGCTCAGATCCGCCACAACTCGGATCCCGGTGACCTCGATAAATCTTGAAAACGGATGTTGCTCGACAGCGGCGCTCGCGATCGGCGCGGCAACCGACTGAGTGGTCTGCGCAGCGGCCGCCTTAGGTTCGCGGCTGCCGGTCAGGAATTGGAGCACGCTTCCTGCGCCGAGGAACATGCACGTCGCCACGACAAGGCTGACGATCCAGGACGGCAGGCTCGCTCTCTTGACCGGGCGAGTTTCGGTTGATGATCGTTCTTCAATCAAGGTCCGGAGCTGAAGCGGCAGGGCGGGACCCGCTAGGGTCAGGGCCTGCGGTCCGAAAATCGGGACAGCGGCGGACGGATGGAGCGGCTTCGAAGCGGGGATTGTGGGCCTGGGAGTGTGCTTCCAAACCTCGTCGGGAGGAGCGGGCGCTGCAACGACATCGAGAGCCGGGGGAAGCAAGGAGGCCGTCGGCGCAACCTGGAACGTAGCAACGATCGCACGGATGCCGGATTCCCTAATTTGGAGTTGCTGCGTGATTGAATCGAGAATCGTTTCTGCCTGGAGCTCAAGCGCGCGGGGTAGTTGCTCGAGTTCGGCGATGCCAGGATCGACGGTTTCAGCGACGACGGCTTGCTCAGTTTCAGGCACAGGCGCTGCTGTCGTTTCCGCAGCGACCAGTTGTTCCCGCGCAAGCTGCTCGATAGCAGCTTCAACGGGTCCGGCCGATTCCTCAACCGGGGCCTGGGTCTCAGCCTGATGTTCGACAGCTACTTTTTGAACCGTAGGTGTGCTTGTTTCGGCGATTGTACTGACTCTCGGCTCGTCAACCAATTCGGCCGACAATTGCTCGAGCGCGGCTGCCGCTGCCGTGGTCTCGACGGCTGCTGTCTCGACCGGCTCGACGACAGGTTCTTCGATCGGAGCGTCGGCTACGACTAACACGGGTGGTTCGTCGATCGGCGCTTCGGTTGGTGCTAGTTCGATTGCCGCGTGAGGCACTGCTGACGGCTCAGTCGATACTCTCGCTGTTTCAACGAGCGGTTCTTGAACCACGGGCCGATCGGCCTGCTCGACCGTCGATATTTCACTCTCGGTCGCCGCAACCTGTGCAACCGGCTCTTCTGCGGGCGGTTCGGCCGCGGCTGGCGTTGCAGCTTCGACGATTGGCGCCTCTACAGGATCTTGTTCGATCGCGGATTCAATAGCCGGTGACTGTTCTCCGTCGGCTATTGGCTCTACCGTTTCGGTCACCGGTTCGACAACCGCTGCTGCTTCTTGCAACGGTAGCTGAAGCGTCAATTGCTCAGCAGCTTCAGGTTCCGGAGCAGCCGCAGGCGCTGCGGATTCGACCAAAGGCCGCACGAGCAAATCGATCGTTTCGCCGCTCGGCACTTCTACGGCGGGCAAGCGGGATTCTTCTTCGGTAGCAGTTGCTGTATCTGTGATAGTGAGTTGCTGAGAATGTCCGTTGGCGGAAGCTCCGTTGGCTGACGATGCGGCAATCTGCAATACCGGGGCTTCGGCTGACTGACGAGTCGCCTGGATGGTTTCGGCCATCGCCAGGATGCCGTCGGTCACCGTGGCGGCTTCCACAGTGTGGTTCACGACTGCGGCAACACCTTCGGTCTTCGTGCAGGCCGGGCATTCCCGGATCTTGGGCGAGCATTCACGCCCGCAATCCGGACAGATCCAGAACAGCATGTAATCACTTTAGTCCCAAACGGGTTTTAGATCTGTAAGCTACTCACCCTACGTGAACCTAGGGACCCGCCTTATCTTGCTAAATGACGGCACTTAAAGGGTATTCCCGAGCCGGGCGATATACTGTGGGGTGCTACGGTTTCTTCGCCGCTCCTCTGTGACTCCCCGCAAACTGGGGATTCTTCCCGGTAGTTTCAACCCACCAACCCTAGCTCACATTGAGCTGGCGAACGCGTCGGAAAATTGGGTCGATGAAGTCCTGTTTGTTGTGCCCAGCATGCTTCCGCATAAGGACTATTCCGGAGCGACGCTGGAGCAGCGGTTGGAGATGTTGGAATCGGCCGGATTGAAGATGCCGCATTCGATCGCGAGCACCGATCGCGGGCTATTCATAGATATTGGCCGAGAGTGTCGTGAGCATTACAATTCGGCCACGCGGCTCTGTTTCTTGTGCGGACGGGACGCGGCGGAGCGGATCATCGGCTGGGATTATGGCCGGCCGGGCGTTGTGGAAGAACTGCTGAGCGAGTTTGAACTGCTGGTTGCGCCGCGCGCCGGCGAATTTCAACCGCCCAAGGCATTCCAGGACCGCATCCATATGCTTGAAATCGCTGGAGGACACGATGAGGTGTCGTCGTCCGAGGTGAGATCGAGAATTGCGCGCGGGGAACGATGGGAAGATCTGGTACCCGAGTCGATCGTTGAGCAGATCCGAAAGATCTATTCGTGAAGACTGGTGTCGAGGAATGCGCGCAAGCGGTGGCTACGGCTGGGGTGGCGTAGCTTGCGAAGAGCCTTGGCTTCGATCTGGCGAATTCGCTCGCGGGTGACCGCAAAATGCTGGCCAACCTCTTCAAGAGTATGCTCGCTTCCATCCTGGAGGCCGAAACGCATCTTGATGATCTTTTCTTCACGGGGGCTCAAGGTCTTTAGGACCTCGGCCGTTTGTTCGCGAAGGTTCAGGTTGATGACCGCTTCCGATGGCGACACCACGCGGCGATCGACGATGAAATCGCCGAGGTGCGATTCTTCTTCCTCACCGACGGGAGTTTCAAGCGAAATCGGTTCCTGAGCGATGCGCAGGACCTTGCGGACCTTGCCAACCGGCAACTCCATCTTTATAGAAAGCTCTTCAGTGGTAGGCTCGCGCCCGAGTTCCTGTTGAAGCTGCCGCTGCGTTCGGACAAGCTTGTTGATGGTCTCGATCATGTGCACCGGAATACGGATGGTGCGGGCCTGATCGGCGATGGCGCGGGTGATGGCCTGGCGTACCCACCAGGTGGCATAAGTGGAAAACTTGTAGCCACGGCGATAGTCGAACTTATCGACGGCCTTCATCAGGCCGATGTTGCCTTCCTGGATCAGGTCGAGGAACTGGAGACCACGGTTGGTGTAGCGCTTGGCGATGGAGACTACGAGGCGTAAGTTGGCCTCGATCAACTGCTTTTTGGCGGAGTCGGCTTCCTGCTCGCCGCGCTCGACGATCTGGAGCGTCCGGCGTAGCTCGGTGGAGCTGGCGCCGCATTCCTCTTCTAGCTGTTGAATCCGTTGGCCGAATTGCCGCAGTTCTTTGCGCAGGTCCCGAGCCGGATGCGATCCATGATGAGGTTCTTCCAGCTTACGCTGGATTTTCGCGATTTCCCGCTCGAGCGGCTTTAATTCATCAACCGCGCCCCGGAGGTTTCCGGCCAGGCTCCGGCGAATGCCCGTGCTGAAGGCTATGTTGCGGATGATGCGGGAGATCTGCACCATGTTCCGCGCCAAACCGTAGCGCAGGCTACGGTGCTGCTTCGGCTTCATCTGGCGGGAGACTGCCTGGAGCTTCTGCCGGAATTGCTGCGTCTTTTTATAATATTTTTCGATTTCGGCGATCTTGTTGAGCAGGTCCTCGTGCTGGACCGTGAAATCCTCGTCGGTGATGACGAATTCGGGCAGGACTAAAATATCGCGAACTGCTGTGACTCCGCGGCGAAGGTCCTCGCCAAGCTGGATAATTCCGCGGATCACCAGGGGCGAACGGGATAAAGCCTTGCGGACAGCCCACTGGCCGCGTTCGTTCCGTTTGGCCAGCTCAATCTCGCCCTCGCGAGTGAGCAGCGGGACGGTACCCATTTCGCGCAGGTACATGCGCACCGGATCGTTGGTTTTGTCGCCGACGTCCTGGGCCAGCTCGATATCGGCGAAGTCGTCCGGTTCTTCCTTCTTTTCGAAGTCGATTTTGGGCTCTTCGAGGATCTCGACACCGGCACTATCAAGGTCGGTGAGGAGGTCTTCGAACTCGCGCCCGGACGGAAAATCCTCGGCGAGCAACTCGTTTACCTCGTCGTAGAGAACGAACCCTTTTTCCTTGCCGACTTCCATGAGTTGCTTCAGCCTGCCGAACTTTTCTTCTGTTGCCACTGGCACCCCGTTAACCAGCGATGTGATGCTAGACCCTAATCTTCCCCAGTGTACAACATCGCTCGATGCTGCTTGGGCTAGCCAATGTCATCATCTTCGGCTTGAGCTTTCACTCGGCCGATTTGAGCTCTCGCGCGACCGGCGATCGAGCTCCTGGGCGAGAATAATTGCTTGTTGAAGGTTGCCTTCGCGTTCAGCTGTCTTAATCTGAGCGCGTAAAGCAGCAACTTCCGCTTTGGGATCCTGCTCCTTCAAGCGTCGCAGACAGGCCAGTGCTTGTTCACCAGCCCTTTCCTCCTTAAGCACTTCATCGGCAAAAACTATAGAGGACAATAGATCCCGGTCGGCGTCTCCAAGGCGGCCTTCTAGGTCTGCAAAACGAAGCGAACCCCCGTCGGAGTATATGCTAAATAACGCTTTGAATAGGTTCTTGGTGACGAAGCGATCAACTACGGGCATGTC
>Ga0335082_10004732_pt1 | contig 14867 bp, 9 predicted proteins | sample Lox_Sample_41_FD_206718 | JGI IMG/M metagenome (GOLD analysis project Ga0335082, IMG submission 206718) | Soil microbial communities from Loxahatchee National Wildlife Refuge, Florida, United States - Lox_Sample_4.1 | ecosystem: Environmental > Terrestrial > Soil > Wetlands | place: USA: Florida...
CCGGCCTCGGCCGGCTTACTGTTCTTAGCCCGGGGCTTTGAGCCCCGGGCGACGCGGGTGCCTGCTGTGCGCAAAGTGGGCCGTACTCGGAGAGGCGGTTCATTGGCTCAACACACCAGCGCACCGCTGGTCGGGTTCTCGGGGCGAACGGGACTCTCGATGTCTGCCGAAAATGTTCAACCGTTCACCCCGAGTAGCCGCCCTCCCTTGGCGGCGTATCGAGGGGTGCTGCCGCTCATCGACACTAACCCCTACGCCACTTCTGCCTTCTCAGCACGGCGATGGTAGTCCTGCAGGGCACATACCGTAAGCGCTTCGCGCTGCAACAGTTCGACGCCTTCAGCGGCCGCCTCGGCTCCGGCCACCGTGGTGAAGTAGGGCACCCGGCAATCGAGGGCGCTGCGCCGGATGGTGAACGAGTCGAGGTTGGCACCAACGCCTTCGGGCGTGTTGATCACCATGGCAATGGTGCCGCCCATGATGGCATCGACGACATGCGGGCTGCCGTCTTGCACCTTGTTCACGATCTCCACCTCGAGGCCGTGGCGCTGCAGGTACGTTGCCGTCCCGTTCGTGGCAACCAGTGCCAGGCCGCAGCGCGCCAAGCGCCGTGCGGTCGGCAGCACGGCCGCCTTGTCCTCGTCGCGCACGCTGATGAAGACTTTGCCCGTGGTCGGCAGGACCGTCCCGGCGGCGATCTGCGCCTTGGCAAAGGCCGCACCGAACGAGGCACCGATGCCCATCACTTCGCCGGTCGATTTCATTTCCGGACCGAGCAGCGTGTCGACCCCCGGAAACTTGGCGAACGGGAAAACGGCTTCCTTCACGGAGATGTAGCGCGGAACGACTTCCTCGGTGTAGCCCAGTTCCACCAGCGTGCAGCCCGCCATGACGCGCGCCGCCAGCTTTGCCAGCGGTACCCCGATGGCCTTACTGACGAAGGGTACGGTGCGCGACGCACGTGGATTTACCTCGAGGATGTAGACCGTCGTCCCCTTCACCGCGAACTGCACGTTCATCAGCCCGACGACGTTCAGCTCGAGGGCCAGCGCCGTCGTCTGCCGGCGGATCTCCGCCAGCACCGGCGCCGCGATCGACTTGGTCGGCAACGAGCAGGCGCTGTCGCCCGAGTGCACGCCGGCGCGCTCGATGTGTTCCATGATACCCCCGATGACGACGTGCTGGCCGTCACTGATGGCATCGACGTCGAGCTCGATGGCGTCATCAATGAATTTGTCGATCAAGATCGTGCGGTCAGGCGCCGCATCGAGGGCGCGCTCCATGTAGCGCCGCAAGCTCTCCTCATCGTACACAATCTCCATGGCGCGGCCGCCGAGGACATACGACGGACGGACGAGCACGGGATACGTCAGGCCCGTGGCGATGCGCACGGCCTCGTCGACGCTCAACGCGATACCGTTGGGCGGCTGCTGCAGCTCCAGCTTCGACAGCAGCGCCGCGAAGCGTTGCCGGTCCTCTGCCCGGTCGATGGAGTCGGGCGAGGTGCCGAGAATGGGCACGCCGGCCTTCTGCAGCGGCACCGCCAGCTTGAGCGGGGTCTGCCCACCGAACTGCACGATGACCCCATACGGCCGCTCGCGGTGCACGATGGCGAGGACGTCTTCGAGCGTCAGCGGCTCGAAGTACAGCTTGTCGGAGGTGTCATAGTCGGTGCTGACGGTCTCCGGGTTGCAGTTCACCATGATGGTTTCGAACCCGTCCTCCTTCAGCGCAAACGCGGCATGGACGCAGCAGTAGTCGAACTCGATGCCCTGGCCGATGCGGTTCGGGCCGCCGCCGAGGATCATGATCTTCCGGCGCGGCGTGACACCGGACTCGTCCTCATCCTCGTACGTCGAGTAGAGGTACGGCGTGTGCGCCGGGAACTCGGCACCACAGGTGTCCACCATCTTGTACACCGGTACGATGCCGGCGCTGTGACGGGCTTCGCGGATCTGCTGTTCCGTCTGGCCGCTGAGCTGCGCCAGGCGCACGTCCGAGAAGCCGCGCCGCTTGGCTTCACGCAAGACATCGGCGGGCAGCATCCCAGCGTTCTCGACCGTGGCTGCGCGCGTCAGGTGCTCGAACTCGACGATCTGCTTGACGTTGTCGAGGAACCACGGGTCGATCCTGGTGATCGCGTACAGCTCTTCGGTGTCCATGCCGGCGCGGTAGGCGTCGGCGATGTGCCACAAGCGCCGCGCGTTGGGCACGCGCAGGATGCGCTGCAGCGCGGCGGGGTCGGCGGCCCGCGGCCCGCGGCCTTTCTCGTCGAAGCCATAGGCATCGATCTCCATCGAGCGGATGGCCTTCTGTAGTGACTCCTTGAAGGTGCGGCCGATGGCCATCACCTCACCGACCGATTTCATCTGCGGCCCGAGCACATCGGTCGCCTGCGGAAACTTCTCGAACGTGAAGCGTGGGATCTTGGTCACGACGTAGTCGATCGTCGGCTCAAAGCACGCCGGCGTCTCACGCGTGATGTCGTTGGCGACCTCGTCGAGCGTGTACCCGACCGCGAGCTTGGCGGCGATCTTGGCGATCGGAAAGCCGGTCGCTTTGCTGGCGAGCGCCGAGCTGCGCGACACCCGCGGGTTCATCTCGATCACCACCAGACGGCCGTTGTCCGGATGCACGGCGAATTGGATGTTGGAGCCGCCGGTGTCGACGCCGATCTCGCGGATGATCGCCAGCGCGGCGTCGCGCATGATCTGGTACTCTTTGTCGGTGAGCGTCTGCGCCGGCGCCACCGTGATGCTGTCGCCGGTGTGCACGCCCATGGGGTCGAAGTTCTCGATCGAGCAGACGATGACGACGTTGTCCTTGCCGTCACGCATCACTTCCAGCTCGAACTCCTTCCAGCCGGCGATCGACTCCTCGATGAGCACCTCGTGCGTCGGCGACGCATCGAGGCCATGGCGCACCTGCTCCTGGAATTGCTCAGGCGTCTCGGCAATGCTGCCGCCGGTGCCGCCCAGGGTGCGCGACGGCCTGATGATCAGCGGCAAGCCGAGGCGCTGGCGCACCGCCATGGCGTCCTCGAAGCTGCACGCGTACCCGCTGCGTGGCAGATCGAGGCCGATGCGTTCCATGGCGGCTTTGAAGAGGTTGCGATCTTCCGCCTTCTTGATCGCCGGCAGCTTGGCACCGATCAGCTCAACCCCGTAGCGATCCAAAATGCCGCGCTCGGCCAGGTCGATCGCGGTGTTCAAGCCGGTCTGCCCGCCGATGGTGGGCAACAGCGCGTCCGGTCGTTCCGCCTCGATGATGCGTTCGAGCATATCGACGGTGATCGGCTCGACGTAGGTACGATCGGCGAAGCCCGGATCGGTCATGATGGTCGCCGGGTTGGAGTTGATCAGGATGACCCGGTAGCCCTCTTCCTTGAGTGCCTTGCAGGCTTGCGTGCCGGAGTAGTCGAACTCGCACGCCTGGCCGATGACGATCGGCCCGGAACCGATCAGCAGGATACTCTTGATGTCAGTTCGTTTGGGCATGGGTTCGCTGTTCGCATATAGCGGTTCGCGTATCGCTTGCCGCCCACCGGGTGCTGGTCGTTCCGACGAGATGCGATAAGCGACGTGCGATTGGCGTCTTCATCTCTCCGCCTCCATGAGACGCATGAAACGCTCGAAAAGGTAGTTGGCATCATGCGGCCCGGGCGATGACTCAGGATGATATTGCACGGAGAACAGCGGCAGCTCGGCGTGCGCCAGGCCTTCGACCGTCTGGTCGTTGAGGTTGACGTGGGTGAGCTGCGCGATGCCCTGGAGTGAGTCGACGTCGACGGCGAAGCCGTGATTCTGCGCGGTGATCTCGACCTTGCGCGTGGTGAGGTCCATGACCGGCTGGTTCCCGCCGTGGTGTCCGAACTTGAGCTTGTAGGTGCGCCCGCCGAGCGCCAAGCCGAGGATCTGGTGTCCGAGGCAGATGCCGAAGATCGGGCGCTTGCCGATCAGGTTGCGGACGATACTGGCGTAGGGACCAACATCCGGGTCGCCGGGGCCGTTGGAGAGGAAAACACCGCTGGGGTTCATTGCCAGCACGTCGGCAGCGGGCGTGGCCGCGGGCACGACGCGCACCCGGCACCCGGCGCGCACCAGGTTGCGCAGGATGTTGCGCTTGATGCCGAAGTCGTAGGCGACGACGAAGGGCGGTGCCTGGTCCCTGGTCCCTGATCTCTGGTCTCTGGTCTCTGGTCCCTGGTCTCTGGTTGCTGGTCTCTGGTTACTGGTCTCTGGCTTCTGGTATCCGGAGTCCAGGTTCCAGGTGCCTTCGTTCCAGTCGTACGGCTCCTTGCACGTGACCTCCTTGACCAGGTCACGGCCGATCAGGCCCGGGAGCGCCTTGGCCTTCGCCGCGAGGCTCTTGGGGTCGAGATCGGTCGTGGAGATGATCGCTTCCTGGGCGCCGTGGGTGCGGATGTGGCGCACCAGGGCACGCGTGTCGATGCCCTGGATGCCGGGGATGCCGTGCTCGTGCAGGTAGTGCGCGAGGCTCTGTTGCGCGCGCCAGTTGCTGGGGCGTTCCCAGTACTCCTTGACGATGAACCCTTCGACGAACGGGCGGCTTGCCTCGACGTCCTCGGGGTTGATGCCAACGTTGCCGATCTCCGGATAGGTCATGGCCACCAGCTGGCCGCAGTACGACGGGTCGGTAAGGATCTCCTGGTAGCCGGTCATCGAAGTGTTGAACACCACCTCGCCGCCGGCTTCACCAGACGCACCGAAACTGGTGCCCTCGAAAACGGTACCGTCTGCCAATGCGAGCAAGGCCTTCATGCGTTCGGACTCGCGGCGGCGCGATGGACGATGCGGCCGCCGACCATGGTGAGGATAGCTTGTCCCTGCATCTGCATGCCGTCGAAGGGGGTGTTGCGTGACTTCGAGCGGAAGCGTGCCGCCTCCACGGTCCAGCAGCGCTGCGCATCGATCACCGTCACGTCTGCTGCCGCACCGACGCTGAGCGTGCCGTGCGGCAGGTTGAGCACGCGCGCCGGGTTGATGGTGAGAGCCGCCACCAGCGTTTCCAGCGGGATACCGGCTTCCTCGACCAGCCGCAGCGCCAGCGGCAGCGCGGTTTCCAGGCCGACGATGCCGTTGGCTGCCTGGTCGAACTCCACATCCTTTTCGTCACGATGGTGCGGCGCATGATCGGTGGCGATCACATCGATGGTGCCGTCGGCCAGCCCCTGGCGCACCGCCTCGACATCGCGCGGCGTGCGCAGCGGTGGGTTCATCTTGGCGTTGGTGTTGTAGCCGTCGACCGCGGCTTCCGTCAGCGTGAAGTGATGCGGCGTGACCTCCGCACTGACTGGCAGGCCGCGCCGCTTGGCGGTACGGACCATCTCCACGCTACCGGCAGTGCTGAGGTGGGCGATGTGCAGGCGCCCACCGGTACGCTCGAGCAACGCGATGTCGCGGGCGATCATTGCCTCCTCGGCGGCAGCCGGCACACCCTTCAGGCCCAGCCGCAACGACAGGCTGCCTTCATTCATGACGCCCTCGGCGGCGATGGTGCGTTCCTCTTCGTGCACGATCACCGGTAACCCGAACATCGCCGTGTACTCGAGGGCGCGGCGCATCAGGCCGCCGTTCATGATCGGCATGCCATCATCCGAGACCGCAACGATGCCGGCGCGGTGCATTTCGCCGATCTCCGCCAGCTCCTCACCCTGGAGCCCCTTGGACACCGCACCAATCGGAAAGACGCGCGCGAGACCGGCGGCTGCGGCGCGCTCACGGATGTAGTCGGTGACCGCGGCGCTGTCGTTCACCGGATTGGTGTTGGCCATGCACGCCACCGCCGTGAAGCCGCCGGCGACCGCCGCCCGTGTTCCCGTCTCGACCGTCTCCTTGTACTCATAGCCGGGCTCGCGCAGGTGCACGTGGATATCGATCAGGCCGGGCAGGACCAGGCAGCCGGTGGCATCGATGCGCTCCGCGTCACCCGTCTCGTGGCTGCCCTCGGCGGCGGTGATCGCTGCGACGACCCCGTCGTGGATGACGACGTCGTGGAATCCGTTGAGGCCGTTTGCCGGATCGACGACCGTGCCACCGTGTATGATCGTCGTGTTCACCCCGCCCTCCGGCGCAGCCGCCGCGGCGCGGGCTCCTCCGGCAGCGCCGCTTCCTGTTCGACCTCGCTCTCCACGCGCGGACGGTTCGCCAGCAGGTAGAGCACGGCCATGCGCACGGCGATGCCGTTCGTCACCTGGTCCATGATCACGGAGTACGGGCCGTCGGCCACATCGCTGGCGATCTCGACGCCGCGGTTCATCGGGCCCGGGTGCAGGATCATCACGTCCGCCTTGGCATGCGCCACGGCCCGTTGGGTGAGGCAGAAGTAGCGCGAGTACTCATCCACGGTGGGGAAGAAGTTCTTGCCCTGCCGTTCGAGCTGGATGCGCAGCATCATGATCACATCGGCGTCGCGCACGCCTTCTTCGAGGTTGCTGGTCGTGTCGCCCCAGGCACGCAGCTCCGGCGGCAGCAGTGTGGGCGGCCCCACGAGCCGGAGGGCTGCGCCCAGCGTCTTCAAAGCAAAAACATTCGAGCGGGCGACGCGGCTGTGCAGGACATCGCCGACGATGGCAACCGTCAGTCCTTCGATGTGCCCTTTGCGCTCGCGGATGGTCAGCGCGTCGAGCAACGCCTGGGTGGGGTGCTCATGCGCCCCGTCGCCGGCGTTGATGATCGGGCAATCGAGGCGGCCGGCCAGAAAGTGCGGTGCGCCGGCGGCGGAGTGGCGCAGGATGATGGCGTCGGGCCGCATGGCCGCCAGGTTGCGCGCCGTGTCGAGCAGCGTCTCCCCTTTGGTGACGCTGCTCGTCGATGACGCCAGGCTGACGAAGTCGGCGCTCATGCGTTTGGCGGCGATCTCGAAGGAGGCGCGCGTACGCGTGCTGGCCTCGTAGAACAGGCTCACCACCGTCTTGCCGCGCAGCGTCGGGACCTTCTTGATGTCGCGCTCCGAGATCTCCTTGAACGAGCTGGCCGTGTCGAGCAGGAACGTCAGCTCATCGCGGCTGAGGCCTTCGAGACCGAGCAGATGCCGATGCGTGAAGGGCATGTCAGTCCTCCTCGGCGGGGGCAATGACGACTTCGTCCTGCCCGTCGCTCTCTTGCAGGCGTACCTGCACCGATTCATTCACGGCGGTGGGGAGGTTCTTGCCGACGTAGTCGGCGCGGATCGGCAGCTCGCGGTGCCCGCGGTCGATGAGTACCACGAGCTGCACGTTGCGCGGCCGGCCGAAGTCGATGAGCGCGTCGAGGGCGGCGCGCACCGTGCGGCCGGTGAACAGCACGTCGTCGACGAGCACCACACGCTTGTCGTCGATGGCGAAGCCGATCTGTGTGCCCTTCACCTCCGGCTGCTGGTGGCTGCGGCTGAGATCGTCGCGGTAGAGGGTGATGTCGATGATGCCGGTCGGCACCTCGGTGTCCTCGATCGCGCGGATCTTGGCGCGCAAGCGTTCGGCGATGTGCACGCCGCGCGAGCGGATGCCGATCAGCGCCAGGCCGCCGGTGCCTTTGTTGCGCTCCAGGATCTCGTGCGCCACCCGGGTGAGCGCCCGGTCGATCGCCTGCGCATCCATGACCACGCGTTCGCTGGCCATATGCCGAAAAAAAGCCCCCTCGTGACCGAGGAGGCCTACAGACTCCGTGTGCGATTTGAGATCTTCACGTTCACCCTTTCTGGCCTCTCAGGACCAGGTTAAAGGTCGTTGCCGACGTTGAGGTCTCTTTACAGTTCCCGCTGCACGAAGTCAATGCACCGCACTACAGCCCGTGCTCCAGCGCACGCTGAGTGAACATGTCGTCGCCGAGCTTCGTATCGTATTTGATCTCGCTGAAGTCGACGATCGTGTGGCTGCCGCTGTCGATGTTCTTCATCTCCATCGTGAACGGCGTCGGGACGTGACCCACCGGGCGGACGTCGCCCAGGGTGAGCACTTTCTCCTGCCGCCCGGCGGTGTCGTGCATGGAGTACTTGACGATCACCAGATCGTCGGTGCGCAACCAGATGACCACCTTGCCGTAGCCGAAGTCTTTCGTGCCCGGCGTGAACTCAATGACGTGGCACGCTCGCCCTTCCACGTCCTCATCGCGCAACAGTGTGGCGTGCGCATCGGCTTCGGACCAATCAGTGATCTGGCCGATGATCGCCAGGTCGTTGAAGCTGAAGTCCGTGCCCACGAAGCTTTCGCGTTTGGCGCCGCCGCTGATCTGTCGGACACGCTTCAGCTCCGGCACGTAGAGCCACTGTTCGTCCTTGGCGTGCGGATCGTTCCACTGCAGGAAGCCGACGCCCTTCACGTCCGGCGGTGACTCGAAGAAGACGATCGTCCGGGTGCGATCCTCCGCATACTTCTTCAGGTAGATCATGAGGTCGCGCAGCCGCTCGCCGCCGCGCCGGTCGACGATGCGGATCTTGAGCCGTTGCGTACGGTCGGTCCACTTCCGTTCCGTGTCACTGAGCTGCCGCACCTGGTCGAGCAGCCGGCGCGCAGCCTGGTCGACTGCCGACGCGGTCGCGCTGTGCAACAGCATGATCGCCAGGGCGGCCGGCAGAAATCTCTTCAGCATCAGAACGCTCCTCTACGTCGAACTGTTGGCAGCTGTGCCCTGCCGCTGATACCACAGCAGCCCACTGTACACGTAGTGGATCCCCGAGATGGTGGTCGTCGTCGCGGTGAGGGACCAGGTTACGAGATTCACCACCGCCATGGGAATGTCCGGACGCGCCAGCGTCAGCAAAGCGAAGCCAATGGTGAACATCTCGTTGAAGGTGTTCAGTTTGCTCACCAGGGTCGGCGCCACTTCCATCGGCGTGCTGAAGAAGTAGATCGCCAGATAGCCCCCGAGGATGACCACGTCCCGCGTCAGCACCAGGATGAGCAGCCAGGGGGGTATGGCGTGCAGCCACGTCAGAATGACGAACGAGCTGAGGAGGAGCAGCTTGTCGGCGAGCGGATCAAGAGTGGCACCCAGGTCGCTCTTGCTGTCGGTGAGACGCGCGATCACGCCGTCGATGACGTCGGTGATACCCGCCGCCATGAACAGGCACAAGGCGGCTCCGTAGCGTTGGCTGTTGACCAGGATGAGGAAGACCGGGATCGCCATGATCCGCAGCAGGGTGAGAAAGTTGGGCAGGGTGAGCATGATCGTGCTCGTGTTCGTGTTCGTGAATCGTATTAGGCAAGGCTCCTATTCTTCTACGAGGACGAGCCACGAGCACGCTGCACGAGCAATTCCTTCCTCACCTGCCCGGCCAGCTTCGTGGGGACCAGTGCTGTCACGTCGACGTGGCCGTCGCGATACTCCTCGTGTAGCACCGTGCCGGAACGATGCAGGCGCGCCACCAGGTCGCCGCGCGCCGCGGGAATGCGCACCTCCAAACGCTCGCGTCCCGCCTGCAGGACACGGTCGATCGCTTCGAGGAGCAACGGGATTCCTTCGCCCGTGCGTGCCGAGATCACACAGCGCGTGCCGTTGCCGGGCACAGGCCGGTGACCGGGCGGCAACAGATCGACCTTGTTGAGCACCGTGACCCGCGGCGTGTTCGCGGCCTCCAACTCGCCGAGCACGCGTTCGACGACCTCGCTCTGCTCCGTGGCGTGCGGGTTGCTGGCGTCGACCACGTGCAGCAACAGATCGGCCGTGTGCACCTCTTCGAGCGTGCTTTTGAAGGCGTCAACGAAGCCGTGCGGCAGCTTGTTGATGAAGCCCACGGTGTCGATCAGCAAGACCTGACCACCGCTCGGCAACGTCAGCCGCCGTACGGTCGGGTCGAGCGTGGCGAACAACTTATCTTCGACGAACACACCGGCTGCGGTGAGGCGGTTCATCAGCGTCGACTTCCCGGAGTTGGTATAGCCGACGAGTGCGACGGTCGGATACGGTACGCTGGCGCGGCTGTGGCGATGCAGACCGCGGGTCCGTGAGACGTCATCGAGGCGCCGGCGCAGCGCGCCGATGCGCTCGCGCACCCGGCGGCGATCGACTTCCAGCTGGGTCTCACCAGGGCCGCGCGTCCCGACGCCGCCGCCCAGCCGCGACAAGTGCTGCCACTGGCGCGTCAGCCGCGGCAGCAGGTACTGCAGTTGCGCCAACTCCACCTGCAGCTTGCCGGCAAGGCTGCGGGCGCGCTGCGCGAAAATGTCGAGGATGAGCTGGCTGCGGTCAATGACCTTCACCTTCAGCTTGCTCTCCAAGTTGCGCTGCTGTGCCGGCGACAAGCTATCGTCGAAGACCGCCACGTTGGCCTCGACCTGCTGGACCAACGCGCGGACGTCATCGACCTTACCGGACCCGATGAAGGTGGCGGGATGGATGCGGCGTAGCGCCTGCAGCGCTTTGCCGGCTACCTCGACGCCGGCCGTGTCCGCCAGCCGTTCCAGCTCGGCGAGCGACTCCTCCCCGTCGAGCGCTGCGCTCTGGTCGCGCATCGTCCCGACGAGCACGGCGCGCTCGCGCCCCCCGGCGGTGTCGTGGGGCGCGGTGCCGTGGTGCTGCGAGGCTTTCGGCTGGCGTGGGCTGCGGCTCACAGAAATGAGGTCACTCCGTTTCCGAATAGACGCTCCACGTCCTCGACCATGCGCTCGGTCGCCGCGACTTTCAAGTTCTCGGGCAGTGCAATCACCGTTTCCGTGCGGTTTGGTAGCAACAAGTGCAGGAAGGTGCTGCATGAGCCGCGATGCTGCGTCAGCGTCGAGCGCAGCGTGCGCAGATGCTCCGCATCGAGGCGTTCCGCGCGCAGCGCGAAGTGCACCTGCTTCACCGATTTCTCGCGCGCATCCAGCAGTGACACCACCTCATCGGCGATGACCTGGCAACGTTCCTCGCCGACCTCGAGCGTGCCGGTGATACACACCGGGTCGTCGGCATGGATGGCCCCCTCACAGCGGCGGTAGGTCTCCGGCCAGGCAATCACCTCGACGGCACCCCAGCGGTCTTCCAGGTTGAACGTCGCGTAGCGATCACCCTTGCGGCTGTTCTTGAGCTTGAGCGTGAGGATCACGCCGCCGAGCTTGATTTTGGCTTGCGATTCGCGGTTGCGCAGATCGGCGGTGGTAGCGTCGGTGAAGCGCTTGAGGTCACGCTCATACTTGTCCAGCGGGTGCCCGGTGATGAAGAAGCCGATGGCGTCGCGTTCAGCGCGTAGCAACTCCTTCTGGTCCCACTCTGCGACGTCCGGGAGCGCCGGTGGCTGGCTCGGTGTCACCACCAGACTGCCCGGTGCGAACAGTCCCATCTGGTTGAGATCGTCGGGCCGACTCCCCTGCGCCGCCCACTGGCAGATGCGGTCCACTCCTTCCAGCATGCGCCGGCGCGGCTCGTTGGTGAAATCGAACGCACCGCACTTGATCAAACTCTCGATGACGCGCTTGTTCACCAACTGGCTCTGCACACGCTTGCTGAAGTCGGCGAGCGCCGTGAACGGCCCGTCGGCGCGTGCCGCAATGATCGCCTCGATCGCCTTCGAGCCGACACCGCGCACCGCGCCGAGGCCGAAGCGGATGGGGCGCGTTCGGTCGTCACGCGGCTGGCCGACGGTGAAGTCCTCGCGGCTCTCGTTGACGTCGGGCGGCAGGATGGTCATGCCGCGCTCGCGACACTCGGCGATGTTCTTGTAGGTCTTGTCGGTGTCGCTCATCTCCAGCGTCATCAACCCGGCCATGAACTCCTCGGGGTAGTGCGCCTTGAGGTACGCGGTCTGATAGGTGACCACCGCGTACGCCGCGGAGTGCGATTTGTTGAAGCCGTAGGCCGCGAAGGTCTCCATCTGGTCGAAAATCTCGCGCGCCAGCTTCTCCGGCAGCTTGCGCCGCCCGGCGATGAAGCGCTCCTTCTCGCGCTCCATCTCGCTCTTCTTCTTCTTGCCCATGGCGCGGCGCAGGTTGTCGGCGTCGCCGAGTGAGTAGCCAGCCAGCGCCTGGGCAATCTGCATCACCTGCTCCTGGTAGACGATGACCCCGTAGGTCTCGCGCAGGATGGGCTCGAGCGCCGGGTGCAGATACTTGATGGGCTCCTTGCCGTGCTTGCGCTTGATGAACTGATCCACCATGCCGCTGTCCAGCGGCCCCGGCCGAAACAGCGCGAGCACGGCGATCACGTCCTCGAACGTCGACGGCCGCAACTGCGTGAGGACCTTGCGCATGCCACCGCTTTCCATCTGGAAGACGCCGACGGTGTCGCCCCTTGCCATCAGCTTGTAGGTGGCACGGTCGTCGAATGGCAGCGTGGCAAGGTCGATCTGTTCGCCGCGGCCCTCGGCGACCCGCCGCACCACGTTGTGGATCATGGTCAGTGTCTTGAGGCCGAGGAAGTCGAACTTGATGAGCCCGATGGCATCGACGTCGCTGTACGGGTACTGCGTCATCACCGCCCCGTCCTTGTCGACGAACAGCGGCAGGCTTTCGATGAGCGGCCGCTCGGCGATGACGATGCCGGCGGCGTGCTTTGAGGCGTGGCGCATCAGGCCTTCGAGGCGCAGCGCATAGTCGAACAACTGCTCCTCGCGTTCGCCGCGCTCGCGCAGTTGCTTGAGACGCGGCTCCATCTCCAGCGCGTCCTTGAGCGGGAAGTCCTTGCCCTGCTTCGGCGCTGGGTACAGCTTGGCCATGCGATCGGTGTCGGCGTAGGGGAAATCGAGGACCCGGCCGACGTCTTTGATCGCCTGCTTGCCCTTCAAGGTTCCGAAGGTGATGATCTGCGCGACGCAGTCCTCCCCGTACCTCTCGCGCACGTAGCGGATGACCTCGTCGCGCCGCTCGAAACAGAAATCCATGTCGATGTCCGGCATCGACTTGCGCTCCGGGTTGAGGAAGCGCTCGAAGAGCAGGTTGTAGGGCAGCGGATCGAGGTCGGTGATGCCGAGGGCGTAGGCGACGAGGCTGCCGGCGGCCGAGCCGCGCCCTGGGCCGACCGGGATGCCCTGGCGCTTGGCGAAGTTCGTGAAGTCGGCGACGATGAGGAAGTAGCCGGCAAAGCCCATCGATTTGATGATCGCCAACTCTTCCTCGACACGCTCGCGATACGGCTGCTCGCGCTTCGCATCCCAACCGTCCCGTGTTCGCAGCAGCGTCAGCCGCGCCTCCAAACCCTCGCGCGTCACACGCTCGAGGTGAGCTTCGAGGCTTTCATTGTTCGGCGTCGCGAAGACCGGGAACTGGTACTTTCCAAACGTCAGCTCCATGTTGCAGCGCGCCGCGACGTCGAGCGTGTTGGCGATCGCTTCCGGCAGCTGCGGAAACGCCGTCGCCATCGCTGCCGGGTCCTTCACGTACAGCTGATCCGTCTCGAAGCGCCAGCGCTTGGCGTCGCCGAAGGTCTTGCCCGTCTGAATGCAGAGGAGCACTTCGTGCGCCTTGGCATCCTCCTTCTCCAGATAGTGACAATCGTTCGTAGCGACCAGTGGCAGCCCCAGCTCGTTGGCCAGCCGCACCAGCTCGACATTGGCCTTCTCCTGTTGCGGCAGGTGATTGTCCTGGATCTCGACGTAGTAGCGGCCGTCGAACATGGCGCGGTACTCGTCCATCACGGCGCGGGCGCGGTCGACGCTGCCGATAGCGATCGCCTGATTCACTTCGCTGGCGAGACAGCCGGAGAGCGCGATCAGGCCGCTGTTGAACTGGCGCAGCAGCTCCTTGTCGATGCGCGGCTTGTAGTAGAAGCCCTCTTTGTAGCTCAGCGTCACCAAGCGGCAGAGATTGCGGTAGCCCTCCTGGTTCATGACCAGCAAGATCAGATGGTGGTTGCCGCCGGCCTCGAAATCATCCGTGCGGCTGACGCCCTTGTCGAAGCGGCTCTTCGGCGCGACGTAGACTTCGCAGCCGAGGATCGGCTTGATGCCGGCGTCGCTGGCCTTCTTGTAGAACTCGACGGCGCCGAACATATTGCCGTGGTCGGTGATCGCCACCGCCGGCATTCCAGCGGCCTTCACCTTGGCAATCAATGCATCGATCTTGTTGGCCCCGTCCAACAGCGAGTACTGCGTGTGGACGTGCAAGTGAACGAAACCCATCTTCCTCTCCTCACCCCATCCCTACATTGCGAATTTCGAATTGCGAATTTCACCTCCCCGACCCAATTCGCAATTCGCGATTCGCCATTCGCCATTTCTTCTCATTCCCACTCGATCGTCGCCGGGGGCTTCGACGAGATGTCGTAGACCACCCGGTTGACGCCACGTACTTCATTGATCAAGCGGCTCGACAAGCGGGCCAGCAACTCGGCGGGTAAGCGCGCCCAATCGGCGGTCATGCCGTCCACGCTTTCCACGGCGCGGATCGCCACCACGTTTTCGTAGGTGCGCGCGTCGCCCATCACGCCAACGGTCTTGACCGGGAGCAGCACCGCGAAAGCTTGCCAGAGGCGTTCGTAGAGCCCGGCGGCGCGGATCTCTTCGTCGACGATGGCCTCCGCTGCCTGCAGCACGGCGACACGCTCGGCGGTCACCTCACCGAGGATGCGGATCGCCAAACCAGGTCCGGGAAACGGCTGGCGCCCGACGATGCGCTCCGGGATGCCGAGCACGTGGCCCAGTTGCCTGACCTCGTCCTTGAAGAGCTCGCGCAACGGTTCGATCAACTCGAAATGCATGCGCTCGGGAAGACCGCCGACGTTGTGGTGGCTCTTGATGGTCGCCGACGGGCCTTTGAACGACACCGACTCGATGACGTCCGGATAGAGCGTCCCCTGGGCGAGGAACTTGATGTCGGGAAGCCCCCGCGCTTCCTCCTCGAATACCTCAATGAACGTCCCGCCGATGATGCGGCGCTTCTGCTCCGGGTCTTCGACGCCCTCGAGACGCTTGAGAAAGCGCGCGCTCGCGTCGACGGCCTTGATGCGGAAGCGAAACGA
>Ga0335082_10004733_pt1 | contig 14866 bp, 13 predicted proteins | sample Lox_Sample_41_FD_206718 | JGI IMG/M metagenome (GOLD analysis project Ga0335082, IMG submission 206718) | Soil microbial communities from Loxahatchee National Wildlife Refuge, Florida, United States - Lox_Sample_4.1 | ecosystem: Environmental > Terrestrial > Soil > Wetlands | place: USA...
CCAGAAGAGCGACATTTCGCTGATCGGCGAACTGTCGAAGAATATGCTCGGGCGCACTTTCTGCGCGCTCGGTGATGCTGCTGCGATGCCGACGATTTCGATCGTGCAGAAGTGGCCTGAAGATTTCGAAGCGCATCTTGACGGGCGACCCTGTCCGTACGCGCACGCAGGCGAGATGGCGCACGCATGAGAGCCAACGTTTTGAATGCGCTTGGGTGTAGGCACTGCCTTGTGGGGCAGGCCCCTTGGCCTGCGGCCGACGCCCTCGTCGGCCCTTTTCGTGTGACGGAAGAGCGGGACCAGGGGGTCCCGCGCGGACGTGGACGTCCGCCCCACAATGCACACTCTGAAGGACCACCGACAGCTAGCACGCCGGGGGAATCATAAGCAATGGCCGACTTAATCAACCTGACCATCGACGGAAGGCCGGTTACCGCGGCGCCCGGGACGTTGATTATCAACGCCGCCAAGCAGGCCGGCATCGAGATTCCCGCCTTTTGTTATTACGACGGATTGGCGTTGCAAGCTGCCTGCCGCATGTGCCTGGTGGAAGTGGACAAGACGCCCAAGCTACAGGTGGGATGTACGCTGCCGGTAGCCGAAGGGATGGTCGTGCATACCGATTCCGCACTGGTGCACGAGGCGCGCAAAGGGACGCTGGAATTCCTGCTGACGAATCATCCGCTCGATTGTCCGGTTTGCGACAAGGGCGGCGAGTGCGAATTGCAGGATATGGTGTTCCGATACGGCGCGGGCGAGAGCCGTTTCGTTGAGCAAAAGATCCACGTGGATGAGCAGCAGTGGTCGCCGGTGGTTTTCTTCGATGCGCCGCGCTGCATTCTTTGTTACCGCTGCGTGCGGATCTGCGATGAGGGCATGGGCGTCCACGCGCTGGGTGTCATCAATCGCGGAGCCCACGCGGAGATTGCGCCGAATCATTTCGATCACCTCGAATGCGACGAGTGCGGCATGTGCATCGACATCTGCCCGGTCGGCGCGCTGACCAGCGGAACTTACCGCTACAAAACGCGGCCTTGGGAGATGCATCACGTCGGAACTATTTGCACCCACTGCTCCGACGGCTGCCGCACCACGCTTGGCGTCCGGAATAACGAAATCATTCGCGGCAACAATCGCGACAAGTCGGGAATCAACGGCGAGTTCCTGTGCATCAAGGGCCGCTACGCGTTCGATTTTGTACATAGCCCGGAGCGGTTGCAATCGCCGATGCTGCGCAAGAACGGCGAGCTTGTTCCGGTCTCCTGGTCGGAAGCGCTGGCCGCAGTGGCGGGCAAGTTCAAAGAAGTGAAAGCGCGGGCAGGTAAGTTCGCCGTGATTGGCTCGAATCATACGAGCAACGAAGAGAACTATTATCTGCAGAAATTTGCTCGCGAAGGGCTCGGGACGAGCCACATCGATCATCACAGGACAGGTGACATCGCCACGCTGCTCGATGCACTCAGCGGCAAGACCGAAGCGCTCGCATCCACGACCGATCTTTACCATCGCAAGGCGATCCTTGTTGTGTCGGCCGATCTCGCGCAGCAGCATCCTTTCTTGTCCTTCCAGGTTCGCGCCAATCTGCGCCATCACGGCGGTCACATTTATACCGTGACGCCCGGTCCGGTGCGCGAGCAGAACTATTCGACCCACAGTGTCATCACCTCTCCGGGACGCGAATTGGCGGACGTCGAATCATTGCGCGATCAGTTAAAGGCTGAACCGGAACTGGTCATTGTTTTCGGCGACGCGATCAAGGGCGATGCGATCCGCAAGCTGGTTTCTTTTGGCGATTCGCTAGGGATTCCGGTTCGCTATGTTTGCCTGGTGGATTACTCGAATTCTCGCGGCGCTTCGGACATGGGAGTGCTGCCGGACTTAGGCCCCGGCTATCAACCGGCTGCGGCCAAGGGATTGGCATACGACGAGATTCTCGCGGCTACCGATCTGGACGTGCTTTGGGTGGTGGGCGCGAATCCCCTGCGGCGCGGGACACTCGCAACAAGCAAGGCATTCGTGGTAGTGAACGAAATGTTCCTGACCGAAACTGCGCAGCGCGCCGATGTGGTGCTGCCTGCCGCGTCGGCATACGAAAAGCACGGCACCGTCACCAATGTCTGCGGCGAGGTGCAGCGTCTCAAGGCCGGCCTTCAGGTGATGGGAACCAAGTCCGATCTCGAAATCATGGGCCTCCTTTCCAAGGAAATGGGGATCAACATCGGCATCTGGTCGCCCGACAAAGTTTTCGACGAAATACGCCGGAACGTCCGTGGTTATAATGTTCCTTTGCCAATAGTCGCAACAGGAGGAGCAGCGCAGACGACCCCGGTGAACGGCCACGTTCCGGGGAGTTCGCGCCCGGACTTGATTCAGTCGGCTCGCGATACTCTCTTTACGTCCGGTTCGTTGGGACGTTACTCCAAGACGCTTAGCTCGGTGGTCGAGGCGCCGGGCGGGTTGTATTCCGAAAAACGACCGTAAGGTCACGAATGAACTTTCTAATACTCAGCCTGATCAAGGCGGCCATCGTCGCCGGCGTGCTTCTTACTACGCTTGCGTACTTGCAGTGGATTGAGCGTAAGGTGATCGGCCACATCCAGCTTCGTGTGGGGCCTTATCGCGTCGGCCCTCATGGTTTGCTGCAGCCGCTCGCGGACGTTGTGAAGCTCATTACGAAAGAGGGTGTGATGCCGGCGAACGTCAACAAGTTTTTCTACTTGTTGGCCCCATTTGTAGCCGTCGCGCTGGCGTTGATTTCGATCTCCGTGATACCTTTCGGCCCACAGATCACGATCGGCGGAGTGACGACTTATATGGAGCTTACCGATCTGAACATCGGCGTGCTGTTCGTACTGGCTGTCTCGTCGGTGGGCGTCTACGGCGTCGCGCTGGGAGGTTGGGCCTCGAACAATAAGTATTCGCTGCTCGGCGGACTGCGCAGCTCCGCGCAGATGATCAGCTACGAACTGCCGCTGGCCATTGCCGTTGCCGCTCCCCTGCTGTTGGTCAATTCGCTGAGTTTCCGCCAGATTGTGGAATATCAAAGCGGTTTTTGGCTGGGGTTCATTCCGCGCTGGAACGTGTTCCCCGAGGTGCTGGGATTCTCGGTATTCCTGATCGCCGCGTTCGCCGAAACGAATCGCGTGCCGTTCGACCTTCCGGAGGCGGAAAACGAACTGGTGGCGGGCTTCCACACCGAGTACAGCAGCATGAGCTTTGCGGCGTTTTTCATGGCTGAATACGCCAACATGGTGACGGTTACGGCGGTAGCGACGTTGCTTTTCCTGGGCGGATGGAAGGCGCCATTTCCGGAACCGTTCTCCAGCTTCATTCCCGTGATCGTATTTGGTCTAGCCGGACTCATCGCCATTTTTCACGGAATGCACCCGGCCCGCCGGAAGGACAAATATACGTTGCCCGCAGCGGGCGTGGTTTTCCTGGGCCTCGCGGCCGTGTTTGGTCTGTCGTTGCTGGTGCCGACGCTACAGACAATTCTGATGGCATTGTTCTGGTTCTGCGGGAAGGTATTAGCCTTGCTCTTCCTGTTTATCTGGGTTCGGGGCACACTGCCGCGTTTCCGCTACGATCAGTTGATGCGCTTCGCCTGGATTGTTCTGTTTCCGCTGGCGATGGTCAACCTGTTGGTGACTGGCTTGGTTGTGGCGCTCTCGTCCAAATAAATTATGACTGAGCTGATCTTCTTCGTCTTCGCTGGTATCGCGGTGTTCTGCGGTATCAGCCTGGTTGCGCAAACGCATCCTATCGCGAGCGCCTTGTCGCTGATCGGCGTGATGGGTTCGCTGGCGATTATCTATCTGCAACTCGGTGGGGAATTCATCGCCGCGGCACAAGTGATCGTTTACGCGGGCGCGATCATGGTGCTCTTTGTCTTCGTCATCATGCTTTTGAACGCGGGCGCGGAGGGTACATCGCTGAATGTGTCGAGTTTCGCGAAGTACGCCGGCATCGTTTTACTCGCGGCGTTTCTCGGGCTGATCAGCTTTATCATCCAGGCCACTCTGCCGAAGACCGAAGGAGTGGTGTTCGGAGCGTGGGACGGCGGGACGGCCGCCGACGTGGGCCGCAAGCTCTTCACCGCGTATTTGCTGCCCTTCGAGGTCACATCGGTGCTAATTTTGATCGCTTTGGTCGGCGCGGTTGTGCTCGCGAGAAGGGAGGTCTGACCAATGCCAGGCGGCGTACCCATGAGCTGGTACCTGATTCTCAGCGCAATTCTCTTCGGACTCGGGGTGGCGGGCTTCATTTATCGACGCAACATCATCACCGTGTTCATGTCCATCGAGCTGATGCTCAACGCGGTAAATCTCACGTTCATCACCTTCTCCTACCAGTTAAAGCAGGTAGACGGACACATCTTCAGCTTTTTTGTGATGGTGGTTGCCGCGGCTGAGGCAGCCGTTGGACTGGCCATTATCCTGACGGTTTTCAAGAACCGGGAGACGCTGATGATCGACGAAGTCTCCTCGATGAAATATTGACATGAGAGATCGCCACGCTATTGCGCGTTCCGGGGTAGCCCAATAAATGAATCTCTGGTTGATTCCCGTTCTTCCATTCGTCGGCTTTCTGATCAATGGTCTCTTCGGCCGGCGGATGCCCAAGTCGATGATCAACGTGTTCGCCATCGGCTCCGTGGCACTGGCGTTCATTTGGGTCGTGAAGACGCTGCTAGGTTTGGGCGATCTGGAAACCAAGTACATCGAGCACTACTTCACGTGGATCCAGAGCGGACCGCTGCAGATCAACGTCGATTTTGCGATCGACCGGCTGACGGCTGTGATGCTGATGGTGGTGACCGGCGTCGGCACGCTAATCCATATCTATGCGATCGGGTACATGGAGCACGAGGACGGCTACTATCGTTTCTTCTCGTACCTCAATTTGTTCATGTTCTTCATGCTGATCCTGGTTCTGGCGCAGAATTACCTGCTGCTGTTCGTCGGCTGGGAAGGCGTGGGGCTGTGTAGCTATTTGCTGATCGGCTATTACTTCACGGAGCAGTTCGCCACCACTGCGGGCAACAAGGCGTTCATCGTGAACCGAATCGGCGATTTTGGATTTTCACTGGCGATGTTCCTGATCTTCCGGCAGTTCGGATCGCTCGATTTCAGCAAGGTTTTTGATTCGGCGCAATCGATGCCGACGGAAACGACTGTCGGCCTGCTTACGACGATCTGCTTGCTGCTGCTGGTTGGCGCGACCGGGAAATCGGCGCAGATTCCGTTGTTCGTCTGGCTTCCCGACGCGATGGCCGGTCCGACGCCTGTCTCAGCGCTGATCCACGCGGCGACGATGGTGACCGCGGGTGTTTATATGACCGCGCGATCGGCTACGTTGTTTATGCATGCGCCGATCGCCATGGATACGGTCGCCGTCATTGGACTCGCTACGGCGTTTTTCGCGGCCACGATTGGCTTGGCCCAGACTGATATCAAGAAGGTCTTCGCGTATTCGACCGTCTCGCAGCTCGGCTACATGTTCCTGGGCGCGGGCGTCGGAGCATTCTCGGCCGGAATTTACCATCTGATGACGCACGCGTTTTTCAAGGCGCTGCTGTTCCTCGGCGCAGGCGCTGTGATCCACGGTCTACACGGCGAGCAGGATTTGCGGCAGATGGGCGGGTTGTTTAAACACATGCGTATCACGGCAATCACGCTGCTGTGCGCTTCGTTTGCTATCGCGGGCTTCCCGTTCACATCGGGATTCTTCAGTAAAGACGCGATTCTCGTGGCAGCCTACGCCCGCGCGCCGTGGATGTACTGGCTCGGTGTACTGACCGCCGGGATGACTGCGTTCTATGTATTCCGCGCGTGGTTCCTCGCGTTCACCGGCAAGTATCGAGGCCACGCGCATCCGCACGAATCGCCGCTGGTGATGACTGGGCCTCTGATGATTCTGGCTGTCCTGTCGCTCGGCGGAGGATTCATTAACATCCCGCATTGGCTGGAACCTCTGTTCCCGGAAAAGCCTGAGAATGAGATGCTGGCGTGGCTCTCGGCCGGGGTCGGCATCGTTGGGATTCTAATCGCTTATCTATTCTATGTTGTGAAGCCGAGCCTTCCGGAATCGATCGCGAACGCCGCGGGTGGACTTTACAAGCTGGTTTACAACAAATACTTCGTCGATGAGATTTACGATGCCGCGGTCGTGACACCGCTGCTGGCAACGTCGCGCGTGGTTCTGTGGAAGGGCGTCGACGCCGGCGTGATCGACGGTACGGTGAATGGCGTCGGTCATCGCTCACGCGGGATCGGCGGCATTCTGCGATTGCTGCAATCGGGCAATATTCGCAGCTACGCTGCTTGGGTCGTGCTCGGCTCGGTGATTGTGTTGCTTGCGATCGGCTTTGCCGGAGGGCAGCAATGACCCTGCTCGACGTAGTCATCTTCCTGCCCCTGGTCGCGTTCCTGATTTTGATGGCGATGCCGAAGGAAAGCCCCGAAGGCATCCGGCGATTCAGCCTGATTTCATCCATCGTAGTGTTTATCGTCTCTCTCGGCTTGATCGGGCCGTATTGGTTCAACACCCCTGGCAAGTACGTTTTTGAAAATAATCAGCCTTGGATCGAGACGCCTTCGATTCGCTACCACGTGGCCATCGACGGCATCAGCCTGTGGCTGGTGATCCTGTCAACGCTGCTGACACCGTTGTGCGTGCTGGTGTCCTGGCGCTACATCGAGAAGCACGTCAAACAGTTCTACGCATTCCTGCTTTTGCTCGAGTTCGGGCTGGTCGGCGTCTTCTGCGCCCTCGACCTCTTCTTGTTTTTTGTGTTCTGGGAAGTATCGCTGGTGCCGATGTACTTCCTGATCGGCGTCTGGGGACACGATCGCCGCATTTACTCGGCTGTAAAGTTTTTCCTGTACACGATGGCGGGTTCGGCGCTAATGCTGGTTGCCATCATTTATCTGTACAATGCGTCCGGCACGTTCGACTACCCGAAGATTCTAGCGGGGTTGCAGAGTGGCTCAATTGCCGTGACGTCACAGGAGCAACTACTGCTCTTCCTGGCGTTCTTTATCGCCTTCGCTATTAAAGTACCGCTATTCCCGCTGCACACGTGGCTGCCGGACGCGCACGTCGAAGCTCCAACCGCCGGGTCGGTGATGCTGGCGTCCGTCATGCTGAAGATGGGAACGTTCGGACTCCTGCGCTACTGCGTGCCGATGTTCCCGAACGCCGCGCGGAATTGTTCCGGCTGGATCTCGACGCTGGCGATTATTGGCATCATATACGGCGCGCTGGTCGCGATGGTGCAGCCGAATATGAAGAAGCTGGTGGCATATTCGTCGGTCAGCCACCTGGGCTTCGTCGTTCTAGGGATTTTTACGTTCACGCAGCAGGGCTTCGACGGCGCTGTGTATCAAATGCTGAATCATGGCGTCTCCACGGGCGCGCTGTTCATCCTGGTTGGATTCCTTTACGAACGGCGCCATTCGCTGGAGATCGCATCGTATGGAGGCGTAGCCACGCCGGCGCCGAAGCTCTCGACCGTCTTCATGATCACCATGCTTGCGAGCATCGGGCTTCCGATGCTCAATAATTTCGTCGGCGAGTTTCTCGTCCTGCAGGGCGTCGCGCTGGTCAACATGCGCATGACTGCCTTCGCCGCGATCGGCGTGATCCTTTCGGCTTGCTACATGCTGTGGCTCTACCAGCGCGTTTTCTTCGGGAAGGCGACCGAAGATCTGACGCATCACATGCCCGATTTGAACCTCCGCGAATATGCGATCATTGTGCCCTTGATCGCATTGATGGTCTGGATGGGTACGTTCTCGCAGAGTTTTATTCCGGCAATATCGGCGTCGAACACCGTGCTCCTGGGGCCGGTCGATGCCCGGCGGGACCTTCATGTCCGCATCGCGCCACCCGTCCAACCGGTGGCCGCGAGAATTGAGGAGACGCCCGATGCCCGCTAACTTCGTGCCCACACAGGCCGATTACCTCCGGTTTCTGCCGGAGATCATTATGGTCGTGGTTGGCACGCTGATCATGCTGTTGCAGGGCATGATGGGAGACAACAAGAAGCGAAGCCTCACTGCATTGACGCTGCTTGGATTCGCGGCCGCATTGGCGGCGGCGGTGATGGCCAACAACAATCCCGGCACATCGTTTACGAACATGATGGTCGTGGACGGGTTCGGCACGTTCTTCCGTGTGCTGGTGATTGCGGTCGGGATTTTGACTGTTCTTTCGTCATCGCAGTATCTACGTCGCGAACACGCCGAGTCGAGCGAATACTACGCGCTGCTGCTGTTTTCGGTGACTGGTCAATGTGTGATGGCGACGGCCAACGAGCTGATCATGATCTTCATTGGTCTGGAGATCTCGTCCATCGCAACCTACGTTCTCGCCGGATATCTGCGCGACGATAAACGAAATAACGAAGCGGCGCTCAAATATTTCCTGCTGGGCTCGTTCGCCACGGCCTTTTTTCTTTATGGTGTCGCGTGGATCTATGGCACCACGGGCAGCACTAATCTCTCGGACATACGGACATTCCTGGTAACCCCGGGCGTGCATCGCAACCTGATCCTGCCCGGTACCGCGGCAGCGTTGATGTTCGTGGGATTGGCCTTCAAGGTTTCGGCGGCGCCCTTCCAGGTATGGGCTCCCGATGTGTATCAAGGTGCTCCGGCTCCGGTGACGCTGTTCATGTCCGCGGGTCCGAAGGCTGCGGCATTCGCGATATTCCTGCGCATCTTCATGACCGCCTTCGAACCGATCACCAGCCGTTGGGAGCCGTTCGTGTGGTCCTCGGCATTGCTAACGATGATCATCGGGAACTTCGCGGCACTGACGCAGACCAACATCAAGCGCATGCTCGCCTATAGCTCGATTGCGCATGCGGGTTACGTGATGGTGGCTATTACGGCGCATAGTCAGATCGGCATCGCGGCGGCGATGTTCTATCTTGCAGCTTACGCGATGATGAACATTGGCGCGTTCGCGGTGATCACGCATTTTTCGCGGCAGGGCGAGAAGTTCGTCAATATCGAAGACATGGCCGGCCTCGGCTGGAAGCAGCCCGTGACCGCAGGATTGTTCACTATCTTCCTGCTCTCACTGATCGGTGTTCCGCTCACCGGCGGTTTCTTCGGCAAGTTTTATATCTTCAAAGCCGCGCTCGACGCTGATTTGGTTTGGCTGGCGGTCCTTGGACTGCTGAACAGCGCGGTCGCAGCGTATTACTACCTGCGCGTTATCGTTGTGATGTACATGCAGGAGCCGGGCGAGTCGACGGTGACGCTGGAACCACTCAGCGCCGGGATCCGGACGACGTTGTGGGCGACAGCACTGGGAACGCTGATCCTCGGAATCTTCCCTTCGTTGTTGCTGAATTTCGCTCGGAACTCTAGCGCGCTGGTGAAGTAACTACCCGCAGAAACCAATCTGGCGGGCATTGGATGTCGTGAGATGAGCGATGCGGCGAGCGCTGCTAATTCATCCTCCTCACCCCGCCAAGACCGGTTCGCCGCCGAACTGCGAGGATTCGGACCGTTGGGCATTCTCGCAATGCTCGTCATTGCCGCCGGTCAGATCGTGGCGCCTCTCAGTGCAATGGCTGTAATTTACGCTCGACAGCCGCAACGGTTTTTGCATCTTGGCGGAATGCGTCGAAATCCATCCCCGCCGTAAACGCCTCTATGAGCTCGATCGCGGCGGCGATGTCGCGCAACGACGTGTCGGTGTCCCTAAAAGGCAAGCACAGCCTCGGCCCTGACCCGCTCGCGAACATGGTCTTTCAGGGCCCTTGTGGGAGTTAGTTCCACACGAATGCCGAGGATGTCGGCAAGCCGGTTCTCCAAACCTACCATCTCCAGTAAGCAGAACTGCTTGGCTGGATCGAACTCCGCCATGAGATCCACATCCGATTCAGAAGACGCATCGCCACGGGCTACGGAACCGAAAAGCGATAGCCGCGTGATACCGGCTGCCTTCAATTCCGGTTCATGCTCGCGCAGCTTCGCTAGTACTGCGGATTTATCCATCGCGTTGCACCTGAGACAATTTTCGCGCAACTTGACAGGCTTAGGCACGCACCTCAGCCCAGCGTGTCGATCAGCGCCTTCTCCATTTCATCCGAAACCTTAATTACCTTCGTGTTTGCTTCGAAATTGTTGCGCGACTGGAGTAGGGCGACCGCGGCGGTGCTTAAGTCGACTGTGTCGGTGCCTCCCGACGGCGGAAGGGATGTCCGGGCGATCTGGCGGGATGCCTGGTCGAATTGCGCGGTCGATTGCGTCAGCCCGTTCAGGGCCGGTAGAAGTCCTAGCATGGAAACCTCCAACTAGTGCTCAATGTGTTGCTGCTTGATTTCCTCTTCGACCGGTTTCAAGACAACTTGAGCCATTTCGTACTTAAGGCCCTCGATTCCCTGCCCTGTTACGCTCGAAATCTCATAGAACGGCAAGTTCTCGGATGCAGCCAGCGCGCGAAGCCTCTCGATGCGATCCGAGTCCTGCGCGACATCGATCTTCGTCGCGACGACGAACATCGGCTTCTTGGCCAGATCCTCGCTAAAGCCTGCTAGCTCTCCCATCACAACGCGGAAATCGTCTCCCGGATCACGGCCTGACATTTCCGATACATCCACTAAGTGCACCAGCAGACGCGTGCGCTCGATATGCCGCAAGAACTGTACACCCAAGCCGTGGCCGAGATGTGCACCTTCGATTAGCCCCGGAATGTCCGCGACAACATAGCTGTAATCGCCCGCGCTCACCACCCCCAGGTTCGGCACGAGCGTCGTGAACGGATAGTCGGCAATCTTCGGGCGCGCCGCCGAAATGCGCGAGATCAAGGTTGATTTGCCAGCGTTCGGAAAACCCACTAGCCCCACGTCGGCCAGCAGCTTCAACTCGAGCTGCAGGTACTTCGCTTCGCCTGGACGTCCCGGCTCGTGCTCGGTCGGCGCTTGATGCGTGGAAGTGGCAAAGTGTTGATTACCCCGGCCGCCTCGTCCTCCGCGTGCGATGACGAAGCGTTCGCCCCGACTGGTGAAATCGTGCAGCAGTTCGCCAGTATCAGCATCGGAAACGATCGTGCCTACGGGAACCGGGACTTCGATCGACTCGCCGTCGCGGCCGGTGCGATTACTGCCCTCTCCATGCCTGCCACGTTCAGCGGTGTGCTCCGGGTTGTAGCGGAGATGGAGCAGCGTGTTGTGATGTTCGCTCGCAACGAACACGACGTCGCCGCCGCGCCCGCCATCGCCACCGCTCGGACCGCCTCGAGGTACATACTTCTCGCGCCGGAACGCGAGACAGCCGTTGCCGCCGTCGCCGGCTTTGACACGGATTCTTACTTCGTCAATGAACATAAGACTACGCTAGAGGACAGCACTGGGTTGAAAATTGTGTTGGCGCGCTTTGCACCGCGCCCGCGCAAGCCAGAGGCATGCGCCACGGGCGTCGCTCCTGAGTTGAACTACTCGGCGGGGTCGATGCTGATGAACTTGCCGTCACGGCCACGATCGCGGAACACGACGATGCCCTGGACCTTAGCGAACAAGGTGTCGTCCTTGCCGCGGCCTACGTTGTCACCGGGCTTGTAGCGCGTGCCGCGCTGACGCACCAGGATCGAACCTCCCGTCACCAGTTCCCCGCCGAAGGCTTTCACGCCCAGACGCTGCGCGTTCGAATCGCGCCCGTTTTTTGAACTTCCGAGGCCTTTTTTATGTGCCATATTGACCTACGCTAAAATCTCGCCGACGGTCACTTGCGTGTAATTCTGCCGGTGCCCGATGGTGCGCTTGTATTGCTTCTTACGCTTGAACTTGAACACGATCACTTTGTCGCCGCGCCCGTGTCCGGAAATGGTGCCCTTCACCTTGGCATCGCTGAGCGCGGAACCCGTGACCATCTCGTTTGAATCGTTCATCACCGCCAGCACGCGTCCGAGTTCCACTTCCGTGCCGACGTCGCCAGCCATGGTATCGACTTGAATAACGTCGCCCGGAGCGACGCGATACTGTTTCCCGCCGTTTTCAATCACTGCGTACATAACTATCCTCGGTTTTCGACCTCTGAAATGTGGGCCAATCAGGCAGACACAGCAAGATTGCTGTAGACGCTAGAGCCGTAAAGCTTTATGATACACCACCGGGTCGGACGGCGCAAATGCCAGTTACCTGGTGGATTGAAGTCGCCGCGTAGTGAAAGAGGCCCATGCTAAACTGTTCCCCATAGACATCTATGGGAGGTAATACGCCCGATGGGCTTCTTTAGCCGCTTGCGCGCCGTGATTTTCCCCCAAACCCACGAACAGTCGCTGGACGAAGAATTTGAATTTCACCTCCAGATGCGAGTGGCCGAATTCGAAGCCGCCGGGATGACCCCTGAGGAAGCGCGACGCGAGGCCCACCGCCGATTCGGCAACAAAACACTCTCGCGCGAGCGGACGCGAGACGCTGGACGTTTGGTCTGGATGGAACAATTCTTCCAGGACCTCCGCTACAGCCTGCGGACCATGAGGAAGACGCCGTTGGTGACCGGGGTCGCGATCTTGTCACTCGCGCTAGGGATTGGCGCGAATACGGCGATCTTCACTGTCCTGGACGCGCTGTTATTGAAGTCGCTGCCGGTGAAGGACCCGGAGCAGGTCGTGTTTCTATCCTGGTTCGCGAAAAACTTTCCCGATGATCTGATCTCCTTCCATGGCCGAGCCAAACAAACTACGGACGGCAGCCTAACCAGCACTGCGCTGTCCTATCCGTTTTTTGAGGAGCTGACTCGCCGTGCCCGCGCAATTTCCGGATTGGCCGGATTTGTCGACTTGCTCCAGGTGCCCGTGCGAGTGGATGGACGTAACCTCACTCCCGGCGGCCAGGCTGTTTCGGGCGGATATTACGCGACCCTCGGGATCTCTCCCGCCATCGGACGACGGATTGAGGAAAACGACGATCGACCCGAAGCACCGCCCGTCGCCATGATCAGCTACCGTTTCTGGCGCAGTCAATTTGGCGGAGATATGGACGTGCTGGGCAAGCACATCGCGATTCATAATGTATCCTGCGCCATCATCGGCGTGGAACCGAGTTCGTTTCTCGGGCTCACTGCGGGCAGCGCTCCGGATGTCATCGTGCCGCTTCATCGGCTAGTGGATTTCGGAAAGCAGTGGAACGACCCGGACTCACCGATCTTCTCTTCTCGCGATTACTGGTGGCTGCGGATCGCCGCTCGGCTGAGCCCGGGAATCAGCGAAGCCCGGGCCCTGAGCGAACTGGGCGCGTTGTTCCGACAGGATCTTCCCCGCGCCACTGACCTTCCGGTGCTTCAACTCCGCCACGATGCCGAAGGCGCCGGCGACTTGCGCGATCGCTTCCAGGAACCATTGTTGATTTTGATGGGCCTCGTCGGGGTGGTACTGCTGATCGCCTGCGGTAATACCGGAAACCTCTTACTGGCTCGCACACTCGCGCGTCAAAAGGAAACGGCCATGAGGATTGCGCTCGGAGCAGGCCGCGCAAGGTTGCTGAGGCACCACCTAACAGAAAGCGTGCTGCTCTCCGGCATCGGCGGCGCCATCGGCCTGGGGCTGGCTTATTGGGCAAGCCGCGCGTTGGTTTCAGCCCTCCCGGCCTTCGCTGATTCGTTGGTGTTCGACCTACGTCCCGATTCGAGAATCCTGGCGTTTACTGCCGGACTTTCCCTGCTGACAGGCTTGCTCTTCGGAATCGCGCCCGCCCTTCAGGCAACACGCGCGAATCTTCAGCGGGCGCTGCAGGGTTCGAAGCGCTTCCGGCGCGCGGGTGTCGCGCAAATTCTGGTGGTGGCGCAACTGGCCGCATCCGTGGTGGTGCTGGCTGGCGCCGGCCTGTACGTGCGCACGCTGCGCAACCTCCGCAACATCGATACTGGCATGAACACTCACAATGTACTCGCGTTTCGAGTGGAGCCGGTATCCGCGGCGGCTTACACCAACCGCCGCGCAGGCGAGTTTTATCGCCGTGTCCTGGAAAGACTCTCAGCGATTCCGGGCGTGCGTAGCGTCACGATGGCGGAGACTATTCCCCTTTCCGGAGAGTTCCACCGTGTGCCAGTGGAAGTACCCGGCGTTCCGCCGCCTCAAGCTTTCGACGATCGCGTCGCCGGAATGAATCTGGTTGGGCCGCGCTTCTTTGAGACCCTGCGTATCCCGGTCCGGATAGGACGTGGGATTGACGACAGCGATCGTGACAGCAGCCGTCGCGTCGCTGTGATCAACGAAACGCTCGCGAGGACCTTCTTCCCCGATCAGTCTCCGATCGGCCGCACTTTTCGTGTAGAGACTGGACAGGGGGCGTCGGATTACCAAGTGATCGGTGTCGTGGCCAACACCAAGTTCCATGCCCTGCGCCGTGCATTTGGGCCCGGATTCTTCGCGGCTTGGGCGCAGCAGGCGACGTTTCCAAATAGCATGACCTACGAACTGCGAGTTGAGAACGATCCCCTTGCGGCCGCCGCTGCCGTCCGGAAAGCAATCAGCGAGATCGATCCCTCGGTCCCGGTGATGAGTCTCATGACCATCGAAGAGCAGATCGAGCGGCAACTGAAACAGGAGCGGCTGTTCGCGCGGCTCTCGACTGCTTTCGGATTGCTCGCGCTGGTGCTGGCCTCCGTGGGACTTTACGGAGTCCGATCCTTCAGTGTGACACGGCGGACGGCTGAAATCGGCGTCCGGATGGCCCTCGGCGCCACTCGCGGCGAGATTCTCGCGCTGGTGATGCGCGAGACGGCCAAGCTCACGGCGGTCGGTGTGGTAATCGGTGCAGCTGCTGGACTAGGGCTCACCAGGCTGATCCGCGGCATGTTGTTCGGCCTGGCGTCCCACGATCCTGCGACGTTTACAGGTGCAGCGCTGC
>Ga0335082_10004734_pt1 | contig 14866 bp, 10 predicted proteins | sample Lox_Sample_41_FD_206718 | JGI IMG/M metagenome (GOLD analysis project Ga0335082, IMG submission 206718) | Soil microbial communities from Loxahatchee National Wildlife Refuge, Florida, United States - Lox_Sample_4.1 | ecosystem: Environmental > Terrestrial > Soil > Wetlands | place: USA...
GGCCGGCTACGCCCGGGCGGCGCGGGCCCTGGCGGCCGCCGGCGCCGACCTCCTCTGGCTGGAGAGCCAGTGGGAGCCGGCCGAGGTGCGCCTGGCCCTCGCCGCCGCCCGGGCGGCCGGCCTGCCCGCCGTGGTGACGTTCACCCTACGTCAGGAAGGGGACCGGCTCGTCGCCCTCGGGGGGGCCGCCGCCGAGGCCTGCCTGGAGTCCGCCCTGGCGGAGGGGGCGGCGGCGGCCGGGCTGAACTGCATCCCCGCCGGCCCCGGGCTGGCGGCGATCGCGCGCTGGGCGCACCGCCGGCTGGGGGCACCGCTGGTGGCGAAGCCGAGCCCCGGCCTCCCGGGGGCGGTCCTCTCGCCGGAGGCCTTCGCGGAGGCGCTCCGGCCCGCCCTGGACGCCGGCCTCGAGGTGGTGGGCGGGTGCTGCGGCGCCGGACCGGAGCACCTGCGGGCCGTGGCGGCCGCGCTCGCACGGCGGACCTGAGCCGCCGCGGTCAGGCCGGCGCGCTGGCGCGCGGAAACGAGCCGAGCAGGTGGAGGGTGTGGACCACCCGCTCCAGGCCCTTCAGGGCGTCGGCCCCGGCCGCGTCGAGCCGGTGCCCCTCGAAGTCGAGGAAGAAGACGTAGTGCCCCATGGTCTGCTTGGTCGGCCGGCTCTCGATCTTGGAGAGGTTGATCCCCCGGCGGGCGAACTCCCCGAGCACGTCGTGGAGGCCGCCCGGCCGGTCTCGATCCAGGGTGAAGGCGATGCTGGTCCGGTCGGCGCCGGTGGGCCGCTCGTCCTCGCCCGCGAGCAGGACGAAGCGGGTGACGTTCTCGTCGGAGTCCTGGATCGCCTCGGCCAGGAGCTCGAGGCCGTAGCGCGCGGCCGCCGCCCGCGAGCCGATCGCCGCGGCGCCCGCCTCCCCCGCCGCCACCCGGCGCGCCGCCTCCGCGGTGGAGGTGGTGGCCTCGAGGGAGGCCCCCGGGAAGCGGGCCCGCAGGAACCGGCTGCACTGCCCGAACGGCTGCGGGTGGGAGAGGACGCGGCGCACCTCGGCGAGGGCGGTGCCCGGCCGGCCGAGGAGGTGCTGCGTCACCGGGAGGAGCAGCTCCCGGCGGATGCGGGGACCGGGGCGGTGCACGAGCAGGTCGAGCACGGCGTAGACCGAGCCCTCGATCGAGTTCTCGATGGGGAGCAGCGCCGCGTCCACGGCGCCCGCGAGCAGGGCCTCGTAGGCGTCGACGAAGCTGGCGAACGGCACCGCCTCCCCGCCTCGCGCCAGATCGCAGCGCGAGACCGCCTCCTCGCTGAAGGTGCCCGGGGGGCCGAGGTATCCGACGCGCATGCGGCCGTCTTATCACGCCGCCCGGCCCCGCCGCGCCTTCCCGGCGCGCGTCAGGCCCCGCCGGGAACCGCCCCCAGCGCCTCGACGAGCGCCGGGACCTCCAGCACCGACTCGAGCAGGTGATCCGGCGCCGCCGCCTCCAGGGTGGCCCGATCGCAGGCCCCCCAGAGCGCCGCCGCGGTCCGCACGCCGGCGCGCCGCCCGGCGACGAGGTCGTGGGAGGAGTCGCCCACCATCAGCGCCTCGCCCGGCGCGCGCCCCAGGCGCTCCAGCGCGAGGCGCACCGGCTCGGGATCGGGCTTGGCGCGGGCGCAGCTGTCCGCCCCGATCACCGCACCCATGAACGGGGCCAGCCCGGTGTGCTTGAGCGTCCGCCAGGCGCCCTCCTCGAGCTTGGCGGTCACCACCGCCAGCGGGTGGCCGGCCCCGGCGAGCTGGCGCACGACCTCGAGCCCGCCGGGGAAGCAGCGCGTCCGCCGGTCGTGCTCGGCCCGCCAGTAGGCGCGGTACCGCTCGAAGAGCGGATCGACGTCCTCCGGCCGGCGGGCGAAGGAGGCGAGCTGATCCCGCAGCGGCGTCCCGATCCCGGCGATCCAGGCCGCGTCGCTGGGCGCCGGGCCGTAGCCCTCGAAGGCGTGCCGAACCGAGGCGAGGATGAAGGGGATGGTGTCGACGAGCGTCCCGTCCAGATCGAAGAGGACGGCCAGGGGGCGGGCCTTGTGCACGGCCCCATCATAACGGCTCGCGCCCCCCGCCGGCCCGGCCTTCAGCGCCAGGCGAAGCGGTAGACGCCGTGCACCGCGTCGCTCTCCACCAGCTCGACCTCGCCCAGCATGGCGTTCGAGTTCTCCAGGGCGGCCTCGAAGACCGCCGTGAAGTGGTAGAGGAGCGAGCGGTCGTAGAGGTGCTCGGGGAAACGGAGGACCATCTCTCCCTGCGTCGGGGCGATCACGCGCGCCTCGAGATGCGAGCCGCGGTGGACCGCGCTCCAGCGGGTCGCGGCCCTGGGCACGAGCGCCGCCGGCGAGACGATCGCCATCACCGCCCGGTACATGAGCGACCGGAAGAAGCTCCGGTTCTGCCGCTTGAGCCACTGCTTGGCCTGCGCGTCGGTCATCTGCCAGCGGTCGGCGATGAAGAGGGAGAGCGCCATCACCTCCACCTCCGGCATCCAGATCTGGACCGGGGGATTCTTCAGGATGCGGGCGATGAGCGGCGGCACGCCTGCCACGTCCGGCGCCGGTCCCGGCATGCCTTCGATGAGGGCGTGGCAGAGGGACGACCTGACCAGGCAATCGGGATGGCTCGCCTCCCCGGCCGGAAGCCCGGCCAGGTAGCGGTGAAGCCGGGGATACCTCGCTTCGTCGATCCCAGGCACGGGTTCCCTCCCTCGCACCTACCGGCGGTCGCGGGCGCCGCCGAATTCTACCGGACCCACCGGGTCGACCGTCACACGGAACTTCCGTTCGTCTGCTGGCCTCGGTACCCGCACAGGGGGTATCCTAAGGGGCGCGTCGGGGGGCGCGTCGGGAGGGGCACCACATGGGCGTACGTCCCCGGATACTCGTCGTGCATTCTCAGCCTGCCCGCGTCGCCTGGATCGCCTCCGGGCTGGGCGAGGATCTCGAGACCGTCTCGGCCGGCTCGGCGGAGGAGGCCTGGCCGCAGCTGACCGGCGGCGTGAAGCTCGTGGTGGCCGAGGAGAAGGTCGGCGTCGCCTTCCTGGAGGAGCTGGCGCGGCGCGCCCCGGGCACGCCTCGAGCCATCCTCCTGAACGGCGGCGACCGGCGGCCCTGGCTCGACGCCGCCGCCGAGGGCTTCGCGTTCGTGGGGGTCTCCGAGGCCGCCCCGGACGTGCCCACTCGCCTCCGGGCCATGGTGACCGCCCAGGCCGAGCCGAAGACCCTCCGGGGCTGCAGCGCGGAGGTGGCCGTGGGGGGTGCCGTGGTGCTGGTCGGCCCGGTCCTCCAGCTCACCAGCGAGACCCTGGCCATCCGGCTCGAGCCCGGCGAGGCGCTCGAGGCGCTGCTGCCCGGCCAGGAGCTGGAGCGGGTGGTGGTGCGCCGCGCCCAGGACATCCTCCTCGAGTGCCCGGGCACGATCCGGGGGCTGCGGCCCGACTCCGCCGGCGGCTTCGAGATCGACGTGGTCCTCACCGCGCCCAGCGCCCCGCCCCAGCGGGCGGAGGTGGTCCGCGACTGGCTGCAGCGCGCCTCGCTCGTCGGGGAGGCGCTCCGGGTCGGCGGCCTGAAGATGCGGCGCGCCGACGGCGCCGGCGAGGCGTGCCGGGTCCGGGGGCGGATCGACGCCGCCGCCGAGCTCCTCCTGATCGATACGGCCCAGGGCTTCGCGGCCGGGACCGGCGTCCTCTTCACCTTCGACTCGGGCGGCGCGCACTACGAGTTCTTCGGCGCCCTGGCCGAGCCAGGCACGACGCCGGACTCCCTGGCGGTGGCGCTCCCCGGCGAGCTGCAAGGCCGGCGGCGCAGGCGGGTGCGCACCGCGCTCGGCGGCGCGGTCGCCCTGGAGACGGCGATCGAGCGGCCGCTGGTCGACATCGAGCTCGAGGGGATGGGGTTCCTCGCCGATCCGGGCGACCTGCTCCCGGTGGGCGCCCGCGTGGTGGGCATGCGCGTCGATCTGGAGGGCGGGGTCCGGCTGCGGGCGACCGGGCGGATCGCCTCCCGCGCCGCCGGCGCCGGCCCGGACGGCCGCGCCCGGGTCCGCTGCGGCGTGCAGTTCGATCCCCTCTCCCCCGAGGACCAGTCGGCCCTGGCGGCCGCCGTCCTCCGCAGCCGCTACCCGGGGCTCGAGGTGGCGCGCGGGCTCACCTTCGACGCCCTCTGGTGCTTCCTGCGGGAGTGCGGGTTCCTCTACCCGGAGAAGGAGGAGAAGATCCTGCCGGTGCTCCCGGAGGTCTCGAAGACCGTGGCGGCCCTCCTCGCCCACCCGGACGGCCCGCTCCGCACGCTGGTCTTCCGCTCCCACGGCCTCCTCCAGGGCCACGTCTCCACCCTCCGCGCCTACCGGCGGACGTGGGTGCTCCAGCACCTCGCCACCCGCAAGGACGGGCCCGGGCGGCTCGACGCCGCGCGGGCGCTCGGGGCCGGGGTGATGGAGTACCTGGAGCAGCTCCCGGACGCGGAGTGGTTCCGGATCTGGTACCGGCCGCAGAACCGCTTCCCCGCCCGGACCTTCGGCCGCTTCGGCCGGATCATCTACGACCCGAACCGGAGCGAGATGCGGGTGTTCCAGTACCTGACGGCCCACACCGACGCCCCCGGCCCGGTGGTGAAGGGGGTCGAGGTCCTCCCCGCCTCCGCCGCCGACTGGGCGGAGATCCGGCGGGCCCTGGTCGGCCTCGGGCAGTCGGCCGCCCTGGCCGCCGAGGACCTCTGCCAGGCGCCGGACCTGTGCGAGGTGGACGACGCCTACGCCGCGCTCGGCCTCTCCCGCCGCCGCGAGGCGCTGGTCGCGCGCCGGGACGGCAGGCTGGTCGGGTTCGCCCTGGTGGAGATCTCCTCGCTCGGGCTCAACCTGAGCGAGCTCACCAACGCCTTCCGCCTCCACCTCCTCGAGCCCGACCCCGGGGTCACGACCGCCCTCGTCCAGGCGGCCAAGGATCGCTACCGGGCCCTGGGGCGGCCGCTGGCGATCGGCCTGGCCGAGGCGCCCGACCTGGCGGCCTGGCAGGCGGCCGGCTTCACCCGCTCGAAGGAGTACTGCTGCTGGACGCTCCACCGGTCCTTCTTCAAGCGCGGCGCCGAGTACATGAACCGCCTCTACGACCACCTCCCTGCCGGAGCGCGGAGACGCGGGTGAGCGCCTACGCGATGGAGAACCCCGAGGAGGTGGCGCGCCTCGAGGTGAAGACCGACGCCGCCCTCGCCCGCGAGCACCTGGAGCGGGTCGGGCTGCGGCCAGGCATGTCGGTCCTGGATGCCGGGAGCGGCTCCGGGGCGGTGGCCCGGGTCATCGCCGGCCTGGTGGGGGAGCACGGGCGGGTGGTGGCCCTCGACCTCTCCGGCCACCGCTCGCTCGCCGGGCGGGGCATCGCCCGGGCCGCGGGCGCCCGCCGGATCGCCTTCGTCGCCGGCGACGTCTGCGCGCCCCCGCTGCGGGAGGCGACCTTCGACCTGGTCTGGAGCCGGTTCCTCTTCGGCTACCTGCCCGACCCGGATCGGGCCCTGGCGCGCCTCGCCGCGCTCGCCCGGCCGGGCGGCAAGGTCGCGGTGGGCGAGGTGGACGGGCACGGGCTCTTCCACTGGCCGCTCCCGCCCCGGGTGGCGGCCGGCCTGCCCCGCTTCGAGGCCGCCCTGGCCGGCGCCTTCGACCCGTACGCCGGGCGGAAGCTCTACTCGCGCTTCCGGCGCGCCGGCCTCGCCGACGTGCGCGTCCACGTGCTCCCCTACCACCTCTACACCGACGGGATCTCCGAGCCCCAGCTCTACAACTGGCGGCTCAAGCTCGACACCCTGCGCCCGGTGGGCGTGAAGGCCCTGGGAGGCGCCGCGGAGTGGGACGCCTTCGCCCGGGACTACCTGGCGATGCTCCAGGATCCGGACACCCTCACCTACAGCGTCCTCCACCTGGTCGAGGGCGTGCGGCCCGCCTGACGGCTGGCCCGGCGATCCGGTGTGGAGCGCGCCGGATCGCCGGCGCCGGGCCTAGGGTCCCGTGGTGAACGAGGCCTGGCTGGAGGCCGAGTTCCCTGCCGCGTCCTGCACCCGGATCTGCCACTGGTAGGAGGCGCTCGGGTCGAGGGTCGGCGCGGCCGCCCGCCCGTCGGCGTCGTAGGCGATCGAGGTCTGCCCGCTCGGGATCGAGTCGGAGTTCCAGCCGCCCGAGGCCCCGGCGCCCGGCCAGACGTCGATGCCGTAGGTGAAGAGGGCCGGCGGGAACGCGGGCGCGCTCCAGGCGAAGGTCGGGGTGCGGGAGGCGCCGGTCGCGCCGTCGGCCGGCGAGACCACCGCCGGCAGGCTGGTCAGGTAGGCCGTCACCGTGAGGACCAGGTCCTCGCTCGACCCGTCCGAGTAGGTGACGTGCACCGTGTAGGCGTCGCCCACCATCGGCGTGGCGGGCCACAGCGACCACCAGCGCCGGAGCTCGAGGCGGCTCCCACCGTTCGAGCTGACCCCGATGTCCAGGGGCGGGATCACGTTGGGACCGGCGATGAGCTGCGCCGCGACCGGGAGCTTCCAGTACGTGTCGAAGCCGAACTGGAGCGAGTCGTTGACCTGCGGTCCGCCCATGGCCGGGTAGACCTGGTGAGAGGTGGTGACGGTGGCCAGGACGTTCGCGGCGGGGATGGAGAGGGGTGGCGCGGCGGTGGTGGGTCCCGAGACCGTGACGGTCACCCCGACGGCGGCGTTGTTGCCCGCCGGGCTCGGCTCGCCCACGCCGACCACGCCGTCGTCGCCGACGTCCACGAAGGCGAAGAGCTGGTAGGTCCCGGTGGCGTTCACCGGCAGGGAGAAGGGCTGCGGGCTGGTCGGGTTCGGGAGGCGGACCACGAAGGGCTGCCCGTTCTGGCCCATCTGGGCGACGACGTAGACCGCGTTGGCGCCAGGGGGCAGCGCGGGGAAGGCGACCGTCCCGGTGATGGTGTAGGCGCCCGCCGGCTGACCGATGGTCACCGGCTGGCCGAGCACCGCGGGGGCGGATTCGTTCCCGCCGGCCACGGTGGAGACCGAGAACCAGTAGGCGCTGCCGTTGGCGAGCCCCCGCACGATGCCGAAGCCGGCGCCGGCGGGGACCCCGAGCACGCCGTCGTTGCTCGCCGGCCCGGGGCTGGAGCTGGTCTTGCTCCAGTAGATGTTGAAGTGGTCGCCGAGCGCGTTCCCGTTGCCGTCGGTGGGGGCCTTGTAGATCACCGCCGCGGCCTGATCGGCCGGGAGGGCGCCCTGCACCTGCGGCGCGGCCGGCACGATCGCGCCCGGGTCCACCAGGGTCAGGGTGCCGAGCGCCACCGGCGAGCTCGAGATGCCGCCCAGGGTGGTCCTCACCGCCGGATCGGCGCTCGGGACGTACGCCCCGATGCCGAGGGTGTCCATCCAGACGGTCACGTCCACCGAGCCGGGGAGCATGCCGGCCTGGACCCCGCGGATGGCGAAGGTCCCGGGCGCGGCGAGGCTCGTCCCGCCGCCCGAGTCGGAGCCCTGGCCGGTCCAGCCCACGGTCACGTACACCCGGCCGGTCTTGCTCCCCGCGTAGGCGACCTTCCCGTTGAAGGTGAAGAGTCCGGCCCCGGTGAGGCTCGCGTCGAAGCCCGCGGAGGCGTCCGCCGCCGTGATGGTGACGGGGCTGCTCGGGGGGGTGAAGGAGTATCCGGAGACCGACGGCGTGACCGTGTAGCTCGACCCGTCGAGCAGCCCGGAGAAGGCGTAGTTGCCGGAGAGGTCGGTGGTGGTCGTCGCCGTGCTCGCGCCGGCGAGCCGGACGGTCACCGCGCCCGGGGGACCGCCGGTCACCGTCCCGGAGATCTCGTACGTCTTGACCGCGGAGACGAAGTCCTGGACGGCGTTGCCGCCGCTCACCGCCACGGCGTTGCCGGGAGGCGTGAAGACGTAGCCCGTGAGCGAGGGGGTCACGGTGTAGCTGCCGTTCGCCAGCCCGGTGAAGGCGTAGCTGCCGTTCCCGGCGGTGGTGGTGGTGGCGCTCGCCGCGCCGGAGAGCGTCACCGTGACACCCGCGGAGGCCAGGCCGGAGACCGTCCCGGAGATGGAGTACGCGCCGGTGTCGGTGAAGTTCGCGCTGGCGTTCGAGCCGCTCACCGCCACCGCCTGGCTGGTGGGCGCGAAGAGGTAGCCGCCGGCCTTCGAGGGCGTCACCGTGTAGCTGCCGTTCGCGAGCCCGAGGAAGGAGTAGGTCCCGCCCGCATCGGTGGTGGTCGTGGCGTTCGCCGCCCCGGAGAGCGTCACGGTGACGCCCGGCGCGGAGAGGCCGGAGACCACGCCGAAGATGCCGTAGGCCCCCGTGGCGGAGAAGTCCTGGCCGGCGCTCGCGCCGCTCAGGACCACGGCCGGGCTGGCCGGCGAGAACGCGTAGCCCCCGGCCTTCGACGCGGCGACCGTGTAGCTACCGGAGGCCAGGCCGGCGAAGGTGTAGCGCCCGCTCCCGTCGCTGGTGGTGGTGGCGCTGGCGGCGCCGGAGAGCGTCACGGTCACTCCGGAGGTCACCAGCCCGGAGATGGTCCCCGAGATGGCGTACGCCCCGCCGGCGGTGAAGTTCTGGGTGGCGCTGGCGCCGCTCACCGTGACGGCCTGGGTGGCGGGCGAGAAGACGTAGCCGCCGCCCTTCGATGCGGCCACCGTGTAGCTGCCGTCGGCCAGGCCGGTGAAGGCGTAGTGCCCGGAGCCGTCGGTGGTCGTCGCGGCGCTGGCGGCGCCGGAGAGCGTCACCGTCACCCCGGAGGCGACCAGCCCGGAGACCGTCCCGGAGATCGCGTAGGCCCCGACGTCGGTGAAGTCCTGGGTGATGTCCGCGCCGCTCAGCACCACCGCCTGGCCGGCGGGCGCGAAGACGTAACCGGCGCGCGACGCGGTCACCGTGTAGCTCCCGTCGGCCAGACCGGTGAAGGCGTAGTGGCCCGCCCCGTCGGTCGTCGTCGTCCCGGTGTTGGCGCCGGAGAGCGCCACGGTCACGCCCGCCGCGACCAGCCCGGATACGGTCCCGGAGATGCCGTGGGGGCTCGGGTTGGCGGCGCCGGCGAAGTCCTTGCCGGAGAGGCTCGCGCCGCTCACGGTCACCGAGGTGCTCAGCGGGTTGAAGACGTACCCGGCGAGGCTGGGCGTGACGGTGTAGCTGCCGCTGGAGAGCCCCGCGAAGGCGTAGCGACCGGCGGCGTCGGTGGTGGTCGTGGCGCTGCTCGCGCCGGACAGGGCCACGGTCACGCCCGCCGCCCCCGCGATCGTCCCTGAGATGGTGAAGGTGGTCGGCGCGGACGGCTGCGAGGAGCCGGCGCTCCCTCCGCAGCCGGCGGCCGCGAGGGCGAGGATGACGAGGTGGACGGCGGGGTGGCCGCGGAGCCGAGCGATCATGGGGTCTCTTTCACGATAGGTGCGGACGTACGATCCGTGCACCTGCGCGAAGGCTAGCCGATTCGCGTGTGCGTCAACAAGTCACGCGCGACCGTGACGAAGGCCCCGTGGTGACAGCACAATCGTGGCGGCGGCGAGCCCGGCGCCGGCGGGCCGTAACCCCGCGCCCGCCCGGCCTCCGACGCGGCGCTTCACGCGGAGCGTCAGCGCCCTGACGCCCCAGGCGCCGGGACCAGGGCCTCGCGTCCGGCTCCCGTCCGGCCCCGCCGCGCGCCGAGATGCGGTCGCGGGGAGCGTCCTCGCCCGCAGCCGGAGGCGCGCCCTGCCCTCCTGGGACCGTGTTTCGCTCGCGCTTCGCTTCGCGCCTGCCCGCGGGACCAGGAGGTCCTCCTCCGGGGCAGGCGAGCAGACCGGGATCGCCCCGAGAACCTGCCGCACGCCTTCGACCGATTCGGGCGGCCGGTCGTTCGGCGCACTTAACCTTTGGTGTGCCCGGTGGTCTCCACGCCGGAGGGCAGGAGGGGCCCATGACCGTCCGTTCCGCCGCGTGGATGATCCTCGCAGCGCTTCTTCCGCTCGCCGCGCGGGGAGAGGTGGAGGCGCCGCAGCCGCAGGCCGCCGTCCAGCCTCCCTCGACGCCGCCGCCGGATCTCTCGGTGCCGCCGCCGGGCCTCCCTCCGCCCGCCCCTCCTCTGGGTGGGGTGCTGCCGGTGCCGGACCTCCGTCCGCGGATCTACGTGAAGGACCTGGATCACCTGGCCGACCTGGTGAAGGAGGACCCAGCCGTCGCGGCCAAAGCGCGCGACCTCGCCAGCCGGCGCACCGCCGCCTTCGCCATCGGGGGCGGGCTCCTGGCCACCGGCCTCGCCGTCACCCTGACCGGCCTCGGCAAGCAGACCTGCGAGCAGCAGTCGATCGGGTTCCCCGGCTCGGGGACCCTCAGCGTGTGCCAGCCCGATCCCACGCAGGTCATCGTGGGCTCCGTGATCCAGCTCGCCGGCGTGCTGACGGCCGCGATCCTCGCGCCGAAGCGCGGCGACCTGCTCGACGTCCTGAACGCCTGGAACGGCGCGCATCCGGATCGGCCGTTCTACCTCTGGCACGAGCCGCTCCAGCAGGTCGCGGAGCCGGCGCCGGAGATGCCGTGAAGGAGCGCGGGGAGCCCGTCGCTGGAAACGGAAAAGGCCCGCCGCCTGAGCGGCTTGGGGCCAGTTTCCGGAGCGGGTGGGGAGTGGGCGCTGCAGGGTTCGAACCTGCGACCCCTGCCGTGTGAAGGCAGTGCTCTACCGCTGAGCTAAGCGCCCGATGCTGCGAGGCGGCGGAGTATGCCGTCCGTCCCGGGGTGTGTCAACGACGACGGCGCGCGGGTCAGGCGGGGTCGTCCGGCCCGTCCTCTTCCCCTCCCGCGTGCCCGTTGCCCGGTCGTCCGTCGCTGCCCCGCTCCAGCCGCTGCGACAGCTCGCGCGCCTTGCGCTTGATGCGGGCGAGCTGCTTCGCCAGGTCCTGGTAGTCCTGCCGGCCCGGGATCCCGGCCGCCTCCATCATCCGCTCCTGGAGCTCCTCGACCCGGCGCTTCCCGCGCTGGGCGAGTCCGACCGCCCGGGCCACCGCCTCCTGCCCACGGGGATCCCGCATCACGTTGTCCGCCGCCCGCGCGACCATCCGCACCCCGGTCTCGAGCAGCGCGCTCAGTGGCCCTCTCCCGCTCGTGCCCATGCCGCACCTCCTAGGGGAACTCGGTCGGGACCGCGCCGAGCGCCGCGTCCACCATGTACCGGTACTGCGCCCGGCGCACCAGCGCCTCCAGATCGCCCTCCACCCGGACCCGGCCGGAGAGCGCGGCCTGGACCGGGTCGGCGCCCTCGAGGATGGCTCGAAACACGCGGAGCGGGGCCCGGATCACGTAGGCCGGCTCCAGCTCCAGCACCTCGTCCTCGTCCTCGAGCAGCCGCCAGGCGGCGATCCGGCGCCCGTCGTGCTCCGCCCAGGCGGCCACCGACCGCGGCCGGGCCGGCGGCTCCGCCTCGACCACGAAGGCGGCGTCCCGGCCCAGCCCGGAAAGGCCTCGGGGGAGATCGGGGTGGGCGTTGAGCGCCTTCACCAGCGCGGCGATCCACTCGCGCGAGGCGAAGCGCATCCCTACCCCCGCTTCAGCCACCCGAAGAGACCGCCCCGCTTCTCCTCGCCCCCCGCAGACGGCGGCGCCCCGGCGCCCGCGTCCTGGCGCTTGCGGGCCTCCTCGGCCAGCGCCCGCTTGAGGCTCTCAGGCGTGTCGCGGGTGGCGAGCTCCACCTCCGTCATCCCCTTCGCCGGATCGTCGAAGCTCACCTTGAGCAGGCACTCCTCGTCGAGCCGGAAGTCGATCCGCCGGCCGGTGGCCGCGGCGGGGAGCCGGATCGAGCCGAGGAACTCGTCGTCGACGATCAGGTCCGAGTCGCCCTGGTAGATGTCGATCTCGATGGGCTGGCCGGGCTCGCGCGGCGGCGGCAGGCGGAAGCTCTTGGTGGAGGGGATGGTGAGGTTCTTCTCCAGGATCTTTCGGAACTTGTCGTTCGGGCCGGCGATCCCGATGGGCATGGAGAGCACGTCCACCAGGGTCACCGAGTCGATCTGGTCGAGCGAGTCGCCGAGGAGGGCGGCCCCGAGCGCCACGCACTCGTCCGGGTGGACCCCCTTGCGCGGCGGCTTCCCGAAGTGCTCCTGGATCTTCTGCTGGACGAGCGGCATGCGGCTCTGGCCGCCCACCAGGATGATCTCGTCGATGTCGGCGGGCCGGATCTTCTTCTCCGCCAGGACCTGATCGCAGATCTCGAAGGTCCGCTCCACCAGGTCCATGGTCAGCTCGTTGAGCTGCTGGCGGGAGAGCGGCATCCGGACGTCGAGCGGGCGCCCCCGGCGCTCCTCGATGAAGGGGAGGTCGATCACCACGTTGGGGATGAGGGAGAGGTCGATCTTGGCCGCCTCCGCCCCCTTCTTCACCCGCTGCATGGCGATGGGGCTCGAGGCCAGGTCGATCTTGTGCTGCCGCCAGAAGTCCTCGAGCACGTAGTCGATGATCCGGTTGTCGAAGTCCACCCCGCCGAGGAAGGTGTCGCCCCCGGTGGCCAGCACCTCGAAGACGTTCCCGGAGAGCTGGAGCACCGAGACGTCGAAGGTGCCGCCGCCCAGGTCGTAGACCAGGACCTTCTGGTCGAGCCCGCGCGAGAACCCGTAGGCGAGCGCGGCCGCGGTGGGCTCGTTGACGATCCGCTTCACCTCGAAGCCGGCCAGCTTCCCCGCCTCGCGCACCGCCTGGCGCTGGGCGTCGGAGTAGTAGGCGGGCACCGAGATGATGGCCGCCTCGATCCGCTTCTCCAGGAAGGCCTCGGCGATCTTCTTGATGTGGGCGAGCACCATCGCCGAGACCTGCGGGAGGGTGTAGACCTGCCCGCCCAGCAGGACCGCCGCCTCGCCGTCGGGCCCCTCGACGATGTCGTAGGAGTAGTAGTTGCGGAGCTCCTGGACGACCTTCGAGCTCCACTTCCGGCCGATGAGCCGCTTGGCGCCGTAGATGGTGTTCTTCGGGTTGACGACCAGCTGGTCCTTCGCCACCCCGCCCACCAGCATGTCGCCCTTCTCGCCCAGCGCCACCACCGTGGGGAGGATCAGGCTCCCGCGGTCGGTGGGCACCACGCGCGGCAGGCGGCTGCGCACGTGGGCGACGCAGGCGTTGGTGGTCCCGAGGTCGATGCCGAGGATGGGGGGCTGTTCGCGGCGGCCGGCCATGTGGCCCCGATCTCTAGCACGGATCGGGCCCCGCTCCTCAGAACGGGACCTCGTCTCCGCCGCCCCCGGGGTCGTCCGGGCCGCCCGGATCGCCGAACAGGACCGGGACGACCCGCGGGTCCCGGGGGAGCGCCGGCCGGGCCTCCGCCGGGGCCAGGGCCGGCCCGGCCGCCGGCTCGTCGAGCTGCCAGCGCTCGAACAGCTCCGGCTCGGCGGGCAGCTCCTCGAGGAAGCGGGAGGCCTTCATCACCACCCGCTCGCGGTCGCGCGGGGCGGTGACCACGGGGTAGGTGAGGTAGAGCTCGTCCTTGGCCCGGGTGCAGGCGACGTAGAAGAGGCGCCGCTCCTCCTCCTCCCCCTCGAGGTCCTTGAGCGCCTGGGCGGAGGGGAAGCGGCCGTCCGCCAGCCAGACCACGAAGACCGCTCGCCACTCGAGCCCCTTCGCCTGGTGGACGGAGGAGAGGACCATCTTCTCGTCGGGCTCGTTCCCCTCCGACACCGTCTCGGCGGAGAGCTCGGTGAGGAGGGCGATCTCGGCCAGGAACGCCTCGGTGTCCTCGTAGCCGCGGGCGTACTGGGCGAGCTGCTGCACGTCCTCGACCCGGGCGTCGGCGTTCAGGAACTCGGCCCGGAGGTACTCCTCGTACCCCTCGTCCAGGACCTTCTCGATCGCCTCCCCGGGGAGGTCGCGGGTGGGCGGACGGGAGAGGGCGCGGAGGAGCTGGGCGAGCCGGACGTACCCGGGCCGCCCCTTCCCCGGCACCTGCGAGGCCACCTCGGGCGCGAGCAGCTCCTCCACCGCCCCCTGCCCCCTGCTCCGGCGGAGGGAGAAGGCGTTCCAGACGGCCTCGGCCGTGGCGGTGCCCACCCCGGGGGTGATCTTGAGGCAGCGCTTCAGGGCCAGCTCGTCGCCCGGGTTCCGCGCGAACCGGAGGTGGGCGAGCACGTCCTTCACGTGCGCCGCCTCGAAGAAGCGCACCCCGCTCCGCACCACGAAGGGGATCCCGCGCCGGGCCAGCTCGAACTGGATCTCCATCGAGTGGTGGTGGGCGCGGTAGAGGACGGCGATCTCCGGGAGCGGGATCCCCTCGTCGCGCAGCTCCAGCACCCGCTGGGCGACGAAGGCCGCCTGCTGCTGCACCTCGCGGCAGGGGACCACGCCGGGCAGGCTCCCGTCGCGGCGCACCGACGACAGCTCCTTCTCGAACTGCCGGACGTTGGCGGCGATCGAGGCGTTGGCGAGCGCCAGGATCTGCGGGGTGGAGCGGTAGTTGACGGTCAGGTCGAAGCGGCGCGCGTCCGGGTAGCGCCGCTCGAACTCGAGGATGTTGGCGAAGTGCGCCCCCCGGAACGAGTAGATGCTCTGCGCGTCGTCGCCCACCACGCACAGGTTCCGGTGATCGGCGGCGAGGAGGTCGACCACGTCCCCCTGGAGCCGGTTGGTATCCTGGTACTCGTCCACCAGCACGTGCCGGAAGCGGTCGGCGAGCGCCCGCCGGACCTCGTCGCGCTCGGCGAGCAGGACCTTCCAGTTGAGGAGCAGGTCGTCGAAGTCCATCGCGTTGAGCGCGTGCTTGCGCTCGGCGTAGCGCCGCGCCACCCGGAGGAGCTCGTCGGTCAGCGGCACGAACTGGGGGCGCCGCCCCGCCACCACCTCGGCGAGCGGAGTCTGGGTGTTCACCGCCATGGAGACCAGGTCGATGAGGACGTCCGCCTTGGGGAAGCGGCGCGCCC
>Ga0335082_10004737_pt1 | contig 14862 bp, 15 predicted proteins | sample Lox_Sample_41_FD_206718 | JGI IMG/M metagenome (GOLD analysis project Ga0335082, IMG submission 206718) | Soil microbial communities from Loxahatchee National Wildlife Refuge, Florida, United States - Lox_Sample_4.1 | ecosystem: Environmental > Terrestrial > Soil > Wetlands | place: USA...
CGCCGGGCTCGGCGTCGCGCGCGATGCGGTCGGAGCGCTTGTACACCGTGACGATCTGCTCGAGCCGGTCGGGCTCGAGCCCGTTCAGCGCCTCCGCGAGCGCCGCGATCCCGCCCAGGTCTTGCAGCGCAGAGCCGCGGGCGGCGCGGACGAGCTCGACGGGCACGTCGAGCAGGCCCTCGAGCCGCTCCTCGACGAACTCCTTCACGTCGCCGTGGAGCTCGAGCGTGAGCCCGCCGTCGACCGCGAGCCGGCAGAGGCCGATCGCGGCACGACGGAGCCCGTAGGGGTCCCGGGAACCGCTCGGCTTGTGCCCGAGCCCGAACGCGACGTCGAGGTTGTCGATCTTGTCCGCGGCGGAGAGCAGGCGGCCGGCCTCGGTGGACGGCAGCGGCGCGTCCGCGCCGTCCGGGAGGTAGTGCTCGTCGATCGCAGCGCAGACGGCCTCGGGGTAGCCGGCGGCCCGGGCGTACTCGGCGCCGATGTGGCCCTCGAGGTCCGGGAACTCGCGTACGAGCTCCGAGGCCTGATCGGCCTTGCTGAGGCGAGCTGCCTCGCGGGTGGCGTCGCCGGCGCCGAGCCGGTCGACGAGCTTCACGAGCCGCTCGGTCTTGTCGGCAAACGAGCCCGCGCCCTGGAAGAACGTGATCGAGCCGAGCCGGGCGGCGAGCTCGTCGATCCCGACGGCGAGGTCCCGCTCGAACGTGAAGGTCGCGTCGTCGAGGCGACCCTCGAGCACCCGCTCGTTCCCGCGGATCACGAGCGCCGGGTCGCCGCCGTTGGCGACGAACGCGAAGCGGGCGCCCGGGAGCGGGAAGTAGCGCTGGTGGGACTGCATCGCCGTCTCGATCACCCGCGGCGGCAGGGCGAGGAAGCGCTCGTCGAAGCGGCCCTCCAGCACGGCGACGCTCTCGACGAGGTAGACGACCTCGTCGAGCTTCCCGAGCGGGTCGCGCCAGCCGTCGGGCAGCCCAGCGAGGATCTGCTCCCTGCGCACGGCGGCATCCGGCTCGACGCCGTTCGACCGCAGCGTCTCGGCGTAGCTCTGCGCCGACGGGATCTCGATCCGCCCCGAGGTGAAGCGGTGTCCGTAAGAGGTTCCGTCGCCGAGCACGACGGCCGCGTCGAGGCGGGCGCAGAGCCAGCGCACCGGCCGTGCGAACCGAAGCCCGCCGGCCTCCCACTGCATCGACTTGGAGAACGCGAGCGCGTCGAGGATCGACGCGAGCCGCTCCGCGAGGGGCTTGCCCGGCACCTCGACACCGAGGAAGCCGTCCCGTTCCTCCAGCTCCTCGGCCGTGACGCCGTAGCGCTTCGCGAATCCGGCCGCGGCCTTCTCGCGCAGGGCGACGGGCGGGCCCTTGACCCATTCGGGCGCCGCGTCGGCGGACACGTCCTCGACCAGCACGGCAAGCCTGCGAGGGCCGATGTAGAGGCGGCCGGGCTCGGCCCCGAGGTGCTCCACGCAGAGCGCGGGGAGCTGGGCCCCCGCCTCGCGACAGGCCGAGGCGGGAAGCTCCTCGCAGCCGATCTCAAACAGCAGCGTCGGCATCCCCCACCTCCAGCTCTGCGTACAGCTGCATGACGGCGCGCGCGAGGTTCCGAACGCGGCCGATGTAGGCCGCGCGCTCGGTGACCGAGATCGCGCCGCGCGCGTCGAGCAGGTTGAAGGTGTGCGAGCACTTGAGCACCTGGTCGTAGGCCGGAAGCGGCAGGCGGCGCTCGACGAGGTGGTTGCACTCGGCCTCGTATTCGCCGAAGCGGCGGGTCAGCACGTCCACCGGCGCCTCCTCGAAGTTGTAGACCGACCACTGGCGCTCGTTCTCGCGGTAGACGTCGCCGAACGTGACGCCGGGTGCCCATTCGAGGTCGAAGCCGCTTCGCTTGTCCTGGAGGAACATGGCCAGCCGCTCGAGCCCGTAGGTGATCTCGGCCGGGATCAGGTCGAGGTCGAGCCCGCCGACCTGCTGGAAGTACGTGAACTGGGTCACCTCCAGGCCGTCGATCCAGACCTCCCAGCCGAGCCCCCAGGCGCCGAGGGTCGGCTGCTCCCAATCGTCCTCGACGAGGCGGACGTCGTGCGACGCGATGTCGATCCCGAGCGCGGCGAGCGAGCCGAAGTAGAGCTCGAGCACGTCGTCCGGCGACGGCTTGAGGAGCACCTGGTACTGGAAATAGTGCTGGAACCGGTAGGGGTTCTCGCCGTAGCGGCCGTCGGTCGGACGGATCGACGGCTCGACGTAGGCGGTCTTCCAGGGCTTCGGGCCGAGCGCGCGGAGCGTCGTCGCCGGGTTCATCGTCCCGGCCGCGACCTCGGTGTGGTACGGCTGCATCAGGACGCAGCCGTAGTCGGCCCAGTAGCGCTCGAGGGCCGCGATCATCTCTTGGAAGTTGAGGGCCGCCACCGGCCGTTGATCCTACTCGGAGCGGCCGCGCGGGCTCGGTGCAGGTCGGGCACGACTCGGGTTGGACCCATCCCTAACCCCCACCCACCCACGGGGAACCCGAGGGTATCTGCGGTGGGCGCACGTGAATGCGCCGAAACCGTGTCTAGTCCTGCGCGGCGGCGGCGTCCGGATCGCGCTCCATCAACCGCTCCGAGGGCGGGCCGAACCCGAGCTTGCTGTACAGCCCGTGGGCGTCGCCCGTGTGGAGGAGCCACTTGCGCTCGGCGTACGGTCCGTTTTCGACGATCTCCCGGACGAGCTCGACGCCGAGGCCGCGCCCACGGTAGGTGGGAAGCACGTAGACGTCGGCGAGATACGCGAAGGAGACGCCGTCCGAGACCGCCCGTGCGAACCCGATCTGCCGCTCTCCGTCGTAGACCCCGACGACACGGTCCGCCGCGCGGACGAGGCGCTCGACGGTCTCCCGCGACCGCCCGCGCGCCCAGTACGACTCGGACGACAGGAAGCGGTGCACCTCGTCGACGTCGACGCGGCTCGGGTCGTCGTCGAGCACGAAGCCTCCCGGAAGCGTCCGCGGCACAGCGGCCAGCATAGAACGCCGCCGGACCGGTGCGATACGGTGTCCTCATGAGGTGGAGAGCCCTTGCCACGCTCGTCCTGGCCACAGTGCTCGCGACGGCGGACCTCTGGCACAAGGCGACCACCCCGACGCCGCCCTGGGCATTCCACACCCGGTCCACCGCCTGGGTCGCGCTGTCCCTCGCGCTGCTCGGCGCCGTGCTCGCACTCACACGCGTGCCGTCGCTCGCGGTCGCGATCAGCGCCGGCATCCTCGCCGGCGGAGTGGCCGGAAACCTCGTCTCCGGGGCACTCCACGACCTGGCCGTGCCCGATCCGATCGTGATCGCAACCGGCCGGGGCGTCGCCGCATTCAACCTGGCCGACGTGTTCGTGCTGACGGGCATCGTCTCGCTCACGGCGGCGCTCATGACCGCCGCGATCCGCCACCGCGACTCGCTGCGACCTCCCCGCGGATGGGAGCGTCCGCTCAGGCGCCGTAGCTAGCAGCCTCGCTCGTCGCCGCCGGGACAAACCGAACGGGCGGATAGGCTGTATCTGAATGTCAGTGTTCGTTCCCGCACACGTCACTCTCGACGACCTCGTCCCGCACGAGGGCCTCCTCGACGCGGCCGAGCTCGAGGAGGTCGCCGTCGAGATCGCCGCCCGGCCCGAGATCTGGGAGCCGCTCGTCCACGCCGACCCCGTGCGGCGGCGGTTCGAGCTGATCTACGAGGACGAGCGCATGGACGCGTGGGTGCTCTCCTGGATGCCGGGTCAGGGCACCGGGTTCCACGACCACTTCGTCTCGAGCGTCGGCGTCTGCGTCGTCGCGGGCGCCGTTCGCGAGGCCCAGCTTCGGCTCGGCGCCGGCCACGTCGAGGAACGCCTCACCCCGGGCGCCTCGCTGAACGGCGGGCCGGGCTACATCCACCGGGTCCAGCACGCAGACGGCGAGCCGGCCGTGACGATTCACGTCTACTCGCCTCGCCTCGACTGGGTCGGCCAGTACCGCGTCGACGACCAGGGGATCCTGCGCCGCGAGCCGGCGCCGGGCCGCGTCGAGCTGACTCCCTAGGCGGACAGCGTTCGCAGGCGGAAGCCGCCGTGGTACTCGTACCAGGCCGTGATCACGCTGAGCGCGTCGCGCGCCGCACGATCGGTGAGACCGACCTCCCACGCCTCCGCGAGCGGCCGCCGCAGGAGCGAGTCGATGCCCTGGAGCCCGGCCGGCGAGAGCGCGAGCGCCCCGGCTCCGCAGCCGCGGCACACCGCACCGCCCGCCTTCGGCGAGTAGCCGACGATTCCCGCGTCCGACCCGCACTCGGCGCAGCTCGCGAGGTGCGGCAGGTAGCCCGAGAGCCAGAGGAGCTTGAGCTGGAAGGAGAGCGCGAGCGGGTCGAGTGCCGGACGCGCCGGTGCACGGTTCGGCGCCTCGTCGAGGAGGTCGAGGAAGCGCGTCAGTGCCTGGAAGGCGCGCGGGTTCGCCTCCTGCTCGCTGAAGAGCCGCAGCATCGCCTCGAGTCCGATCAGGCCGACGCCGAGCCGGTACGGGTCCTCGCGCGCGGCATGGTGCGATTGGATGAGGTCGGCGCCGGTGACCGTGTGCAGCTCGCCGGAGCCCTGATGGAGCATCAGCTCGGCGTGCGAGAGCGGCTCGAGGCGCGCGCCGAAGCGCGACTTCGTCTTGCGCACCCCTTTCGCGAGCGCGCTGACCCGGCCGCGGTCGAGCGTGTAGAGGTGGAGCACGCGGTCGGACTCGCCGAAGCGGAGCGAGCGCAGGACGACCGCCTCCGTCTTGTAGCCGCGCCCCGCCATCCTGAGGACAAGTCTAGAGGGGGCACCTACGGATCGAGGGGCTGGCAGGCCGGGCAGGTCCAGGTGCCGCGACCGCCCAGCACGATCCGCTCGATCGGCGTCCCGCAGCGCGGGCACGGCTCGCCGGCCCGGCCGTACACGTTGAACTCGTGCTGCATCGAGCCGCTCCCGCCGTCGGGTGTGGCGTAGTCGCGGAGGGTCGCCCCCTGACGGGCGATGCCGAGCTCGAGCACGCGCCTGATGCTGCGATGGAGCCGGCGCAGCTCGTCCGCCTGGAGCTCTCCGGCAGGGCGAAGCGGATGGAGCCGTGCACGCCAGAGCGCCTCGTCGACGTAGATGTTCCCGAGCCCGGCGATCGCCCTCTGGTCGAGCAGCACCGCCTTCAGGGGCGCCCTGCGCCCCGTGAGCCGAGCACCGAGGACAGCCGTCGTGAACGAGCGCGGAAGCGGCTCGGGGCCGAGGCGCAAGGCAAGGTACGGATCGAGCTCCCCGGGCTCGACGAGCAGCCACGTGCCGAACCGCCGCACGTCGCGATAGGCGACGTCCGAGCCGTCGTCTAACCTGACAACGGCACGCCGATAGGGATCGTCCTCGAGGCTCCCGCCCGGCGCGTGCCGAAGACTCCCCGTCATCCGGAGGTGAACCAGCAGAGCACGACCGCTTTCGAATCGGACAATCAGATACTTGCCGCGACGTTCCAGGGCCGACACGCGCTCGCCTTCGAGCTCGGCGGCGACCGCGTCGGGCTCGTGAGGCCGCACGAGCCGCGCATCGCCGATCTCGACACGCTCGAACACCCGCCCCTCGAGCGCGGGCACGAGTCGGCGCCGCACCGTCTCGACCTCGGGCAGCTCGGGCACGGCTAGCTCTCGAGCACGTCGAGCAGGAGCGGGCGCTCCGGCGGGGGCTCGTCCTCCACGGTGTACGCCGCACGGACCTCGGCGACGGCGGTGGCAGCGGCGACGACGTCACGGGCGTGGACCTCGGCCCACGGCTCCCCCGGCTCGACCCGGTCGCCGCGCTTGGCGAGGCAGCGGATCCCGACCGCGTGGTCGATCGCGTCCTCCTTGGTCCGCCTACCCGCGCCGAGACGGAGCGCGGCGCGGCCGATCGCGATCGCGCCGAGCGATGAGACGTAGCCGCCGGCGTCCGCCGTCACGGGCCGCACGATCGGTGCAACCGGCAGAGCCGCCTCGTCGGGGTCGCCGCCCTGCGCGCGGATCCAGCGCTCGTAGGCGTCCAGGGCCGAGCCGTCCGCGACCGCCGCCTCCGCGCGGGCTCGCCCGCCGGCGAGGTCGACGCCGAGATCGGACAGTGCGAGAAGGTGCGCACACGCGCCGAGCACGAGCTCCGCGAAGTCCGCCGGGCCCTCGCCGCGCACCGTCGCGACCGCCTCGTGCACTTCGAGCGCGTTCCCGACGGCGCTCCCGAGCGGCTGGTCCATGTCGGTGAGCAGGCAGACGACCTCGCGGCCGGCGCGCCGACCGAGCTCGATCATCTCGCCGGCAAGAGCCCGCGCGTCCTCGGCGGTCTTCATGAACGCTCCGTCACCGACCTTCACGTCCAGCACGATCGCGTCGGCGCCGCCCGCCAGCTTCTTCGACATGATGCTCGCGGCGATCAGCGAGACGTTGTCGACGGTCGCGGTGACGTCACGGAGGGCGTAGAGCTTCTTGTCGGCCGGGACGAGGTCTGCGGTCTGTCCGACGATCGCGAGACCGACGTCCCTGACCTGGGCCACGAAGCGATCGAGCGGCAGCTCGACCTGGTAGCCCGGGATCGACTCGAGCTTGTCGAGGGTGCCGCCGGTGTGGCCGAGGCCGCGACCGCTCATCTTCCCGAACGGGACACCGCACGCGGCGACGATCGGCCCCACGGCGAGGGAGGTCTTGTCGCCGACACCTCCCGTGGAGTGCTTGTCCACGACCTTCCGCCCGAGCGCCGCGCCCAGGTCGAGCGTCTCGCCGCTGCGGATCATCGCGTCGGTGAGCGCGAACGTCTCGGCGTGCGAGAGCCCGCGGAAGTAGACGGCCATCAGGAACGCGGCCATCTGGTAGTCGGGGACGGTGCCCTCCGTGTACGAGAGCACGAGCTCCGTGAGCTCGTCGGCTTCCAGCTCCTCGCCGTCGCGCTTGCGCTGGATCAGCTCCGCGGGGAGCGGCATCTAGCCCGCCTTTCGCGCGACGAAGACCGCGTGGGGCGTCTGCGCGCGGAACGGCTCTGTGAAGTTCGGCACTCGATCGGCGAGGTGTGCGTGTGTGATGGAGACCGCAACGAGGGTCCGCATCGCCTCCGGGTCGGGAAACACCGCCACACCGTGCGCGTCCCGCATCTCGACGTGCTCGAAGAACGGCGAGAGCACGTCGAGGCCGTTCTCGCGGCTGAAGCTGAGCTGGTCTCGCGACGGGTCGCCGAGGAGCTCCCAGACCTCCCGGAAGTGATCCATCCCGAGCGTCCCCGCAACGAGCATCCCACCGGGCCGCAGCACTCGACGGCACTCGAGGATCGCCTGCTCGAGCGCCTCGACGTGGTAGAGCACCCACCCCGCGACCACGCAGTCGAAGCTCTCGTCCTCGAACGCGAGCGCCTGAACGTCGCCGATCCTTGCGTCGACCCCGCGCGCGGCGGTCAGCTCGACCATCCGCGGCGACAGGTCGACCGCGATCAGCTCGACGCCGAGCTCTGCCTGCATGCGCTCGGCGAACTCGCCCGTCCCGCAACCGACCTCGAGCACCCGCCGCGGTGCCGCCTCGGCGACCACGTCGAACGCGACGTCCTCGCAGTTCGGCCCCTCGACGAGCTGCCGGTACGCGGCGTTGCGCTTGGCGAGGCGCTCCTCGCTCGCGTACTCCCACGTGACGACCAGCGGGTTGTCGAGCTTCAGGGCGCGACGATCGGCTGCCCGGGAATCCCCTTCGATGGCGCCTTACCTCCCAACCATGAGTTGACCGTCGCGCCGACGTCGGCGAACTCGCCCTCGTGAACGCGGCCCGCCGCGTTTCGGCCCTCGACGTAGGCCAGCAGGAGCCCGTGCTCGCGCGAGTGGTCCGTCGAGGGCGTCGTCGGGTCGCAGCCGTGGTCGGACGTCAGAATCAGCAGGTCGCCGGGACGGAGTGCCTCGAGCAGGTCATAGAGGCGACGGTCGAAGTCCTGGAGGCAGCGGTGGAAGTTCACGGGGTCGTTGCGATGGCCCCACAGCGAGTCGGTCTCGACGAGGTTCGTGAAGATCAAGCCCTGGTCGACCTCTCGCAGCAGCCGCTCGGTGACGGTGATCCCCTCGACGTTCGACTTCGTCGGGTAAGACTCGTCGATGTCGCAGCCGGCGAAGATGTCCGGGATCTTGCCGACGCCGTGCACGACGCCCCCCGCCTCGCGGACGAGCGTCAGGTAGTTCGGCCGTTTCGGCTCAAGCGAGAAGTCGTGTCGGTTCGCGGTGCGCTCGTAGTTCCCGGGCTCGCCCGTGAACGGCCGGGCGATCACGCGGCCGACGGCATGCTTGCCCGTGAGGATCTCCCGGGCGGTGCGACAGGCCGCGTAGAGCTCCTCGAGCGGCACCGTCTCCTCGTGCGCGGCGATCTGAAAGACGGAGTCGGCGGACGTGTAAACGATCCACTTGCCGGTCTTCTGGTGCTCCTCACCGAGCTCCTGGATGATCTCCGTGCCCGATGCGGGCTTGTTGCCGATCACCCCTCGCCCGGTCCTGTTCATGAACGGATCGATCACGTCGTACGGAAACCCGTGCGGATAGGTCGGCATGGGCTGGGGCGTGACGACGCCCATCAGCTCCCAGTGGCCCGTCGTCGTGTCCTTCCCCTTCGAGCGCTCGAGCAGCCGGCCGGCGACCGCGGGCGCCCCGGGCTGCGGCGGGCAGCCCTCGAGTGGCTCGACGTTCCCGAGCCCGAGCGCCTCCAGAGCGGGCAGATCGAGCCCCCCGACGGCGCGCGCGACATTCCCGAGCGTGTCCGACCCCTCGTCGCCGTACGCGTCGGCGTCGGGGAGCGCCCCGGCACCGACCGCGTCCAGCACGATGACACACGCCCTGGCCATGCAGCTATTCTACGGCGGCAATGGTGACTGTCCTCGGCCTACTCGGGCTCGCCGTCTTCATCGCGGCCGTGATCTCGCTGGCGGCGCTCGTCACGTGGGTCGTCGTCAAGATCTCGCCCGCGAAGAACCCGCCGCCCAAGACCGAGACGCCCGCGTCCTAGTCAGACGGCGGAGAGCGGCAGCACGCTCTCGAGCGGCGTGTACGGAAGGTCGTGCGCTTCGGCGACCGGTTCGCAGGTCACCTTGCCGTCGATCACGTTGACGCCGCGGGCGAGCGACGGGTCGAGCGCGACGGCCTCCACGAGACCGTGGTCGGCGATCGCCTCGACGTAGGGCAGCGTTGCGTTCGTGAGCGCCTTCGTCGAGGTGATGGGCACTGCGCCCGGCATGTTCGCCACGCAGTAGTGGGTCACTCCGTCGACGGTGTACACGGGCTCGGTGTGCGTGGTCGGATGCGAGGTCTCGAAGCAGCCGCCCTGGTCGATCGCGACGTCACAGAGGACCGAGCCCTCCTTCATCTCGCGCACCATCTCGCGGGTGACGAGCTTCGGCGCCACCGCGCCGGGGATGAGGACCGCGCCGATCACGACGTCGGCGTCGGCGACCGAGGCCTCGACCTGCAACGCGCTCGACATCAGCAGCGTGACCCGGCCCGACAGCACCTCCTCGAGGTGGCGCATCCGGTCGATCGAGCGCTCGAGGATCGTCACCTGTCCGCCGAGGCCGAGCGCGATCACGGCCGCGTTGTACCCGACGATGCCGCCTCCGATCACGACCACCTTGCCGGGGCTGACGCCCGGGACGCCGCCGAGCAGGAGCCCGCGGCCGCCGAGCGGCTTCTCGAGGAAATGCGCGCCGGCCTGCGCGGCGAGGCGGCCTGCGACCTCGCTCATCGGGGCGAGCAGGGGCAGCTGGCGCTGCTCGGTCTCGACGGTCTCGTAGGCGACTGCGCGGATGCCGCTCGCGATCAGGGCGTCGGTGAGCGGACGGTCGGCCGCGAGGTGAAGGTAGGTGAACAGGACGAGCCCCTCGCGCAGGTGCCGGTACTCGGAGGCGATCGGCTCCTTGACCTTCAGCAGGAGCTCGGAGTCGCCCCAGACCTCGTCAACGGGCGCGGTGCGCGCGCCCACGGCCTCGTATGCGGCGTCCGAGAACGAGCTGCCCTCCCCGGCCGCGTGCTCGAGGGTCACCTCGTGGCCGCGGCGGATCAGCTCGTGGGCGCCGGCCGGCGTGAGGGCGACGCGGTACTCATCCGTCTTGATCTCCTTGGCGACGCCGATCTTCATGGCGGCGCAACGATAGCCGGTCGCGGTGCGATCGTCACGAAGCCTGCACTGTTCCGTTCGCCACGCGTGCGAACTTCGGGACTAGCATCGATAGCGGGCGGGGGCTTGGGGTCAGCCCCTGATTGGGTTAGTACTGTTGTTCGGCGAGCCGGGCGACGAGGGCCCGTTCCTCCGGGCCGAACAAGGGCCCTTCGCCTGCCGCGGCATTCTCGCTCGCCCGGGCCGGCCGTTTCGTCGCCGGGATCACGACGTCCACGCGCTCGTCCGAGAGCGCCCACTTCAGAAGCGCCTGGGCCCAGGTCTCGACGCCGAGCTCCGCGAGCGCACCCCGCGGAGGCTCGCGGCGCGTGAGCGCGCCTTCGCCGAGCGGCCGCATCACGATCACCGCGACGCCCAGCTCGGCCGCGAGCGGCAGCAGCTCGACCTCTGCCTCGCGCTCGAGCGGGTTGAGCGGCACCTGCAGCGTCTGGAAGCGGCCGCTGCGCAGCGCCTCCGCGAGGCCGGAGAACGCGCCCGGCGAGTAATGCGTGACCCCGATCCGGCCGATCCGCCCGGCTTCGCGCTCCGCCTCGAGCCACGGCAGATGGTCGCGCCACGCAACGAGGTTGTGCACCTGCTCGATCTCGACCCGGCCGAACCAGCCGAGCTGCGCCTCGTACTGGGCCCGCGCATCAGCCGGCGAGGCAGTCCAGATCTTCGTCGCGACGATCGCGTCCTCCCGTCGTCCCTCGAGCGCCGCGGCGAGCGAGGCCTCCGCCTCCCCGTACATCGGCGAGGAGTCGAACACCCGGACGCCGGAGCCGAGCGCCGCGCCGACGACCTCGCCCGCAAGGTCGCGCCGGCCTCCGAACGTGTTCCAGGTGCCGAGCCCGACCACCGGCCCGAGGCGGCGCTCCTCCATCACGCGACGAGGCCCCGTGCGAGCCGCCCGGCGGCGAACGCGGCGGCGAAGAAGCCCGGCTCCTCGGCAGGCCCACGGCCCATGTGCGAGAGCGGCAGGCCAGCACAGGCCTCTTCCCAGCCGGTCACGTCCACGAGCTCCCGCGGCTCGAGCCACTCGGGCGCCTCGAGCCCGACGGGCCAGGCGACCGCGGCCCGGCCGGGGCAGAGCGCCAGCGCGGCGCGCGTGTGATGAGAGACGCCGCGGTGGCGCTCGCGCGGGTCGGCGTCCGAGTAGCGCACCGCGAGCACGGGAAGGCCGCCGAGCGCGCTCGCCGCATTCGCAGCCTCCGCTGCGGCCACGCCGCCGTGCCCGAGCCAGGACCCGGTTCCCGCAATCCCGGGCCCGACCGCGCAGACGATCAGGTCGAACCCGGCGGCGCCCGCCCACGCGAGCGCCGAGGCGACGCTCACACACGCGACGTCCCCGTCGACGCACGCCCCGGCCGCCACCGCGGTCTCGACGAGGCCGCGCTCCTTCAACGCCCGCACCGCGTCGGAGAGCGACACGGGCAGCGCCCCACCCGGCACCTGCACGTAGGCGACCCGTGCCCCCGCGCCGATGCCCGCGCAGACGGGCACGAGCTGGCTGTGCAGCGAGCAGCAGACCACGGGCATCCCGGCGAGCGACTCCGCGAGCGGGTCGTCCTCCTCGGCGTGCCGGACGGCCGCCTGCGAGGGCGTGTACGGCAGCTTCATCACGTGGGCCCCGGGCTCCGGCGGGAGCCCGAGCCCTCGCGTCAGGTTCGCGTACAGGATGTCGAAGCCGCCCGAGCCGAGCTCGAGCTCGCGCGCCTGCACGTTCACGAGCACCTCGTCGCCGAGCGCGACGGGCCCCGTGAGCCGCGGATAGGCAAGGCACGGCACGCCGTCGACCTCGCACCGGACGAGCCCCTCCTCACGCTCGACGATCGCCGAGACCGTCCCGCGGCGCAGGCTAAGCGGCATCGCGCGCGACATCGAGCAGCGCGAGCGTCACGTCGGTCATCGCCTCGAGGTCGGCGACCGCGATCCGCTCGTCGGGGGTGTGGATGTCGGTCATCCCGTTCGCGAGGTTCACGCACCGGAGCCCGCGCAGATTGAAGACGTTCGCGTCGGCCCCGCCGCCGGTGAGCGCGTAGCTCGGCGTGTATCCCGTGCGCCGCAACGCGTCGGCCGCCAGCGTCACCGCGGGATCGTCGCGGCGGAAGCGATACCCGCGGTAGCTCTCGTTCACGGTCGTCTCGACCTCGCAGTCCGCGGCACTCGCCGCGAAGGCGATCGTCTCGAGCATCTCGCCGACGACGTCGCCGAGGCGCTCCTCGTCGTGGGCCCGCACCTCGGCTTCGAAGGTGCACCACTCCGGGACGATGTTACGGGCGGTCCCGCCCGAGATCAGACCGACGTTGGCCGAGGTCTCCTCGTCGAGCCGCCCCACGCGCAGGTCGGCGATCGCCCGGGCCGCGGCGGCGATCGCCGAGCGGCCGTCCTCCGGCACCATCCCCGCATGCGCGGCTCGGCCGTGGAACGTCACCACGAGCGACCGCTGCGTCGGCGCGCCGAGCACGATCTCGCCGACCGGGCCCTGCTGGTCGTAGACGAAGCCGACCTGCGCCTCGAGCCGCTTCTCGTCGAACGCGGCCGCCCCGAGCAGCCCCACCTCCTCCTTCGGCGTGAAGACGAGCTCGAGCCCCGCGTGCGGCCGGACCTCCTCGCGCACCCGGCGCACGGCCTCGAGCATCGAGACCACCGCGGCCTTGTTGTCGCCGCCGAGGATCGTCCCGCCCGCGTTTCGCACCCAGCCGTCCTCGACCACCGGCTCGAGCGGCCCGCTCGGCGGCACGGTGTCGAGGTGGGCGCAGAGAAACAGCGGGAGGCCCGGCGCGGTCGGCGCGAGCCGGCAGTAGAGGTTCCCGATCGTCGAGCCGACCACCTGCCCCGCGCCGTCCTCGGACACCTCCAGCCCGAGCTCGCGCAGGTACGCCAGCACGCGGTCGGCGACGGCGCGCTCCTCCCCGGGCGGGCTCGGCAGCGCGGCGAGCTCCAGGAAGAACGTCAGCGGGTCCGGCAGCACGCGCCAAACTCTACGCAGGAGCGCGCAGCGGCACGGTCTCGCGCGAGCGGTTGCGCTCGAACGCGGCGCCCACGAACTCGCGGAACAGCGGCGCGGGCCGTGTCGGGCGCGACTTGAACTCCGGATGGAACTGGCTCGCGACGAACCACGGATGGCCGGGGAGCTCGATGATCTCCACGAGCCGGCCCTCCTGGAAGGTGCCCGACACGACGAGCCCGTGCTCGACGAGCTTCGGCCGGAGATGGTTGTTGACCTCGAAGCGGTGGCGGTGGCGCTCGTGGATCACGGCCTCGTCGTAGATCTCGCGGGTGCGCGTCCCCTCGGCGACCTCGACCGCCTGTGCGCCGAGCCTCATCGTGCCGCCGAGGTCCTCAATCTCCTTCTGCTCGGGCAGGAGGTCGATCACCGGGTACGGCGTCTCCGGGTCCATCTCCGTCGAGTTCGCGCCCTCGAGCCCGACCACGTGGCGGGCGAACTCGGACACGGCGACGTGCATCCCGAGGCAGATGCCGAGGTACGGGATCCCGCGCTCGCGCGCAACGCGGCAGGCGAGGATCTTCCCCTCCCAGCCGCGCGAGCCGAAGCCGCCGGGGACGAGCACCCCGTCGACCTGCTCCAGCATCTCGGCGGCCTCCTCGTAGGACATGTTCTCCGCGTCCACCCAGCGCACGCGCACACGCGTGCCGAGGTGGATCCCCGCGTGCTTGAGGGCCTCGTGGACGGAGAGGTAGGCGTCCTGGAGCTTCACGTACTTGCCGACGAGCGCGATCTCGACCTCGCCCTCGCGCCGGCCCACGCGCTCCACGAGCTCGTCCCACTCGCCGAGGTCGGTCGCGCCGCCGTCGAGCCCGAGCCTCCGCGCCACGAGCGTGTCGAGGCCCTGCGCCTGCAGCACCTTCGGCACGAGGTAGACATCGGGCACGTCGGGGCTCGCGATCACTCCCTCGACGTCGACGTCGGTGAACAGCGCGATCTTCTCCCTGATGTCGGCGGAGAGCTCGTCGCGCGAGCGGCAGACCACGATGTCCGGATGGATGCCGATGCGGCGCAGCTCGATCACCGAATGCTGGGTCGGCTTCGTCTTCAGCTCGCCGGCCGCCTCGAGGTACGGGACGAGGGTGACGTGGAGGTAGAGCACGTTCTCCGGCCCGACCTCGCGGCGGAACTGTCGGATCGCCTCGAGGAACGGCAGCGACTCGATGTCGCCGACCGTGCCGCCGATCTCGGAGATCACGACGTCGCACGGGGCCGCCTCGCTGACGCGGCGGATCCGCTCCTTGATCTCGTTCGTGATGTGCGGGATCACCTGGACGGTGGCGCCGAGGAAGTCGCCCTTGCGCTCCTTCCGGAGCACGGCGTTCCAGATCGCGCCCGCGGTGTGGCTCGCGTTGCGGGAGAGGTTCTCGTCGATGAAGCGCTCGTAGTGGCCGATGTCGAGGTCGGTCTCGGCGCCGTCCTCGGTCACGAACACCTCGCCGTGCTGAAACGGGCTCATCGTGCCTGGGTCGACGTTGAGGTACGGGTCGAACTTCTGCACCTGGACCCGGAGGCCGCGCGCCTTCAGCAGGCGACCGAGCGACGCGGCGACGATTCCCTTGCCGAGCGCGGAGACGACGCCGCCGGTGACGAAGACGTACCGCGTCGGCGCGGTGCTCACGGGCGCCGGCCGAGCCGGTCGACGGGCCCGAGCACGCGGGAGCGCTCGATCATCTCACCCAGCGAGCGGCGCTCGCCGACGACAGTGAGGGTCGCG
>Ga0335082_10004738_pt1 | contig 14861 bp, 11 predicted proteins | sample Lox_Sample_41_FD_206718 | JGI IMG/M metagenome (GOLD analysis project Ga0335082, IMG submission 206718) | Soil microbial communities from Loxahatchee National Wildlife Refuge, Florida, United States - Lox_Sample_4.1 | ecosystem: Environmental > Terrestrial > Soil > Wetlands | place: USA...
GATCCCCAGGTAGTCGCTGTGCCTGTCGTCCAGGAGCTTGTTGACCACCCCCCCCACCTTCGGACCGGCATATCGCGTGAAATCAATCATGTTTCTCCCCCTTGTCCTTGCCCTTTGCGTACATGCGGCTCGTTATCGCGTGGAGTGTGGTCCCCCCCAGGAACACGCCGAGGAAAACCCAGGGGATCTTGGCGATGTAGGCCCAGGTAAGGTCGGGAAGGGCGGAGTTGGGTATGTCCTTGTTGAAGCCGAGGAGATCGAAGGATATCCCCGACAGCATCAGGTTCTGAGTCCCGCCGGCCTCGCTCAGGCCGAAGATCCGGTCCGCGTATCCCGATACCTTGCGCAGCGTCGTATCCCCCGATGCCAGGGTCCTGAGGGGATAGTTGTAGTCCGTCCCCGGCTTCATGGCGAACCGCTTCTGCGCCTCCTGGCGCAGTTCCGTCACTTTCCCGAAGATAGTGGCGCCGGTGGGGCATGACTCGGCACAGGCCGAGTACTTCCCCTCCTTGTAGCGGTGCCTGCAGAGCTGGCACTTTCTCACTTCGGGCCAGGCGGAGTCCCATTCATACCGGGGGACGTTGAAGGGGCAGGCGATCTGGCAGTAGCGACAGCCGATGCAGCGATACGCCTCGTAGTAGACCGACCCGTTGACGGGGTCCTTCTTGAAGGCACCGGCGGGGCATACGGAGGCGCAGGCCGGGGTGATGCAGTGGAGGCACTGCTGCTTGAAGAAGGCGTATCCGTTGACGGGGGAGTCCTTTTTCTCGCCGCTCCCGTTCCGGTACACCTTGATGATGCTGAGGGTCTTGCCGGAAAGGTCCTGGGGCGCGTCCCAGACCCCCTCGTTCCCCTTGATCCCGGCGGTCTCGTAGGGAGGAGGGGACGACTCCTTCTCCACGGCAATTGCCGGCGGCGTGCAGAAAAGGGCCTCTTTCACGCCGGCAGCCATGTTCTGGTGATAGAGAGCACCTCCCAGCACGCTGTTCTGGACCTTGCAGTTCACCATGCATGATTTGCAGCCCACGCAGAGGGTCGCATCGTACAGGAGCCCGACCGCTTCCGGGGGAAGATCTTTTGACATCCGCGCTTCAACCGCCGGAGCACCGGTAGCAAGGACAACGCCGCTAGTGGCAACTCCCTTCAGGAATCCCCGCCTGCTGATCGTCATGGCTACTCCTCCTTATTCCGGTCATGCCCGCCGGCATCGGAATGGCAATCTTCCCCCTCGTCCTTCTTGCCGAGACCGGTCAGAATCGCCGCCCCGGCTGCGCCGACCACCAGCCCGGCAGTTCCCGTGGCAAGGGACTTGACCCCTCCCGGTATCCCCTGCTTGTTGGGGAAGGCCTCGGCAAAGAAGGTGGGCGGGGTGAAATCCTTGATGGTCGCCAGCGTGTGGAGAGGCGTGGCGAAACCTACCCCCTTCTCCGAGCAGCCGAAGCAGGGGTGCCCAACCCCGACGGGCCACGTCCCCGCACCGGTCTCGCCGAAGAGGATGGTCGGGCAGTTTGCATAGGTTTCCGGCCCCTTGCACCCCAGCTTGAACAGGCACCCCCCCTTCCGGTGCCATTCGTCGCCGTACGCCAGGGCGAACCTCCCGGCATCGAAATGGGGCCTTCGCTCGCAGTTCTCGTGAATGAGGCGACCGTAGGCGAACTTGGGGCGCCCCTTCTGGTCGAGCTCGGGGAGCTTGTTGAAGGTGAGGACGTGCAGGACGGTGGAGAGGAGGTTGTAGGGATTGGGTGGACACCCCGGGATGGTGACTACCACCTTGTCGTTGAGAATCTCCGGCACCCCCTTCGCCTCGGTCGGGTTGGGTCCCGCGGCGGCCACCCCTCCCCACGAGGCACAGGAGCCCATCGCCACGATCGCGCCGGCATGGGGGGCGGTTTCGTTGAGGATCTGCAGGGCGGTCTTCCCTGCGATCTTGCAGTAGATCCCCTTGTCCTTGGTGGGGATGGCGCCGTCCACCACGAGGATGAACTTCCCACGGTTCTCTTCGATCGACTTGGCCTTGGCGGCCTCGGCCTGGTGACCGGCGGCGGCGCTCAGGGTTTCCGAGTAATCGAGGGAGATGAGATCGAGTATCAGATGGTCCAGGGTGGGGTGGGTGGAGCGGAGGAGCGATTCGACGCAACCGGTGCACTCCTGGAACGAGAGCCAGATCACCGGAGGCCGCTTCTTGCTGGTGATGGCCTCGGCGATCTTCGCCCCGGCACTGAGGGGAAGCCCCATACCGACGGCAACTACCGAACAGAACTTCAGAAAATCCCTGCGGGAAACCCCGCCGAGCTGCTCTCTGACCGCTTCGAACTCCTCTTTCTTCATAGGTTCCTCCCGGTTATTTCTATGAAGCAATAATTACTATGGGTACATTAAAACTGGCAAGGGTCGTGCCATCCTGCAGCCTTCACGGGAACTTCCGACAACATAGTGAATTACATTATATTAATTTGCCGGATGCTGCCGGATGGCCACTTATATTTCCTTGGTGAGGGTTTCTTCACTTGCGTCATTTTGATACGGAGTGTATCATTCTGTCCCACATAGGAATAAGACTCTCATGTGAGTAATGTCATGACGGAGGCACGATCGTGCTCAAGGGGACCATCTATATCTGTGACGACGAAGAAGAGATTCTTCGCTACCTCTCGAAGCTGCTGCAGGCCGAAGGACTTGCCGTTGCGACTTTTGCCAGCGGTTACGACCTCCTCCGGCAGATAGAGCGCTCCCCCGGGGAATGCGACCTCCTCCTGCTGGACATCCGGATGCCCGACCTGGACGGCCTGCAGGTGCTGCGACGCTGCCGGGAATTGCGGCCGGACTTGCCGGTCATCATCATGACCGCCTTCGGCACCATCGATTCGGCGGTCGAAGCGATCAAGCTCGGCGCCTACGACTATGTGACCAAGCCGTTCCCCCGGGAGAAGATCCTCGGGATGCTGGCGAACGTCCTGGAGCGGGAACGGCTCGTAAAGGAAAACCGCGCCTTCAGGGAGAATCTGCACGGACCGGCGCCGGACCATATCGTCTTCGCCAGCGAGAAATTTCGCGCCGTCTACGACACGACGCTCCAGGTGGCGGCCAGCGACGCCAATCTCCTCATCCTGGGAGAATCGGGCACCGGCAAGGAGCTGATCGCCAGCGCGGTACACGACAACAGCCCCCGCAGGGGGAAGCGCTTTGTCTCCATCAACTGCGCGGTGCTGACGGAAAGCCTGCTGGAGAGCCAGCTCTTCGGTCACGTGCGGGGCGCTTTCACCGGCGCCGTTACCACCCACAAGGGGCTTCTGGAGGAAGCCGACGGCGGCACCCTCTTCCTCGACGAGATCGGCGACATGAGCCTGGCCATCCAGGCCAAGCTCCTGCGGGTGATCCAGGAACGGGACTTCATACCGGTTGGAGCGACCAAGTCCAAAAAGGTGGATATCCGTTTCGTGGCCGCCACCAACAAGGATCTGGAACGGGAGGTGCAGGCCGGCCGGTTCCGTGAGGACCTCTTCTACCGGCTGAACGTGATCGGCATCCATCTTCCCCCCCTGCGGGAAAGGCCGGAAGATATCGAGCCGCTCGCCCGGCATTTCCTGCAGAAGTATGCCCGGCGGATGACCAAGGAGGTGACCGGCTTCACCGCGGACGCCCTCAGGCTCCTGACGACCTACCACTGGCCCGGCAACATCAGGGAATTGGGGAATGTCATCGAGCGGGCGGTAATTCTCGCCCCCGGCACCGAAATTCCCGCCAACCTCCTCCCCATGGGAATGAACGGCTCTGCCGGCGAACGGCACCGGGGAAGCAGGATGATCTCCCTGGAACTCCTGGAACGGGAGCACATCAAGAACATCCTCCTGAGAACCGGCTTTCACAAAAGCCGCAGTGCAGAGGTTCTCGGCATCTCCCGCAAGACCCTCGACCGGAAGATCTCCGAATACGGCCTCGACAAGTACCGCATCGACCAGGACCCGGAGAACCTGTGATGTCGCGACGCTTCCCCATCCAGCTGAAACTGACCGTCGGCGCACTGATCCCGCTCTTCATCGCCATCTTCATCTGCTGGCTCACCGGCTTCTCCCTCATCGCCTCGCGCATCGTCTCCCAGGCCCAGGACCGGGTCCGGACCGACCTCAACTCCGCCCACGAGCTCTTTCACAACGAGCTGGAGCGCATCGGAGACGTGGTGAAGTTCACCGGCCGCTCTCCCCAGACCGCCACGGCCCTCGACAGGAACGACCTCAGGGCGCTTGACGACCTGCTGACCCCGCTGATGCAGAACGAGCAACTCGACTTCCTGACCGTCGTCAGCACCTCCGGCGAGATCGTCTTCCGCGCCGGGAACTATACGGAAACGGGAGCCGGCCAGTGGAGCGCCGGGCTGATCCGCAGGGCGGCCAGAGGGCTCGTGGTGAGCGGCACCACCGTCATCCCGTACGAGGATATCCTCAAGGAGAATCGCCGGCTTGCCGAAACGGTGGAGGTAGCGGTCCGGACCACCCCCCGCGGACGGCGCTCCTCCAAACAGATCGAGCGCGCGGCAATGTGCCTGGTGGTGGCGGCACCGGTGCAGGACACCGTCGGCACCATCGTCGGGGTCCTGTACGGCGGGGTCATGCTGAACAACGACAACCGGCTGGTGGACCGGGTCAAGAGGATTCTCTTCGAAGGGGTGCAGTTCGACGGCAAGGACGCCGGCACCGCCACCATCTTCCTCGATGACCTGCGGATCGCCACCAACGTCGCCGGTCACGACGGCCGGCGGGCCATCGGCACCCTGATGTCGGAGCAGGTCTACGACCGGGTGATCCTCAAGAAGGAGAAGTGGACCAGCCGGGCCTTTGTCTTCGACGACTGGTATTTTGCCGCCTACGAGCCGATTGTGGACCTGGAGGGACAGGTGATCGGGGCGCTGTACGTGGGGATGATGGAAAAACCATACCTCCTCCTCAAGGACCGGGTGAACCTGATCTACGCCGGGGTCCTCTTCTTCGGGGCGCTGGCGGGGGTGGTCCTCTCCTGGCTGGCCGGGTCCCGCCTTGCCCGCCCCATCCGCCAGCTGGAGGCGTCGGCCCGACAGGTGGCCGCCGGAGAGAGGGAGGTGGAGATCCCGGTGGACAGCCGGGATGAGATCGGCGACCTGGCCGGGGAATTCAACCAGATGACGCAGGCGCTGCGCCAGCGTGAGGACGAAATCAATGAGCTGACCCGCAATCTGGAGCTGAAGGTCGTGGAACGGTCGGTGGAACTGGTGGAGAAAAACCTCCTCCTCCTCAAGGCGCGGGAAGACCTGCTGCGGGCGGAGAAGCTCGCCGCCGTCGGTGAACTGGCCGCCGGCGTCGCCCACGAAATCAACAACCCGATGGCGATCATCCGCGGTAACGCCGAATTGCTGCAGATGGCCATTCCCGCCGACAATCCCAGCCGCGAAGAGGTCGAAATCATCGCCCGCCAGGTGGGAAGGGTGGAACGGATCGTGGCCAGCCTCCTCAAATTCGCCCGCCAGGAGCAGAAGCAGCTGACCAGCACCGACATAAACCGGCTGCTCGAAGAAGTCCTCGACCAACTGGGACACCAGGTGCCGCTGACCGGCGTGCACGTCCGGAAGAATTTCGACGAGGCGCTCCCGCCGCTCTCCGGCGACCCGGACCAGCTGCGCCAGGTGTTTACCAACTTCCTCCTGAATGCCGTGCAGGCCATGTCAGGCGACGGCACCCTGACTGTTTCGACGATGGCGGACCCGGCCGCCGGAGCCTTCAGGGTGACATTTTCCGATACCGGCCACGGCATCGCGCCGGAAATTCTTCCCCAGCTCTTCAATCCGTTCTTCACGACCAAGTCGGGGGGGACGGGGCTGGGACTCTCCGTTTCCTACGGCATTGTCAAGGACCACGGCGGGAGGATCGAAGTGGCCAGTGAGCCGGGCATCGGCACAACCTTCACCGTCGTGCTCCCCTTTTCACCTTCCGCTGATCCGGCTACCGGTGGATAGGACTCCCCCCTGCCCCTCCAGGGCGTCCCACTCCCCTGAAGGTTGTGAGAAAGGGAGCGGCACCGCGCAAATACCTTGTCGAGCGCGTCACCCATGAGGTATAATTCATTTTTTGCACCGACAAACTCCGAGGCAAGGTGACCCCGTGCAACTGAACACCAAACTGGTGATCATCATGATCTCCCTGCTGATCATCGCCATGCTGACCCTCTTCATCCTGAACCAGTACACCCAGAACGAACTGGTTCATGAAATCCAGGAGAGTTCCACCGAGGTCTCCAAGGCGATCCAGCTCTCCGTCGAGGACCTGACCTCGGAAACGGACAACGATACGTCGCGTCTCACCGACTACCTCAAGGAGGCCAAGGATAAGGGAATCACCGAGATCAACATCATCAGCAACGAAGGGGAGATCATCAGTTCCTCCGACCCGGCCAAGGTCGGCAAGCGGCGGGATATCAAGAAAATGGAAAAGGGACTCAAGGCGGTGCACCAAGGGAAGGGGAGCCCCCTCTCGTCCCAGCGCCCCTACGACCTGGTTGTGCCGGTCATCGTCGGCGACGAACAGCTCGGGTTCGTCCAGGTCAATCTCCTCCTCGACAACATCCGCATCATCCAGCACGCCAATTTCGTGAAGAGGCTCGTCGCCACCTGCATGATCTTCATGCTCGGCATTATCCTCACCATTTTCCTGGCACGGAGGTACACGAGCCCCATCCACCGGCTGGCGGAAGGGGTGAAGAAGGTCTCCGCCGGCGACCTGTCGGTGACCTTCCCGGTGGAGTCGCGGGACGAGATCGGCGAGCTTGCCGAGAGCTTCAACGAGATGGTGGAAAAGCTCCGGGAGCGCGAGAACCTGGAAAAGCGCCTCAACGAGGCGGAACACCTCTCCAAGGTGGGTCAGCTCGCTTCGGGGATTGCCCACGAGATCAGAAATCCCCTCAACTACATCAGCCTCGCCTTGGATCACCTGAAGACGGAACTCCTCCCCGTGAGCGGGGAGCGCCGGGGCGACCTGGAAACGCTGACCGAAAAGATGAAGGAAGAGGTGCGGCGGGTAAACTACATGGTCCTCAATTTCATGAACTACGGTCGCCCCCTGAAGCTGCGCATCGCCCCCTTCTCGTACCAGGGACTGATCGACAGATCGCTGACACTCCTCAAGGACAGGCTCGACGAACAGAACATCGGGGTCGTGACGGAGTTCGCTCCCGACCTCCCCCCCATGGAAGCGGACCAGGAGCTTCTGCGCAACTGCATCGTCAATTTCATCACCAATGCCTCCCAGTCCATGCCCGACGGAGGCACCATCACCCTCGGCGCGGTCTTCGACGGGGACGCCGGTGCATTCCTCCTCACCTTCGCGGATCAGGGGGAAGGGATCCCGGCGGAAGAGCTGGACAAGATCTTCCAGCCCTACTTCACCACCAAGGAGGTCGGCATCGGACTCGGCCTGGCCATCACCGAACGGATCATCAAGGAGCACGGCGGTACGATCGCCGTGACGAGCGAGCAAGGAGCGGGAACCGTTTTCACCGTCACAGTACCCATGAAAACAAAAGGGCAGGGCTTGCACAATTCCCGGAACGCGGGAAATGCGCTGGCCTGACACCCATACGGAGACACCATGTCCGGCAGCATTCTCATAGTTGATGACGAAAAGGGGCAGCGGGAGATCATCACGACGATCCTCGTCAAGGAAGGGTACCGGGTCTGCGACGTCCCCGGAGGACGGGAGGCCCTGGCGAAGCTGGACGAGGAAGAATTCGACCTGATCCTGACCGATCTCAAGATGCAGGGGATGTCCGGCATGGAGCTCCTCGAACAGGGACTCGCCCTCAACCCCCAGCAATGCATCGTCATGATGACCGCCCACGGCACCGTCGACTCCGCCGTGGAAGCGATGAAAAAGGGGGCCTTCGACTACCTGGAAAAGCCGCTGGAACGGGAAGACCTCCTCCTCACCGTCCAGCGGGCCTTCGAACGGATCAACCTGGTTCGGGAGAATCTCCTCCTCCACAAGCGGCTCGAGGAAACTGCCGTCATTCCCACCATCATCGGCGACCACCCGAAGGTGCAGGAAGTCTTCCGCATCATCAACAAGATCGCCCCCACCGGATCGACCGTCCTCATTTACGGAGAATCGGGGACCGGCAAGGAGCTGGTGGCCCGGGCAATCCACGAGAGGAGTCTCCGCAAGGACCACCCCTTCTTCGCCATCAACTGCGCCGCCATCCCCGACACCCTCATGGAGTCGGAACTGTTCGGCCATGAAAAGGGCTCCTTCACCGGCGCGGGAAGCAGGGAGATCGGCCTGTTCGAAGCCGCCGACAAGGGGACCGTCTTCCTGGACGAGATCGGCGAGATGAGCGTCTCCATGCAGGCCAAGCTCCTGCGGGCGATCCAGGAAAAGGAGATCCGCCGGGTCGGCGGGAAGGTGAACGTTCCGGTGGACGTGCGGATCATCTCCGCCACCAACCGTGACCTGGAGGCGGAGATCCGCAAGGGGAACTTCCGCGAGGACCTTTTCTACCGCCTCAACGTCATCCGCATCAACCTCCCCCCCCTCCGGGAACGGGGGAGCGACATCGTTACCCTGGTGGACCACTTCATCAGGAAGTACGGGACGGCCGCGGGTTTTCCCGTCCGGGGAATATCCAAGCCAGCCCTGAAGATCCTCATGAATTACAGCTGGCCGGGGAACGTGCGCCAGCTGGAGTCGGTGGTCGAGAGGGGCATCCTGATGGCCGAGAGCTCCCTGATCGAACCGGAGGACCTCCCCGCCGAGGTCCACGAGGAAAGGGGACCGGGCGGCAAGCTCCCCTTCGAATTCCCCCACGAGGGAATATCCATGGAGGAGCTGGAGCGGGAGCTGATCATCAAGGCCATGGACCGGGCCGGCTGGATCATCGCCAAGGCGGCCCCCCTCCTCGGGATGAGCTACAAGACCCTCCAGTACCGCCTGGAAAAGTTCGGCATCGAGAAGCAGTAGCCCGGTGCGCCCTGGGCCGTTGTGAATCGTTCGGTGCCCCGTCTTTCAGAGCATCCACTCCTGACAACCAGCCCCGGCCGGCTCACTGCCGGCTGTTGCCGTCCGGGGTAACAACGCGGCGGACACGAGGAGAGAGGGAATGGAGCTTGCCATAGCCGGCGCAGGAATGACCGGTGCCTATCTGTACCGCCTCCTCAAACGCGAAGGGCGCGATGCCCACCTCTATGACAGACAACCGCAGGGAACGAGATGCGGACTCACACCCTGCGCCTGGGGGACGTCCGCGGACTTTATCGGCCTCGTGGAGAAAGCGGGGCTTCCTGCTGAGAAATACATCCTGCGCCGCCTCGATCACGTGGTCATGGACGACGTGAGGATCGGGGCAGACCTCATCACTTTCGACAAACCGCGACTCATCGCGGATCTGCTCGAGGATGCGGAGATACGGTCCGCTCCGCTGCCGATTCGCAGGTACGGCAGGGTCATCGACGCGACCGGTGTTGCCCGTGCCGTGCTGCCGGCCGTTGGCAACGACATCGTCATGGAATGCTGCCAGTACCTCGTTGAGACGGCGGAGCCGCTGGAAAACCGCATACATCTCAGCGGCATCGGGTATGCCTGGTGCTTTCCGCTCTCCCGCAACCTCTACCACATCGGCTGCGGCACTCTTCGCGACGATCCGCACCGCGTCCTCCAGCGGCTCGGCTGGCTGGAATGCTCCTCACCGCGCCATGAAAAGAAGGTTCTGTGCGGGTGCGTCGGGAAAATCAGGCTGACCGGACCGCACCAGTCCCTACCCTTTGTTGCCGAGGGGTGTGTCGACGGAATCTGGGGAATTGGAGAAGCGATCGGGTGCGTGGCTCCTCTGGCGGGAGACGGTGTAGTCCCCGGGATGCGGAGCGTGCAACTCCTCCTGGACTCGTGGGACGACCCGCGGCAGTACAGCGAGGCGCTTCTCGATGAATTTCGCTGGATGAAGGGCGAGCGGGGAGTCGTGGATTCCCTGAGAAACGGGGGACGGGTGGGACTGCGGGAGGCCCTCGTCCTCAGAAAGAACTCGAAGAGGATGGGAATGCGGGTGGGGCTCCGGCAGGCCGCCGTATTCCTGAAGCATCTCGCATGATACGCGGGAGACGGGCCCAGACCCTATGACCGGCAATCATTCCAAGCTGGAGCGCGTCCACAGGTTCTTTTCCGGGACCGGCTTCTCCTATGACCGGGTGGTTGCGGCCTGCACGTGCGGCTGTGACCTGTACTGGAAAAAGAAGATCCTGGCAAAAATCCCCCCTCACCCCCGCCGCATCCTGGACCAGGCGTGCGGCACGGGAATCCTCACGCTGGATATCGCCCGCAGGTTTCCCGACAGCCAGGTCACCGGCGTAGAACTTCGTGACGAGTACCTCGATATCGCACGGGAGAAGGCACGATCGGCAGGGACCGGGAACGTCAGGTTCGTGCTGGGGCGGGCGGAGGACGTGATGATGGAAGAGCTCGACTGCATCACCTCCTCCTACCTGGCGAAATACGCCGAACTCGACCCCCTGATCGCCAATGCCCGGGACATGCTCCGGCCGGGAGGGGTCATCGTCATGCATGACTTCACCTATCCGGCCAACCCGGCATTCCGGCACTGCTGGCAGGTCTATTTCCATCTCATGAACATGGTGGGGAAACGGGTTTACCCCGAGTGGCGGACCGTTTTCGAAGAACTGCCGCAGTTCCTGCAGCAGACGTCATGGCTTCCCGAGACGCTCGCCCTGCTCGACGAGCATGGCTTCTGCGACATATCACGCGAATCGCTCACCTTCGGCGCATCGGCCATCGTCACGGCCAGGAGGCCGGAGACGCCTCCGAATCGAACATCCTGACAAGATCCCACGGGGCCCTGTGCACCAGCCGGCACAGGCCGTTGTCAGGCACATCCTCCCCCACTCCGGCGACCGCAGCCCGCAGGCGTTTCTCCTTTTCCGTTCTCATCCGGTCCGCCACCGCCCGGAAATGCTCTCGCGGTTCCCCCGTCAGCTCCAGCGACCCCTGCCGAAGAGCTGCGAGAAGGAAAGGCCGGCACTCCCCGTCAAAAAAGAGGAGGGGGGGAGCGAGGGCGGCCAGCTCGTTTGCCGTTACGCAACGGGAGCGGAGGGCGTGTTCAACATCGTGAAGGTCATCGGCCAGCTGGTACGCCTCGCCGACTTTCACGCCGTACCGGTGCAACGCACAGCGGGATTTTTCGTCGGCATTGGCCGCCACCGCACCCAATTGACAGGCAGTGCCGAAGAGTACGCCTGTTTTCAGGTAGATGATTTTCTCGTAGAGCGCCGGATCCAGCCCGCCTCCTTCCATCTCCTCCACGAGCGCCCCAGGATTCAGGGGCTCCTGGTAGGCCCCCCGGGAGATCTCGGCGATGGCCCTCGAGACGATCACCCCGTCCTCCCGTCCCAGTTCGCCCATCATCTGGATCGCCGAAGAAAAGATGATATCGCCGAGGAGGACGGCCCGCCGGGCTCCTTCCAGGGTCCAGATGGCGGGGAGATTTCTTCGCACCCTGTGCTGGTCCACGAAGTCGTCATGGATCAGCGTGGCGGCCTGGATGAGTTCCACGGCGATTGCCCGGGGCAGGGCGGCATCCAGCGTGCCTCCGAGGGCCGCCGTGACCAGGCAGAGAAGAGTTCCCCTGATTTTCTTTCCCCCCTTCAGGAGGTTCGCCTCTTCAGACGGACGGAGTGGCTTCGTGTCTCCCAGCAGGCGCGCCAGATGCTCCGCGAATGCCGCATCCAGCCTCGGCTTCAGATGTTCCGCATACTCCGGGAAGTGGTCGAACACCATATCTCCTCACCGCACTATTTTCACGGAAGGCAGACCGGTCGTCAGCCGGCGACTCTCCAGAGGAGGAGTCCCCCTCCCAGGAGAAGCACCCCCAGGCTGATGCATTTGAGAACGGCCTCGTACCGCTGCAGGAGGAGCCGTTCTTCGCCGGTGAGCTCGGTCCGTCTCCGCTTGAGTTCCTTGTAGGGGCGGGAGGCCTTGATTTCCACCGAGCTGAAAAGCCCCATGGCTATGGCAAGTAGAAGGGCGGGGATCGAGATGCTGTCCGTCTGCATGACGTAGCCCGCCAGGACCGGCACCGCTCCCCAGGAAACGGCAAACCACCCGTCCGAATGGAACATGCCGTCGAACCACTCCAGATTATAGGCAAAAACGAAAAACCCCTCCACCGCGGCGACGACCCAGAGAAGCGGCACGTACCTGATCATGTAGTAGATGGCGATACCGTAGGCAATGACCAGGGAGAAGAGTGCCAGGAGCCACAGCTGGCTCCTGGTGAAGACGGTTCCCCACGGCTTTGTCCCTCTGCTCCCCAGGGCATCGAGGGCATGCGCCGCCATTCCCAAGCCGAAGAAGTAGATCACGACGATTGCCAGGAGCCGGTCGAGATGGATCTCCGGGGCAAGGAGAGAGCCGATGACCGTGAACGACAGGACCATGCCGGTGTAGGGGAGGAAGAGGAGCCCCACGAATGTCCTGAAACCGGGCGGCCCGAATTTCGGCACGAACCATTCGGACTCCCTGCCGGGCACGTCGCCACCTGCCGGATTGACCATCTCCTCACTCCCCTCCGTCGATGCGGAAAAAGCTGTCCGGCACACCCCTCAGGGTTCGCACATTCCGGAAGATCACCTTTCTCTTGGGAACGCCGTCCGGCGTCAGTTCTTCCACCTCCACGGTGAGCCAGCGGGCCTTGTCGACGGCGATGCGGTACAGCGTGACGACGCCGTCCAGAAAGTGGTCGTCCGCCAGGACCTCGATGAACACCCGTCCCTCCTCATCCGCCATGCGGATCTCGCCGCGTCTCCGGTCCGTGAGGCTGTGGACAATGTTCCGGATAAGGAGGCCCTGATCGGTCTGGCTAATGCGCTGTCCTGCACTGCTTCGCAGGAGGGCGCTGTCCGGCGACAGGTGGAGTTTCAGAAATCCGACCCATCCCCCCGGCTTGACAGCCACCTTGCCTTCTTCATCGGGATAGGCGAGGATCATCCCCGGATAGGGTGACTCCATGTCGATCCGTACATGATTCGGTTTCTTGAAAGTGTAGAGGAACTGCTTCGTCTCGACGAGCCGCCCCTCCCGGTACTCGTGTACCTCGGTCTCCGCCTGGTATTCCCCCACCAGGGCCTGTGCGGCCTCCATCCTGTGGACGAGACCGGCAACCTCTGCCCGCGATGCTGGGGAAAGGCCGGCCCAGAGGACCGTTGCAGACGATACGAGGAGGATGAGCGGACCGATTGCCGCAAGGATCCTCTTCGAAGCGCCGGAAAGAGGCGAGGGGTTGGGCATGTCTCCAGCGAAGTTCATGGCCATGGGGGAACGAAAGAGCCTGGGAGCCGACTGCCTGAGTGGGGATGAGATATTGTAACACTCAAGAGGCGGGTCGTCAAAGCCCCCCGCAACTTCCCGAGGAATTTTGGGAGGAGCGGGACATCTTCACATCCGGGGAACGTGCAGCCTTCCGACGTCCGGATGGTAGTCGGCATTGGCACTGCAGGCGATCGATCTCCCCCCTCTTGTCATCACCATCCGTTCTGGTACTATTGCAGGGTATCCGCGTGTTCATTACCGTCCCGGCAGGGGCGGCACTTCTCAACGGCGCGGCATTGCGGACATACATCCCTTTCAGGAGCCGACCATGGATTTCACCAAGATGATCCACCGCTTTACCGTCATCCCTTCGCTCCCCGAGGAACTGGCACCCCTCCAGAGGATCGCCTACAACCTCTGCTGGACCTGGGAACCGGAGGCCATCGAACTCTTCAAGCGGCTCGACCCGGAGTTGTGGAAGAGCACCCGCCACAACCCCGTCGAGATACTCGGCATCCTTCAGCAGGCGACCCTCGACGGGCTGAAGGGAGACGAGGGCTTCATGGTGCACCTGGCGGAAGTCACCGCGAAGGTCCAGGAGTACCTCGGCTCCCGGACCTGGTACGAAACGGCCGGTGCTGGCAGGAAAGAGATGCAGGCGGCCTATTTTTCCATGGAATTCGGGCTCCACGAGTCGCTTCCCGTCTACTCGGGCGGACTCGGCATCCTGGCGGGCGACCACCTCAAGTCGGCGAGCGACCTGGGGATTCCCCTCGTCGGAGTGGGGCTCCTCTACCGCCAGGGGTACTTCCGCCAGTACCTGAACATCGAGGGGTGGCAGCAGGAATTCTACCCGGAGAACGATTTCTACAACCTCCCCCTCCACCTGGAACGCGACGATTCCGGCGCCCCCCTCGCCGTGGAGGCAGACCTCGCCGGCCGCCGTGTCAAGGTGCATGTCTGGCGGGTCCAGGTGGGACGCGTCCCCCTCTACCTCCTCGACAGCAATCTGGAGGAAAATGCCCCGGAAGACCGGGAAATCACGACCCGCCTCTACGGCGGCGACCAGGACATGCGCATCCGCCAGGAGATCATTCTCGGCATCGGCGGCATCCGGGCGCTGCGGCTCCTCGGTATCGAGCCCAACGTCTGCCACATGAACGAGGGGCATGCCGCCTTCCTGGCGCTGGAGCGGATCCGCATCCTCATGGAGGAACGCCAGCTCAGCTTTTCCGAGGCACGGGAAGCGGTGCGGGCCGGGAATGTCTTCACCACCCACACCCCCGTGGAGGCGGGGATCGACCATTTTCCCTCGGAGCTGCTGGAAAAGTACCTGGGCCGATACTACCGGGGCCTCGGTCTCTCCCGGGAGGAATTCCTTGGCCTCGGCCGGCACAATCCGCGCAATCCCCACGAAACCTTCTGCATGGCGGTCCTCGCCCTGAAGCTGGCCGGGCATGCCAACGGCGTCAGCCAGCTCCACGGGGATGTCTCCCGCAGGATGTGGAAGGACCTCTGGCCCGAGCTCCCGGA